>Ga0214921_10000896_pt1 | contig 53035 bp, 47 predicted proteins | sample LL1505_MetaG_FD_177992 | JGI IMG/M metagenome (GOLD analysis project Ga0214921, IMG submission 177992) | Freshwater microbial communities from Lake Lanier, Atlanta, Georgia, United States - LL-1505 | ecosystem: Environmental > Aquatic > Freshwater > Lake | place: USA: Georgia | collected... | reverse complement strand
ACCTAGTAAATGGTTTGGTCCTGATGGTCATCAAGATTATCATGATGTATATGAAGATAATTGGATTAAAATAGAAGTTTAATTACTTTTTAAAATAAGCCAATCGTAATTTTCTAATATCTTCTTCTGTTACATTTGTATTAGTTTCAGGTTTAATCTCACTTGTTTCACTAATTTTATGTCCTTCTATTTCACTCATTCTTACCCACTCTTCACTACTTATATTCCTAAATGTTCCAATACATATAGAAATATCTTTTGCCGTTCTAACACCCTCGTGTTTTATACCTTCACAATTTGTCATCACAATATATTTATCCCATGGTCCTGTCCTTAAACACATCGCATAAAATGTAGATAAACTCTTCCATGTTACAATATTCCTCCTAAAACTAGTATGTTTCTTATATTTACACTGAACTGCATAATATTTACTTTCATGCTCCACTATAATATCTATCCCCATATCCCTCCGCTTTAATTTGAGTTTTTCTAGAATTTCGATGGGAACATCTTCTAAACGCCATACTTGGTTATATTGATTTACATGAAGTAAATATAGGACACAAAACATCTCGAATATATCTCCACGAATTTTTTTATTATTTCTAGTTCTCATTTCGGTTAAAGTATGTGCTGGTGTTTCATACCATTTTTGACATTCTACAACAAATTCATCAAATAGATTTTTTGGAGATCTTAATAATATTGTATGTAATAATTTGTGCAGATCTAATGTTGCCATTTTATAATATTAACTTTGTATCTTAATATTATAAATTCAATTATATAACGCCCTCCACGTCTCATCACCCTCATCTTTTGTCTTTTTTAAATCCTTATTTAGTTTAAATTGTTTTAACGCATTATCCATATCTACTATGCTAATTTTTTTCTTTTCTTCCGGCTTAAATAATACTCTCTTACCATGCTCTATTTTAGTCATAAATAATAATGTTTCCATATCACCACCCATATTATCAAAATATTTATAATTATCTTCAAAAAATTTATTTTCTATTTTATTACTATCCCATCCCATCTCATTTACCATCTTTTTAAATATTTGACATAATTCATCTCCAGTATATTTCTCAATCGTATATACAAATGGAAACCTTCGTCTTAATCCCTCATTTTGCGAAAAGAAACACGAATCTAATGAATCCTTATACCCCGCTATAATACACAATAAACTATCTTTCTTCTCCGATAAATTCTGATTCAATGTATCTATCACTTCTTTCGCAAAACTATCTCTCCCATCTTCACTACCTAATGAATATGCCTCATCAATAAATAATACACCTCCATCTACTTCATCTAATACTTTTTGTGTTTTAATTGCCGTCTGTCCTAAATATCCTGCAACTAAATCACTACGTTTTACAATTTTAAATAAAAATGGTTCATCTGATTTAGGCTCTACTTTCTTTACTTTTTTAATTCCTAAATACTCCTCTAATTCATCATCTAAATCTTCTTCTGTTATATAAATATGTCTGTTATATCTTCTTTTTTGCAACGGATGCTTATCTTCTTTCGGCTTTATCACCCCCAAATAATAATATAATTCTCCAATAATTTTTCCTAACATTGTTTTACCTACTCCTGGTGGTCCTTGAATCACCGTATGCATCATCTCAGATTTTCCAATATCAAATTCATTTAAAAAATATATAATTTGTCCAACAATATTATCTTTCACTGTTTTCATACCAATTGTATTCTTTAATTTTAATAATGATGGTAATAATTTATTTAATTTTTCTATATTTACTGGATATTCTTTATTTGGATTATAATTACTAGCTAATTCAATTAAATCATCTAATGTTCTAACTTCTACATTTGATAAATCTTCTTTTATTTTTCTTTTTTTGGTAGGTTCTGTGTCTTTTAATTTATTTTCATTTGTTTCAGATATTGATTCTTTTCTTGGTCTTTTACTCATTATTACTATTATAGATTAATTATTATATTCCAAAACTCAAAAAATTGATATTTTATTTATATACAAATATATAGATATATTCAAAAACATTTATATAGCCGAAATGGAGGAAATAGAAGTTATTCAACCCCAAGAATTAAATTTTAATATTACTAAAGGTTTTAGTAATCTTGGAAATACTTGCTTTTATAATGCAACTCTTCAAGCTATTTTTAGATGCAAAGAACTAATTACTAAATTAAAAGATTATGATGGTGAAAATAAATTACTTAAATTTCTTCAAATAACTATTTTTGATTATTATACCGATCCTAAAGTTATTACTATCGGTCCTACCCTTCTTCTTCGATCATATCGTGCAATGAATTCTAATTATCACGGTTGGTCTCAAGAAGACGCTCGTGAATGTCTAACATATTTTTTAGATAATTTTGATGAAGCTACTAAAAAAGAAGGATTTCATATTAAAGAATTATTTGATTATAATTTAGTTAGTGAAATAACATGCCCTCTATGTGAGAATAAAGTTGAATCTAATGCACATGAAAAATTAATTCTATTACCTATTAAAAATTATAATAATTTTAATGATGCATTATCAAACTTTTTATCTGTTGAAGTATTAACCGACGATAATAAATGGACATGCGAAAAATGTAAAATAAAAGTTGAAGCTCGTAAAAAATTAATTATTAAAGGCACGCCTAAATATCTTTTTATTGCCTTGAAACGATTTGAACAAGAATATCTTAAAGATATCGGTCGTATTCGAGTCAGTAAAATTGATAATGACATCAGCATGCCAGATGATTTCATTATCAATGACGCGTCTTATAAATTATCTGGTGTTATTACTCATCTGGGACATATTGGTGGTGGTCATTACGTCTATCAACACAAATTTGGTTCTGAATGGAAATTATTTAATGATGAATCAATTCATCCTATTGATGAAGATGAAAAAATAAAAAATAAAGGATATGTCTATTTATATGAACTAAAATAAATATACAAATTATTAATTTAAATTATTAAAAAACATATATGTAAATATAATATCTAATACTAATCCAGCGATAGAAAATAAAAATAATACATATTCTATTATTGATTTATTTTTAATATTATAAAAATAATTAACCAATAATGCAAAAAAAGGTATTGCTAAAATATCTCCATAATGACTTATATTCATTATATAATTTAATTATATAATAAAAAATTTATTAAAATACACTATTTGGGTTAGTAAATGTATTGCATGAATCAAATCTAAATAGAATGTAGTATAGAATATATAATGTACCAAACATAAATGCAAATAATGAGAATACTAGTTTTAATACTAATGGGTAATTATTTTTTGAGTTGCATTCCCAGCTTAAATACGCAGCATACGAATTAATTAATAACATTAAAATAAATGTTGTTGTTGATAAACTTTCTGCCTTTTTATTTACTACCATATCTTCAGTTGATTCAGGGAGCTCTGCTGTAATATTTGTAACATCTACATTTGTTAAATATACATCACCTAATACATCTACTGATTCATCTTTTTGCATTACAGGTGCAACTGGAGCTGCATTCGATCCTGCATTTGATCCTGCAGCAGAAGGTGCAAATGGAAATGAATTATTAGGTGCAACAAAATCAGCGTGTTCTCTTACTTTTTTAAATTTTTTAGGGGCTTTTAAAGTATTTTTTACTAATTTAGAAACTAAAAAGGCATCCATTATATATTATCTATAAAGATAAAAATTGATTTTTAATTATTTAATCTATATAATTTTTATAGTTAAAAGAATGAATACAATTGATAATCCTACTAATACAAATGTTACAGAAATAACCCCTGATACATTACCAATTATTCAACCTATATCCGTTCCTAATTTAACTGATATTAAAAATAGCCTTGTTAATTCATATAAATCATCTGATAGTGAATCTTCAAATAATGAATCTTCCGATGATGAATCTTTTATTTCATCTGAATCATCTGTGTCATCTGAAGAATATAAGAAGAAAAAGAAACCTAAACATAAGAAAGATAAACATGTTTCTGTTTATAAAGTTCAAGTTGATAAACTAGAACAACGACTGCATTACATGAAACTAGATCTAGTTAATAAAGATCTTGATATTAATGTACTGAAAAGTAAAATTACCCTCCTAGAAGGTAATGCTAAGCTGCATTCTAATATTAATTTCCTATTTGATCGTCTTGATAACGCTATTAAAGTACTTAATGAAAAATTAGATTCATACCAACCTACATCAGACATTATTAAAGATATGGTTCTTCTTGAACAAATTGATAATATGTGCGTAAAAGCTATCGAAAAATATTTGACGTATTTAAATACTGATGTAAAACCACTATTTAAAGATGATGTGTATCTAAAACAATCAACTCTTCTCCTCTATTCCGAAAAAGATAAAACTATGAATGATATTTCAATTAATGTTAAAAAACATATCCTTGATGCTAAACTTAAATTAAATAATAAGTCATCATATCTTGTTTGGGTTCTATTCGCTATCATTATTATTATGATGGGATTTTCATTCTTTTATTAAATTTAATTTTATAAAATAAATATAATGAATATTATTTGATGAGATTATTAATATAATACTATAATATTTTTCTCAAAAACTCTAATGGTTTTTCATTATCAATAAAAATAGTAGCATCCGCAGATCCTTTTTTCTTTTTTTCTGTTCTCATTTTAATATTTTCATCTGTTTCATATATAATTTCTAATGGTGGATAAATTAATTGATCTTTCATATGTGGTTTTAAGTTAAAGATTATATTTTTACTAGGCCAATATAAATTACCATTATAAAAAGCATTATTAAAATTCACAAATTTATTCTTATAATTTTTATCCAAAAAATAACCAAATGTATTATTTCCTTTTTTATCAAGATGAAAATTGTGCATCCACATAAAATATTTATTTGATGGTTTATCTCGGTATTTAAAAAATTCAAATGTATATTTATCTCTATTTATATCATATTTCTTGGGATTAAAATTATTATTTTTATCTTCTATAAACATTTGATTAACTAATCCCTTAAATTTTTTTATTATTTTATTATTTTTTGAATTTAATAATTCTAAATTTAAATCTTTATTATCAATAATTGATCTCTCTCCATTTATAAAAACATAGGCTTTATCTTTATAAATTCCTTGAATATAAGGTTGTTTATTATCTTTGTATTCTATTTTCTGAACTTCACCACCATAAAAATATATTTTGTTATTATTATTTTGATTCCATTTTTTCATCCATTTAATTAACCTCACCATAATTTTATTTTTAAAAGGATACATAAAAGCGGAAAAGGGGTTTTTCCAATCATTTGTTTTATCAAATATATAATCATTAATTAAATCACAAATATCGTAATGTTCTTCTAAAAAGAAAACATTAACTAAATTCTCTTTAACCATCCTTTTAAACATTTCAAATCTAAATTCAAAATTTCTTAGACTACCATGCGTAGCTTCACCAAAACCATAAATTCTATAATTTTTATCTTTAATAAAATCTAATACATCATTTATAAGATTATTATATTCCTTCATATAGTAATCATATAAAATAATATTTCATTAATTATATTTTTTAAAAAAAGTATCAGTGGATTTGATGCTGTTTTATTTATAAATAATGAGACTCTATTAAAAACAAATAATATATTTTTTAGAATTTAATATAATATAAATATAATGGAACACATTTATACTTATCTTAAATTTAATTATCCAGAATTATTACCACCTTTATCCAAAATTAAATCATATTCTGATATTGTTGCATTAAAATTATCTCATTTTAATGGTTTTATTATATCTAATATGCTAATTGATTTAAATAATACATCTCACGTGCAAATAAATAATAAATTAATTACTACTAAAGAATATATTAAATTAGCTATTAAACATATACGTTATATTGAATTAATTGATATTTATTTGTCACCAAAAATTATACCACAAATTCTTTTACCATCTTTAAATATTCAATATGTTGATAATGAATTACCTACCTTTTTTAAAAAACCAATTATTACATACCCTAATATTAATTCAAAAAATCATTATACCATATCTTCTTTTAATATAGAATCAAATCATAAACAATTATCAGAAGTTATACAACGACTTTCAAAAACAAGAGATGATTATTCTACTATTCATTTTCATTTAGAAGGTAATGGTGGTGGTGATTTAATACCTGTTCATTTTATTATATTATGTTTATGTGGTGGAAAACAAAGATGGATGACTAATTATGAAGTTTCTGAAACAAATAATGGTTACCGTAAAACAAGAAAGTGGGATCCATGGAGTATTGAACCAACTAGTGGTTATAATAAAAAATATAAAAAATTAAATATTAAAAATCTATCTACTTATACTATACCATATTCTGGTAAAATAATTTTACATATTAATACTGAAAATGGGTCAAGCGCATGGTTTTTTATTACTTATTTAATATATGTATTCGCAAGTAAAATTAAAAGATATACTAAATATTTGTATGGAATTCCTATTAAATTAGGTAAAGCAACAGGAAAACAAATAAAAATATATGGTTGTTCTAGTACTACTAGCGGAGATGGTAATGCAGTATCAAAAGAATTTAATCTTGAAAATACTAAAATAAAATTTGATTTCCCTACTCAAGAGAATTTAAATAGACCAATTAAATCATCTGATTGGAATAGATTTTGGGTTGAGTGATTTTGTAATATTGAGTTAGATGACAATATTATTAAAAGAATGGATAATAGGCGATTCGAACGCCTGAAGGTTTCCCATTGGTGCTTAAAACCAACCCGTTAGACCGCTCCGGCAATTATCCAGTATTATTGATACTATATTCAATGTGAGTTATTTTCAATTTTAATATTGTGATTTATTTCTTCTTCTGATTCAGATTCTTCAGTTTCTTCTTCACTAATATCTTCTGTATTTTGATCGTAATACGGCCACAGGCCCTATTAGCGCTAGAAGCGGTAATACAATTGTATTATTTCAATCGTTTTATCCGTTGTATTATTCGGATTACACCAATATTTAATTTGGGATTTTAATGATACTAATCTATCATTCCATTCCTTTTCTTTCTTTTTTTCTATACTACAAATACCTAATTTATTAATATACCAACATGATTTTACTGTGTTGTTATCTTCATCTATATATTGATCTGGATTAAATCGAATAAATACAATAGGTCTATGATTTACATCTTTTGATAATTCCATTATTCTTTTATTTTCGCAACTACAATCATAGTCTTTATGCTGGGTTTCATCTATTTCTACTATGATGACTTGATATCCTAGATCTAATAACATATCAGGTCTTCTACTAGAACACCCGTCTTGGATTTTTTTGTCGGTGATCCAATCATATTCAGGGAAGGTAGATAAAATATAGTCAGTGACTGTTTTTTCTTTGGTTTTGTAGTTTCGGGAGACGGGTTTGTCGGGGAAGGTGTGGATGAAGCAGCGGAGGCAGTATCCGTCGTGTTTGTTTTTTACTATAGTTGGACATAATTTGCATTTCTTACTACCTACATTTACCATTTCTGATGTTTTATGATCATAACAGAATTTACTATTTTTTTCACCATCCAGATTAAAATTAGCTTGTTTTTTACAATCATTAAATTCACATAATTTATTTTTATGATTTACCATATCCGGAGATTTATGTGTAGCACAATACATTGCTATTTTTTTATCGGTATAATTATATGTCGGTGATTTATTACAATTTAAAAATCTACATTTTTTATGTTTAATATCTATCATCTTATCTAATTTATGTTTGCTACAATATATACCAACTGTTTTATTTGCATAATTAAATTGAGCAATTAAATTACACTTTTCATAAGCACATTGGATTTTTCTTATATTAATCATGTCTTTTAATTTATGTTCAATGCAATATAATGGAGGCTGTTTTCCTTCAAAATTAAAAGATGCTCTTACTTTACAATTTATAAAATTACAATTTTTACTTATAATATCAATCATACCATCTGCTTTATGTTTGAAACAAAACTTTCCTTTTTTAGAACCAGGTACATTATATACTGGATGTATAATACAACCATCGTGCTCGCATTTTTTATTAACTACATCAATCATACCTGATTCCTTATGCGTTTTACAAAATTTTGCCGTCTTTTCAGAGGCTATATTAAATGTAGCTCTTGTATTACATAGATTACATTTGGGCATCTTTGTTACTACTATAATTAGTGTCATTAGTTTAAATAATTTTCAACTTTAATAAAATTAGTATTAATTTTATTAAATGCACTAGCATCACTGGGATTCGAACCCAGGTGGATTACTCAACAGATCTTAAGCCTGTTCCGTTCGACCGCTCCGGCATGATGCTGATTATCCTCACGGATAATCAGCACAATTTTTCCAAAACTCAAATTTCTCATTTTTCGAAATTTCTTAAATTCCCAGAAATTCCTCTAAAAACTTCTCAATCTATCTATCCCTATTTCTTTATATAAAATTGAAAAAATAATTAATAATCAAATTTAATTATAATAAATAAAATGTTACCCACATTTGTTCAGCATATAGAAAATAGCATTCTTCTGCCATTAATTGACACAGATGATTCTATTTCCATTAAAAAAAATATTATTAAATCTTATCAAAAATTAAATCTTTTTATTAATACACCATATGTCAATACAATATATGTAACCTCAACTATATTTAATCATTATTATAATAATTTACTTAATCCATTCATTGAATTCTCTTATCTTAACATTAATAAATTTATTAAAAATTTTAATAAAAATAAAATTATACCTATTACTGATGATAATATATTATATATGTATGATCTATCACGTATCCGAGATTATTTAGATGTTATTAATCTTATTAAATACATATATTATATTGATGTACTAAATACTAATCTTACTGAATTAATTAATCTATATACTATATTATCAAAATCAGACATTAATGATACTATTATTACAAAAAAACAACAAAACATAAAAATATTTTTTAATCTATTTAAAAAACAATTTTATAATAACAAAAATTATTATCATTATGATGATCTTATTTATTATATAGATAATAATATGCCACTAAAATATATAGATATCTTTACATTAGAACATTTTATTAATACTTATTATTTAATGTACATCAAATTATATTTGACTGATAACATAAAACTATTACCTAATTTTAAATTACAACTTAATAAAATGTCACCACTATATTACGAATTTACCACTCAAGAGCTTTAATTCTATTGTAATTTTTATATTGTTCATTTAATGATGTTACTTCTAAATTATCTCTTGCTGGTCCAACTAATACTTTACCATCTAAACTAAATTCTGCACCATGGCATGGACATAATAATTTATTACCAGATAAATTTAATGTACATCCCATATGAGTACATATTTTACTTACTTTCTTTTTTGTTTTACCATCTGATACAATTATATTATCACTGTTATTTGCTATGACAGTTAAATTATCTTTTGGTGTATCGAAAGATTCTTTTTTCTTATGAAATAATAAAAATACAAAAAATAATAATACTATTAACATTAATAACTTTTCTTCAAATGTATTTTTCTCCATATTATTTTTATATAAATATTTTATGGACAATTATGATATTATTATATTTGGTGCTGGTATCGCAGGTTTAACTGTTGCCCATCAATTAGCTTTAAATTCACCTCAACTTAAAATTGCTATTATCGAAAAAGAAAATATAATTGGTGGAATGGCAAGAACCTCTAGATACTCTGATAATTTACCAACTGAACACTCTTGGAGAGGTTTTGCACCTTTTTATTATAATACTTATGATCTAATGAAACAAATTCCTATAGATAATAATAAAACAGTATATGATACTATAAAATCTGGTATTAATTTTGTTTCAGTTGAAAATAATATTAATAATAATAAAAATTCTACTATTTCTGATTATTTTATACTAATCTATTGGATATTATACTATTTTTTTAGTGGTAATTTACGTTCTGAAGATAATAAAACTATTTCTTTTGCTAATACTGTTTCAAATATATCCACCAATAGTAAAAATAAATATATTGAAATTATTGGCCCAGGTATTGGTTTAGATACATATTCTGCTTCTCTTTATCATATTGGAAAATTCATTGAAATGAGTTATCAAGAACCCACCAAAAATTGGAATTTTATGAATCAACCTACATCTGAAGGATGGTTTGATCCATGGTATAAATTATTAAAAAATAAAGTAAATTTCTTTTTATCATCTGAATTACAAGAATTAAACTTTGATAATAATAATGTTGTTACTGCAAAAATTTTAACCAATAACGGTCCCAGAACATTAACTGGGAAAAATTACGTCATTGCATTAAATCCTTACGCTGTTGCAGATCTTTACAAAAACAATAAACTTGGTTCTGATCCAGAATTAGATAAATTTAAAAGAATAACATATGGAGAACCTCATATACAAATTAGTTTTAGATTAGCTTTTGATCAAAAAATTAATATTAAAGAAAAAGATGCTTTTATCTTCCCAAATTCTAATTTAAATATTACCATGTATCCTCAAGATACTTTCTGGGAAAAAGATATTGATTTAGGTAATAATATTAAAAGTTTATGGAGTGGTACTGCTTGTGTTACTTATAAAATGTCTGAATTATACAATAAACGATGTGATGAATTAAATATTGGTGAATTTTTAGATGAAGTAATTCATGAAATATCAAATAGTAAAGAATTTAACCAATATTTGATAGATAATAATAATAAACCATTTACTGAATTAACTATAACAAAGAAGGAAGTATGGTATGAATGGAAATTTAATAATAATCGATTAGAAAGTAGAAATAAAAAATGGGTTAATACCCTTAATAATAATAATCGACCATTATATACAACTCACTATAATAATCTATTTATTGCTGGATCTCATTGTGAAACTGGATTAAGTATTTGGTCGATGGAATCTGCTACTGAAAGTGGTAATAGATGTGTTATAGAAATTAATAAAAAACTAGGTCTTGATAATAAATTTAATTTGCATACTCATACTCGGCCTTTTTTCCCCTTATATTTCTTAGATGATATTCTATATAGATTATATCTACCAAATTTATTTAATGTCATCATTTTTTTGATAATAATTGGTTTTGGATATTTAATTTATAAATTAGTTAATTCGAATAAAGAACTTAAGTATTAGTAATTTTTAATTATATGAATAATAATTATACAGTAACATATGTTACATCATTTTTAAATATTAATAATTTATCTGAAACAGATTTATATGAAAAATATTTATCTTATTTTATAAGATTAGCAAATACAGGAATACCAATTGTATTATTTTTAGATCAAGATATTCAAAATTTTCCTATATTTGAAAATGTTAAAATTGTAAAATATTTTAATAAAGATGATTTATATTTTAATAGTACTAAAAAACTACCAGATATTCGTAATACTGGTAAAGATAATGAAAATTATTTAAATTTTATGAATAATAAATTATATTTTGTTGAAGAAGCTACTAAAATGAATATCTTTAATACTAATCATTATGCATGGATAGATTTTAGAATTTTTCATATTTTTAAAAATGATGAAATTGTTAATAAAAAATTAAATGAAATATGTAAAATATCTTATCCAGATAATTTTTGTAGATTTCCAGGTGGAACTAATATTAAATCAAATGTATTAGATAGAATTAATTGGAGATTTTTAGGTGGATTTTTTCTAATAGATACAATAAAATTAAAAGAATTAATACAACAATTTAATATATATTATAATAAAGTAGATACATTATCATGGGAAGTTAATTATTGGGCTGGAATGGAGTTTGAAAATTTATTTGATTTTGGTTGGTATTTAGCTGATCATAATGAAACTATAATAAATCTAAATTAAAATAAAAAATAGTTATTTTAATTATGAGTACAAGTACATTTGCTTCTGGTATAATAGTATATAATCAAAAATGTGGAATATTATTAGGTAGCGGAGGTTCATTTGATACTGTTAATTTTGCCAGTCCATTAAATGATGGTAGTACTAAAACTATTGGTCAATTTTGTACAAATATATATTATTTAAATTATTTTCCAAATGATCCACAAGAAGTTGTAATAAATAATGTTGCTGCTAATCTTGGTGTTCCTAATGATACTGAATTACAAAATACATCATTACCTGTATTATTACAATTTCAATATGTTAATGATAATATATTAAATGAATCGTTTCTTAATGCTGGAAGACCAGATTATTATCATATAGTAAATGGATTACAAACTAATTTAGTTAATGGTTGTTGTATTTATAAAAGAAGTACTACATTTGGATTTTGTAATTTAAATAATTATAGCATGGCATCAATTTATCAATTTCGGAATAATTTACTTATTTCTGCAATAAATAATTTTAAATATGATACTGGTTATGATTTAACAAAAAATATTATTTTGCCATTTGGCTGGGATGTTGATTTTACAATGTTAGGTGCTAACCAGTCAAACCCAAATGCAATACCTTTTTATCCTAGTCCTTCTAAGCCTACTATAAATACAATGTATGCTTTACCTATAGTAAATAATATACAAACTTATTTTATAAATGTAGATGATATTATTGCTGCAAATATTATAAAATCATATAATACAAAAAGATATAATTCATCACAATTTGATGTTGGTTTTTTTCCAATTGAAAATATTAATGGTAAAGTTTCAATTAATTTAAATATTAATCCTATTTTTTTAGATAATATTAATAGTATAATAAATAATTTACTAATATCAAAACCAGGTTTAAATCAAGTATGTAAATCTGAATTATTTGTACCCATAACATATCCATTTACAACACCCACTTCTACACCTACTATTACACCTACTATTACACCTACTATTACACCTACTATTACACCTGTATTTTCTGATACATCAGCAACAAATTCAGATATAACACCAACAGATAATTCAAATAATGGTTCTTTAATTTCATTGATAGTATTAATTATATTAATAATTATATTAATTGTAATATGTTTCACTTTTTTTATATTTAAAAAAAATAATAACTATTCTTCTAATAGTGATTTTAATAGTGATTATAGCAGTGATTTTACTTTGTAGTTAAAAAAATTAATAATTTTTCATAATTATCTTCATAATCTTCAATATATTTACGTATTGTCGAGTGTGACATTTTTTCAGATTTACATGGTAATTTAGAAAATTGTTCGCATGTCAATTTAATATTGTAATAATCTTCTATCATATTTTTAATTTGATCACGATCAATATAGTCAAAAAATACTTTATTTAACCTTCCATCTCGGTATAATGCAGGACTTAATTTATCAATACAATTTGTTGTACCAATTATAATAAGACCATTATATGCACCAACGCCATCAAATCTAGATAAGATACTACCTAAATTTATCTTATCTGGCTTTTTTAAATAATCACTAGTATCACTATCACTATTATTTTTAACTAATTGATAAATAATATCATCTTTTTTATTTTCATTTGTTTCTTTATCTTCATCTTCACCATCTCGTTTTTTTAATACATTAGATGCATTATCAATTTCATCAAATAATAAGATAATTTCATCATTCTTAAACTTGACATCTAAAATTTCTTTTTGATTAAATAATTTCTCTAATTCTTCGTTTGTAGTTATCCGAGACATTGAAATTTCAATGATATGTCTTTTACTTTCAAGAGCCATTGCAATTACAGAAGATGTTTTACCACAGCCAGGAGGACCATAGAATAAATATCCCTTTTTCCTTTTATTACCGGTTCGTTTATAATATTCGGTATCTTTTAATCGAGCAAGATCTTTTAATAACATTTGTTTGTTATCACTGTAAATATTATTAAATGTTTGATAATTAATATTATCTGGGTTACTATAATCAGATAATATTGATTGGGTAAATTGTAAATTATATTCATCTTTCTTTTGGTATATAAAATGATATAATTTATCTTTATTTTTTGATTCTAAATATTGATTATATTCATTAATACATTGATTAACAAATCTATTAATTTCATCAATATTTTTATTTCTTGATTTTAATGTAATTGTTACTTTCCAATTCCCATCTAATTTAGATTCTTTAGACATTTCAATTTCACTAAATTTATAATCAATATATAAATCATCTGAAATCTTAATATTATTACTATAATTTATAATATATGATAATGACTTTTCATTTGAATACTTCATAATATCTTCACAATATACCGTACTATTTCTTTTATGATTAAAATATCTTAAATTTTTACAAATATTTTTTACAGATGCATAATGACATATGGAGGTCATTGGTAGTGGATAATCATAATAATAATTTCCGTTATTTAAATTTTCAAATCCAATAAATTCTATGTTGTATTTATAAATTGTAAAAATAAAATTATTAATAAAATTTGTAATAATTTTATAATCCGTCATAACATATTTTAATAATGGTACTACTACAAATAAGATAAGCATATCTCTGTATAATGTTTCGGTATTTCTACCACTTAAGAGAAAGAATCCCAAATTATCTACATTCATTTTTTATATTATAATTATATGAGTATATTAGATAGTCTATTTAATACAAAATATATTGGTTTTATAGACATCGAATTTCAAATTTTACAAGATAAAATTCGAAATAGACCTGATAGACAGCAACCCTACATTCTTGAATTAGGTCTTATTATATTTGAAAAAGGTAAAGATACACCAATATTAATTGATCATGTTAATTTTCCATTATTAAAAAATAGAAATATTCAATTAATAAGTAGTAAATATTGTACTGTAACTAAAGAAACTGAAGATAAAATGATAAAAGTAGAAGAAAATTTTACTATTAATGTAACTGATCCAGAATCAATTAAAAATAATAAAGAATTAATAAGATTTATACCAAATAGTAATATTAGAAATAAACTTAAAAATAATAATATAGGTTCAGATGAATTAGAAAAAGTTCAAAAAAATGTAGATTTATTACGTTTCAATATGTTCCGCAATAGACTAAGTAGAAAATATACTAATTATTTTAATCAAATATTAGATTTATATAATAATGATGAATTAGTTAAAAACAGATTAATAAATCCTGTGAATTATTTAAATAAATTAAAAGAATATTTAGTTAATATGACATTGGTGCATAAAGAAAATATGGATATTATGGCACTTAACAATGATTTTAAGATGTACAATATTAATATTAATAAAAATATTCAACATATTGATATTAAAAGTTATAATGATGAATTTAATAAAATATATAAAACATCTAAATTATACGAATCTTATATTAACTTAAAAAATAATTATTTAAACGAAGAATTAAAAATCTTTGACAATAATTTAAATGATGTTCTTAAACAAAAAATGCCTATAATCAAAGCACATAATCCATTATCAGATGCTTATTTTACTGTAATTGTATTTTTAATTATGGAAAAATATTATAAAAAGTAAATATATAGTATGTCAAATTCTCAACAAATTACATTTTATGCTGATATAAATGATTTTGGTAAAAATATACCAGAAATATTTAAAACACTTACCACAAAAAATGATATAAATACTTTTGGAGCTGGATTTATTGTAATAATTTCTGATATGTGGAGAATATCTCCATCTCGTATAAATAATTTTAATGTATTAACATGCGTTGATGGAAAAAATTGTTCAAATACTATAACTGCTGCTAGCAATAGTATTCAATTTAGTTTTATTTTATCTGATACTATTTCATCTGATGATATAAAAAAAGGTTATAAACCAAATGATTATATTTCTGCAATTGATTTAGGACCATGGATGGCAAGAACATTTAATTTAGTTACATCACCAAGCGGAAAGATTAATACAACTACTGCTCCAAAAAATTTAACAAAAAGTGCATATATAACTGCAGCTTTTTCGGTTGCAGATACTGCTATTAAATTAAACCCTAAATATAATAATGATGCATTTTATACACATTTATTACCTGGTACTAATACATCATCACCTAATACTACATCATCACCTAATACTACATCACCAAAAGCGGAAGAAGCAGCACCTGGTACTGAAGAAGCAGCACCTGGGACTGAAGAAGCAGCACCTGGGACTGAAGAAGCAGCACCTGGGACTGAAGAAGCTGCACCTGGGACTGAAGAAGCTGCACCTGGGACTGAAGAAGCAGCACCTGGGACTGAAGAAGCTGCACCTAGTAATGTAGATTCATCCTCTTTACCATTATTAGATGATAATTTACAATCAGATGTTAAAACTGCAGATGGAGAACCATTAACTGCAGATGAACTACCATTAAAATTTACTAATGTATCTATTGCAAAGATACTACAACCATTTACAAATATTAGACCATTCTCTTTATTATTAAATAAACAATCAGAATATTTTAATAATGCTACATCTAAATCATTATCTAATGCAAGTACTGTACCATCAGCTACATCCGCACCCGCACCTTCATCAAAATCAATTCTTGATTATATATTTCAATATTCATACTTAATTTCTTTCATAGGTGCAATTGCATTCAGTATAAGTGAAGTTCTTGGTTATAATCCAATTGAATTATTTAGTTCTAAAGCATTAATGGGATATTATATATTTACTGCATGCTGTGCTGTAATATCATTATTTGCATGGTTTAATACTTCTTTATGGTATGTTGATCCAAGTATTGTAAATCCATTAAATGTTTCAACTTCAAATCCTTGGTGGTAAATAAATTTACTATATATTTTATATATATATATAGTATATATGTCTTACAAAAGTTATAAACTTGTAATAAATATTAGTACAGAAGATATTAAAAAGTTACCGATACGTGATATACCTCCAAATGAAACGTTAAATAATATTTTAAATTTTTTATCATTATTTAATCCTGCATTTATTACTCCAAGTGTATCAGATAATATACCATCTCAATTTCAATATACAATTCCAACTAATCTATCTTCTGGGTCATCTGGTTCTGCAGAAATATTTAGTTCATTAATTGCATATTTATTACAAGTATCACCTGATAGATTTATTAAATCAACTATATTATCATCAACTGATGCAAATAATGACCCTATGTTAATATTTACAACAATAATCACTAATTCAGTAAAAACTGAAAATTATAAGAAATATCCAAATGATTATTTACCTGCTTCATGTATAGGTTCATGGTTTAATAATATATTACAAAATACAAATTCATTATTAGAAGAATTTAATAATATTTCTAAAATAGTAGAATCATCACCACAAGAATTTCCTGTATCTGATATAATTAATTTTTTAAATAATATTATTACATTATTATCAATAAACTATGATTCTAAATTACATAATCCAGAAAATGAAAATCCATTATATATATTAAAAAATGATTTACCAAATTCAAATATTATGAATCCTTTAATAACACTTCCTCTTATAAATCAAATAAATTTAGCAATTGATAGTGCTCCAAAATCACCTGAATCAACAGAATCAGCAATTTTAGAAAATTTTAATTTAAATATTGTTGAACATATTGATACTAGTAATAGTACTACTACTGCTGCATCTGGCACAACAGATGATCCTTCTCTTCCTAAAACGGACAAACCATTTTATGGTACTATTAATAATCCACCATCTGATTCATCTTCTGGATCATCATCAGGATCATCTTCAGGATCATCTTCTGGATCATCTTCTGGATCATCTTCTGGATCATCTTCTGGATCATCTTCTGGATCATCTTCTGGATCATCATCAGGATCATCTTCTAAATCATCATCAGATTCATCAACTGGATCATCTAAATCAATATTAGATTATATTTTTCAATATTCATATTTAATTTCTTTCATAGGTGCAATTGCATTCAGTATAAGTGAAGTTCTTGGTTATAATCCAATTGAATTATTTAGCTCTAAAGCATTAATGGGATATTATATATTTACTGCATGCTGTGCTATAATATCATTATTTGCATGGTTTAATACTTCTTTATGGTATGTTGATTCAAGTATTGTAAATACATCAAATGTTTCAACTTCAAATCCTTGGTGGTAAAAATATTTAGTATATATATGGGAATATTAAAAGATTTTGATTTTTCTTTTGATTTAACAATTTTAGATTTTACATCTAATTCATCTATGACTGCACAACAACAATTAAATAATACATGGAAATATGCACAATCGTTTATTGCAGATAATTACAATAGTGTTATTCCATTACCATCTAATACACCAAATGGTTCTTCTGGATTTGCAATGTTCTTTTTTTCTCTTTTTAGTAAATTACTTCAAATATCATCTACACGATTTATCAATCCTAAAGTTACCCAAACATTAAATACAGATGGTGTAAATATTGATAAAATTACTTTATCATCTAGAATTATAAATTCAAAATTAAATAATCCTCCATTAGCTAATGATTATTTACCTGCAAATGCAGTTGGAAATTGGTTATTAGATGTATTAAAAGTATTTAATTTTAGTGGAAATCAAAATTTATCTGCATTATGTGCATTAAATTATGATCCAAAATATAATAGTTTAAATGAACAAAATATTTTAAATGCACCTGTACCAAAAAATACAGTATTAAAAAATGGTTTTTGTACATTAATATCACAACATTTTACATCAAATATTTTTGAACATGCATCTAATACTTCAGGAGGGCCGAGTGATCCATTAGGTACTATTGATGATCCAGAAGTTGGATATTTATCTATTTTAGATTATATATTCCAATATTCCTATTTTTTATCATTTGTTGGTGCAGTATCATTTGCATTAAGTAATGTAATTGGTATCAGTCCATTAATTATTATGAGCGAAAAAGTATTTCTGGCTATTCATATAATAGTTGGATTTTCAGCTATTGTTTCAATATTTGCATGGTTTAATTCACCTATATGGTTTATAGATTCTAAAATAATAAATTCTGAGAATGTTTCTGTAAAAAATAACCTACCATTTTTATCATAAACTAATACTTTCCAATAATTTTATATTTTCTAATTCAGTTAAATATATTTTTATTTGTTTCATTACAGATGGTACATATATCCTAAGATATTCGCCATGATAATGATAAACATCTCTACTTTTACTTTTATTTATTGAATTAATTATATTATCAATTGGTACCATAGCAATAAATACGATTTCATTCTTTTCTGGCATACATTTTTCTGCAATATATCTCCTCTGACTACAAAAACTATGAATATCTACTTCTTTTTTATTATTATACAACCCTTCATAACCAAATGGAAAAACATCACTTTTAATCATATATTTATCTAATACATTAACCATTATAGTTAATGCATTGGATGTTTGCAAAAAAGTATATGATGGTTTTTCATGATTATTTGATATATTTGTTGATATATCAAATACATCTTTCTTTTCTTTAATTAATTCTATAATCTCATCAACTATTTTAATGTCAATATGAATATTAAATATCTCTTCTAAAAATTCTCTATATGCTGTTTGGATAGCATTTTCATCCTTTTCTTTACCACCACCACCAAATATCCAAACATTTTTTTTATTTGGTTTATAACTATTACTTTTAGCTAATAATATAGAATAGTATCCATCATTATTATGAATTAATGTTAATCCTGCACCATTATAATCAGCTGCTAAACTCATGTTTTGATTTATTTAATATTATATGCTATTTAATAGATATATTTATCAATTTTTTTATTTAGTTATAATATGACTAGTCATTTTTCTGATTTTATATCTAAATCAAATTTGTATGCAACTGCTATTGGATTTTTAGCAAGTACTCAAATTATTTCAATTGTAAATGCATTTTTTGATCATTTAATCGCACCTATTATAAATTATATACTTCTTAAACATAATCACCCTAAATTAAAAGAATATACTATTAAATTAGATGGTGTTGATATTGAAATTGGAGCATTTTTATTATCTACTATTAAATTTTTATGTATTTTATTATTAATATATCTATTTATTACACATTTTAAAATTCAAATTAATGAAAACTAATTAATTTTTATATATATTGCAACTAATACTAATAATATATAACAATATAATCTATATTTATTTAATACTGTATGATGAACAGATAAATCTAATACACCCCATATACCTACCCAAAAAAATATAATAGATAATTCATCTATTAAATCAAAATTTACGTTTATGGTTGCCATATAATATATATATAGATAATATTATGGAACCTATAATAATTCTATTAATAACAGTAAGTTGTATTATTGTTGGATATTTAATTTATAGTATATCTACTATAATTTATGATAAATGTATAAATAATTGAATATATAATAATATAAACTAAAATTTATATTACTATATAAAATGAAGAGAAATCGACCAGAAATTCCTGAATATGATCTAATTCAATTTAAACGCTATCATACTGATCTAAACAATAAAAATGAAAATTTTAAGAGATTATTTCGTTGTAGTAAATGTGAATTTATTGCAGGTACTCCACACAATTTAACGGAACATATTAAATCAAAACATAATCAAACTATGAATATTGATATACCTATAAATGATCTTGCAGATAATGTAAAAAGTCTATCTCTTACTAAAAATGAACAAATTGGTTTCAAATAATTATATAATTAATATATATATATGGAAAATTCTAAAATGGAAAATTCTAAAATGGAAAATTCTAAAATTGAATTAGCCTCTTTTTTCTTTACTCTTCGAAATAAATTATATTATTATCATTTAACTACAGAAAAGTATCCACGACATGTATCGGTTGCATCGTTAGTAGATTCAATGGATAAATTAATTGATAATTTTTTAGAAGTATTATATGGTAAATATCAAAGACCAGATAATACTGAATTTACTATTAAAGTTGATAAAATGAGTGATGCGGAAGCTTTATTTTATTTAAATAAATGTATTGAATTTTTAACTGATACATTACCATCATTAATTAAACCGACTGATTCTGATCTATTAAATATTCGTGATGAAATGACAGGATTATTAAATAGAAGTAAATATTTATTTGTATTACAATAATCTATTCAAACAACATAAATATAAAATATATCAAAAAGAAAATAAATGTTGTCATTAACATTCCTTTAATACTTTGCTTACCATCTACGTCTGAAAATTCAAAATGTGCATTAAATATTGTCGCTAATATTTCATGTGTTACTGGTGATGATATAAAAAAATATAAAACTGCTGCATAGAATGATAATTTTATTTTTGATCCAAAACTAATATGTTGTCTTTTTTCTGTATCACTCATATATATTATTATAATAAAAAAATTATGCAATCATGTTCATTTTTAACGTTTCATGATATTGATAATTTTCAACTTCAAAATCTTCTATTTTAAAATCATCTATATTTTTATATTCTCTATCTTTAATTATTAATTTTGGAAAACTAAATGGTTTTCTAAGAATTTGTTCTTTTAATGTATTTTCATGTTCTTCATATATATGAGCATCACCAATAATAATAATTAATTTTTTAGGTTTTAAGTTACATATTTTTGCTAATATATAAGTTAAAACAGAATAACTTGCTATATTAAATGGTAATCCTAATCCAATATCTGCTGATCGTTGATACATCTGACATGATAATTCTTTATTTACAGATACATAAAATTGTGCCATAATATGACACGGTGGTAAATTCATTTCTTTTATTTGGCATGGATTCCATGCTGATAATAATATTCGTCTGGACATTGGATCATTATTTAGTAAATATATAATATTATTAATTTGATCAATACCTTTACCACTATAATCAGTATGATTATCTATATATTCAGCGTTAAAATGTCTCCATTGATGACCATAAATTGGTCCAAGATCATTTACTTTTCTATCTAATAATCCAATACTATCCATGTATTCACGGGATGCATTACCTTTCCAAATATTTACATTCTGATTAGTTAATAATTCATTATCTGTTGATCCTGATATAAACCATAATAGTTCTTTAATCACTGTTTTCCATGCAAGTTTTTTAGTTGTTATAAAAGGAATAGAATCTGAAATATCAAATTCTAATTTTTCTCCAAATATACTTTTAGTAATACTATTTCTTGTAGATCTAGTTTCACCTGTATTTATAATTTTATTGATTAAGTCAAGATATTTTTGTTCATCTAGATTCATTTTTATTTATTATAATTATATATAAATTATTTTATATTCAAATTTATGAGTAATCCTTCAACAAGTTTAATATATCCATTATCTAATGAAACAGGATATATATCTTCATCTTCAATTGATTCTAATAATAATTTAATTGGTAAAATAAATACATTAGATAATGTTGGAAAATATGCAACATCTGTTTATCCTCCTACTGCTGGTATTAATAATGTATGGGGTATTACATCCCCTAATACAAATGATCAAATATTAATTATGACAAATGATAGTCAATATATTACTGGCGGATTATTAGGAACTATTACAACAAATATATTAAAAGGTTCAGTAACCTCTATTTCATCATTAATATTAACTTCTTTTTATATTTCATTATATTTTATATTAACTTATGGATTTAGATCTGGTATTATATTTAATTTTATATTAACTCTTTTAATTCCTGGTATAAATATTCAATCAACTATACTAATACCAAGACCATCTCCTCCAATTACAACATTAACAACAACTGATCCTAATTATGCTACATGGAATAATATATCATCTTATAATGCAAATATAAAACAAGTATATGCATGTTATGCAATATGTGCTGATATTGCTAAAAATGGTTCAAATTCTAGTTATTACAAAACGTTAGATCCTAATAATACTATTTTTAACTTATATAATGTAAAATCAGATGATTGGTTATATATATCAAATTATTTTAATACTATTTATACTTTTTATAGTACAATACCATCTACTTTCTGTGTAAATTTTACAAATAAAATGCTTGATATTTTTGGCCCCGTTCAATGTAGTTCTGTTACAAATGGTTCTCCTGTTATTAATACACCAAATGGTCCATATGGTTACGGTGGTACTGCTAGTACATTATTAAATAATAAAAATACAATAATTTGGATAATAGTATGTTTAATATGTATATGTTGTTGTATCTCTGCAGGTGTATTTATGATGATGAGCATGAAATCAAGTGGTCGTAGAAGACACAGAGGTGGATTAATTGAAGATAATGGTTATTACTATTTAAAATAAATATATTAGTATAATATGAACAATTCAAATCCTACACCTGAATCTAATACTCCTAGTTCTCCACCTAGTTCAAACCTACTTCCACTATGGATAATATTAGGAGTATTTCTAGTTATTTTAATTGGTGGTTTAATTTATATTTTTTCTCGCAATAGTAATAGTGATAAAGATTCTATATTTAGAAGAAAAGACGGATATTATGAATTTAATAATGACAATTTGATCTAATTTTAATAGTAACCATACTGTTATTATTTAGACTAATTTAAAGTAAAACTGAAAAATACACAATTTACATAAAAAAATATAATTAATTAAATCAATGGATATTAATAATTTACCAACAAATTATGGACCTTGGACTATTTCTAAGATATTAGTTACAAAAGTTGATTGTATTATAGCAGAAGTTACATTAAATGATAATCCATTAAATATATCATATGAAAATATGTTAAATTTAACAAAATGGGTTATTAAAATTAGATCACATGAAACTAATGAATTAACACCATTATTATTTATACTTGACAATAATATTAAAAATATAATTAAAATACCCACAAAAAATCATAATTTTTATAATTATGGTGTATTTGAAAAAGGTACATGGTATGCAATGAAAAAATATACCTTTCAATTATCTAATGAACTATTTTTTAGAAATAATTTTAAAAATTTAGCACATGATGGTATTAAATTTATGAAAAGTCTTCACAAATACAATCATGTTTATGTTGATTTTAAATTTGCAAATACTTTTTATGATACTGAATTAAAACATTATGTATTTATTGATTATGATTCTATTTTTTATATTAATGACGTTCCATTGAATAATTATAATAATGATTACAAATATTATTATTTACCACAAGGTGGTGAATTAGGACAACCATATAGATCATTTAAATTTGATTTGTTATCATTTGGTTATTTATTAGGTAAAGTAACATATGATAAGATGAATTTTTTACCTAGTTATGTATGGGAATTTGAAAAATTAAGTGATAATTTACGAACAAAAAATACAGAACCTACTATAGATGAAATTACTAATATTATTAATATGCGTGATTTACAAAAATCTAAATTTTCTCCACTCCTATTAAAATATTTTGAAATTGTTGATGAATTATCATGGACATTAACAACTTATAAACCTGAAATATATGAAAAATTGTTGGATCTTTTTTCTATTTTTGGTGACTTTTAACCCAATAAATAAATCTCTTTTGACTACCTTCATATAATTCTTCTTTTGTAACTGGATTACCATAAATATCTTTTTCTTCATAATAAACAAAGAAATCTCTTTTATAATCTGATGGTAATTTATCTTTACTTGTAATAATTTTTTCTTTTTTTGCTTTCTTATAATCATAATCTCCCCATGTTAATACTTTACTATTATGATAAATATCTTTTATTTCTGATTCTTCTAGCTTATTTACTTTCCTAAAAGGTGATATTTTTGATAACCATAAAATATCTGCTCTCAAGTAATTTCCTATTCCTGCTAATGTCTTTTGATCCATCAACACCACACCAATTGCTTTATTTAAATTTTTGGTTTTTAATAATCGTTCTTTAAACACCTCATATGTCGTATTATTATCCATTATATCTGGTCCAATAGTATTTAATTTTTTATTTAATTCAGCTTCCGATTTAATTACTTTAATCGTTCCAAATGATAATGTATCATAAAAAAATACACTACCTCCCACTGTTTTAAATTCTACATTTAAATGATTTAATGATTGTTTCATATAGGCTTCAACATCCGCTTTATTCAAGTATTCTATTATTTGCGGATGAGAAAACTTTTTTGTTTCATTATCCTGATATACCCATCCTCCTGATAAACCTAATGTAACAAAAATATAATAACCATCATCTAATATCATATACATAAATTTACCTTTAGTTTTGATATCTACTATATTAATAGGTAAATCCTTTTTTAATTCATTATAGAGTGGAAATGCTCCATGTTTTTTATATCTACCATTTATAATGTTAATTTCTTTAATTGTTTTTAATTTTGATTTGATGAAATCAGCATATCTTCTGACTTCATTAATTTCTGGCATAATATAATATTATAAAAACTTCTCTGACTCTCGTTTCGCGGCGCTACGCTTGCTCAGTTCGCTTTGCTCACCTTACATGACCTGAATTAATAATGAATATGTGCATTTAGGGTGAGCGTAGCGAACTGAGGAAGCGCAGCGACAATTAATTTTTTCAAAAATTAATTATGGTTGAAAAATTAAAAATTTTTCAACGACCGAAACGAGCGTCAGCGAAGTTTTAATTGATAAATGAATTTACAACTGTCTTTACATCATTAATTAATGGTAACTTAGTAATTGTTCTTTTTTCTAAAACTGTCTGCATTGTGTCATATATTTTTACATTTTCTGAAGTTAGATTAAAATATGTACTTTTTTTATATTGATAATAACGACCATGTTCATCTTTATGTGTATATACAATAGAATCTAATTTATTTATTAGATGATGATATAAATGTCCATGTTGATCATATTTTTTTATATATTTATAAGTACCATCTCTATCATCATCATCATATTCTTCTTCAAAAACTTCATCTGAATGTTTATCTTCATAAAATTTTGTTACGTGATCAACCAATCCAAGACTTTTTGTTTTTGAAAAAATATAAACATGTATTATTTTTTCAACAACTCTATCAGTAAATTCATAATGACCATTACGTGTCATAATTGAAATTATATCACCTACATTTACTTCATTTGCTTTTATTTTAATATTATTTCTATATATACTATAATAATCAAAATCATCATAGTAATATTGTTGCATAAACCATGCATGTTTAGTTAATTTAAATGCAAAAATTGACTTTTTAAATATTCCAATTTCTTTAGTTTCACGTGGTTCAAGTTCATGTAAATAACGTGCATCTAACATACTTTTGAGTCTTGATATATCATTACCACCGTATAAATTTTTTGGATTTAGTTCAATACGATACTTTTGTCCTGGGATTAAACTATTATAATCATGTTCTTTCTTAATATTTTCTGACATTTTTACAGAAGACATGGGTATAAATATTAATTATATTTATATCATTTATTTTTTCAATTTTAAGATATAAATGAACCAATAACCCCTATTACATCATCTATTAAGGGTAATTGTTTAACAGATTTCTGTTCTATTATTGTTTGCATAGTATGATAAATATCTGCATGATTAGAATCTACTGTATATTTAGGATTTGTTGTAATCGGTAAATAATGTGGATAATATGATGAAAATACATATGAATATGCTATTTTTGTAACTATTAAATTTTGTTGCATTAAGTTTGGATTAGATTTTCTACGAAATGTAATTACATCATCAATTTTAATATCTGTTGGTTTCACTACAATATCATTTATTAAAAAATCAACATATTTAGATATAGGAGAATATGCATTTTCACCTGATTTACAATTAATAATTACATAAAATTTTTTATATTTTGCTATGCAATTAGAAATAATATAATAAATTTTATTATTTCTAATATAATATGCATCAGGCCCACTTCTATTTATACGATAAATTTGTCCAGGAACTAAATCATTATAATTAAGTTTTTTACGATCAATTACCCGATGATGTTTCATTTTATATTATAAAAAATAAAATAATGTAATTAAAATATCAATTTTTTAATATATAAAGTATAATTAATTTTAATATTAAAATGAATAAATTAATTCGCAAATATTCAATTATACCATTTAATTATAAGAGTGCTTCAATACCATATAATAATTCAGGAAAATTACATATAGTTTTATCATTTACTGATCCAACTAAAACTGATTTTAATAATATTAATAAAGTATTATATAATAGTGATCAGACATTAAAAAATAATAAATTTTTTTATATTGTACCAAAAACAAATTTTATGCATTATTCTAGTAATAGGATGGAAAATATTTTAATTACTGATATATTAAAAACAAATGATTATACTGAAGACGTGTTTAAAAATTTTGATAATTTTTTATAAAAATTGAATAAAATTAATACATAATACTTTTTAATAACTTTATATAAAAATGTCGATCAAATTTACTAACCTTACAACTGAAAATGCTGTTATTATATTAGAAGTGTTATTTAATGGCACAACATATGCCACATCAGAATGGGATCATACTCCTATGATACGGATGATGGCGAAAATGCCAAAAGAGTTTAATATAATTAATGCTATTAAAATTCTTGCACCATTAAATAAAGGCGAAAATGTAAATGTTGATTATTTTGATGATCAGTGTATTAAAGTATTTTTTACTCCTACTGGTATTAATGTATCAGGATACAATGTTAATCATGGTGATGGTCTTGCTGAGAAGCTCTTAGCTGATTTTAAATTTTAATTTATAAATATATATTATGTCTTATTATAATAAATATTTAAAATACAATAATAAATATTTAGAATATAATAATATTATTGGTGGTGCAGTTGGAGATGAAGCATTTATTAAAACAAAAGGTACTATAAAACAAGGGAAATTAGTAGAATTTTTTTTACCTGATACATATAAAGTTGAAGTAAAAGAAAAAGAAAAAGTAAATTATTTATTTACTAAAATAGGAGAATTTAAATTAGTTGATAATGCAGTTGATTTATCAGACAAAGACTATTCTAACGAAAATTTTGTAGTATATTATCATGGCAATAATTGTAATGATGGAATTACATCTGCATGGGTAATTTACACTTTCTTTAATAAAAAAGATATTAAAAATGTTATATATAATAGCTTACAAGCTTCAAAACAAGATCAAGAAAAATGTAATAAATTTGAAGATAAAGATTCTATAATTATATTTGCGGATGTTGTCCCTTCCTTAGAAACATATAATAAATTAATAAAGAATAATAAAAAAGTTATTGTAATTGATCATCATATTACAAATTTAGAAATGTATTATCCATTAATAAGACCAGGAAATAGTATAATTTTTGATATGAATACATCTGGTGCTGGTTTAACATGGAAATCATTTTTTCCTGATAAACCATTTCCATCATTTGTAGAATTAATAGTTAAAAGAGATCTTTTTAGACAAGTTGATGGTGATAATGCAGATGAATTCAATCAAATTTTTAATGAATTAATGTGGAATGATCAACCTGTGACTGATAAAAACGGATTAAAAGATATAAGTATTAATGCTGTTAAAAAATTTGATGAAATACAAAAAAAAATAGAAAGCAAAGAATTAGCAGATGATTATTTTACATCAGGACCAAAATCTCCAGCAATATCTCCACCAAAATCTCAACCATTAATAAAATATCCATCATATAAAGAAAAATTTACAACAAAAATGAATATTATAGATAAAATAAATAATGATAAATCATTTTTTGATAGATGTATTGAAGATGGTAAAAAATTAATAAATAATTCATTGGCAAAAAATTTAAAATATGCAATAAGTGTTATTAGTAATACTGATGTGTATCTCTACACAGATGATGACGGAACAAAATATAGAGTATGTTTAATACATAGTTATAATGGTGATGTAAATTCATTAGCACATATGTTATGTAATAATGATTTTTGTCATTTTGTAATTATGTGGTATTACAATAATGAATATGCACTTAAAAATGATAAAAATATTGTATGTTCTTTAAGAGCATGGAATAAATTTGATGTATCAAAATTAGCAGTAAAATATGGCGGTGGTGGTCATGCAAATGCTTCTGGTGGTGTAAAGATTTCTGAACACCCAATTAAATTTTTTAATTTAGTAAAAATAAATAAAACAGTTATGTATTAATGAATTAAATTAAAATTTTTATTATATTTAACTAACATTTCTTTAATTTCTGCTAATTCATCTGCATTAATTTCTAATTTAACTTTAGGTTTAGTTACATTAGATTGCGTATTATTATTTTTTGGTTGTTGATTATTATTATTTTTTTGTTGTTTATTGTTATTTTTTGGTGCTTGATTATTTTCTGTTTTTGGTGCTTGTTTATTTTCTGTTTTTGGTGCTTGTTTATTTTCTGTTTTTGGTGCTTGTTTATTTTCTGTTTTTGGTGTTTGGTTATTTTCTGTTTTTGGTGATTGATTATTTTCTATTTTTGGTGCTTGTGTATTAGAATCTGATGTTTTAGTATTAATTGAATTGACAGTAATTGGAGGATTTTCAGATCTCTTTGAGCTAATATCTGGAGATTCTTCTTTATCTTCAACAACAATAGATTCATCTGTTATCGGAATTGAAACTACATTTTCATTTACCATACCTTTTTCTTCATCTGGTTCAACCACTTCATCCGGCTCTTCTGATTTTGCTAATCCAAGTTTCTTTTGTACTTTCATAGATGCACTTGATTCTAAATGTTTAACAATTTCATTGGGATCAATACCTGCTTTTTTAAGCAAATTTTGCATTGAAGCAGGTAACATTGAATTTGGATCCGTAGTCATAGTTTCTACTTTATTCAACATATCTGTGCCTTTTTTACCAAATATGCTAGCAACTACTGCTGTTAATCCATTAGTTAATGTATTTTTAATATTTTTAGTTTGCTCTTTAGTTTCGTCTTTAGTTTCGTCTTTAGTTTCGTCTTTGGTTTCTTCGTTAGTTTCGTCTTTAGTTTCTTCGTTAGTTTCATCTTTATCCGAGTTAGGTTTTTTACTATTTAATCCGGGAATAGATAATCCAAAATAACTAGCTACCATTCCTCCTCCTAATAATAATACAATACCTAATGATGTACCACCTAATATAGTACCAGTATTAGAACTAGAATCTGATGCAGCACCACCTGTAATATTTTGATTTTGTGATACAGTATTTGCCGTATTTAACATAGCTGAACTTCCTGTTATACTAAAAATAGATGATGGTGAAATAGAATAAGATATAGTTTGAGATGAAGATAAAGAATTAGATGGTATTGATACTACTGATATACTTGATGATGCAGTAGGTTGAGATGATGGATTTAATGAAGCACTTATTGATTTAGATATAGTTGGAGATAATGAACCTGTTTTAGTTTCCGATGGTGTTGGTACATCTGCATAATAAGACATAAAAAAAACAGATCCTTGACCTAAATTTATCATATTAGCACCAATTTGAGTTCCAGCTGCATTAAAAAATGTAGCTTGACTAATACCTGTTTGTACTGTAGTACCTACATTAGTATTAGAATAATCCATATAATACCATTTATTTGCATTAGCACATGATGGCTGACCACATGGAGAATTATACCATGTAGCTCCAACTGCAACCGCTAAATCACAATTACTACCACAGCATTGTTGTGCATTAGATGTTGAAAGTCTTGCTGTTGAAGGATTACCGGATAATTCTATAAATGGAGGTAATGAATTTGTACCGTAGATAGCAAATGCAATTTGTTTAACTTTTAAACCAATTGCTCCTGTAGGTAAAGATTGTCCTAATCCTACATTTAATGCTCCTGAATCTGAACCACATCCTAATGATCCTGCGCTAAAACCATTATAATCATAATACAATGATTGACCATTTGTGAATGGTACAAACAATGCTAACAAGAAGCTAAATAAACGCATATATATTTTCTTTATATATTTATTTATAGTTTAAAAATTATTAAGTTTATTTTGATATTTAATTAATTTATCATAATAACCACCTTTTTGATTCTCACACATTGGTACATTTTTTATATTTTCTTCATCCATTGGTAATATAGATATAAATATTCGTTCTTTATCTATTTTTGGTTCAGAATGCATTGCTTCTTTTGCAAAAAAAATTAATCCTTCGTCATTATTGATTTGTTTTGTTTCAGAATCTTTAAGTGCTTCAACGTATCTTAGTTTTAAACTTTCATCTATTTTAACAAGTTCTTTTAAATATTCTTCTCTATTTTCTTCATATTTAACTGGTATATTTTTAACTAATTCTCTTTTTTCTAAATAAATTTTGTCATATGCTTCTTTATTTTCTGGTGTCATGTCTTTCAATAAAGTACCTGGTCCCTTTAAGACTGTTACAAATTTAGAGGGGTTTTCTTGTCCTTCATAATAGGGACCATCTTTATGCCATCTTGGTATATCATATGCATTTGTAGGAGTACTACATCTAATAGCTATCCAATAATGTGTTTTTTTATATCCATTTAAAACAGTTTTAATTAATTTATATACTATTTTAATTATAATATCAATATTTTTTTTATCATTATCACCTATAGATTCTAAAAATTCTTTGATTTCAGGTTTTTTATCGCTGCCACAGTAACTATGTGCTCTGGATTTTTCTACTTTAAATCTTTTTAATGTATTTTTTTCTTTGGCAGTGTAATCTATGTGAAATATTTGGTAGGGGATGTCGGTTTTATTTAGTGTGGATGCGATATTTTTAGGGGTGAGGGGTGGGTGATCCATAATATAGAAGAATATATAATAAATTAAGTTTTAACCATTTTGCTTTCATTACCACAATGGACACATCCGTAACCAAATAAATGATTTCTTGGTGTTTGATTAAATATTATATCATGAGCAACACATTTAATTTTAACATGGGTATGAACATTTTTATATTCAACTTCAGTATATTCATATTTTTTACCATGTATTTTCTTAGCTTTGATAATAAATTCTTCTTTGGTAGATTTATTTTTATTTGCCATAGAATTAATTCCACATGTTTTACATCCACTTCCATCTAAATGATTACCTAATTTTTGTTCAAATGCACCATGCTTAGGACAAATTATAGTAATATTATCTCGTTGAGTTTTAATTTCTGTTAATTCATAATCATAATAATCTCCATGAATTAATTCTATTTTATTTAAAAAATCTTCTTTAGTCATTTTAGGTTTAGTACATTCTTTACAACCTGATCCACTTGATATATGATGATTTGGTTTTTGTAGAAATTCTCCATGGGTTTTACATATAATTATAACTGGTTCTGTATTTTTTTCGTATTTAACTTTACTATAATCATACTTATCACCATGAACTTTTGTTGCATCCTCAATAAATTTTTCAGTTGTATTTTTTTTACTATTTTTTCCACATGCTGAACATCCTCTTGGTTGGGTATTACTAATATGGCTTCCTGGTTGTTGTTCAAATTCCCCATGATCTTTACATATAATAATTACTTTTATTTTTGCATTTTTGTATTCTACTTTACTATAATCATATTTATCACCGTGAATTTCTTTTGCTTTTTGAATAAATATTTCTGTCATTTTTACTTAGTTAATATATTAACATATGTTTAAATAAAATTTTCAATTTTATGCCTCTGATTACAATGTTCTGCGCCTATAATATATTTTATTTACAAAATATATTATAATTCTATATATCATATAACACATAGTACGTTATGATTAAATTAATTAAAGATTATTTCTCTTATTAATGTGATATTCTTTATTATTATCTGAACCAGTACCTAATTTTAAATCACATAGCCAATTTCGATAATAATTATTTACTAATTCAACAGAATCATCGTGCAATATTATCATATTATCTGGAATTGAACCTTTATGTGCTAACCATACTAATTGATGAACATAATATTTTTTACCATTAATACTAAATTGTGAATATTTTCTACCTCTGATTTTATATGGTTTTAATAATTCATCATTTAATTTAATATTACCTTTATCCGATATTTTATATTTTTTTGTTGATTCATCTATATTTAATTCTTTCCAAACTTCTGTATCTGATTCTGTGACATTATCATTTTGTTCTTGATTAATAAGTTTATACTTATGACTATAAGCAAATCCATCTGTTTTTAAGGCTCGATCTATTTTTCCTTGTGCTGTATTTATATCTGATTTTATATTCATTCTTTTAATCATAAATTCAACAAGATCTTTTTTCATTTTAAATTTACCAACTGATTCTTCTTTTAGGTTAAAAACTTCAAATATATCAACAGTTTTATTATTATTTGATATTTTAGTACTTTTAATCTGACCTTTTTTAGAATTGTCTTTTATAGACATCCATTGTAAATTTATAATATTATTATTTAATGGATTATCGTCTATATGATCAACCGTCTCGTCAATCTTTACACTTGGAAAAATAGAATTTAATAATAAATGAGATAATAATAATCCATAACTTTTTTTGTTATGAACTAAATTTATAGATGGATCATAATCATTATTTGATTTAGTACATAATATTTTATTAGTTTTAATATTTTTAACGATACATGAATCACTTGAATTAAGAGGCATTATTTCATAATCAATAAAATTAATTTCTTTACCAATACAGCCATGCCATACATTGTACTTGAATTTTCCATATATTGGATGTTCGGCATCTACGCTTTCAACTATAACGTCTTCTTTGATCTTTTTGAATGGTTCAAATAACAAATCTTCAAATCTATTTTTATATACATTATATTCATCAACCATATCTGGATTAAAATTTTTAAATATAACACGACCATTTTTTAATTGTTCTATAGACAAATCTGAATGTGCAAAAAAGACTAACCGATGAAAATAATAATTGTGTGTTTTATATTTAATATTTTTATAAAAACCATTGGCGCCTTTTATACCCTTACAACCCTCTGTAAGTTTTTCATTAATTTTTATCTGACCATCTTTTGATGCAAAAATTATATGATTGTTTATAAGTTCAGGTGGTATTTGTTTAAACTCCATTTGTTTTACTAATTACTCTTCATAATATATAATATATTCAATTTCTTATAAAAAATTAAAATTGATTGATTTTAATTTTTTGATATATAAAAATATAATAGTGTGATTTTCTCTAATTGCTGTCCTTTGTACCCTTCCTTTCGGAATATTTCTCATAACTTTTTAATAAAAAGTTAATCGGGAGTAGACTATATCTTAAGCACTTGAAAAACTGGTTAAGTTTCTAGTACCCATTGTCGTTTAGTCGTTGAACCTTATCCATAATCTACCTTTTATCTCTTAATATCGATCTTAGGATCTTGGCTGCGGATTGCCCATCATAGACTGTTAATCTATATCCAATATATTTTTACTGTACCCAAGTTTTATCTTGGCCAGATACTCTTTTCAGATGTATCCTTAGTAATATTGGCTTAAGGGGTTTCCCGAACAATTTGGCAATGTTGCAGTTTTTGGGAAAAAAACTACTAGTATCTGAGTATCTATCATCAAAATGATAGTTGTGACTCTAAATGTTTTGTCTGGTAGTATAGCACAAGTGCTACCAGCATGATACTTTTCAGCTCTATTGAAATTATCATCAAAGCGAGGCCAGCCATGCCTGACATAACGCGAAGTACGTTGTAGTTAAAGGCATAGATGTTGAGGTTGGAGTTTTGCGCTAGGTAGTAGCTGGAGAATGAGCCAGTACCGAGGTTGGCTGTGCCCGCCGCACGGCCGAGAGATAGCGCGAGTGTCGCGTTATCAATGCGAGAGAAGTTGCATGTGCCGCTGGGTTGGTGTTCTTCGGGTGTGAGGGCAAATGAATATACGTTAACACCATCGGCGGGTGTGTTGCTGAAGCATTGGTAAGGTTGGACGTAGTTGAAGTAGTCGCCATCACGGACGTTGAAGCGATCGTGGCCGTTGAGTTGGAGGAGGCCAGTTTGGGTGGGGTTTTCGCTGCCGTCGAGTTGGAGGCCATAGTTATCCCATTGGTAGACAACGTAGTCAAAGGCCGCCGCACCTTGGTTTGTGGGCGCACCAGCTGTTAATACGTTACGTGCAGCTACCGCAGCGGCTTCAAATGATGCCGCATCGAGAGACGCAACATCAATGGGGAGGAGAGCACCTGTAATTGTTACGTTATCAACATCGAATACACCAGGGTCAACAACGAGCGCTTTGGCCGCATTGAAGTACGCAAGGTAGGCGTTGCTGCTTAGTGCCGCTAAGGCTGTGTTGGGTTGAACTGTGCCATCGCTGTTTAGGATAATGTTATTTGAGCCAATTTTGCACCAGCCGAGGATGAAACGTTTGGTGGCTAGGAGTTGCATTGTGGCCGCGCTTTCCGCATTGTAGCCTAAGAAACGGAGACCGGATGTGTAGCGGCCGAGTTGAACGTTCCAGAGAATGAATTTGCAAGGGTGGTTGAATGATAGGCGTGTGCGTGTGTTGGTGGATGTGATGGATTCAGATGAGGGGAATTGGACTTGTTCAATGAGGTATTCGTGTGTGGCTTGGGCAAAGCGTTTGCGTTCTTCTTGGTCGAGGTAGACGTAGTCAACCCAGAGAGAGGCATATGAGATGCTGGGTTGAGTTGACCATGATGTAGAGCCCGCAGCGTAGTTTGTAACTACGAGGTTGTCGAGTGTGTTAATGTCGAATGTAACACGGACTTCGTGGTATTGGAGGGCAATTAGGGGTAAGCCAAGGCCATCGTGTCTGCAGTGGAAGAATTGGAGAGGTACATTGACTGTGTAGTTGTTGCCACCGTTGGGTTGTGTGGCGAGTTGGGTCATGGCAGGGACATTGCCAATCATGACGGCATAGCCGCGTTCTTGGCCGACTTTGTGGGTGAGTTCGTACCAGACGTTGAGCCAGTCACCGTATTGTTTGTCAATTTGGGTGCCGCCGATTTCGAGGTAGTAGTCCGAGATTAGCGAGTGGCCGAGGCTTGTAACCCAACCCCAAGAAGGTTGGAAGGCTTGGCTGTTAACTGTTACGGAGTTGAGTCTGCCTGATGTGAGTACTGCACGGAAGTACATTTTGGTTACGACGTCAGCGTTACGGGTGAGTTGGACTGTAACGTGGCTGCCGAAGTTGCATGAGCCAGTGAAGGTTTGTTCGATGGCTTCAGAGGCGAAGTTTGTGTGTCTACGATAGACTACTTTGAAAACGCTACTACCCTATGGTTTCCCATAGGGGCTAGACTATATCTTAAGCCTAAAATTATTTAGACCCACTGACATTTAGTCGTTGAACTGCATCCATATTATAAAGAATTTAAATTGTTTAAATAATCACTTGCTAATTTAAACTTTTCTTCTAATGTCAATAACTTGCTTGTAAAATATTTTTTATTACCGGATGGATGATTTAATATTGCATATCCTTCTGCTTGATATACATTTGGTCTTGCTTTTAAATATACTAAATACATCGGTAATGTTGAAGTTTTTTTATGAGATTTACTTAAATTAAGTTTATGGTCAAGAGTTAATTTTTTTCCAAAGAAATGATGTTTTTCTCCTTTTTTTGCATCGCTAATTTTTTTCTTAGTATCATCAGTTCTTGGTTTATTAAAATTGTAATTATTTGAACCTAATTTTTTAAGTCGCATTCTTTCACGACTTTCTTCACAATGTGTTTTTCCTTTATTTCCTCCTGATTGAATATTATATCCATTTGGACATATTGAATTATATTTGATTATAAATTCTTTTTCTTTTTCATCTAATTCATCTTCAGGACCTTCATATATTTGTTCTATTGTGAAATTTTCAGGTTTATATTTTTGTATTGCATTTGATAATGCAACACATTTATTTATTTTACAATGCTCTAACCATCTTTTTCTTAATGTTCGTGTTGTTTGACCAACATAACATTTATTATCTGTAATATTTTTAATTAAGTATATTATTCCCATATTTATACAAGTTATATTGATAATTCTTTATAATTTAGGACTTGGCTGCTGATAGCCCATTTATAAACTACTATATTTCGAATCTACGTGAGATATTATAATAGTTTAACATCATTTGTATTTTTACCATACCCAAGTTTTTACTCTTGGCCATTAAATGTATTTCTACCTTAATTTGGTAACAAATGCTTTAGGGGTTCCCAGAACAATTTGACAGTGTCGCAAATAAATTATATTTTATATTATTCTTTTTAATTTATTCACTAGCAACTATAACAACAAAAATGGTGAATTTTTGTGATGGAATACTTAGTGATTTATCCTTGAAATATCCATATATTCAAGGCACGTTGCTTTTCAACCCTTTATTCAAAGGTGATTTGGGGATTACCAGTTCGGTAACATCCCTTAAGTTTCCTTAAGGGCCGGACTATATCTTAAGCCTTCATTGAGAATTGCTAATTCTCTCAGACCCACTTACATTTAGTCTCTGGACTGCATCCGTAGATCTTGCATAACGATCCGTAGGACTTGGCTCAGTGCTCATCCAATCCTTTTGCTTATTACCATACCCTAGGTTGCTATTCTAGGCCATCAAAACGTTTCCATCTTGACTTGGTACAAAAGGCTCTTAATAAACTATTATAGTTTATTTCTAATTAAATTAGAATAGGAATTCGCCTGAATTTGAAAGTGTTGCTATTAATTAACATAATCATTCTTCTTTTTTAATTAATAACTAGCGGATGTGAATATAAATCGAGGTGGCATTTCAATTTATAGTATATATCACTAACTGATTTTATCTAAAGAATCTATATACTTATTCTTTAGCAGTCCGCTTTTCTACCCAACTAGTTTAGGTAAACATCTTGCGATGCACCTCTATAGTTTCCTATAGAGCCTGACTATATCTTATGATTCTTAAAAAGAACCCGAATGCCGTTTAGTCGATGAACTGCATTCCTTATTTAATTAGACTGTTTAATTTGTCTAATTCATTTAAAGCTAATTTTAATTTTTCGGACATTGTTAATTTTTTAGATCGGAATGCTTTATCTATTTTAGATGGATGATTACTTATTCTATATCCATCTTTGATTGATCTTATATATTTAGGTAAATTATTATCTTCTTCATTTTTTCTTATTCTTTTTTGTAATATTTTACCAACATTTTTTCCAATCATACTTTCTCTTTTTTTAATATTAGATTCTATACTATGTTTATTATTTATATTACCACCTGTTGTTAGATTATAACCATTTGGTGATAATGAATTATGTATTAAAATATAATATTTTTCTTTTTCATTTAATTCTTCAAAAGTATTACATTCACATATTAAACTTACTTTAAAATTATCAGAACCATATTTTCGTATAGCATTATCTAATAATCTACAATAATTTAAATTTCTATTAGCTTCGCTAATATGTGATTTCCATCTAGCTAAATAACCAGATTTTTTTCCTGAATTAAAATGTTTAACTGTTTGTCCGATATATTTTTTTCCACTAGGACTTTCTAATAAATATATATCTCCCATTGTACTTAATATTAATTATATATTTTTTGCTTTAAATAATAAGGAACTTGGCTGCCAATCGCCCATTTAAGATTTTTCAATCTACATCTTTCGATTTTTTACTATACCCAAGTTTTTACTCTTGGCCATTAAGTATATTACTATCTTAACTTAGTATCGAAAGCTTTAGGGTATTCTGGTCAATTTGACATTCTTGCATAACTTCACTGTTATACTAGCAGGTTATATAAAAAATAACTATTTCGAGGTAACTTATACCATTAGTTATTCTTCCAAATATTTACACAGGTTTATTATATAAGGAATATTTGGATCCTTATACACTGCCTACTGTTGGCGCCCAAGAAGATAAAGCACCATACGCTACGAGTTGAACTAGACCACCACCGCCCATTTTTTAGTATATACCTATACTTCAGAAAATATTTTTTTGTTTTTTAACCTCAAATTTAATTAAATTTAATTAAAATTTAATTAGAAACTAAATGTTTTTTTAGATAAATATATTTAATTAATTATGCTGATGAAGCTATATTTGCAAAAATAAATATTAATATATCCATGAAAAATGATAATAATATTGTTACAATTGCAGAAAATATAATTACACCATTCATTATTAATTTAATTGTACTATTCTCTATTAAGTCTAATGGATCTGTACCAATAAAATATTTCATTGTATAGCATAAGGCAGTTACTGCTGTAATAATTGGTGCTGATTCAGCTATCCATAACAAAAATTTAACCTATAAACTTAATTTTTTTGATTTTGCTTGATCTTTTGATATGCTACCATCTGCCACGCTTTGATCTACTATATTATTATATATATCTGTTGCTGTACTCATTCTATATATTAAACGTATAATAATTTATTTTCTTACTTAAATATTTTTTATCTAATAAGTATAATGTCCACATTTAAAGAAAAAACCACGAAATATTCTTCTTTTGTCAATAATAAAAATAGAAAAAAACAAGCTAATATTCAAGATACAGTTGATATGTGTCATCAAAAAACTATGGAAACATTTAATAAAAAACATACTAATGTTGATAAATGGAAAGTCAGAATTCAAAAATATCAAGAAGATATTGAAAAATTAAATAATGAACCAGCAAGTATTGATACTGATTCTAAAAAAAAATTATTTCAAGAGAAAATAGAATTATTAAATAGAAATGTTACTGAAATAGAAAATAACCACAATGAATTAGAATATTTTTACAATACTATGGATATTCTTGTTAATTATTATGATGCTGATCCTCACACTGCGAATAAAGCTAATCTATTAAACGATTATCTTAAAATTACTAATCAAACTAGTAATAAATTATCACATAATACTATTCTTGAATGTCCTGAATGCAAAACAGAAATGACTGTTCATCAACAAGATGGTTTAATTGTATGTACTTCATGTGGTCGTTCTAATGAAATCTTATTAGATACAGATAAACCTAATTACAAAGAACCAATGCCTTCTAATAAAAACTATACAGCGTATAAAAGAAAAAATCACCTTAATGAAAAAATTAACCAGTTTCAAGCTAAAGAAACTATTGATATACCACCTGAAATATATGAAGAAATTAAAACAGAAATTAAAAAGTTACGTCTTGAAAATGATGACATCAATCATAAAGTTATGAGAGATATCCTTAAAAAATTAGGTCATAATAAATATTACGAACACATCACTCATATTATATGTTTCTTAACATGTAAATTACCAATAACTATTTCTCGTGAAGCTGAACATAAAATAGATATGATGTTTGAAGAAATTCAAGAACCATTTGAAATATTCAAACCTAAAAATCGTAAGAGCTGTTTAAACTATAATTATTTAATGCACAAATTCTTTGAATTATTAGAATTAGATGATTATCTTATTTATTTCCCTCTATTAAAGAATCGTGAGAAATTACAAGAAGTTGATATGACATGGAAGAAAATATGTGATTATTTAAATTGGGAGTATTATGCATCTGTCTAAAAATTGATAATTTTAATTTAAATGTATTAAAACTATTAATCAAAAATGAATGCAAATGAAATATTCAAAACTATAAATCTCAAGCTTAAAAACTATGCTGATCATAAATCAAAGGTTATCGAAGAACGTGTTTATTGGACATGTGTAGATAAAATATTTGAAGCTCAAAATTACGAAGATTATGAATTAGATTCTAATAATAATATTTATGTATCTTATTCTCTAAAAAAAGAAGAATCTATTATTAATCAACCACATGATTCAATTACTGCTCAAATCATATCAGAATATAGAAAAAATCTTAAAAAGAGATTAGTTAAAGATGGATTTTTTGTTAAATATTCCGAAGATGAAATTAAAATATATTTTTCTGAACCATCTATAACGTTTGATTTTAATGATCTTGAAGAAGATATTGATACAAATGAAGATCTTGATAAAAATGAAGAAACTAATCAAAATATAATTCTTCGACAATAAATTAAATTGTTATTTTAAAGATAAAATTACTTTTTTTATATATGGGAAAAGGTGATTTTAAATTAGAGATAAGAGGAAATGTTGATTTTTTAACAGATTTTCCACAAGTATCATATTTTGATATAGTGTATAAAAGATATACTAATTTTGCAACTGAAATGATATATTTACCAGTTACAGGTTCATTAGAATTTGGGGAACAAATTACATGTATTTTACCAAAAAGCGGAGATTTAATTCATAAAATGTATTTAGCTGCTACCTTATCTGAAGTAGCGATTCCAAGAATAACACCTGTATCTGGTCTTGATCGTACAGATCAATCTAATATATATTCCGACTTTAAAACATTTTTAAATATTATTTATCCTGTGTATCGTGCTATAGTAGAAGAAGAAAGTAATGTAAATTTTAATATTACAGATATTGTTTCTATTTTTACAACTATTTTATCGAATCCTACATATTCTACATATCCTGGTACAACACCATATAATAATTTTTATGGTTCTAAATTTGATTTTATTGAACAATTCAATAGTGTAACAATGTATGGTACTTCTTCCTATAATTATAATTTAGCATTTGATTCAACAACTGGTTATTTAAATTTAGGTATGTTTTTATCATTTAATGATTTAACTAAATATTACGATGAATTATTATTTTCAGATACACAAGGTTTTGGTACTATAACAAATTATAATTTTGCATGGAAATCTAAACTTGGTAATTTATTAATTAAACAAATTGATTTAGAGATAGGTGGTCAAAAAATAGATCGTCAATTTAGTGATTGGCTTAATATTTGGGCTGAATTAACTATTAATAGTTATTTACAACCTACTTATAATAAAATGATTGGTAATATTGATATATTAACTACATATGATGCTAATACTAAACCTCAATATCAATTATTAATTCCATTACAATTTTTCTTTAATCGTTATTTGGAATGTTCATTACCAATTATATTTTTTAGATATCATGAAGTAAAACTTACTATTACATTAAATGATTTATATAGTATTGCTCAAGTTGATCCTCAATTAACTACTGATAATATTAATATTGATAATTATATTAGTTTAATAGATGCTCGATTATTAACTGAATATATTTATTTAGATGAAGATGAAAGAATTAAGTTTGCTACGTATTCACATGAATATTTAATTGATTATGTTCAAGAATATAATGAAGATATTATTAGTCAAACACAAACAATTAATTATGATTTTTTTAATTCTGTAAAAGCATTGTATTTTTTTATTCGAAGTTATCAATCTCTAAGTTTTCATGATTATAATTATGATTCTAATATTATTGTTACTGGTACTATTACTAATCAAACAGTTAATAATAAAATAGTACCTATATTTATATTAGATACACAATATTATAATCAATTTACTATTGATAGTAATTTAGTTGGACAAAGTATCACATTAACTAACAGTAATTTTTATAATCAAACTTATACTGTCGTGGCTATTAATAATAATCAATTTCAGTTTAATGGTACATACGAAGGTGATGATACTGCTACGTTAATTTATAATTATACTGTTCCTAATGGTAATCAATATAGACAAGGACCATTAAATAATTTCCAATTATTATTTGAATCATATCCAAGACAAAAAACGCTTGATGGAATTTATTTAAATGAAGTTATACCGTACAAATGTCATACATGCATACCAAATGATGGTATTTATATGTATAATTTTTCAATGTCTCCTGAGGATTATCAGCCATCTGGATCGTGTAATCATTCTGCATTAAGATACAAGGCAATGATTCTAGCATTAACTGATAATTTTTGGAATTATGCTAGTCAATTTAATACAACAAATAATGGTAAGGCAAAAGTTACTATATATGGATTAACTTATAATATATTACGATTATCTAATGGTATGGGAGCGTTGTATTTTTCAGCATAAACTTCGCCTACGGCTCGTTTCGGTCGTTGAAAAATTTTTAATTTTTCAACCAGAATTAATTTTTGAAAAAATTAATTATCGATGCGCTTCCTCAGTTCGCTGCGCTCACCTTACATGGCTTAAAAAATATTGCTGTAAATGAACATTAAGGGTGAGCGTAGCGAACTGAGGAAGCGTAGCTGACGAAACGAGCTCTGCGAAGTTTTTTTTATTTAAACATAATTTAATTATTATATTAATTAAATTATGGGAGGTGGTATATTACAAATAGCCGCAAATAGTGTCTCTAATTCAATATTCAATGATGTTAATTACAGTTTTTTTAAAATTGTGTATCACAAATACACTTCTTTTACAATAGAAGATTATATATTACCATTATCTAGTTTAAGTGATTTTGGAAAAAAATTAGAAGTTGTTATTCCAAAAGTAGGTGATTTATTAACTGATATTATTTTAAAAATAGAATTACCGCAGGTAAATGGCGAATATGTTTTTTCGGATAGAGCTGCATATCTAGCTAGTTTGCAAGCACAATATACTTTCACTACTATGACTAATATTCAACAATATTACGAAAACTTGTATAAAGAAAGTTTAGGAAATACAATGCAAGTTTATTTAGTTAGAAACTATAAAGATAATATTAAAGGTACTGTAGGTAATTATCAATTAATGTTACCATTATTAGATTCAACTATGTTTTTGAATCAAGGTATTACTCAACCATATTCATTACAAAAATATTTAAATGATACATATCCTACTAGTACAGGAACTTCACCAAATTCTACATATTTTACTAATCAATTTAAATTACATACTATTATTCCATTATTATATTCATTAAAAAGTACAACTAATATTGATTATTTAAATTATGCTTTCCAGGACAAAGAATTCTATTTTTTTATTGCAAATTTATTAAATATCAAAGAAATTAATCCTTCTTATAAAATTACATATTTCAATGAATGGCAAAATAATTATTATAATACAGTTAAAAAATATATTCTTAAAACACCTGAAATTGCTGCATTGAATACTTTTATTGAAAATATGAACACTGAACTAACTAATTCAACAACTACTAATAATTATGTTTTTAATTATAATAATTTATTTACTGTTCCACCCTTAGATTATCAATATAAAATTGTTCTTCCTTCTACTTTCGATACAAACTATTATTTATCTTATTTACCGCCATCAACTAATAATAATATTTATTCTTTTTTTACTATTTTTAATAGAAACTATATTTTAGTTAAGAGAAATGGTATTATTATTGGTGCTGTTGTTATTAAAACTGTATTAGATACTTCACCTGTTACATTAACTGTATATCCATTTAGGCATATTTCAACGAATAAAGTTATTGAAACATATGGTGATCAACTATTTTTATATTATGGTTTTGAAAGTTCTCAATTAGAACCAATTAATTATGCGATGATAAGTAATATTAAATTAAATATTAATAATTATCAAGAATTTACATTAGATAGATCTATTAATATTAATATCGATGATGTAATTATTATTGGTATAAATAATACATTAAATAAATCGTATAATGTTGTGTATGGAGTGTTTAAAGTAATACAAGTTAGTAAGTATAATACTGGTATTGATAATTATTCTATGACAAATTATAATACAGTATTAACTGTTAAGCCAATTGAAGTTGATCAATTATATTTAACAGATATGTTATTATATAATAGCAATACTAATATTAACACAATTACATATTTTAGTGATTATTCGTTAAATGTTGTTAATACTTATCCAAATCCAACTACAGTAGTTAATTTATTAAAAAATATAATATATACAGATGTATCAATGGTATCAATTATTAGTACGCCAATTACATCTGTTTCTGAAACATTATTAAAACAAATTGTATCTGCAAATGATTTTGTGTTAAATTCAGCTGAAATTACAACAATACAAAATAGTATTCAAACATCTATCACCGATAGTTATGATGTTTTATTTAATTATATGAATTTAATATATTTTAAAACAATTATTAAAGATCCTGATAATCATGACTATTTAAATAACTTTTATTTTAAACTAAATTATCAGCAAAGTAATAGTTTATTTGTATTAGATGGTGTAGGTGATAGTAATTTTACAAATTTAGTTAATAATATATTGAGATATCAACAATATTTAACAAATACTATAAATAATAGTCTTAACCCAAGTGCAGTATTAAATTACACTAATTTTTTAACAACTTATATTATTGATCAATATCAAACAACATCTACATTATTTTATAATCAATGGTCAGCTGATTTATTACAGATTAAAGATAAATTAAGCGATAATTTAATTAAAATTTTAAATTATGTTCAATATGGTACAACTGGAAGACAAACATTTTTAACTTTTACAACTGATTCTATACCATTTACATTATTAAATATAATAAGTTTAACATTAACATATAAATTAAATAATGTAGTACAAACAATAACTATTCCAAATAATTTAATTAAGATTACAACTAATACAATTACATTTGATTTAACCCAATTAATTCTAAGCTTACATATTGCATTTAATTTACAATATATTGATTTTAATTCTTCTTATTTTACATATTCTTATACAAATAGTGTTCCTGAAACTGTAACTGGTCAATTAAATATATATAATTTAACCTCGTATATGGATAATTATTTAAATGATATAACTACAATTATTAACGACAATTCACCAATTACCACTCAATTATATGGTAATAATATTTTATTAGATTATATTAATAATTTATATGATGAAATGTTTAATTACATGCAAGAATATGAAATTTCAAGAAAAACAATTACTAGATATGGTGGTACATTATATACGCAATATCAAGAAGATACTATTGATCAAAATCCATTATTAGAGAATAATACTTATTTAATTTCTTATAATTCGTATAATTATTTTCCAAGATTTTTATACAGCAAACAATCACAATTATATCAAAATATATATCAAAAAGTAAATGAATTATCTGAAAATTATGCTACTGAAACTTCATCTGTTTATTTTTTAAATAATATTAATTATCCTAGAACAGATGGATATAATTATACATTTACAAGTGAAGGATCAATTCCATTTTTAGATCCTAAACAATTACCATTAATAATGGAACCAAATAATTATGGTGATAATTTATTAAGTAAAGTATCTAAATATAATATATTAATTACACCATATACATATGCATTTAGTAATTTTTTAGCTGATTTAGAAGAAAATACAGGTCGATATAATTCAAGTACAGGTAATAATATACAATTATTATATTCTGGATATTATTGGTATAATTATTTTACTATTAATGGTATTAATACTACATCTATTAATACATATATTGCTGCATTAGCAGGAAAAGATGATGGATTATTAATATATTATTGTTATAAATATGCATGTGAATTATATGCATTATATAGTGATATGCTTAATTTAAATGTTAATATTGATGGTACAACTTTTAATACTATATATGAATTATCACCAAATACATTAGGACAATTAATATTTAATTTAGTAACATCAGTATTAAATACTACAACATATTCAACAGGTAGTAATAATTATTATCAAACATATAATAATGTTATTCAAGGTACAGACACATTAGCTAATATTTATTTTAATAAAGTAACATTATTACCATTATATGATACTAGTACTACTGTACCAGAATATTCACAAGATATATCAAATATTGTAAATGAATTTTCAAATGTAATTACAATTATTAGTAGATTATCTATTAAACATAATATTGATATGGTATTAACATCGTCTATTACATTAAGTAATTATCCAATTATATATAAAATTCGTGGTACAGGTGATGTAGTTAAAATTATATTAGCATCAGATCAATATGATGTGGGTTATATAAATTCAGAATTTTTAGAATCAGTGGTATTTCCAACTGGATATAATGTTAATGATTACTATAAAGTATTTAATTTATCTATTCATTATGATTATTTGAAATATTTATTTTTTGGTAGTTATGGTGGTTTATTAAATGATCCATTATATAGTGGTCCAACTTTACCTAATTTATATCTTAAAATTAATACATTTTTACCTGGTATTACCAGTAGCGATATACCTGTTTTTTATGCAAATCAAGTAGGATTATTCTTACCAAATATGGAGGGTAATATAATACAAAGTTATCAAGCATGGATTCAAAGATCAGCACAACCGTACTTTTATTACTTTAATACTGCTGCAACATTCTATAATATGTTTTATAATTATGCTAATAATAAAGCTGGTCAATCTTTTGTATCGGAATATTATACTAAAAATACTAATACAACTGTTTATAATAATCGACCTGATATCTTCAAAGGTGAATTAATTTTAGCTACTAGAATGGCATATGGATCTAGAGATAATGTAAATAGATTATCTGGTAATAGCATGAGATATAATTTCTTGGATCAAAGATTATACAGTATATTAAATTATTTTAAAAATACAACTATGCCAGCATCAGCTGATTCAGTCCAATACATTAATTTATTAAATAATTTAAATACTAGATTTACAGATTATCAGGAATTTTTAGTACAAGTTAAATATTCAATGGGACAAACAAGTAAATATGCTAATAGTGATTTGTACGGTAATATATTAACACAATACAAAATTAATAGTATTAGTATGATTGATTTAGATATATTTAAAAATTGGAATACATATGTATTAAATTTTAATTATAATTTTACACCATTATTAAGTGGATTAAATAATACTATTGTACAATACAATCAATTAAATTCTAATGTATTAGATTTATCATCTCTTGGATATGAATTAAATAATTTTATTAATAATTTTTTTACAAGATATGAAACTAATTTTGATGATGTATTAGCAATGAGATATTTAGATTTTATTGATGAATTTAATACTATATTTAGTGGATTAACATATTTTACAGAAAAAGATACATTTACAAGTAATGTAGCATATAGAAATAATAATTATACATTAATTCAATTTAATTTTAGTGCTTTACCTATTTCTAATATTATGAATATATATCAATCGGATGTATCTGGATTCAAACAATTATTTACTATTATGTTAGGTAATCGTCAAAATAATATATTAACACAAAGTTTAACTCAATCACAAATTATTCAATACAATCAATATTATACAGTAAATGATGTAACATCTCTTACATTCTATGATAAATTCTTTAAATTTTCTAATACAGTTGATTATAATTTAATACCATTAGTATATCATGATTTATATAATATTCAAAATGCAAGTCATACAGTTGTGTTTTATTTAAATTATTTATATTCGTATTTAAGTCCAAATTCAGCAAAACCAAATATTGGTGATTATGATAATCCAGCATTACCATTTAGTTATTATTTTCCTCGTTATTTATCAACTGGTATTAATTATTTTACACAAAATTTCCATTCTTTAATTGTTGATAATACTGCATTTTTTCCGTATAAACAAGTACCTAGTACTGCAAATATTTGGGATGGTACTACTCAACCTAGACCAAGTTCATTCATGTATTTATTTTTATTATATAAAATTCAATATAGAAATTATAATTATAATTTTGTTGGTGATGCATATATATATACAAACAGAGTAAATCCAACTACTCTTAAACCGGTTAGAAATATTACTGCATTAAATACATTTTCAACATATTCTAATATTAATACAGATGTTAGAGCATTTGATAGATTAATTGATTCATTAGCATTTACGGGTAAAATCGATGTATTACAAAATGTAGTTCATCCATTTTTTATTAATAAACATATTGATAATTTATTATTTATTAAAGATCTATTAAATGATCTAACTACTGTACCTGATAATGCACCATTAAATTATATATTACCAAATAATAATAATTATATAACTTTCTTAAATAATAAAACTATTATTACTAATACATTTGATCAAACTGGATTAATATCCGGTGGTTATCCATATACATTAGGTGTATTATCATCTAATAATTATATGGGATTTATTTCAATGATTGATCAAAATAGTGCATCTATTAAGTGTTATATTGAAGGTAATATTGTATTACCAACATTAATTACTCAAATTTATTATTTTTTAACATCAGAATGCTTTCTATTAAATCAAAATGAATTAATTGCTTCATCATATCAAAATACACCTATGTATATAGGTAATTTATTAGGTCAAGTAACTGCTGTACAATGGAAAAATGGATTAATTAATTTAATATCTGAATATTTATTTTTAATATTAAAATCTAAAAACATTATTTATCAAAATTCTATTAGTGAAATTTCATATAATGATTTATATACAAGAATTAAAAATTTTACATCTATTGATCGTTTAATTGATATTATTGATATGTATATTAATTCGCTAGTTAATATTACAATTAATAAAAATATTGTTCCTCCGTTATACAATGCTACATATAAACAATTTAAAATTGCGGATGAATTTTCATTATCTACAATTAAAAACAATATTAACTATTCTAACTATTATAGATTACTATTTGCATTAAGGCAAAGTTTAATAGGTAAATACAATAATTTTAATGAAAGAGTACAATTTCATAATAACTATGATTATTGGAAGAGTAATAATATTATTTTATCATCTGAATATCAATCAATTACATTAGACAGTAATGATTATTTAATTAAAACAATTGATAATTCTCAAATGCAATCTGGTTATGAATATTATTTTAATAATACTATAAATATTCCAATTAATTTATTTACTACTATTGTTGATTACATCATTCTCAATATTTATAACTCAATTTATAATAAAACAGGAGCTACTAATACTAAATATAATTTTTTAAATTTTAAATATGAATATTTTGGTTATGCTGCAACATTAACATTATCTAATGTATATTTTGATTATCCAAATAATACTTTTAAAATTGTTATTGATACAGGTGCTAAAACTATATCTGGTACATATACTGGTACAAGTTATACAACTGGTTATAATCAAAATTTCACAATTGTATATAATAGCTTACCATTTGGATATCAATTTAATTTTAATAATAATACAGTTAGATATCAACAATTATTATATCAAACAGCAAGCCCTATTGATTCTAATGATATAGGAATATTACAAAACATGTTCTCGGTATATAAAAATATACAAAATATTTTAGAAACAATGGGAATTTTATTATCATATAGTGTCAATGGTAATTATAATATTATTGGCAGCGCAAATACATCTTATTATAATTTTATTAATTTTAGTACATTTATTGAAGCATTTATTAATTATAATTATATTGCATTAAATACAACACCAAGAGTAGTTACTTTTACTTTATCACCAACTATCACTGTTGCAAATATTGTTATTACATATACATTTACATTTAATAATTGGTCTGAATTTTATGGTACAAATGCATATGCTTATTTTAATTATCTTGATAATGCTTATGTTCCTACTGCAGCTGATTTTATTAATATTATTCCATTAACAATAGTTAATGGACAATGGACTGGTTCTCTTGATTTTTCATTTGCAATACCTGGTTCAAATTATATATCTATTACGAATGTTTTATTAAATGATGCAGAATATACATTTGGTACTGTCCCTGTTGCAGTTACTATAAATAATCCTATTATTGTTTCTACTATTGATAGAGGTACATTAAGTAATATAAATGCAATTAATAAAATTCCAGCACCTAATATAATTGGATTACCAACATGGTTATCATCTTATGTTGCTACACAATTATGGGTCTATGTATCACCAAATAATGATTACACTAATATTACAAATGCATTAGATGATGGTTCGGGTATTGGAGATGGTCCATTTCCAATTATGAATTATATTGATCAAAATAATAATAATAACTATTATATAGATACTAGTATAATTTATAAAGCAACTGGTGCTGCTTATTCTTTATGGTTATATGTAGCAGATGTAGGTACAATTGCTGATTTACCTAATGCTACAACATTTGCATTAATATCTGGCGTACCTCCATATAGTCAGCAGGTAAGAGTTGCAACTGATATTTTACCTGAATCTACATTAGGTAATTTAGTAAATTCTAGTAAAACACATGCAGTTCCTTATTTAGAAGAAATATTTACACTTATTCAGCCCTATTGGTATGAATGGTATAGAATATTTCAATTATATTTATATATATCAACTGATCCACCATCTAATTCTAATCCAACATTAACTAATGAAAATGGTGATAATTGGCAACCAGTAACTGGAAATTTTATTAGTATTCCTTCTTATGGACTACCAGCAACATTTACAACAACATTTAAGGTACCAGAAGGAGGATATTATATATATTTATCATATAATCTAATTACTGGTCCCGGACAATGGAAAACTAATCCAATTAATTTTAATTTAGGATCGGTTACTATTCCTGCACCAATAACACCACCTGTACCACCATATTCACCTACTCAGATAAATATATATAAAATTAATATATTATCTAATTCAAGTAGATATGTATATATTTATGATCCTATCAATCCAACTCCAGACCCTAATCCAAACATTTATACTATTAATTTAGAACCTGCATATCAAGATTATAATATTACTCAATTATATGTATATATAACTGGCAACGGTGATGGATCATATACTAGTTATTATCCAATTAATGGTATTGAATCACCTATTCCAATTAATACTGACACTTCAAGTTTAAATTTTAGTTTATTATTAGACAGTTCATATATTGGAATAGAACAATATGTGTATATAACTTATAATGCTATATATGGTGAAGGCATACCGTTTGGTGATGGAGCATTAAGTGCTAGATTATTAGATCCATCTAATACTAATCCAACATATATTGATGTAATATATCCGTTAGAAGCAACATTTGATCAAGTTCCAACAAATTTAATTACATACCAAACAAATCAAATTCAAGTTAATATTCAAAATTACTCTCCCCAATATACATTAATTGATAATGAAAATTTTTGGATGTCTTTTGGTTTATCATCTGATTATACTAATATATATTTTACTGATATTGGTGACTTAACAATTACACCACCATCTACATCTGGTTATATTATATATAATTATTACACAACAAGTGTAGAACCAGCATGGACATTCATATCAGATAATTTAATATATGGAAATGGATTAATTAATAATTCTGTTGGATATTTATATAATATTATTGGTAGTATTAACGCTACAATTAGTCCATTTATATATAATCCAGGTGCTATAACTAGTTTTGATATATTATTAGCACAGTGGGATCCAACATATATTTCTGTAAATAACATCACTAGTTTATACATCTATTTATATGGTATAAATTTAAATAATTCATTACAATTAGGTCCTTTTGATGTTATAGTTACAGGAACAAATGATTTATTATTTATTATTGATCCAAGTGATCCAATTAACAATTTTAATACATTAAATCAAGATACGTATGATATATATATATCGGATAATATAACAAATTTTACATATCCACCAACACCACCAACAGTACCACCACCGAATGGATATATTTATCAGTTACTAACAAATCAACTAACTATTGGTAATATAATTATTCAATATCTAAATGCAGCATTATCTCCTATTATATATGGTACTAATACTTTAGAATCATTCGATATATTATTAACATTATGGCAATCTAGTTATTCTAATGTTGTTACAAATGTATATGTATATTTCTATGGTACTACATTAAATCAAACATTAACATTAGGTCCTTATACTATCACAGCTACAACAACATATGATATATTATTTACTGAAACATTAACTGGATTAGATCCTGATATTTATGATATTTATATATCTGATGATGTATTAAATTTTACAAATCCACCAACAACACCTACTATACCACCAACAAGTGGATATT
>Ga0214921_10000895_pt1 | contig 53046 bp, 48 predicted proteins | sample LL1505_MetaG_FD_177992 | JGI IMG/M metagenome (GOLD analysis project Ga0214921, IMG submission 177992) | Freshwater microbial communities from Lake Lanier, Atlanta, Georgia, United States - LL-1505 | ecosystem: Environmental > Aquatic > Freshwater > Lake | place: USA: Georgia | collected... | reverse complement strand
AGAATTAAGAAATAATGGAAATACACTTACTAACATATTAAATATAGTTAATAATGAGTTTCAAGTAGAAAAGATTACGATGTACAAGATAAAAAAATGGTTAAAATAATTAAATTATATAATATATATTATATAATTAAAATATTATGGTTAGAAGAAAAGTTAGATTTTTAGATGGAAATACGTTATTTGACTTGTCAAATAATTTAAAAGACCTTAAGGAAAAGAGGATCGAAGAAATAAAAAGTTTAAAAAATGAAAAGTCAGGAAGGACATTATTACATTATGCTACAATTAACTGTAATTTCGATGTTATTCGATACTTAATAGAAGTAGTCAAAGTTGACATTAACGAACTTGATAATAATAATTTAAATGCTTTAATGTTAGCATCTTTACAAAATTGTAATATGGAGATAGTATATTACTTAATTAGAAAAGGTATTAATTTGAAACAAAAAGACAATATACTAAATAGAAATGCGTTAATGATTGCTGTTAATTCTAATAGTATTAATATTGTTGATTATCTATTAGGATTAAAATTATTTGATATAAGTGAAACAGATGCGGATGATGATGATTGTGTAACAATAGCTATTAAACATTCTAATCTTGACGTTCTAGATAAATTATTAAAACATGCAACACAAAATTATATTTTCGAACAAATTATATACTATCTTCATTATAATTATCCAAATAGAAATAAAGCTATAATAACCTTATTGAAACATATCAATGTAAAAAAACTTCCAATGTATAGATATACAATTCTTGAACATGTTGTATACAATCTAAATTATGAGATATTTAGATCACTGATTTCTTTAAATATTATTGATATTAAAAATGATGCTAAAATTAGAGAAATAAATATTATTAAGGAATTGAAAGAAAATACAGAAACTAAAATTTTTAATAAAAAATTCATGGAAAAACAGGGATTCACGTCAGAACAAATGTATAATATTGTTGGAATTTATAATTTATTGTTTCCTTGAAGGAAACTTATGTACTTTTTATTGAATTAGCGAAGTTTAGTGTAGCAGCACTATCAATACATTTATCATTTTCTTGTCTTATCATACAGAACATCATATATTTAGGATTACATAATTTATCAATCCATTTCATTATTGTCATTGTTTTTATAACGTCAGGATTTTCTTCAGGACTTTTAAAAATTTTCTTAGGATCGTATCTTATTTTACCTTTACAAGTTTCTATACAATCTTGTATTTTGGAAACTTTGTATGATTTGTCTATTTTTTTATTTAGAAAATATATTAAATGATTTAATGTTTCGTTGATATAATATCCTTCTTTAAACATAGATTGTAAATAATTTAATAATTTTTCATTAAATGTTTTTAATTTATTGTCTTTTAATTTCTTATATGTTTCTAAATTATTAATAGAATTATCTATATCTTTGAATGTTTCTTCGTTTTTATTTGCTATACCATTTACTAAAGTATCTAAGTTGCTGGTAGGTTTTTTTGTCAAAATTTCAGACATTTTTGGAGGAGAAGTTCCAAATTGTATAAGTGAATTCTTTATTTCTTCAGGTAATTCTCGACCTGCACAATCTACTATTACTAAATGTATATCTTTTATTTTAAAAACAAGACATAATGTACTTCTACTAGATTCATTATTATTAGGTGTTTTTTTAATTCGATGTTTTTCTTTTCTATGTTTTGTAATAAGTTGTAGAAAAGAATTTATATTATCTTTATTTAAGTATTTATTTTTTTCAATTTCTTTAACTTCTTCTTTAATAGTCAGAATTTCTTTTAAATTACCTTTTAAATCAATAATATTCCCAGATATAGAAGTTAATTTATTATATTCTTCACCTATATTGTCAACTTCAAAATCTTTTACATATTGTTCAAATACATACTCTAATTCTATTGTACCATATATATCAATAATATTTTCCAATATACCATTTTTACCTAACATCGTATATGTCTTTCCACTTCCACTAAGACCGTAACCAAATAAACATAGTGATTTACCTACTGCTAATTCTTTTGTAATATCATCTACAATTTCTTTTTTAAATTTATCACTTCCATTTACAACGTCTTTATCAATAATCTTGTGAAATGGTCCACCTGATGCTGACGTTTTTCCATCATCACAAGTCAATACTAATTTTGTTTCGTCTTTAATTTCATATGATACTTGAGGTTTTCCAGCTTCCAAAGGTTTTATTCTTAAGAATACTCTGACTTTCCCCAAAATTTCATTTAATATAACAATATCATCATATATCCCATTAATTTTAGTAACATAATCAACATTCTCAGTATTTTCATTTATATTTTTTACTTGTTCTTGAAATAATGAAAAAGTTGCTTTTATTTTATCAAACTCAACTTTAATTTCACCAGTCAAAGATAATTTATCTATATCTGCAATAATAGTATTAACACTTTCTATTTTTTTCAATATATCTTCGTATAATTTTTTATTAGGATTTTCTGTAGGTATACTTACTGTATCTTTTACTGACTTTTCTTTTAAAACTTTTATTTGACTTTCTAATTCTTTAATTTTATTAACTAAATTTCTAATAGCATTCATTGATACATCAATATACTTATCAATTAATATTCTATTTTGTTCTTTTGCATCTTGTAATTCTTTTGACATTTATTTATATAAATTATTATTTTTTATTAAATAATAATTTAGTATTTACTACTTCTCTTACTTCTCTTGGTTCTCTTGGTTCTCTTACTTCTCTTGGTTCTCTTGGTTCTCTTACTTCTTCTTTTACCATCGGCATTAAGTTTTCCTATTGCTTCTAGTGCTTTTGAAATTTTATCATTTTGTGATTTAAAAAAATTTAAATCACTATCACATTGAGTTAATTTTGCTGCGATTTCGTTATTTGATGCTGTTAATTCTTTTATTTTATCCTCATGTTCTTTTATCTTATTTATATTATCTACATTACCAGATTGTAATTGACTATTTAATTTAACTATTTCTGCTCTCAATTCAGTTATTTTATTTAGAATACTAATAAAATCAGTATCTACTAAATTTTTAAAATTAGTTTTTAAAGTTTCCATATTAACTGCCATTTGTTTTTATTATAACAAAGAATTTTATTTTTTTATATAAATTAAAAATTTTATTTCAAAATTGTTATGTTTGTAATATTCTTCTACTTTGTTTTCTTTAATCAAGTTTACATAATTAGTATAATCAAGTTCATTCCAATTAGAATAAGTTATAAAATTATTAGAATCATATATATAATATTTGTCTTCGCATTTTAATCCTGCTATTGCATGTTTTTTATTTACATCAATATTAGATGCTTCTAATGTGTATGTAATACCACTCACCGTAATTTCAGTACTAGGTTTAGGTTTACCATCGAATATTGCATAATCAATTAACAAAATTGAAGGACTTATTGTATTATCTACTTCTTTATCATATAATACATCTTTCCATGTTAATGTTTTACTACTATTAAGTTCTTTAAGACGATTTTCGATTGAATCATATCTGGATTGTTCTCCTGTAGTTAAATTATTAAATATATAAGGAATTCTATTTATTTTTTGTATTACTACATAATCTATATTTTTTGTTAATATTGTATCAAATACTTTACGAATCCCAAAAAAAGAATCACCTCCATCTCCGTAAGAAGGGATATTACAATTTATATTTTCCTTAGGTGTAATTTCTTTCTCATATTCACATTTGATTTTTGAAGCTAGATTAATAACAACATTTTCATCTTCAAATTTTGCTTTTTGTTTATTGACTAGTAAAATGTTTATAAATCCGAAAAGATAAGTTTTTAGATCTGGATTACTCTTTTGCAAACTTTTAAAACTATTCTTTCCTTGTGCTTCAAATTTTGATACAAGAATTTTAACTATAAATGGACATAGAATTAATATATTGATTATCACATTACACCAACAAGTTCCTGAAGATTGTAATAAACGCCCATAAGCACATAATGGTGTGTCAAAATAATATTTAAACCACCATGTATCATCTATTTTTTCTGCATTATTGTTTGGTGTATTCATGATTCTGTAATCAAATTGTTTATTAGAAAAATCTGAAATATTTTCTTCTTTTATTTTAATATTATCTGTATCTATAGGAACACATTCATTGAATTTAGCTATAACATAACCATTAGACCAATTATTAACACATTTTTCTACCTCAGTTGTAATTGTTGAAGAAATTTTTCTATTAATATTAGAGTTAAAAGTAAACTCTCGACAAGTTTTTATATTTTCACATGTAGGAAAAATATTAATTATTTTTTTAAATTTATTAGGAAAAGAGTATATTATTGCTTTTATACTTTTTGTTCTATTCACTATTGTGATATTTAATAATTTAAAATCATCTTTTGTTATTCTACTCAATTGTTCATTTATATTTCGAGTGATTTTAGATTCATATCCAGAATCTATATATATGTATACATTATCACAATCTTTTCTATTAATAATACTTTCCATATTCACATTTGTGTTTTTATCAATAAATTGGTAAATGTAATTAGATGAATTATTATAATTACTATTTCTTTTATTTCCTATATGATATATATATACAATTTTTGAAGGTTTTATTCCACAATTTTTTTGTTGACTATTAGGTTCAATTGGAACACTTTGAGATTCAGGTTTAGGAACATTTACAGGTTCAGGAACACTTTGAGATTCAGGTTTAGGAACATTTACATTTTCAGTTTCAAGAACATTTACAGGTTTAGAAATACTTTGATATTCACTTGTTATAGGATAATTTTGAGATTCATCTGACAATAATAACCTTTCTATCTGTTTTATATATTTTAAAGGTGTTTCCAATTGTTCCATAAGTTTTATCAATTCAAGATATTTTTCTTTATAATCTATATTAGTTTCTTTTATATTTTCGTCTTCAGAATCATCACCTGCGAACCATGGATTAACAATATAATTATTCATATTTATATTACTAAATATTTTTTTAATTTAACTTTGTAAATTAAAAAAAAATTAATGCAACTCACTTTTATTAATCACTGGATATGATGGTTCAGTTGCTAGTCCACAAATATTATTTCCTCTTCCTAGCAAAATATATCCCTTATCTCCCCAAGAACTTCCCCATGAATTCTTAACTTTCCAATACTTCTTACCGTTCAAAGTTCCCCATCCTACAACAAGAACACCATGATCCAAACTTGTTCCACATGAATCAGAATCCATTACACCTGAACTATATGACTGAAAAATCGATGTATCTGCCTCAATCGCAATAGATACTGGACTCGTGTAAACAGCTTGTTGTAATGCTGTTTCATCAAATGGTTGTACATTTACATATGAACTTACTTTAGTAACTGATTTACATTTCTTACACAAACCAGTAGCTGCCTTATATGAGTAATCCTTTTCTAAACAAATACCCTTGTTTTTAATAAAGTCGAAGCCATAATTCATTAAGCCTCCGTTACACCCTTGATTTCCAAAAGACCCAGAACAATCAACAATTTCTTGTTCACTTAATGAAACAAGTTTTCCTGTTGCAACAAAATAAGCACCTTCTACTGCACCAGTTGTTGAGAATGCATAACATGAACCACAACTTTGTTGGTCTTTTACATCGGTTACTGCACCTTTCTCAACCCAATCAAATGTTTCAGGTAAATCTTCATAAGGTCTTAGATTGAGATTATAAAATTTATTTCTTTGATTATTATTAAAACAGATAGAACCAGATTTACTTTTAAATTCATCTTCAGTCAAGTCAGTAAATTGATTTACATCCATCTTCCATGAATGTTCTTGACTATTATGTTCTTGAATTTTTCTCAAATTCTCCTTGTAAATATATAACCTTGTAGAAACCTCATCATCTGAGTATTGTTTGTTGTATTTATTAATATATTCAGTAAATCTAAGTGAAGATACGGTGTTTAATAGAATAATTGATAGTAGTTTAAACATTTTTTTATATATAATTTTATTTGTTTAAATAATGTAATTTATAAAAAAGTTTTCAAACATAAAATGAATAAAAAAATAAATATTAATAATGAAGAATTTTATGTAAACAATGATGAATTTAATACAATTATAGTAAGTGATGAATTTAATAATCTGAATATTCTAGAAAACTTAGGTCATCAAGAGAGAATAATATCTTTATTAAAGGAACTAAGTACAATCACAAACTTTAATTTAAAAATGATACAAACAACACATGGTGGATATATACCTATCAAAGTGTCAAGTCATTTTAAAAAAATAAATATATCACATACTAATGATTTACATATGTATAATATAATTCAGAATTGTGAGAAGTATAAGATAGAAAACATAAACTTATTTGATGCTGATTTTCACAATGATGAATATATACTATATAATACATCAGATGTAAAAATGACAAAATTACCTGCAATTATAATATGTAATAACACATCTTCTAATATAAATGAAGAATATAAGATGTATAAAATTTCTAATACGAATTTGTTTATTTATATAAATTATAAATTCTTGGAAATCTTTATAAAAAAGTTTCATTATTTCATAAACACACAAGATGATATTTTAAATTATGACAACTTAATTCATTTGACGATGATTGTAAAGAATGCAGGTGATTCTTTTGAAAATGTACTTCTTGAAAATTTACCAATAATAGATAGATGGACTATATTAGACACAGGGAGCACAGATAATACAATAAATATAATAAACAAAGTTCTTGTAGGAAAAAAGAAAGGTAAATTGTACACAGAACCTTTTAAAAATTTCAAAGACACAAGAAATAAATGTTTAGACCTAGCAGGAAAGGATTCAAAGTTTCTAATCATGTTAGATGATACATATATAATAAAAGAAGATTTACGTACCTTCTTAAATATTGTAAGAGGAGACCAAATATCCAATTCATTTAGTTTGTATATAAAAAGTAATGACACAGAATACGCATCGAATAGAATAATTAAATCTGACTCGAAATTGAGATATATATATAAGATGCATGAAGTAATAACTCCTGTCAATAACTTAAATATAATAATTCCGATAAATAGATCTTATATATATGATTTTAGGAGTGATTATATGGAAAAGAGAACTATGGATAGGAAAAATTATGACTTGGAAATATTATTTGAAATGTTAAGAGATGATCCAACTGACTCAAGAACATTATACTATATCGGTCAAACTTATAATCTTCTTGAAAAATACGAACTATCTTTAGAATATTATTTAAAAAGGATAAATCATCCAACGGAAGGATTTATTCAAGAGAAAGTAGATGCTTGTTTTGAAGCAGCTAGAATATCTAATTTTCAATTAAAGAGACCATGGAAAGATTGTGAGGAATTATACACAAGATGTTATAATCTAGATAAAACAAGACCTGAAAGTTTATATTTTATAGGAATACATTACTACATGGAAAGAAAATTTGACATTGCTTATGATTATTTACAAAAAGCGTTTAATATAGGATATCCTATCCATTGTCAATACGGTTTAAAGCCATCATTATCTTACTTCTATATACCTAAATTTCTAGTAGAATTATCTTATATTTATGAAAACATAAAATTAGGTTTAGAATGCTGTGATTTATTTTTAGAGAAAAATAAAGGTAATGATGAATACTATTATACAATGCAAAGTTGGAGTAAAATATTTCAAAAATTGGACAAAAAATCACCTACCGTAGTAAAAAAAGATGCAGATGATAAGCCATATATATGTTTCGTTGGAGAACAAGAAAATTATATAATAGAATATATTAAAAGACAAGGACAATTTAATGTGATTGTATTTGACAATGATATATCTCAGTATATAGAATTTATATATAATAATAATGTACATACATGTATAATAACTAATTATACTGAATATTTACCTGTAACATATAAATCTAATGTTGAAAACGTCTATCTTGTATTACATGACTTAGTACACCAAGGAGAAGTAATTATAAGAGATCCAAAGTTAAAAAATATATTATGTATATCTGAATGTCAATTAAATAATTTTAATGAAATGTTTAAAGATTTAAAAGACCTAACTGTGCTTTTTGATTATGGTATAGATTTTACTCAAAAGAATGTCCAAAAAATACCATTCAAATTTATATATTCTTCAGAATCAAACAATGGATTATCAGAATTGCTTGATATGTGGAGTTCAATTATTAAGAGAATACCAAGTGCTACATTATATATACATTCTAATGATGTCGTCGCAGAAGAAAATAATCTAAAGGGTGTATTTTACGAAGATAAAAGTAAACTTGTTAATAATTGGTTAAGTTCAGACATTTGGTTGTATCCATGTACATCTATAGAAACATCTTATAAATCGTTAATGATATCTGCAAAAACAAAAACTTTAGCAATCACAAGTAATTACGGTGTACTGAAAGAGAGTAATGGTATAGTTGTAGATGGAAATCCAAATACTAATGAATGGAAAGAACGAGCGCTTGAAAAATTATTTAATATTATAGAAAACATAGATGAAAAGAATAGATTAATTAATGAAAGGACATCCAAAATACAATCACAAGATTTATTAAAAATTATTTTAAAATCTCAATACAATTGTAATTTAATTGAAAATGCAAAAAGATATTTGAAGTTTAAGAAAACATCACGTGTTCTAGAAATAGGTAGTAATAATATAGTATCTAAATTTTCAGATGAATATGATATTGTAAACAAGAACGAAATATTTGATTTTTTTATGAGTAAACAAAATTTATCATATCAATTTATCTTTGTAGATAGTGTGTGTGAACCACATGAATTTTTGATATATTGGAATGTATTATCAGGGAATGGAAATATGATAATTAAGAAACTCAATTCAAACTTTATAAAGAAATATGTTAAAATACTTGATGCAGATGATGAACATTTCTTTTTAGAAAAAAATGAATAATATATTTATATTTTATTTAACATTTCAAATGATTAAAGAATTAAATTTGTATTTAATAATATTTGAAATGTTCATGTTAATGATATTTGTGTTTAACTTATATATTTTCACATTTAAAAAATATAATATATACATGTTATTATTTTATTGCTTAATGCAACTTATAATAATATTTTTAAATTCATCAATGAGATATGAAGATATTAATAACTGGTTACATACAATAAACATTATTCTTATATATTTATCTACATATAATGTATGTATGTTATATAGGAAAAATAGAGAAAGTTTGCAAGAGCCATTGTTTAGTTTATGATTAAATTCTTGCTTTCTAAAAAGTTTTTGATTATACAACATAAATCTTCTTTCTTAAATTTTTCTAACACTTTAACGTCCAACTCGTCATTATCGTCAATTGGTGTTATACAATCTTTAATTTCACTCATATTTTTAATCTTAAAATTATCAAGTATAATTTTAATTAATTCACTCTTATCATAGGATTTACAATCTTGTCCTTTAAATAAAAGCCTTGTATCAATCTTCTTATCTGTAATTTCTTTTTCAACTTCATTTTTAATCAAAACAAAAATATTTTTACCTGTTTTATTATCGAACTTACCATATCTAGCATGAAATCCATATCTATTACGTGTTATTTTTTTAAGTTCTTTATTTTTCACATCTGTATACGTATTGATTTGTTTATTATTGCAAGAATTCCATTCATAATTTTCATCAAGACATTTTATACTGTTATAATTTTTAAGTTTATCATCGTATAACAACCATATATACCATGTAGTATCTATTTTCTTATAGAAATATTTAAAATAATCAAGAATGAAATCTCTTACTTTAGTTTTTTTATCTTTTATAAGAGCTATAATGCTATATTCTAATAATAATTCTTTTGTTTCCATATTAAATTTATTAATAAATTTTTCTAAGTTATTAGAAAATTTATTAATTATTGTAGGTATTAAATCAATCTCTAAATTATTTACAACAGTTTTGAATGAGTTTTGAACCTTAATATTTGGATTAATCAAGTAATAATTAGACAAATAATTGTCATTATTTAAGTATATATTATCGCTTAAAAAATATATATTGTTTTTTTCATTTAAATAACAAGGTATATTATATTTATTATAGATAATAACTTTATTATCTATTAACTGATGTAGAAATATAATTATATATTCTATATCTTCATTCTTATTTTCATTAAATATATCTTGTGCATCAATATAAAATTTTTTCTTAAATAAATCCAATATACTATTTAATATTAGTTTGTTAGAAATTGAATTGATATAAAAGATTTTATCAGTAGAGTAATCTATGTCTCTAGGTAAAACATTATCACATTCATAATCACATTCTCTGTATTCACAATCTCTTTGATTATCATAACCTTCAACAAAATTTCTATCATAATTTAAAGCACAATCAATTGCAGATTCCTTAATAACTCTTTCAACTAATTTCATATTCATATCTTTGATTTCTGATGTTTTATACATTTGTATATCAATTGACATTTCATATCTATTATCTGGTATAGCAGCATATTGGAATATTTGCAATTCGATATTCTCATTATTATCTTTCAATAAATGCTCATGAGAACCATATCTATACCCTCTTGCTATAGCCTGGTCTGTTTCGGTATAATTCCAATGTGGTGTTAGTATATATTCAACCTGTATATTTTTAAAACTAAATCCTTCTGATATAGCCTTTGAACCGATTATTATAGATATGTATTCACCATATTTATTATCCTCACTATTGAATCGTTCTATAAGTTTTTGAAATTGTGTTCTATTTGTAGATAATAATATTATATACCTAAGTTTCTTTGTCTTCTCATTACCTGTTGCTTTTTCAAAACCAAAAAGTTCTAATAGTAATGAGAATAGTATAGTACCACCACCATTAACTATATTACTATAAAAAAACATTGATTTCTTGTTTACGTTCTTTAAAATGTCGTGTATAGTTTCCATATATTTGCATGAATACTTACCTATATTTTCTAACATCTTATTATAGTCTTTATTTTTAATTACTTTCGATAGATCATTATGCAATGAGTAATTATTATTAATGTGTTTAATATATTTTTTGAATCCGTCTTTACCATATGAACCATCAGGAAAGACGAATAAAGAAGTTTCTCTAGAATTTATATATATAGGATTAATTTCATCTTTTTTTGACTCATTATTAAATACATTTAAATATACATCTCTTTGAAACTTACTCATTTGTACATCATAAACAATAAATTTACTAAGACCTCCAACACTTTTTCCTATAAATTTCTTGTATACATTTTCTTGTCTCATTGCTTTTAAAAATGATATTCTACCTTTGAATTTAGATTTCAATTCACTAACATTATTTTCATTTAATTTGTATAAATTTATATTTTTTAAAAGATATTTATTTTTTGTCATTGATACAGTTTCAAAGTATTTCTTAATAAAATCTTCTTTGTTCATCATTTGATCATTTGGTAAAATTAAATTCATATCATCTACGATTTCGTCTATTTTATCTTTTATAGGAGTTCCTGATAGTAGTATTATTTTTCTATTTTGGATTAAATGTAAGAATAAATTTAAAATTTTATATGTTGTTCTATCTTTCTTCTTCTTAACTTTCAAATTTCTTAAATTTTGGATTTCATCCATTACAATTATGTAATTTGAATAATCTTCTATCACATCACTTTTAATCTCTATTTTATTTTGAATTTTAATTTTACGAGCAAATGTCTGGTAAGTATGAAATTTGTAAAAATCATCTATTAAAGAAGTATCAATTTTATTATTTTTGTATTTTATATCTGTTATATATTTCCCTTGTGTACACTCGAGAATTAATTCTCTTTTATAGTTATTTAATAACATAGGACTTCTTGTAAGTACTAAACACCCTTTGAAATTATTATTTTCTTTTCGTATTTGTTCTATGGCAGCTATAGAACTACATGTTTTTCCTGTACCCATCTCATGATATAGAAGCATTTCATCGTATAATGTATTAGAAGATAAAAATCTCGAAATTAGAATTTGATGTTTAAGGAATTCTCTTTTTTTAGTCTTATCAACATATTCATTTTTATCAAGTTTATTTTCATAGAATTCTTTTTTACTATATATTAAAGTATTAAAATCATCATCATTTATATCTGGATAAATAGGAAGAAAATTAAGTATATCGTCCATTTTATTTATTTATTTATATAAAATAAATTTATATTTTATATAAATAAATATTATGAAAGAAGTAGAAAAAAGGAATAGAATGAAGAATAAATTAAATAAATTATTCCCTTCTTCAAAAAAGAAGATAATACCATCTTCGAGAAAGAAATTAATAACATCATCATCTCCGAGAATACCTTTTTCGAGAATACCTTTTTCGAGAATACCATCTTTGAGAATACCATCTTCGAGAAAGAAATTAATAACATCATCTCCGAGAATACCATTTTTTAAAAAATCTTCACGAAACATATACCAAGATGATGACGATGATGACGATGATGATGATCTATATAACACACAAATGTTAAGAGAACAAGTAAAACCTGTAAGAAACATAGAACAAGTAGAACAAGTAAAACATGTAAGAAACATAGAACAAGTAAAACATGTAAGAAACATAGAACAAGTAAAACAAGTAAAACCTGTAGAACAAGTAAAACAAGTAAAACCTGTAGAACAAGTAAAACAAGTAAAACCTGTAGAACAAGTAAAACAAGTAAAACAAGTAAAACAAGTAAAACCTGTAGAACCTAATGAATTAGAATTAGAATATAATAAATTGTTTAGTGATTTGGAAAAATACTTTATATCGATAAATATTAAACCTCCTCAACTTGGATTAAGAAAAGAAAAACCTTTAATTGAAGATCTAATAAATTTAAAAAATTTTGAAATAAAAGTTTTAGAAGATTTAATTAAGTCTTTGGAACAAAAAAACATTATTGATAAAAAAAGTTTAGATAAATTACGAAAAAGTCAAAATTTTGAACAGTTGTTAAAAAATTATCATGAAATTTATAAAGAGAAGTATGATGAAGAAAGGAAAAAAATAATAAATAAGACGTCAGCTAGTTTCGTTTCAAATATTTTAGGTATAGCTATTGGTAATATTGTAATCAAAAGTAATAAGGAAGAATTAAAAAACAAATTAGAAAAATTAGATTTAAACAATATTAATTTTGACGAGATGATTGAAATAAATAATATAAGTAATAAATTAAATAAAGATAGTATTAAAAATAAGATTGTAAAATTAAGAGAAAATATTGAATTAATAATAATACAAAAATCAACTGATGAAGCTTTTGGATTACTATCAAAGTTTATAGATATAATCAACGGTAATAAACAAAAGAAGATTTTAAAAAATTTGATAGATGAAACGATTAAGATAAAAGAAGAAACTATTAATTTAATTAACCAAGAAACAAAAACAGATGGTAAAAGAAGTATCAAGAAACGCAGTATCAAGAAACGCAGTATCAAGAAACGAAGTATCAAGAAACGCAGTATCAAGAAACGCAGTATCAAGAAACACAGTATCAAGAAACACAGTATCAAGAAACGCAGTATCAAGAAACACAGTATCAAGAAACACAGTATCAAGAAACGCAGTATCAAGAAACGCAGTATCAAGAAATATGTAAAATAAAATAAATAAAATAAAAATAAATATAAAGATAAATATGATATACAATTTAATATTAATATTAATAGCTTGTTTTTTGTTATTAATAACTCAATATATTTTAATAAATTATAATGAATATTACGTTTGTTTATGTTACTTACATTCTAAATTAAAACTGGATTTTGGAAGTTTTGAACAAGAATACCCAGAACAAATAATGGTTGTCAAATTTTTGAAGGGTCATGAAAAAGTTTTAGAAATTGGTGCAAATATTGGAAGGAATACATTAATTATTGCTTCGATATTAGATAATCAACAAAATCTTGTAACAATGGAAAGTTGTCCAAATATATTTAAACAATTACAACATAATAAAATTTTAAATAATATGAATTTCTTTACTGAAAATTCAGCATTATCTAAAAAAAAATTAATACAAAAAGATTGGGATACTATACAATCTGATGTTCTTTTAGATGGTTATCAAAACGTTAATACTATTACATATGATCAGTTACGAAAAAAATATAATATTCGTTTTGATACATTAGTTCTAGATTGTGAAGGAGCTTTTTATTATATTTTACAAGATATGCCAGAAATTATAGAAGATATAAAGTTAATTATAATGGAAAATGATTATAAATATAAAAACTATATAGATGATATTTTAACAAAATCAGGATTTAAAGTTGTGTATTCAAAATCAGGTGGTTGGGGACCGTGTACTAACAATTTTTTTGAGGTATGGAAGAAATAATTGTTATTTATTACATATTCCAATATGATTAATTAATTCAATTCTACTCTTGAAAACTTTATTACAATAATCACAAGTTTGTAAAGGTTCTATTTTTTTAATAACTTTTATACAACTTTTTATCTGTAAATGTGTGTGTAAATTACGGTGAGAAGAAAAATTACGTTCACATATATTGCAAACGTGATTCATTATTTTATTTTTAAAAGAAAAAATAAAATTGAATTTTAAAATTATTATTTAAAAAGAAAAACAGATTAATAAAACATAATGAACACTCAACTAAATTCAGCCGATGGCCTTAATATTTCAAATATTAGATTCTCAGAACCTATTGAAGCAAGTATTCCTCCTTCTATTACTTATAAGAGAGTAGGATTAACTTATATTAATGATGATGGTTCTGAAGGAGAATTAATTGTATCTACAGATGAATTATATTCATATGGTGTTGGTGAGAACACTAATATTGAAACTGGTAAAGTGAATGGATATGTATTACCTTTGGTTTTACATAATAAATCTGGTCCTACACAATATCAAAAAACATTTGTAGATGTATTTAATAAAATTGTTGAAAAATGCAAAGATTATTTAATGGATAATAAGGAGGAACTAGGACAATATGAGCTTGAGAGAAATGACTTGAAGAAGTTGAATCCCTTGTATTATAAGAAAGATAAGGGTAAGATTGTCGAAGGTTCATCACCAACTTTATATGCAAAGTTGATTGTAAAGAAAGACAAGAAGGATGGAAACAAGATTATCACTGTATTCTTTGATAGAGATAGTGGAGATACTATGGATGCACTTGAATTGCTAGGAAAGCATTGTTATGCTAGAGCAGCAGTAAAGTTTGAGTCAATTTTTATTGGTAATAAGATTTCATTACAAATTAAGTTGTATGAGTGTGAAGTTAAGCAAGTTAATACTGGTATGAGAAGACTATTGTCAAGACCACAATCTGATTCAAAAGTATCAACTATTTCAAATAGTAAGAATGTTCCATTACCTCTTGATGATGATGATGACGCAGGTAGTTTAGTAGATGATATTGTAGATGATGAACCACCAGTTGAAAATACTATCAAGGAAATTCCTAAGAAAGTAGTAAAGAAAGTCGTAAAGAAAATTGTAAAGTAAGAGAGTCAGATAAATTTATTATTATTTATAACATTAGTTTGTTATAAATAAAATGATATTAGTTATAGGTGGTGCAGGATTTGTAGGTTCTAATTTAATAAAAACTCTTGTTTCAGTTAAAATTAATATAATATCGTTAGATAATTATTCTTCTGGTTATGAAAAAAATCATATAATTGATGATAATGTTAAATATATAAAAGGTAATAGTTGGGATATTTTAAATATAGAAGAATTAAAAAGTTTTAAACCTGACGTTATATACCATTTTGGTGAGTACAGTCGTATATCTCAATCTTTTGAAGAACCAAGTAAAGTTTTTAAATCAAATACTTATGGAACACAACAAGTTCTTGAATATGCCGTACAAAAAAAGTCAAAACTGATTTATAGTGGTTCTTCGGCGATTTTTGGGAATTATAATTTAAGTCCGTATGCTTTTACAAAGGCAAAAAATATTGAGTTAATTAAGAATTATAAAGAATGGTATGGTTTAGACTATTGTATTGTTTATTTTTATAATGTATATGGACAAGGTCAAATTACAAAAGGTAATTATGCTACTGTTATTGGGATATTTGAAGAACAATATAAAAACAAAGAACCATTAACAGTCGTAAAACCAGGGACACAAACACGGTATTTTACACATATTGATGATATAATCAGAGGATTATTATTAATATCTGAAAAAGGAGAAGGTGATGGTTATATGTTAGGTACACGAAAAGATATATCTATTTTTGATTTAGTGAAAATGTTTGATACAGAATATGTAATGATAGAAAGTAAAAAAGGAGAAAGATATACTTCTATCATGGAGTCTAATAAGATGTATGAAGAACTCAGTTGGGAACCAATTATAGAAATAGAAGATTATATAAAAAATATTGTCAAAAAATAAAATTGATTTATTTTTTAATTATTTTATAAATTTTAAAATGAACAAAAATACTACATATATTTATATTAGAAATCATCCATCTTATGATATACATGATGTGTGTAAAATGGGTAGAACAAACAATATCACAAGTAGAGACTCGTTATATGCAACTGGTGAAATTAATAGAGGATATTTTGAAATAATATTTGAAATTTATGAAAAAATTGAAATTATTGATAAATTATTAAAAAATGAATTTCATGAATTAAACGTTAAATATGATGCTGGTACTGAATTTTATCATAAAAAAATTATTAATCTTATTGAACCTTATATAATTACACTTGGAATTAAATATAAAAAGTTAAATACAGAAGAAATTGATAATATTAAAAGAAATAGAATAAGAAAATTATTTAAAAAAATAAATATTCAATCATTAATTAAAGTACTAAAATCTGATCATGTTCGTTCATCTATAACAAATAAAAAAAATGTTAAAGAAAATTATTATAATTTACCCGATAATATAATTTGTAAATTCTGTAATACAAAATTTTCATCAGATAGTAATTTAATCAAACACCAAAATAAAGCTAAATATTGTATAAAAATACAGAATGATTTAAAAAATGATAATAATTATTTGCAAAAAGAAATAGATAATTTAAAAAAGATTACATTAGAACAAGATAAAAAAATCTTACAATTAGAAACTGAATTAAGAATCTACAAAAATATGGTTAACGATGAATGGTCAAAAAGATATTGAATTTGAATTATTTATAATAAATTATAAATAATTATACTTGCATTTAACTTAATTTACTCACCACATATAATTTTCATTGTTATTGTTTACAATATTATCAACAACACTATCACCAAAGTCATTTTTTAGTTCATTTATTAAATTCTCAAAAGCACCTTCTTTATTTTTCCAAAAGTCTCTGTCGTAATTGATAATATGCTCCGCGATAATATACTGTTTATTGAGTGTATTCAATTCATAGAAATGCACAAACTCACAGTTAATAATAGACCTTTCATATATATCTGCAAGTTTATCAATCTCTTCAGAAGACAAATTTCTAATCTCGTACATTTTTTTTATAGTTTGTGATTGCTTCCAATACTCATAAGGAATGTAATCGATACAAGACATAATCATAGTATCCATGTTGTTAATAACAATATCAATTTCATGGTTTCTAAGAGCTTCTAGAATTTCGTCAACGTCTAAAGTATTCATTATAAAGATGTAATTTTTATTTACAATTTAAAAATAAAAATCAATTTTTTATAGGTATGTAATGGTTCCCTTGCCATTCTAATTCAATATAACCATTATAACAATTACTAATTGGAATAAAATCTATTTGTTTACTATGATCACTATTGATGTAAACAATTATTTTTATATTCCATATATTACAACATGCACGAATCTCAGGTGCACCTCCAAATGTTACTGTATTTCTCATTTTCCTAATGTATTCAGGATCCTCAATTAAAAGTATATCTTTCGTTTCAATACCTTCCATAATAGGATTATTTTGCTCAAGATAATCACAAATTTTCTGCCTGACAGTAAAACCATCAAGTTTTAAGAACAAAGCCATAGAATCAAATAAACAAGACATATATATATAATTGTATAATATTTAATATTGTTTTTAAACTTATACTTTTTTTTCAAGAATCGAATAAATCGTTCAGTTCCATGTTTTCTTTTTTCAATCTTTCATTTTCTTCAACAAGTTGTGCATTTATCTTTTTCAAGTTTTCAATCTCTTTTTTTAAAACATCGTCTGTCTGTTCATCATCATATCTACCACCCAATTCCTTTCTCTTATCTATGTAAACTGCTTGTTTAAGTGTTTCTTTCCATTCCATAATTTCTTCTTTCTTCTTATTGCTAAAAACCCAACCTGGTCCTACAGATAAATTAGCATTGTATCTACCACCCAATTCCTTTAACTTATCTTTGTAAACTTTAGTATCACCGTAAACAACGAAACTTTTAATAGTATAATCTTCAATTATGATAGACATTGTGTTTTTATTGTAGAATTTTAAATTTTAAATTCGTTTTTTAAAAAATTGAATAAAAATTTTAAGTTCTTATAAAATTTCAGGTTATGAAAAGTTATTCAGTTCGACAGAATCCTTACTCCAAAACTTCACAGAAAGACATGAGAAGTTTTATTATTTCTCAAAATTTAGTAACTTGTCCTTTTGGTCATTTAAATGATTATAAAGATAATGTTATAAGTTTAGAATACAATGAAGAACACAATGAATGGAAATCATTGTCTCAGGATCGTAAATTTATTGAGGACATGAATATTGGAGATCTTATTATAATACCATTCAAAGGTATTAAGGAATGTATTTTAGCTAGAATAATCTCTGAACCTATTTATGATATATATACTGGTTTATTTACAAATGAAATAGACGGGAAAATATATTTTTCCAATATAAGTGGTGAACATTTTAAACCTGTCGTAAGAAAAATCAAAATTATTAATTCAAATATTATATTTGAAGATAAAAGAAAATATATACCAATGAACACATTATCTAAAATATCTTTACCTGACTTTATTTTACAACAAGTATAAAAAGAAATACATATATATACACATATATACATATATATATGTAAATAAATTATTATTATAATAATTTATTTTTTATGAAAAATTTTTAATGTTCGATAGCATACATGTGTTTATTTTCTTCTAATAAGTCAATTATATCACTATATATTTTGTTTTCTTTTACTGCTGATTCTACTAACTTTGTTATCATGTTAGAATATTTCTTTTTTTGTTCGTGAAATGCTAAACTATCTTCATATGTTTGTTCTGATGAAGATTCAATAACATGGTTAGTTAAGTTGCACTTATGTAACTCAACTAATATCATAGTCAAAATGTAATAATTTTTATTCTCTTTGGATTCAATTTCTTTTAATATAACATCAAAAATATGATGATGATAAATTTGATCATAAAAATCTAATCTATCAATTATATTATCACCATATTCATTTATAATCATATCATCAATTTTTTCAATACTTGCCATAATTTTCAAATTAGATATTATTGCTATTAAATCATCATCAGGAATTCTATTATTTTTATAATTTTGGTAATAATTAACGATTTGCTGCATTTTATCATTCATTTTATATATTATTATATAATCTTAAATAGTAATTTAAACATTATTTGTTAGAAAAAAAAATGATAACACTTATAGTTTACAATGGTTTGTGTAATAGATTAGGACCATTAATTTCATCACTTCGTTTGGCTAGAAAAAGTAATAAGAAAGTAAATATGGTGTGGAGTTACACACCTGTACGTAGTTGTATAACATATTATGGTGATTTATGTAAATTTTCTGAATTATACGAACCTGTTGACGATCTCGTTATTGATAATGATATTCCAAATGATAATTTTGTCTATGAGTTTAAATATTGGGATAATAAAGATCATATTATAAATGAAAATGTAAAAGATAATATTTATGTAAACTATGCTTTGTATACTTTAGTATCTGTCGATGATCCTAAAGACAGTATGTTCGTGAATTTAAAAAAATCAATTTCTGAACCAAAGAGAATAGAATTTGATGAGATTGGTAATGAACTTTCAGATATTATGAAAAGTCTTAAACCACGTGCAGAATTACAAGAAGAGATAAATAAGTTTAGTAGCAAATTTTATAAAAATATGATTGGAATACATATTAGAAAATCAGATGGTGGTTTTACAAAACTTGATTGGGATAATATTATTAAAAATATACTTCTACAATGCAAAGAATGGTGTGTGAAAGACAAAGACAATGGTATATTTTTAGCAACAGATGATTCAAGTGTTTATGTAGATTTCGCTATTAAATTAGGTAACAAGTTAATATTTTATGACCCACCAAAAGTATTATGTGATACAAGTTCTAGTTCTTATGGTAAATTTAATAATGATAAATATAATGTCATGTGTGCAGTAGTTGAGTTAAATTTATTAGGTAGTTGTAATAAATTTATAATTGGTACATGTGATAGTACTTTCAGTGTATGTGCAATGTTGTTAAGTAATAAAGATACACAAAAATATTTAATGAACAGTGTTGATTCAATTCCTGAATTTATTTAAGAAATTAAAATAAAATATATATGAATAACCAATTAGGAATTGAAATGAATGACTTTGATGAAGAAAAACAAAGGAAAATTGAAGAAGAACAAATGCGATTAGAAGAAGAACGACAACAACAATTAGAAGAAGAACAACGTCAACAACAATTGGAAGAAGAACAACGTCAACGACATTTAGAAGCAATACAACGACAATTAGAAGAAGAAATGCAACAAGAAGAAGATTATATGATTGGTGGTAGACGTATTTTTAGAGAAAATTATGATAATCCAACAGAACAATTAGTAATAGAAATATGCTCATGTGTATGTTATAGTTTATTGTTCATTTCTATCTTAACGTTAATTATTTATATCAGATAATAACATGAGAAATTTAGCGTATCTTATTATATCAACTTTATCAACATTTTTACCAGTGTTAATTTTATATGTTTTTATATTGTTATTTAACAATTTCAAATCTATTTTATTATTTTTAAATACTGTTGAAGATATAACTAATGCTTCTGGATTTATAGATTGTGCTTTAATAGGATCGATAGATTGAATAATTTCTTCAATATATTCTTCGTTTATATTTAAATTTTTATTTTCGTTTATTATATTGTTAATATCCTCTTTAATTTTTTCAATAGGTACTATAATCACACCACCAGTCTTGGTTCTTTTGATAGTTCTTTTATGTGCATATATATCTGATTGCATTTTTATTTATTAAAGAAAAGATATTTAAATAATTATAATTATAATATAAAATGACAACTGATTATAATATAATTACATTCAAAGCAATTTGTACTTTTGTGAACGATTTAAGTGAAATTTTTTCAAATGAGAATCATTCACTTAAATTATACGACAGACTAATCAAGAAAACAACCTTATCACATGATAAGGCAATCTCTAAACATATTTCTGCATTTAAAACATTTTGTAGAGCAAATAGAGAAGCAATCTTAAATAAAGATTTAAGTAAGATTAAAAATAACTTAATTCAATATTCCTCAAGAGTTTATATAGATATGGCGAGTATTTTTAGAATTGCAGATAAGGATACGATAGATATTATATGGAATCATTTTTTAACTATTTCAGCATTTGTAGACCCTGCTTCTAAAGCAAAGGAAATTCTAAAGAAGAATTCTACAAATTCTAAAGAAAGTGATTTTCTGTCAAATATTATTAATCAAGTAGAAGATAAAATTGACCCGAATTCTACTAATCCTTTACAAGCTGTGTCATCCATTTTAAATTCAGGAATCCTTAATGATTTAGTTTCAAATATGAATACTGGTGTTAAGAACGGAGAATTAAATATTCCAAATCTAATCGGAACAGTTGAGAAAATGTGTTCAAGTTTTATGCCTCCAAATCCAGATGGTTCAAAACAAGGTGGTTTAGATATAATGGGGCTTTTGAATACTTTGGGAACTGCAGGTGGTGCTGGAGGAGGAGCAGGTGGTGGTATTGATATTGCAAGCTTAATGTCTCAATTAAATATCAAACAACCTACTATTCCTGAAAAAGAAGAAATTACGATAAGTGAAGTAAAACCAGATTTAGACGTTGAATAAAAATCCCCAATATTTTTCTAAAATAATTATGTATTTTAAAAAATTGATTTAAGAAATTAACTTTAATTATAAAATTATATAATGTCTCTAACAACCGAAAATACTAACTCAGAATTCACCCGCGAAAATATTGAGAAACTCGAGAAGAATATTAAAATTGTCGATACTGACACAGATGCAGGAATTGACTTGTTTTGTTATGTTCACTGTGAATCAACTGATTCCGATATTCTCAAGCAATCAAGAGGTGTTGTTTTTCACGGAGATAAGTTAGTTATGAAAGGTTTCCCTTTCACATATGAATATACTATTGATAATAACCTAAAAAATATACAAGATGATATTTTACCTATTTTCGATCAATGTTCTTTCTATGATTCATACGAAGGTTCCTTGATTCGAATGTTTTATTTTAATAACAAATGGTATTTGTCTACAAATAAAAAGCTTGATGCATTTCGTAGCAAGTGGGCATCAAAAGAATCATTTGGTTCTTTTTTCAAGATTGCTTTAGAATCTGAAATTGAGAACAATGAAAGATTGAGAAATGCTATGAAAGATACTCAAGATGTTATTAGCAGTTTTCAAGAACTTTTAGATAAAGATAAGCAATACATGTTTCTCTTACTAAATAATAGTGAAAATCGCATTGTATCTAAACAACCTGAGAGACCTACTCTATTTCATGTAGGTACTTTTGTTGATTTTAACTTGGTCATGACTGAGGATATTTACATTCCTTATCCAAAAAAGCACAGTTTTAATAATATCGACGAGCTATTTAATCATGTAGATAATGTAGACTATAAATATCTACAAGGTGTGATTGTATTTACACCTAACAATTCACAATACAAAATCTTTAATAAAGATTATCACGAATTATACAATGTTCGTGGTAATGAACCAAGTATTAAGTTTAGATACTTACAAGTGAGAATGGTAAAGAAGGATAGCGACATTTTACATTATCTATATCCTGAATTTTCTAAACACTTTGATGATTATGAAAATTACATTTACGAAATCGCGAATGATATTAAAAATGCGTATGTAGATAGATTCATTAAAAAGAACTATATCACTGTTCCTAGTGAAGAGTATCAAGTTATTAAAGAATGTCATTCATGGCATTTAGAAGATAGAATTGCAAACAAAATTAATTACGACAAAGTTCTTGATATTCTCAACAAACAACCTGCTACAAATTTAAATCGTATGATTAAGAAAAAGATTGGTGAGAAGTTGGGATTTAAAAATGATAAACCTAAACAAAGAGAACATTTTTCATTGTTCCAAAAAAAGACAGTAATTGTCGCGTAAAAAAAGATGAACATAGTGTAGTGTAATTTTAGTTGTATATTATTATATAAATTATTGTAATTTATATAATAGTTAGTCTTCTCAAAAGAAAAAATAAAACTCCTCCCCATAGTGAATCAGCTATTGCTACATTCGCATCCCAATTTTTCAAAGTTGCATAGTTTGTTGAATCGTATATAGCATATGTTAGGAATCCTAGCATAAATGCTTCGCAATCATTCTTAGTTTTCGGTAAGAATGTATAAATATAAAAATATAATACAAGGTAAGCAATAATTGTTTTTGGTAATGAAGTTGATATTTCCGAACCTTGAACATTTTTAATCATCTCACTAAATGGTTGATATAGAAAAAAAGTAATCCATATCGTATCTAATAAAAGAAGATAAAATAATAATTTCACTGCGTATCCCATTTTTATTATATAGAAATATATTAATTTAATAATGCTTTTTATCATCATTTACACAAAAGTTCCATATACCGTCTTTTTTACATACAGAGAAATGAAATTCTTTATAATCATCTGTATCTTTTATATTATAAAGATATTTTCTGTATTCAGACACAAGTATAGAATTTACATAATCATCAAAAGTACAATCTCTATTTTCTTTAATTTTTTTCATATTTTTCTCTAAAAATAATAGATTTAATATTGGTTTAGAAAGTCTACAAATTTCATTGAAATAGTCTTTGTAATTAGTATAATTATCAAATTTTTTTCCGTGTTTTTCCCATTCATGTTCTATAAATTCAGGATTAAATTTTTCACGTTCTACAGAAATACATGGGAATGTTTTATTATCCGAATTTTTATATAAAAATAAACTATCATATTTTTCCGTTGTATCGGGCGATCTGACATTTATTATAGGTTTCTTATAAGTTTTTATAACACCTTTATTATTTGTGTAAGTATCATCTAATTTTTCCCATAATCCATGTGCTCCTATCATTTCAATAAAATTACTACCGTGTTTAATAAAACAAGTTATAGCTAAAGTTCCACATAAATCTGTACTACAATCAGAATATATAATTTTGTAACTTTTTTCAAGTTTAATTTCATTTAAAATACTATTTATATTTTCTTGTTCTATGCTTATTTTTTCTTCATCTTTTACTTCTATTTTCTTTTCTTCTTCCGTACTTGTTTTCTTGTTTTTATTAGGTTTTTTTTTTCTTTTCTTTTTCTTAACATCATCATCATTTACTTCTTCTCCTATATATTCTATTATTTCTTCTGGTTTAAATATTTCTAATTCAAGTAAATCAGAAAGAACATTATGATTTTTTTTATCAATTAAGTTTTTAATTTTTTCATTATTTGTTAATTTTATCGCTGTTTTACCTTTATTATTTTTAATATTGACATCAGCACCTTTAAAAATTAAAATTTTTATAATTTCTTCGTTATTTTTTTCAGATGCATACATTAATGCTGTATAACCATCTTTATTTTGAATATTTAGATTTATTACACTAGATGTAAGCAATGTTTTTAAAAAATCTTTATGACCTTTTCTAGATGCTATAATTAAAGCTGTATCACCATCTATATTTTGATTATTTATTATACTATTAAAAGAATCAATTGATAAATAGTCAAATAAATAAAGATTTGAATGAGTAGCTGATATCGTTAATGTTGTATCATTTTTATTATTTTTTATTTCAAAATCAGCATTCCATAATAATAATTCCTCAATAATTTCATTATTATTTAATTTAAATGCATAAATTAATGCAGTATCACCATTACAATCAGATTCATTAATTTTACTTGTATCTTTTGTAGTAAAAAAACGTATTATATTTATATTTTTTTTCATAACTGCGTGCATTAATGGTGTTCTTCCTAAATCATCTTTATAATTAACATCTGCACCTTCATTAATTAAAAATTTTACATATTCTCTATTATTTATAGATACTGCAGTTAATAATAGTTCTGAAGTAATATATTTTTTTTCTTCAGATGTTAATTTTTCAAACACAGATTTGCACATAATTATACCCTTGTCATAATCATTTTTACTTATCACTTTATTTAAAAATTCTAAATATTTATTTCCCACATTATGATTTTTTTTACTAAGTAATTCTATAATTTTTTTATTATTTGTTAATTCTATCGGTGTTTTACCTTTATTATTTTTAATATTGACATCATATCCTTTTTCTACAAAAAATTTAATCATTTCTAGATTTTTAATACGAACAGCTAGATGTAATAGTGTATCACCATTTATATCTTTTTTTAAGTATTCATATATATCAATAGTTGCTTTTATTTCTACTTCTTCTACTTTTTCACCTTCTTCTATTCTTTTTATTAATTTTAGTATTTCTTGTTCTGCAATATCAATTGGATTTTGTTTTATAATATTTACTATATCAGTAGCATGTCCTTTTTCTACAAAAAATTTAACCATTTCTAGATTTTTTGTACGAACAGCTAGATGTAATAGTGTATCACCACTCATATCTTTAAAATTAATTGAAACACCTTTTGTTTGTACTAAATATTTAACAATTCCTAATTTGTTCATAAAAACAGCAAAATGAACGGGTGTTGTTTTTAATTTAGTCATTTTATTAATATCAGCACCATTTTCTACTAAATATTTAAAAATATCTTCATTTCTTAAAATAGCAAAATGAAGGGGTGTACTATTATAATTATCATCTATATTAATATTAGCTCCATTTGTTACTAAAATTTTAACTAATTCCATATTACCATTATTACAAGCAAAGTGGAGTGCAGTAGAACCGTTTTCATCTTGAATATCAATATTTGAACCTTTACTTAGTAAAAAATTAACTATATCTATTTTGTCGTGAATTACTGCTATCATAAGTAGTGTCCTTTTTTTATTAAAAAGCAAATTATTAATATCATCTATTTTTCTAATTATTTCTAAATCGTTATTTTTTATAGCTGATAATATTTCTTCAGAATTATCCATTTATTATTATCAAAATAAAAAATATTTTGATAATAGTTTTTACATTTTATAATAATTTAGACATATGCCTTGCAAATTTAGACGATTCGGAATCTAACTGTTTTATATCAGTATGTCCATCAAGTATTTTATCATTTTCTTCTTCTAATTCTTCAGCACATAAATATTCTGTTGTGTCATATTCAGATAATATTTCATTATTCTTATCTATAATTTTTTGATATTTTTCTATTTTATCTTCGTAATCTATAATTAAACCTGATTTAACGTTTGCAGATTTATAATTATCAATGATACTCCTAAAATTATTTATATATGATGTATAATTTTTATTTTCACTTTTGATTAAATCGATATTATATATTTTTTCTTTTAATTTAGAATGTTCTTCAACTATTTCATCTGCTTTTTTTAATGCTAAAGGTTTAATTATCGTTGCTAGATTTTTGAGTTCTTGATCTTTGAATTTATTATTGTTTTTATCCATTGTTGTAAACATCAACCTCGATTTATCTGTACAAGTAATCATTTTATTACCATTATCATATAGACATGGAGCTAAGATATTCGCTATACCTTTTTGTCCATTTATAATATCTTCTTTCGTGATAAATTCTAATTTGCTTGAAAAATTTTCTGTGATTTTGTCAATGTCAAAAACTGCTAAATTATTAATAATACTATTATTTGTGTTTGTTATTTTTGTCTGCTTTGCAATGTCATATATAGTTTCATGATGTTTTTCATAAATTTCAATTTTTGCTTCAAGACCAGCTATAATTAAATTTAACTTATTAATTTCTTCTTTTAGTTCTTTAATAGGTTTGTTAATATCTTTTTCTTTACAAATTAATTTATGACACATTAAATTTCTTTTTGTTTTTAATTTATTATTACAAAATTCACATATAAATTCTTTTATAATTTTTTCTTCCTCTTCATATTTATTTTGTATTCTAAGACAATATCTTGTAGTTTTTTTATGGTAATTTAATATTGAAATATTTTTAAATTCTCTATTACAAAATTCACATTTATTCATTATTAGTCTTTTTTTCTAATTAATCATGTTTTTAAGTTTGATTTTATAGATTTTGTGTTTTTGAAACATTTTTGCGCAAAATATCAAAATCCTGCGCAAAAATGAAAAAAAATCAATTTTTTAAACTATAATTACAGTTTGATTTTGTCGTTTTCACACTCTATAAAATCAGCGTGAATATTAGTTTGAAATTTTTTTTACACATTTTTTGTGTGTGTTGATACTTTTTTTTGAATATAGAATTTATAAATTAAGAATTTGAAACAAAAGTTTTAGAATTTATAAATTAGAAAAAAGTTTTAAAATTTTTAAAAAATATTTTAGAATTTATAAAAATATTTTTTAAAAAAAGTTTTAAAGTTTTAGAAATAAATTGATTTATATTTTCAACTTTTACATAAAAAATAACTTTACATTCAATGGACAACTTATGGTTGAAACCTGTCGAAAAACTTCGTATTGTAGATATGAAAAAAATGTTAAAAGAACTTGGTAGTTTTAATTGTCTCAAAGATAAACAAGCTTATATAAAAAAGATAAATCACTATAAAAACAATATCAATTTCCCTTGGCGTTCTGACCAACAAAAAGTCATTGACGAGTTTTTGTTGTTTAATAAAAAAAATTACATTATACACTCTTTATTTGGCGGTGGTAAAACAACTTTGCTTTTAGGATTATTAATTAAAGGTATTTTAAATAAGTTATTCGTACCTGACGAAGTATTATTTCTATCTTATAACATCTCTATCAAAAATGAAATCAAAAGAAAGTTAAAAGAATATGGTATTTCTAGTAAAGTCGCTGTAAGAACTTTTGATTCTCTTGTGTACGAGATTGCTAAAGTAGGTGGTTATAAATATATCGATTTACCTAATTTTGAAGGCAAAAGGAAATTTGTTCACGAACTGGTTTTTAATTCCGAATTCTTAGATAAACCTTCCTTTCAACCAAAAGTTATTATTATCGATGAATGTCAAGATTTAGAAATTCATTCTTTAGTTATTTTGAATCATTTTTATCCAAATTCAAAGTTTGTTTTTGCTGGCGATATATTCCAATCTATTCAAAAAGAAACTAGAGAAAGTATTTTATGGTATTTTATGATGCTCCCCGAACAACCTGATACTTATAAAATTTATATGTCTGATACTCCTCGTGTTCCTATTAATACTTTAAACACAATTAAAACTGCTTTATCAATTCATTATCCAGAATTCAAAGACAAAATCAAATCATGGACTTCAAGTAATACTATTTCTAACGCTGACATAGAATGGAGACGTTTAAATTCATACACTCATATCTTTGACGAACTAAAAACTTTTCTCAGTACTCATAGCCCAAAAGAAACGATGATACTTACATTCTCATCTGCTATAACTGTAAATGGTAATATGGGTGACATTGCACGATTAAGACGTTTTTTTTCGGAAAATGGTATTGATGTAAACACAAATCATAAAAAAATGGATCCGGATAAATATTTCCTAACTACTTCTAATTCTTCGAAAGGACTTGAGCGTGATTATGTAATTGTTTTTCTTACTTTTCCTTTAGAAAATGCATTCGTTCATTTAAGTGATGATATTGTCGTTAATCTTATTACTGTCGCACTTACTCGTGCTAAGAAGAAAGTTATTATGTTCGTTCCGTCTTTTGAAGATAAATATAGTCGTGCTTTATCGTTGTTTGAAAATTGCCCGAAACCTAATAAAACCAAAATTAACGATGTCAAAAGTCTAAAAGAATTTACTTTTGAAGATTATATAAACATAGAACATGATGTTACACAATTAATTCGTGCATCTGTTATTAAATATGATACTAGAATTAAAATCCGCGAAAATATAAAAAAATTCCATTCTTCTAAAATATTCGATGATAATATCGGTTATAAAACAGAACCAATCGCGACTGAAGAAGATAGAGCATTTGTAGGTATTTTAATAGAAAATCTTATAACTTCTACTTGGATTAATAAATGGCCTTTCGAAAAAAATATAGACAGTGTTGAAAAGAACCCAATGTATATACATATTATTAAGAAAATTACTAATGCAATCAAAAAATATAAAAATTTCTCATCTTCGAACATATTCAACGACAGAAATCAATTCGATGGTATTATGTTATATTCCCAATTACATGTCGCACTTTCGAATAAAATATTTGTTAAATTAAGTGATAGTCTAGTCGCAAATTTGAAAAATTATTGGGTTAAATTGAAACCAAAAGCCATTGAAATGAAACCGTTTGGTGAGAAATTGAAAATACAAGTCCCTTTACAGATGCCTTTGCTAAAAGGTATTGCAGACGCAATTACTCTAGATTCTGACGAAAAAACAACTTCAATTTACGAAATAAAAGCATCTTCGTCTTATGACTGGGAAGATAATGCTAATATTCAAATAGTATGCTATGCTTTAATGACAGGTAAATCTTGGTCTCGTATTCATATTTTGAATCCGTTTAGAAATGAAAAGATTTCGTATTATTTTGATGCAAAGAATATTTTAACTTTAAGAATGCAAATTACTCAAGATATATTATTGTATAATATTAATAGTATGATGGCTAAATTATATCCTTCGACAAGTGATAATGTAAGACTAGACGTCAGTGAAACACTTTTTGTTAATGTAAAGAAAAATAACATTGGTGATATTACACAAGTTTCAATTATTAATATGCTCTCTCCGATAAAATGTGAATATGTTTATAATAAATATGTTTCATCAAACGATAAGAAAACAAAAAAAATGAACAAATCTGAAAAATTTTCATGTGAGTCAGATATATCTTCTGATGAATTAATAAATGAAGTTAATGATATTTTATCTTCAAATTTGAATAAAAATAAAACATTGTGGAGTTTTGAATCCTATGAAGAATTTAAATTCAAAACAAAGTCTATTAAAGATGAATATAACATAGACGATTTTTCTGAATTGATAAGAAAAATAAAATATGAAAATGTCATGGTTGATTTGAATGATTCTTTCGTCCAAAATATATTTTGTATTTCTTACATGTTTCTAAACAACCGCTTTGTTTAAGGACTGTATGTATTTTATTTTGTTATTTTAAACTGTATATAGTTTAAAATAATTATATTTAAAATGGAACTAAATTTCCAGTAGTATCTATACAAGCGAATCCGGCATTATTTGTTCCTTTATGAAAACATAATCTACCATTTGTATCTTCTTTAATTGACCAATTTGTCCTTGTTCCTATTTTAAGTTCACCTCCTGTTAATGTACCTGTTCCTACATTTAATGAACTTCCAGTAATTGTTCCAGCACCTGTTAAATTTAATGATGTTCCTGATATTTGGCCTGTGGTTGTTAATGTTGATCCTGAAATTGCACCTGCTGTAATTGTACCAGCACCTACATTTAAAAATCCTCCAGTCATTCCTCCTGCTCCAGTTAGAGAAATTCCTTTAGCGTATAACCATCCATTTGTTGAAATAATATCTTGCTGCGCAGTTAAACTTGAACCTGAACCTGTTAAATTTAATGATGTTCCTGTCATTGCACCTGCAGTAATTGTACCTGTAGCTCCAACATTTAACGATGTTCCTGTCATTGATGTTCCTGTAATTGCGCCTGCTGTAATTGTACCTGTAGCTCCTAAATTTAATGATGTTCCTGTCATTGATGTTACTGTAATTGCACCTGCTGCAATTGTACCTGTAGCTCCTAAGTTTAATGATGTTCCTGTCATTGATGTTCCTGTAATTGCACCTCCTGAGATTGTACCTGTAGGTCCTACATTTAATGATGTTCCTGTCATTGCTCCTACTGATATTGATCCTCCTTTAAGTACTCCAGTTGCTGCTAAATCTACGTATGATCCTGGTGCAGTTCCTAACTTTATTCTTGCAGCTGTTATGTCCGCTGTATTTACTGATCCTGATGAAATAGGACCCCATCCCACGGTTAAAGAAGTTCCAGTCATTGCTTTAGCCTTCAATCCATCTGATAATTCTAAAGATGTTCCTGACATTGGTGCATTTAAAGTAATATTTCCATTATATATTTTAATATTCGCTCCTCCAGATGTCAATCCATCTTTTAACACCAAACCAGCACCTGTGCTTGCAGTAATATACGCTGCACCTGTACCTGTGTTTACAATATCACCATTTATATCAAGTTTTGATGTCTTTACTAGTGATGTATCTATAGTACCTGTTGGACCAATCAAATTAGTTACAGTAGTGCGTAAAGTAGAGACATCAGTCGCTGTACTTGCTAAGTTTACACCATTTATCATATTATTGCTTATACTCACACTATCACCAAATGTAACTGGTTTATTAAAAACTCCTGTTGCATTAAAAGTTGATGTATCATTATATATAACTGGTTTATTAAAAGTTCCTGTTCCATTAAAAGTACTTGGACCAGATGCACTAAATTGATTTTTAACAGTTAAGTTCCCGTTTGATAAATCAAGTGCAGTGGTTTGTGCTGTTGTATTTGATATAATATTACCCATTTTTTATTATAACAAAGAAATTTTTATAATAAAAAAAATAAATTTTATTTTTTTTCAAATAATACTTATATATATATATATTATTTTTTTTTATATTTTTTCCATAAAAGTGTCGCATGAGAATGCAGTTGTTTTTCAGTCAATTTAGGCGAATTTATTCGTAAATTTGCTATTGTTGACTCAATAAACTTTTTTTTAGTTATAATTTCAGAAACCAAATTATTTTTAATAATACTATGTTCTAATTGTTGTTCTTGCATTTTTCGTGCAGTTTGTTGATTCTTTATTTCAAGTTCTTTTTCATTATAAAATTGCAAGTTTTTTTGATCTATTTCATTAGGTGCCTTTCCTTGATTTCGTGATGAATAATTAATCGCATTTATACATCCAAATTTACCATCTTCGTATTGTCCGACATAATAAGCAACTATTCCCATAAGATGGAACCTTTTATAATCATAATCATTTCTGTTGACAAATAAAATAGCATCATTAGGATAAGGAAGATTACACGCAAGTTTTATAAAAGTATACGCCATAACCCACATTTTTATTTGAATATAATGGATCGCGATGTATAATAAAGGTTCAACACGGTGAGAAAATTCAAAAGCTTTTATATAATATGTCATTGATTCATACCAATTATGTCCTAATTTTTGTGTAAGTTCTCCAGACCTTAATAAAGCATGAAATTTCTCTTCTTGAAAACCATCTAAAGTTGCTCTTATTTTATAATAATAAAGGGACTCCTCATTTTCCTCTAAACAAGATAATGTTTGCGCTAGATAAAATACAGTTCTTGGTTCTGTTGGATCTTTTTTATATTCTGCAAGTAAAAGCTCCTTGTCGCGATGAAATCGTTTACCTGATTTATCATCGTCTTGTGTCCTATCTTGATATAAAACGACATTATCAGGTAATTTAACAATTGGATGTTTTTCGTGATTTGCGTTGAACGTTTTAATATATTCGTGAACTGCACCAACATACCTCCATTCATGATGTGCTTTTATAAATCTCACATTGTAATATTTATCATGTGAACCAGACCACCACTCTTGGACAATCAAAAAACCAGATGATTCGTTCTTTGTATATTCTTTAGCATATCTTCGTAAGAAATCACCATTTCTTAATTCATCATTTGTATCTAATAACAACACATAATCAATATCTTCAAAAGAATCAGCAAATTCAAGAGATTCATTTCTTGAGACTGAGAAATTAACGAATGATCCTTCTTTTAATCGAAGAGGTATATTATTTTTCTCACAAAATTCTTTACATATCTCAATTGTATTATCAGTAGAACCAGTATCGAATATCACCAACGAATCTGCAAAATCTTTAATACTTTCTAATGAAACATGCAGGCGTTTTTTTTCATTTTTAACCATCATTAAAACAGCTATATGAAGTTCGTCATCATGTCTTTTCATTTTTATTTAGTATTTTATTTATTTTTAAGTTAAAACTTTTTTAATACATAAAGAATGTATTAAAAATACAAATATTATACTTCACTCGGAGTCGTTTTTAGTTTAATATATTTATCCGAAAAGAAAATAAATGAATCTATCCATTTCCATATGATATTTTTATTTTCTTTATCTAAATCTGGTGAACGCCATATTTTTTTAAAATATGCTAATTTTGTCTTGTCAACATTTTCAAATATACTATTATTCTCTAAAAAATAGACTTCATTCCTTTCCTTTAGCATTTTTTTTATAATTTGATCATTTTTATTTATATTATGTGTAAAAATTTCCATGACATCTTTAATATCTGTCTGGTCTTTTAAATATATTCTAGCGATGATTAAATCAGGTTCTCGTGGAAACTGATCTATTAATTCATCTATAAATGCTATTAAATTATTTTTAAATTCATGTAATACTTGTTGTATATCACTCATTTATAATATTTAATAAATATCTTTAAATTATATAATTTCTCCAAAACAACTAAAATTTTTTTTAGAGTATTTAATACCTGTAATAACAATAGAAATTAAATCACCTTCTTTTATAGTGTTCGTTTTATTAAAAAAGTTTTTTTTAGCAGGGTCAAAGTTATATTTCTTTAAGGAATTGATAGGAACTAACACTTTAATTTTGTCTTTTATATTTATAAATAATCCACCACTAAAAACCATACATACATTACCTGAAAGTTTCTTTCCAATATCAGGTTTTAATGTAATCACCTCGAATTCAACAATAAAAACAATTTCGCTGTTCACATTTGAGATATAATTATCCTTGATTTTTATAATCTTAATAACATCTAATATATATCCATTCTCTTTAGTACATTCATTTTTCGAGGACTCTTTTATTTTTTCAAAAATAGCATGTTTAATGTTTTTATTCAAATACTGTGGATCTACGCAAATACGTCTTTCAATAATAGTGTTGCTCATTTTTATAAACAATTTTATAAAATCAATTTATAAAATTATTTTTATTCTAATGATTAGAAAAATGAATAAAGCCATCCAAAAGTTAAGTATAGAAGAATTGAAGAAATATTATTATAACCAGAAATTAAATGTACTTCATGATATTAAGACTTATTGCGATGAACAATATTATAATTCAGACAACAAAAACGGGATTAGTGATATTAAATATGATCTCTTAATTGATATAATTTCTGAAAAAGAAAGTAAAGATTACGTAATACCTGTTGGTGTCAAAGTTTCCGATGTCAATAATCAAACTAAATTACCTTATTATCTTGGTTCCATGAATAAATATAAATCTGAAAAAGATGTAAATAAGTGGATAGAGAAATATAAATCAAACAACTATGTAATTCAAGATAAATTAGATGGTGTATCTGCTCTATTAGTAGATAATAGTGTGTTATACACTAGAGGTGATGGTAATGTTGGTTCAGACATATCGTATTTACTCCCGTATATTAACAATATCCCCAAGAAATATAATTCTTCTTTGGTTATTAGAGGAGAATTAATATTTAATAAATCTGTATTCGAAACAAAATATAAAACTTCTTATGCAAACGCAAGGAATTTAATATCTGGTGTTGTGAACTCAAAAATTATAAAGGAAGAAATAAGAGATGTTGATTTTATAGCATATGAGATTATATATCCAATCGAAATAAAAACAGAAGAACAACTAAGTATATTGAAAAAATACAAATACAAAACTGTATTTCATAATATATATGATTATATTGATATTAATATTCTATCAGAGTATTTGATAAAACGAAAGCATGAATCAGAATATGAAATTGACGGTATTATCGTTCATACAAATTCTAAATATAATAGAAATACATCATCTAATCCAGAATATGCTTTCGCTTACAAAATTACTTTTGATGATAATCTCATAGATGCAGAAGTTATTGATGTAGAATGGAATACAACTAAGTGGAATGTTTTAAAACCACGGATTAAAATTAATCCTGTAAATTTATGTGGTGTAACGATTCAATATACAACTGGATTTAATGCTAAATATATTCAAGAAAATAATATAGGAAAAGGAACTATAATAAAAATAACACGTTCGGGTGATATAATTCCATATATTATTGAAATTGTTAAACCAACAATTGCTGACTTACCAAAAACTGGGTATATATGGAATGATAGTAAAGTTGATATAATTTCTTCAGAGGATGAAGATATTACTTCTAAAATTAAAACAATTTCATCTTTTTTTTCAGAATTAAAAATAAAACACGTGAGTGATGCAACTATACTGAAATTATTTAATAATGGTTATGATACTCTTGAAAAAATATTACTTGCTACTAAAGAAGATTTCATGAAAATAGAAACTTTCCAAGAAAAATTAGCAGAACGAACATATAACAATATACATAATGGATTAAAAGATAAATCTATAGATGTTTTACTTGGCGCTTCATCTGTTTTTGGTTATGGTATGGGAAAAAGAAAAATTGCTAAATTATTAGAAGATGTACCTAATTTATTTGAATTAAACATTGACGAGATGAGAACGGAGATTATGAAAGTTGAAGGATTTTCTAGTAAATCAGTTGAGAAGATTATAAATAATATACCCAATGCTATTAATTTTATTAAATGTATTAATCCATATATAACACCTCCACCTGAACATGAACGAAGAAGAACAACATTAAATGGTGTTACTATATTATTTAGTGGTTTCAGAGATGCTAAATTAGAAGAAGATATTGTAAGTCAAGGAGGAAAAGTAACAACATCTATTTCTAAAAATACAAATTATTTAATTGTTAAAAGCAAAACAGATACATCAAGTAAAATAACTAAAGCATTACAATTAAATATACCTATACTTACCAAGGAGGAATTTTTATTTAGTATGTCATAACCAAAGTTGAAGTTGGGTTAATAAGTTCACCGTTTAAACCATGAGTAAAATAATAGGTTACATTTACATCAAATAACCACAGATTAGGCATATATCTGTCGATTGATAGAATTGATAATGTTTCATCGAATTTACACTTGAGTTCGCTAAATTCAATTTTTGTAAATTGATTTGTTATATTACCATTTTCAAGTTCGTAAAAACCAAAATCATTTGTTAGTCTATTACAGTAAAATCCTTCAGTAGAAGTATTCGGATTTTCTCCACAATTATCATCACATTCAATACCAAGAAACATCCAATCGACTGGTTCAGATACTTTATAATCAAAGGTTGTTTCAAATTTACATATTTTATGTTCAACAGATGAATTATCTAAAAAGTTTAAAATTTGTGGATCTTCACAAGTATTACATGTTAATTCTTTTGTTCCAAATACTGATGTTGATATTAAAGATAATAATAACGACAAAACTTTCATTTTTTATATTAATAAATATAAAAAAAAAATAATTTTAATTTTTTATAAGATTTCCAAAACTATCTAAAACCATAAGATTGTCATTTTTATCTATATTAAAACCAAAAGTATATCTAGGTATTTCTTCTTTTGAAACTAGCTTCTTTTGATTTTTTCCTATTTTTTCATAAATAGTTCTATATCTATAGTATCCTTTCGTAGTAGTCTCAATTATATTCAATATACCTCCTCTTAATTTTTCAAACATTATCTCATCTTTTGAGGACGACTTTTTTTCTCCGTAAAATTTCTTACCTTTCCATATATATCCTTTATTTGAAGGCATATCTTTTAAATTATCAAGCATGTAATTAGGTGGTGTTATATTACACCATCTATCAAATTGTTTGTCAAGATTATTATCAGAGTAATCATTCGTGTTTTTATAATAGACATGTAGATTCTCTTTACCTTTCTTTTTATGGTCTTCTTGATCCTGGATTTTTTTATGTTTAATTTCTTCCTTTTTATGAATATCTAACTTCACTTTTTTTATATTGTCCATCATTTCAATGTCAATATTACCTGATTGAATAGAACTCAATCTATTTTTCAATGTTTGAATATCATCCTCAATATTCGCGTTATTTTTGAGAATTTTTTCAATTTGTGTAGTATTAAATTTACTTTGTTCTAGACTTTTCAATCTATCAATAGTTTCAATATTACGTTTAATTAATATTTCTTTACTTTTAATATCATTCGTAACTTTATTTTTTTCAGATATTCTTAAATTTTGCATTTTCTTACTTATTCTATATATTTATGTATTTAAATAAAATAAAATTATATTATATAATTATTATGAATGAAATATTATATAATCTAGGTTATGAGATTGATTATAAAGATGATAAATTCTATGATGATGTTTACAAGTATTATTATAAAAAAGGATTTACACCTATCATACTTTCTCAAATAACCGAAATATTATCATTATTATTCGGTATAACACTAAGTTTCTTTATATTATTTGGTATAGATTGGTCTAGAATTTTAAAATGTAATAATGATTGTGGTGATATATCATTGTATATAAATTACAGACAACCTGATATTATAAGTTTATTATTATTTTTCACAATATCACTATATACTTTGTATAAAATGTGCGCACATGTTTATAATTTAAGAAATCTAAGGGATGTCAAAAATTATTATACACATGTATTACATATATCTCAAGAAGAATTATATACTATAAAGTGGAAAGTTGTAATTGATAGAATCTCAAAAATAGAAAATTTAACATTATACGAAATCACAAACAAAATTTTAAGAAGAGAAAATTACTTTATTGCTTTATTTGACAAGGAAATTATTAACATACATCCATCATTTTACAGCAAACACTTAGATTCTTGTATTAAACATATAATCATTGAAAATATAGATGATTTGAACATTCAATCATTGAGAAAGAAATTTATCTTATACGGTTTAATAAACTTTGTATTTTCTATACCCATATTAATATTCTACATACTGCATTTTTTTGCTTCTAATATCGACGAGTTTTACTCCAATAAAAATGTCCTAGGACCGAGAAGATATTCAATATATGCTAAGCGTAAATTTAGAAATTATAATGAACTTGAACATTTCTTTGAGGAACGATTAAATAAATCTGTAAAACACTCTTTGGAATACATTAAACATTTCCCTTCACCTTCAACTGAAATATTAGGTAAATTCTTTGGGTTAATATTCGGTACTTTTGTAGGACTGTTTTTAATATTATCTTTGTTAGATGAAGGTATATTATTGCATCTGAAAATATTTGACAGAACTCTATTGTTTTATACTGCAGTTGTTGGCGCTATATCAGCATTTTCTAGAAGTTTAATAAGAACCCCAGAAGAAAGTATATATAATCCTGAATTTGTTATGGAAGAAAAAGTAGTCAAGTACACTAATTACATGCCTACAAGATGGGTCGGTAAATGTAATACTTATAAGGTTAGAAATGAATATATTCAATTGTTTCCATATATAATTGTTCTATTTTTTTATGATTTACTAGGAGTTTTAATAACACCCTATATTTTAATATTTGTATTATCAAAAGAAACTGAAAGTATAGTTAATTTTATTAAAATAAGTAGTTTTGGTTTTAATTGTATTTACTCTCAAAATAAAAAAGAAATCGATGATGAAAAAATGCGTAATTCTATGACATCATTTGACGAGAATCATTCTATGAAGTAAAAAAAATTGATTATTTTATTCAACTTGCTGAAAATTTATCAGCACAAAAATGAACACTAACGAATACGTGAAAATTATCTTAAATGCTTCCTACGGAGGCATGGCAATTGATCAAAAAGTTATGAGTGAGTACAATGAAAGGACAAATAGTAATTTATATCAAGGTTGTTATGAATCTCGTTTTATTCCCGAGTTTATCGAAAGAATTGAGAACGATGAAAACATCAATGGAATATCAGCAGACCTTTACATTGGAACTATTCCAAAAGATGCAATGAAATATAATGCTTGGGATATTGATGAACACGGTGGTCTGGAAACAATCAATATAGACTATTCTAAAATAAAAGTAGAAAAAATGAACGAGTTTTTCGATGTCCTGAACAAAATACTTCATGATGATTCTGTTAATGTATCTCCTGAAATGAGATTCGAATATCTTCGTATGCTTGCTCCAAAGGATGCACTTGAAAATCAAGATTTTGATGCATTATTACAAAATGCTGAGCTACTTCCTGTGTTTTCACCAGCATTTCGCGAAGCAGAGGAAAGTTTTTATAGTAAAATTTAAAAATAATTTTTTTTTATTTTTTTATATAATAAATGTCAAAACTTGATATAAAAGAAGATAATACAGACAAACTACAAGTAAAGGTTTCTCCAGTAAGTAAAGAACCAGCACTTGAAAAAATAGAAGAAGAAATGAATATAGACAAAGATAGTGAATTACTCGAGACAAAATTAAATACTTTTCGTAGAATTCTTACAGATGATAAAAATAACTTTATACAACCTTTTTTATATCAAATAGATATTATAAATAAATTTTTAGAAAAATATAATAATGAAGGAATTACTCAACTTATAGACCGTAATATAGAATTACGAAACTTATTAAACGAATTAAAAAAATTAAAAGACGAAACATGGTTTAACACGTATTTTACAGATAAACAAATTGGTGAACTTTATCCGAAACTTAATGCTGAACTTAATAATGCAATTTTACGGTGTGTATTGTCAACTAAAAATTCTATAACAAATGTACTAGACATAAAACCTGTAGAGTCAAAAAAAACAGCAGATGGTGCAAAAAGTAAGAAAAAACGAAGTAAAAGTAAGAAAAAACGAAGTAAAAGTAGGAAAAAACGAAGTAAAAGTAAGAAAAAACGAAGTACTATATAAGAATTTATAATACAAATTTTGTATTTCATACTATAATAGTATGAAATATAAGTGTTTTTCTTTAGCGTTGACTATGTTTGTGAATTGGATACATTCTTTGTTGCCATTGATTACTGTTGATTTTTCTCATTAGTCTTTCTTGCATTTCTGTTCTAAAATTATTCATGCTATCATTATAATGTTTATCAGCCAACTCGTGTATATTTGAATTGTATTCGTTCCCTTCATTAAGTTGTCCATAACTATCTCCAAATGGTGTTACGTCTATAGCATTTCTCGTGATATAGTTAGGCATTCTTATAGAATTAACATCATCATAATAAAATCTAGGTTGTCCTAGATTTTTGTCGACATATGAACGATATGATGTTCCATAACCTGAAAATCTAGGATCATAAACATTTGATGCATTCACATTCTCGAATGGTTCGATTATTTCATATTTATCTTCTTCAAATTGTTGAGCATGTGTTATTCCCATGTTAGAATTAATGAATTCATTTCTCTCATTTAATTTATAATTACCTGGAGTAATTGTTTCAGTGAAAATATTTTCTTTATATTTATCTTTAAAATAAGGATTGTTTTTGAAATCTGTATTAAATAAAGAATCATCTTGATAATGTTCTTTTTCATAAGGAAATACAAAATTTTCATTAGAAGAATTTTTTGGCGAAGAAATTACTTTCTTCAATTGTTTACGAGGAACGTCATAATTAGTCGGATATTTCGATTTTTTGTATAAATTTTGGACATCATAACCTGAATCTGAATTATATCTATTTTTAGGTTCATTTATTTGAGAATTTGTAACAGTATCGTTTGACCTCCAATAATCAATATCAAATGCAGGCGTTGCTATGACTGGTGGTACAAAAGTTTTTGGATTTGGTCCTCCAACTAATCTATGATTATCTGTTGGTGATTTAAAATTAGGATTATAACTACCATGATTCACATTTAAGACTTCATTATTGACATTATATGATATATTTTCTTTAGGTTTAAAGCTTCCTTCTTTAAAACATCTATAATTTTGTCTTGATGAATATCTACAATCTTGTCCTGGTAAATCATTGTTTACATTGAATGTACTTGGCGGAATATAATTTTCAATAACTGAATTCATTTTAGTTGGTTTGTTATTCATTTTAGTCTTTTCTTTATAATAATAAAGAATAATAATAAATAAACTTAGTATTAAAAATAATAAATTATTTTTTAATTCTAAAAATTCAGTAAAAAGTATAATAATAAATATAAAAATTACTAATCGAGTTATGGTATTCATTTTTTCTTCTATATTCATTTTTTCGTTCGTAATAACATAAGTGTTTTTGAATAAACAATTCATATCATCAAACCAAAATTTAATTTTTTTCATTTAATATATTTAATTATATATTTTTTTTTAAAAATTAAATTTTTCATTTTTCATACAATCAATACATATATTCATTAATTTATAATTAGAACCACGATACTTATTATCATTAAATTTTATAGTCTTTACACAATTATTTTTAGGAATTTCATATTTACATTTCGCACATGTTGACATACCATCGTCATAAACATCGTCATAAACATCGTCGTTGACATCGTCGTTGACATCGTCGTTGACATCGTCGTTGACATCATCTTCATTTTCGTCTTCATTTACTTCTTCAACATCATCTTCATCACCTTCATCTTCTTTATTACCATCTTCTTTATTACTTTCATTTTCGTCGTCGTCATTGTCGTCGTCATTGTCGTCTTCATCTTCGTCATCATCGCTTTCTTCTTTATTTTCACTTATGTAATCTTCTTCAATATCAATTTCTTCTTCTTTCTCAATATTATCTTCATCTTCCTCATAAATTTTATGAACATGGAAAAATAAATTATTTAAAAATTTTAAACTGTATTTTTCTTTATTCATTTCAGATATATCATCTATTATAAGTTTAACCAAATTAAATGTTAAATTTTTGTTTGTCAAACCACCATTCTTTTTAACACTGTTTATTAACAAATATAATTTTGAATTACTTAATATAGGAACATCTGCATTAGAAGTAATGCTTTTATTTAACCCAGAAATTAATTTCTTACTAATATTATCTAGGATATTGCATATTTTTATATCTATAGAAGGATTATCTTCAGTTTCTCTTTCTAAAATACTTAGTTTATTTAATAACAATTCCTTTGATTTTCTCAATCTTTCATTTAATACAATGTAAGTATTAGTATTCTTATTTTCAATTAATTTAATTTTCTGATTAATCTTTTCAATCTCATTTAGAATATCAAATTTTTTCCATTCTTTCTTAATTTTAACATCTCCTGTCTTACCTACATAATTATTTAGATAATTAAAATATTTACTATTCACTAGTTCTTTGATATATACATCTGTTTGTATCATCTCTTTCATTTTTGACACAAAATCTGGAAATAGTAAGAATAAATTTAAGTCAGACATTTTAGATATATTTAATATCAATTCTTTAGGATCATAATAGTCTTTAGTTATAGAATTATATGATATTAACTCATCTAATTTATTTTTAGGTATAGTGTTTAATAGAGAACCTAATTCTTCATTACTGAATAGAAGAAATAAATTTAATAATTGGTCTTGTGTCAAAAAGAACACATGATCCTTATCTTCTTCTTCATCTTTCTTAACATTTTCAATAACTTTATATTGTCCACTTATATTAATATTACTTGGATCATTAAAAAATTCCTTAATATTACTTACAAATTCATCTGACAACTCAGGAAAATAATCAAATTCTTCTTTATAATATACATGATACAATACATCTATGATATTTAGACAATGTTCAGATTCATAATATATATAGTCTTCACTATTATCACTGTCTAAATTACAAACGTTTTTAATTGTTGTAAAATTTAAAGTATAATCATAATCATTATTTGAACTTGGATTATTATATTTCAAATCAATATTTTTATTTAACAACAAATTCTCTCCAAAATTATATAAAAATTTTGTTATTTTATTATTCATGTAAAATTTAACTTCATCAGAATATTTATCTTCATTGAATAGCAATCCAGGTATTTTATCTTCCATTGTTAATTCAATAATTTTTTCGAGTTTGTAATAATTTTTATGCAAACGTTTTATAAATATAGATTCACTTATATTATCAATGTCCAAATAACATATTATATTAGATAGATATATCGCAAATTCTCTATTCGTCAATTTCTCCAAGTTAATATTACTAAATATTAATATAATCTGTTGTATGTCTATATTTAGTTGGATTTTATCAAAAGCGTTTCTTAATAACGTATAACCTATGTTTTTTACATCTTCTGTTAGTATTTCGTCCAATATTTCATTAACTGTAACTGAATTAACCTCAAAAGTTAAGTTCTTTAAAAAATTTTCTTCTTCATTGTATATATTTACATCTTGAATAATAAAATCTTTATTTGTTTTAAATCCCAATTTAACTTTAAGAAGACATATGTTTGGATCATCCTTTTTATAAAATTCAATTACATCATCGTTTTGCTTCTTTAATATATTTCTACATGATTCTAATCTTAAAAATTTAGAATTAATTTTATACCAAGTTTGGTCTCCAATTTCAAAAGTTTTGTTTTTATGGATAAATTCATCAAAATCATCACTATCTACATTTAATATATAAGTATTAATCACAAAATCTTTAATCCACGGTCTGTAAGTAAACAATTTAAAATATTCTTTATTTGTATCAAAATTATGTCCTTGATCATATTTTTCTAGATTATCTATTGATATTTTTTTATTATTTATATATTCATTTACCTTTTTTATCTTACTTACACTGTCTTTTAATAGTTCCTGTTCATTATAAGACCTCATGTTTTCTGAGTTATTCAAGAAATTTAAGTAAAAATCAGATAATGTATAGTCATATTGATTTAAATATGATGTTATTAATTCGAATAAGTACTCGGATGGTATTGAAGTTATAATTTCATTTAATAACGACGAATATATATTCTTAGTAACTTTTTTTATTACTGTATTTTTAACTATTATGTCTGCAATCCTTGGTTCATATACAAATTCCTGCTTAATTATAAGAAGTAATTTTTGTATATCATTATCAGCTTCTTCAATACATTTTTGCAATTTCTTTCTTAACTCTAAATGATATCTTAATCGATTTATATTAAAATATATGTCAACGTATTCTTCATAAAACAAATCAAAATTTTTGTCTTGATTTATAAAGTCTTTGACAAGTATAAAAAAGTTTGAATTTTTATATATATTCTTAAAGATATTATATATTTTTTTATTATAATTATTTTTAAAAAACTTATCCATTTCTTTAAAAAAATTCTTTTTCTTGTGATTTATAACATGAATCTTATACATTAGATCATCTTTGGATTCGTAATTACAATCTTTAACACATTGTTCATTATTATCAAACATTTTCATATTTTTCATTAACTCATCCTTTAATTCTTCATTATACTCATCGCTTATATTATTACTTTTATTTAGTTCAATTGAAACCAATTGTTTATCTCCTTCGTATATCTTAGCAAATTTATAATAAAAATTCGTAAATTTATGTTTATAAATGGTACTGTTTTTATACCAATACATTAAAATTTTTATTTCTTCATCTTTATAACATTTTTTAATCTCATCAAATATTTTAGATATATATAAGTTAGCGTGTTTATATACAAAATTATTTATATTATCTTTTAATATATATATATCTTCATCATATAGATTATCAATTTCATTATTTATTTTTTCTGTAAGTTGATAATTATTTGTAATCATATTTGATTCAGACATAGTATCATATATAAATTCTTGTTGTTTTTCTTTATTTTTACTTTCAAAATTCTTTGTGTTTTCATAATATTTATCTTCATTCTCTCCTGTTGTCTTATCTTCATAATCTTTTTTCAATTGCTCAACTTCTTTCATATGTTCTGGATTATCATCAACTTTATCTTTATCTGTTTTAAAAAATGGAACACCAGTTTTAACATCATAATCAATTCCTGATGGTATTTTATATTTTTTTTTATCTACATTTTTGTCTTGTTTCTTATTTTTCATATGTTCAAGATATTGACCCCTCATTTTTTTAATTTCTTCTATTTTACTAGAACGTTCATCAAAAGGTAGTAATTTCAGCTCTATATTTTTCTTATTGTAATTAAAGACTATATCATCTTTTAAATAATTCTTATAAAAATCTTTTATATCTAATTTACTTAATTTATTGTTATTATCTATAAACATTCTTATTATTATTTCAAAATCAGCATGTTCGAGAATATATATTAAAATATGTCTCAATTCTTCATATTCAGATGATGATAAGTATTTCTTAATAAAACTTTCTATATTCTCTTTACCTTCATTAAAATTATTATCAACTATATTTTTAAATAATTTTAAAATTTCTAAATTCGTTACTTGTACATTAGAAGTTTCAGATGTCTCAAATAAATCAGAAAAATCAGATGGTTCATTTATCATTTTTTATTATACCTAATTTAATTTTTAAACAAAAAAATAAAATTGACAAAAAAATATATTTTAAAAAAAAACTATTAATGCATTCTATTCCTTGTGAGTTATTAAATTTAATTGTGTCTTATTTGGACAATAATTCAAGCTATAATATATTTTTAACTTGTAAATATATTAATAGGACTTTGAAAAATTACGGGTTTGTGAAATCATTATATATTAATAAGAACTTTATTGACAATGATGATATATTTATATTTGTAAAAAGATTTTATTCTCATATTAACACTATTAAAACTATATCAATGTCATTTGTGTCCGATCCGCAATTTTGGATTCCTCGTTGGTGTAATACTATGTATTTTAAAAAATGTAATTTCACTTCTTTGATTGATCCTAAAAACGCTGTAAATACTGAACATCTATGGATCGAATCAACTTATTCAAAAATTATAATAAATTTGAAAAAATTCCCAGAACTTAAAACTTTACATGTTGATGCTTTCGACTTTAATGATCTAGATACTATAAAGTTTTGCAAGAAATTGTCGCATATCAATATTGTTCGGAGTTTAGTCTAATTCGCATAATGATTTTCGCATATTCTGCAATAATTCTTGAATTGAACTACTCGTATTATTATTTTTAAATTCTAATAATAATCCAGAAATACAATTTATTCTATCTAAAAGTAATTTAGTCTTATAGTTATTTTCTATAAATTTACAAAACTCAATCTGCTTTTTTTCAGTATTGTCAAATTGTAGTATATTTTTATTATTCTTAATACACCACATGAAAAAATTTTCAAAATCATTTAATATAACTGCATTCAATATATAATATGATAATACACTTGTATTTTCATAATACATTTCTTTCTTATCTGTCCTTTTATTATACAAGTCTGTATATGTCAACCCTTTATACTCTAATATCTTTATTACTTGTAAGAAACAATGAGTCCGTTCTAAATTCATCAATTTCTTTACATTACGAATATAATTATCAAACCTATTTGTATATTGTGTGAAATAACTACATAATACAACATTAATTATTTTTGCCCATGCATCTGTATATGCCTCATACAATTTGACATCTGATTTTATCGGAAATATTTCCAATATTTTCTCTCTTGTGATTTTATTATTCATAAACGAAAAATCAAGTCCTAAATTATGGATACTCTCATGTATAAAAACTTTAAACCATTCTTCTCTTCTATATATAACTATACTTGAAGTAGGTTGACAAGACATTGTATATCCTGTATTTACATGTATCTTATTTATTAGTTCATTGTTCTTTGGTAAACATTTTAACAAATCTGTTAAATAGATATATATATTTAGTTTTTTTGAACACGAACTATTAGTAATATAATTTGATATTACATGCAACCATATAAGAATCTTATATAAACTATTTTTTATATTTTCTCTTGGGTTAGTGTATATAAAAAATATTTTAACTTGTCTCCCTATAATATTACATTCAAAAGTATACGAATAATCTGATACTTCATGTATGTGATTTTGTATGTCTTTTAATATATAATTGTAATCGGATGGTTTTGGTATTTCATTTACTTCATCGATATTATTGTATTCCCCAGAATCTAAGTCATAATTTTGTTGAATAAATTTTTCTGCATCTTTCAACTGAGTATAAAAATTACTAAAAATATTTGTTGTTTCAATGTTTTTAAAGTATTTTATGTTTTCAAAACAATTACTATTATCAATTAAAGTCATTAAATCTTTACTCCTTTTTGTAAACTTGTATTTCATTTTTTATTTTAATATATATTTTAAAATAAAAAATATTTCATAAATAATTAATGCCTAACATATTAGAAGAAATTAGAAATATTATCGTTCAAATTCAACCGCATTATTCAAGACTAAATTCACAATATTCAAAAGCGTACTTACAAGGTTCTGAATGGTATGTTGGTGATGATTTAGTGTTCTGGTGGGATCGTTGCAACAATATAGGCTACTATTCTTATAATATGAAGAAATTATTGTATATTCTATACATCATTCAAAAAGAACTTAAGAATAAAAAAGAACTAATAAATTAAAATGAAATTAAAATATTGTTTAGTTGCATGTGATTTAAACGATACTTATTTACAATATTACCCTTTTGTAAAAAAATATTGGAAAGATATTGTAAACATTGATACTATACTCATTTTAATATCTGAACATATTCCAGATTCACTTTTGCGATATAAAGACGATATTATACTCTATAAACCTATTGAAAATATACCAACTGCTTTCCAGGCTCAATGTATACGTGTGTTATATCCTTGTCTTATTGAAACTGAAGAGACAATAATTATATCTGATATGGATTTAATACCTTTGAACAAAATGTACTATGTAGATAATATAGCATTGTATAATAATAGTTTTATCGTGTATAGAAATGTGTTGTCTGAATATAAACAATATCCTATATGTTTTTGTTGCGCGTCGCCATATACATGGAGAGAGATATTTAATATTCATACTATAGAAGATATTACAAATACTTTGACGAAATGGTACAGAGACATTAATGATTATCAAATATCTTCTCCATATTCTATCGGATGGGCGTGTGATCAATTAAAATTATACGAATATGTTAATAAATGGGATAAAAGTATTATTAAATTATCAGACGATATTACTGGATTTTGCAGATTAGACAGGTTAGATATTCATCACGTTCAGAATAATATGAACTTTTATAAGAAACGAATGAACGAAGGTTATTATAGTGATTTTCATTTACCACGTGATTTTGTGTTTTTGAAAATGTTTTTAACTTCTGACTGAATGCACAGATACATTTTTTTTAACATATGGATTCTGTCTCGGGTTTGGTTTTACTGGAGTATTAGGTATTGTCGTGATTCTAGTAATATTCCACAATTCACTAGTTAAACTATTATCTAATAAATAGTTATATGGTAAATAAAAATAACCTTTATCTCCCCAATTCGGTCCCCATGAATTTCGCATTATCCAATAATTTGTTGTGTCATCATAACCTACACAAGCAATAGCATGTCCTCCTAAGAATTGTTCTCGTCTTTTGTTAGGCATTGGAACTTTACCTGTTTTTTCAACAGTTGCACTTTCAAACGATTCATATACAGCAATACCTACTGCAAATGGAAATCCAGATGCTAAACATGTTTTCATATCTGTAAGTGTATTTCTTATATTTTTGCAATCAAGTGCTTTATGTGATAATGCTTCTGTATAACATAATTTAGGTGGCTCTATAGTAAATTGAGAAATATTATAAGGCCACGTTATTTCGCTACATACACCGTACGTTTTTAATGATTTAATACCATCTGATATATATGCTCCTGAATCTTCGGGAATAGTGTTTTCAATTTTTCTTTCATTGTAATACACAAATAATCTAGATGGGATAAACGTTTTTTTTTCATTGTAATCAAATAGCGCACATAATGCATTTGCTGTGCATGATCCTAGATCTCCTTGGTCTTGTATCACAGGCATCTGTGAACGTAAGTCTACTTTCTTTGGTAAACTAGCAACTGGTTTTAACGATTTGTAGATTAATTGTTCTTCAGGTACTCTATCAAGTTTTAAATTGTATTTTCTGCTCATTTTTTTATTATATACAATATAATAAAAAATCACATCTTATTTATTTGTTCCAAATACTTTATCCCATAAAATAAATCTCTTTGAATAATTGCAATTATTCAATGTATGATGTAAATCATGATCTTCAACTTTCATATGAATGTTAAAGAATCGCGGCAACCATATAAACTGGATGAATGAATTAGATTTAATTATTCTTCCACTATGTCCACTTATTTCTAATAATGTTTTATATTGGTGCATTAATTCATATTGAAAAGAACTAATATGAAAAGGAAATATATATAATGTTAGAAACGTTGGTACAGAATTCGTTAAAATATAGTCAATTGGATGCATATAAAAAGTTAGGATTGATATTGGGTACATCCATGTATGATGTGTTTTGTGGAAATTCTTATACATATATGGGTTTTTATGTAGATAATAATGAGAACAATAATGAAAGAAATCGAATATAATTTCATATGAAAATGAAATGTATAGAAAGTTAATAAAATCAGATAATATAATTTTAGAATTGTAGTCAGTTAAAAAATACTTTTTAACAATAACCTGAGTTATTGAATCAACCATTGTCGTACTACATACATACAAATCAAATTCTTTATAAAATCTCTCTTTTGGTGTGTTTCTTTTCTCACTCATTATTTTATCCTTGTTTATATTTCTAGATTCAATCAAGTCAAGAAATAAATAATTTGTTGTTAATGAAAAGGCAAATTGAATTAGTAAATCGGAAATAAAATCATTTGTTGGATGAGAAGTAAAAGTATAATGAAATAATGATGTTGTAATCATTATAGAATTCATAATAATGAAATTTTTTATTGAACTAAACGAAATCATATAATTATATTTATTAAATATAATTATAAATTATAAATGGATAAATTTATTAATAGTTTTGATAATATTTCTTCACTAGGTCATAATTGTTACCCGAAATTGTATTTTAATTTTAAGAAAATCAACCAAGAAACACAGTTTTTTGATTATATAGGAACTTCTGTTTGGTCGATCATAGAATTATTAGAAAATGATTTTGAAGGTATGTTTAATAAAGATAATTATAAAATTATGAATATAATGAAAGATGGTGATAATAAGTATCTTGTTGTAAATGAAAAATATTTTATAAGATGTAAGCATGAGTTTAAGAAAACTTTACTCAATCAAAATTTAGATAAGGAAGAGTTAAATATTTTTATTGATAAGATGAAAAGGAGAAAAGAAAAATTTATGAACATGCTTTCAAATAATAAAAGTCTTATTTTTATAAGATACGAAGAAGACCATACGAATCGACATGTATTAAAAGATTATGAACGAAAATTAGAAACTCCTTATATTGATAATCTTAAAATTTTATCGAACATGTTTAGAAAAATTAATCCAATGAAAAAAATTATTATTATGGACATATCACATCTCAATGATAAAACCGAGTATATAGAAGAATATGGTATAATCAAAATTAAAATGAAGAAAAGAATCGAATGTTGGTCTCAAGCATCTATCGAAATTGAAAATACTTTTTTAAATGAAACAAAATTTTTCCAAAATCTTTGTTTAAGCATTCCTTATAGTTAATTCAACATTGTTTATTTTTATATTTATACTTTTTACAAGTTTTGAATTACTTATAGATGTTCCTACTCCTATAGCAACATCTCCTGATGGAATTGTTATTTTTGATACTGTATTTAGTCTTTCAAATGCTTTATCACATGTTCTTGCATACGCTGGAGTAAGAAAAGCTGGAAAACAACAGTTTTTAATATCAGATTTTTTAAGAATACTTTCTGTATCTAGAATAAATGCTATATTTTTATGAGATTCTATATATTTATTCATTGGTAATATGTATTTTACTTTTATCCACCCGGATTTTATTTTAATTGAACGGTCAAATGCCCACAAATGAGGAAAGTTTATTATGTCTTTATCCAATGTTGTCTTTGCAATATAAATAGGATGCATATCAGAAGAATTATTAATATATACATTAGAATTTGGATTGTTTTCAAAATATTTGTAAAGTTCGTCAATTGTAGTATTATTTACATTTATACATCTAGATGCAAATGATCCTTGTGGTTTTGTTGTTTTCATACCATTAAAAAGACTCATAGTACCATTCAAACAAATACAATGTGGTAATTTTGAGACTTCTGTGTGTGTCATTATTGTATTTTCAAAATCTCCTAAATGTTTCATTGCATTATTAATATTTCCATTTGAAAGAATTGCATCAGAATCACGTCTTCTGTAATTCAAAGGGTTTAGTCTATCTTTAATTAAAGTAGTCATTTCTTCTTCTGAACGCGCATTTTGTAAAAGAGAAAGAATATTTGCATTGGCTTGGTGAAATTTTGTAACAACTGCCCCATATATAGTTTTTTCAATTCCTGCATCAATTAAAGCTTTTACAAATAAGTTTACATTATTATTACTTTTTGAATAACCTTCCATAATAGAAATTAACCATTTAGCTGTTTGTATAAATGTTTCACCATATGTAGCATTTGAACAACATTTTATAAAGCATTCTAAAGATTTTATAACTTCTTTTGAATTATTATCATTACATAAAAGTAAATTTTTAATGAGATTTTCAAGAAGGTTATCTTTTATATAAATATATATAGCAGATTGAATGACTTTTGGATTTTTAATTTTATTTGTATAATTTGAAGAAAAAAATATATGAGGAAAACCTCCAATATTTTTTTCACATTTAAAAAGTAATTTAGTGTCTAAAATTTTAGGAACTATTGTACCTGTGCAAAACTTATTAATTACTTCTATTTGTTCTTCACGTTTAAAAAATTGAAGCAATATTGGACCTTTTTTGTCAGCAATTTTGATAAACTTTATAATTCTTTGGATACAAAATTTACAATTATGCACTTCACTGTTAAACAAAATTCGTATATCTTCTTCATTTACTAAAGAACTATAACTATATTCATGTAAGTAAAAAACACCATTATATTCATAAGGAGATAATGATAAAGAATTAATCTTTTCATCAAAAACTTTTATTTCTTCTTCTAAAGTAGACATTTTATAATGTAATGATAAACAATTATAAAATTCAATTTTATTATTAGATTCCACTTTAGTTATTAAAGGGGGATCTAAAAGCCTTATGTGGGGATTGAACCCACGACCACCGACTAACTTCTTTTAATTAAATAAAAATAAAAGGTCGGCGCTCTACCATACTGAGCTAATAAGGCATTTTCGACAAATTGTCATCTCCAATTATATAATATCTTGTCTTTAAGTCAATTTTGAGATGTCCTAATTATGAAGAAAAAATAAATAAAGTTTTAAAAAAATAAATAAAGTTTTAAAACTTTTTAAAAAATTTAAAAACTTTTAATTTTTTTTATAAATTTAAAATAAATTCCAACACACACAATAATTGTGTTGAAAAAAATTTAACTTGTAATTCAGGTTCTTAAAAAACAACAAAAACACAAGTTGATTTTGTGGTTCAAAAAATC
>Ga0214921_10000894_pt1 | contig 53064 bp, 39 predicted proteins | sample LL1505_MetaG_FD_177992 | JGI IMG/M metagenome (GOLD analysis project Ga0214921, IMG submission 177992) | Freshwater microbial communities from Lake Lanier, Atlanta, Georgia, United States - LL-1505 | ecosystem: Environmental > Aquatic > Freshwater > Lake | place: USA: Georgia | collected... | reverse complement strand
GGGTGACAACGTGTCGATCACTGTCAAGCTGATCAACCCGATCGCCATGGAAGAAGGTCTGCGCTTTGCGATCCGCGAGGGCGGCCGTACCGTCGGCGCCGGTGTGGTTGCCAAGATCCTCGCTTAAGGCATTGAAGTTTTTTAGGGGTATAGCTCAATTGGCAGAGCGTCGGTCTCCAAAACCGAAGGTTGTAGGTTCGATTCCTACTGCCCCTGCCACCTGACAGACCCGGCTGCACCGGGCTGACGGTGATGGGAATAAGTAACAAAGCAAGCCCGCCGGGTGTCTCAGACTTCAGGCGGGCTTAAGTGTCTGAAAAGACACCGTAGAAGAAACAGGAAATTCGGCAAACATGGCGTCTACTCAAGTTGAAACTGTCAGCACTGTGGCTGACAAGGCCAAGCTGGTGTTGGCGGCCGCGCTCGTGTTGGGTGCGCTGGCGGGTTTTTACCTTGTCGCCAAGCAAGGCCCCATCGCGCAATGGGCGGTGCTGGTCGGTGGCATTGTTGCTGCGCTGGTTGTTTTTGGTATTTCAGAGCCGGGCAAACAGCTGGTGGCCTTTGCCCGCGATGCCTGGCGTGAAGTGAAAAAAGTAGTCTGGCCTACGCGCAAAGAAGCGGTGCAGATGACGCTTTACGTGTTCGGCTTTGTTGTCGTCATGGCCTTGTTTTTGTGGCTCACCGACAAGACGCTCGAATGGGTGTTTTATGACCTGATACTTGGGTGGAAAAAATAATGAGCACTCTGAACACCCCCGTGAAAGCCGAGTTGACCGGCGAAGAAGTCATGGCATCTTTTTTGCCTGCCCCTGGCATGCAGTGGTATGTGGTTCATGCTTATTCGGGTATGGAAAAAGCCGTTGAGCGCAACATCGTTGAGCGCATCAACCGCGCCGGTATGCAGTCCAAATTTGGTCGTTTTCTGGTGCCCACCGAAGAAGTGGTTGAGATCAAAAACGGCCAAAAGAAAACAACTGAGCGCCGATTCTTCCCGGGCTATGTGTTGGTCGAGATGGTCATGGATGACGAGAGCTGGCACCTGGTCAAGCACACCAACAAAGTCACTGGTTTTGTCGGTGGCGCCAAAAACCGCCCGGCCCCCATCTCTGAAGGAGATGTTCGCAAGATCGTCGAGCAGATGCAGGTGGGTACCGAGAAACCGCGTCACAAGGTGGAGTTTGAGACCGGTGAGTACGTGCGCGTTAAAGATGGTCCGTTCACCGACTTCAACGGCACAGTCGAAGAAGTCAACTATGACAAAAACAAAGTTCGTGTGTCGGTGACGATTTTCGGTCGCGCCACGCCGGTTGAGTTGGAATTCAGTCAGATCGAGAAAACCTGAGCATCCATTTCGAGCAGTTAAATTAATTTTGCGCTTTGCAACTCGGCGCGACAAGTTCGAAAGAGCTTTTTAAGAGTTGTGTAACCCCCGGGGAGCCAGAGCCTAGAGTTCTGGCGTTTGACCCGCAAGGAGAAAAGTATGGCGAAAAAAATCGTCGGCTTCGTTAAGCTGCAAGTACCAGCTGGCAAGGCCAACCCGTCCCCCCCGATCGGCCCGGCACTGGGTCAGCGCGGTCTGAACATCATGGAATTCTGCAAGGCATTCAATGCGCAGACCCAGGGTGTTGAGCCTGGATTGCCACTGCCTGTGGTGATCACGGCTTACGCCGACAAGAGCTTTACCTTCATCATCAAGACGCCACCAGCTGTCACCTTGATCAAGAAGGCCATCAAGCTTGACAAGGGCTCTTCGACGCCGCACACCGTCAAGGTCGGCAAGATCACCCGCGCTCAGCTCGAGGAAATCGCCAAGCACAAGATGAAAGATTTGACCGCCGCTGATCTGGACGCCGCAGTGCGCACGATCGCCGGTTCTGCCCGCTCCATGGGCGTTACGGTGGAAGGTGTTGTATGAGCAAGTTGAGCAAACGCCAAAAAGCCCTGGTGGGCAAAGTAGACAGCCTCAAGTTGTATCCATTGGTGGATGCCTTGGGCATCGTCAAGGAACACGCTGTTGCCAAGTTTGATGAATCCATCGACGTGGCTGTGCAACTTGGTGTTGACGCCAAGAAATCCGACCAAGTCGTGCGTGGCGCCGTCGTGCTGCCCAACGGCACTGGTAAGACCGCCCGTGTGGCTGTGTTTGCCCAAGGCGCAAAAGCTGACGAGGCCCGCGCTGCTGGCGCCGACATCGTCGGCATGGACGATCTGGCTGCCGAAATCAAGGCCGGCAAGATGGACTTCGACGTGGTCATTGCTTCGCCTGACGCCATGCGCGTGGTCGGAACACTCGGTCAGGTCTTGGGCCCACGCGGTCTGATGCCCAACCCGAAGGTCGGCACCGTCACCCCTGACGTGGCCACCGCTGTGCGCAACGCCAAGGCTGGTCAGGTTCAGTTCCGCGTTGACAAGGCTGGCATCGTGCACGGTACCATCGGCCGTCGTTCGTTCGACACCGACAAGCTGCAGGGCAACCTGGCTGCACTGATCGATGCCTTGAACAAAGCCAAGCCGGCTACCACCAAAGGTGTTTACCTGCGTAAAGTGGCGGTTTCGTCGACGATGGGTGTGGGCGTTCGCGTCGACACACAAACCATCGTCGTTTAAGTGAAAGAATTTTGAGTGGCACGCAGGTGCCTCTCAAAGTGGTGGGCTGCCGGGTTTTCCTGGCAGGTCATCCAGGACCGTTGGCGTGCCGGGGCATGGGTTGAAAGACCCGCACTGGCACTTAATCGAAAGACAGCCAACGCAGATGGCGTACCCGCTGCTTGAATGGTTTTGCAAGAAATCAAAAAACAGTTGGTCGCTGAATATGAGCGTGTTGAAGGCCCCGGCCGACAGCACATTTTTAAGGAGTAGACCTTGAGTCTCAATCGCAGTGAGAAACAAGCCGTCATTGATGAAGTGACTGGCCTCGCAGCTAAAGCTCAAACGCTCGTGATGGCGGAGTACCGTGGCATCACGGTCGCTGACATGACCCGTCTGCGCAGCCAAGCCCGCGACAAAGGCGTGAACCTGAGCGTGTTGAAAAACACCCTGGCTCGCCGTGCCGTGGCTGGAAGCTCATTCGAAGCCTTGTCCGACCAGATGACCGGACCGCTCATCTATGGCTTTTCAGTTGATGCAGTCGCCGCCGCCAAGGTGGTGTCTGACTTCGCGAAAACCAACGACAAGTTGGTGATTCGTGCAGGTGCTATCAGTGGAAAAGTCCTGGACGTCAACGGCGTCAAGCAATTGGCCAACATCCCTTCGAAAGAAGTTTTGCTGGCCCAGGTGTGTGGCTTGCTCATGTCGCCCATGTCGCGTACAGCCGTTGTGCTGGGCGCGCTGGCCGCGAAAAAAGGCGGAGCTTCTGAAGCTTCAGCGCCAGCAGCAGAAGCTGCTGCAGCGTAACTTGTACCCAACTTTTTAGGAAAACAAAAAATGGCATTCGACAAAGACGCATTTTTGACCGCGCTTGACAGCATGACGGTCCTCGAACTCAACGAACTGGTGAAAGCCATCGAAGAGAAGTTTGGCGTGAGCGCTGCAGCCATGGCTGCACCTGCTGCCGCCGGTGGTGGTGGTGGCGCCGCTGCAGCTGAAGAGAAGACTGACTTCACGGTCATATTGCTCGAAGCTGGCGCTAACAAAGTGTCGGTCATCAAGGCTGTGCGCGAAATCACCGGTCTGGGCCTCAAAGAAGCCAAGGACCTGGTTGACGGTGCTCCAAAAGCCGTCAAGGAAGCCGCTCCAAAGGCCGACGCTGAAGCCGCCAAGAAGAAGCTCGAAGAAGCTGGCGCGAAAGTCGAACTCAAGTAATCCTTGTGTTCGCAGAGGCTGGAAGACCGGATTCGGACTTCCAGCCTTTCGTGTTTCAACGTGTGCAGCGATGCACTGCAAAGCAGATTGACCCACAGTCTTCTTTGCAGTGCTTTCTGACCCCGACTGCAGAAAGCGCCTTGGTTCGGGTGACGTGCAATGCGTCACCGTCCGCCATGGTTGGTAGTGGCCAACCACCAAGTCTGTTTGATTACGTGGTGTATTCATTCAAGACAGTCGCCAGAGCCAATTCAACCAGTTTGTTTTAACTCGTTCGTGTCCCATTCAAGCGGAGAACTCATGGCCTATTCTTATACCGAGCGCAAGCGGATTCGCAAAAGCTTCGGCAACCGCGAAAGCGTGTTGGCAGTTCCTTACATGTTGCTGATGCAAAAAGATGCCTACACGGCCTTTTTGCAAGCCGACCGTGCGCCCAAAGCGCGTCAGGTCGAGGGCCTTCAGGCCGCGTTTGACAATGCCTTCCCCATCGTCTCGCACAACGGGTTTGTCGAGATGAAATTCCTCGAATACAACCTTGCCAAGCCGGCGTTTGATGTGCGTGAATGCCAGACGCGGGGTCTGACCTTTGCCTCGGCCGTGCGCGCTAAGGTTCAGCTCATCATCTATGACCGCGAGTCGTCGACACCGCAGTCCAAGGTGGTCAAGGAAGTCAAAGAGCAAGAGGTCTACATGGGCGAAGTGCCCCTGATGACTGACAAGGGCTCTTTCGTGATCAATGGCACCGAGCGTGTCATCGTCTCGCAGCTGCATCGCTCGCCCGGCGTGTTCTTTGAACACGACAAGGGCAAGACCCATAGCTCGGGCAAGTTGCTGTTTTCGGCCCGCATCATTCCTTACCGCGGCTCCTGGCTTGACTTCGAGTTCGACCCGAAAGACATTTTGTACTTCCGCGTGGACCGTCGCCGCAAGATGCCGGTCACGATCCTGCTCAAGGCCATCGGCCTGAACCATGAATCGATCCTGGCCAACTTCTTCGTGTTCGACCACTTTCGTTTGATGGACAGCGGCGCGCAAATGGAGTTCGTCGCCGAGCGCATGCGCGGTGAAGTCGCCCGCTTTGACATCACCGACAAGGCCGGCAAGGTCGTTGTCGCTAAAGACAAACGCATCACCGTGCGCCACACCCGCGAACTCGAGCAAACCGGCACCAACTCCATCAGCGTGCCGGAAGACTTCCTGATTGGCCGTGTGGTCGCCAAGAACATGGTCGATGCCGAAACCGGCGAGATCATTGCCAAGGCCAACGACGAGCTGACAGAAGTGCTGCTCAAAAAGCTGCGCAGCTCTGGCGTCCAAGATCTGCAGGTTTTGTATACCAACGAGCTCGACCAAGGTGCCTACATTTCTCAGACGCTGCGCGCCGACGAAACGGCCGACGAGTTCGCTGCCCGTGTCGCCATCTATCGCATGATGCGTCCCGGCGAGCCGCCCACTGAAGACGCCGTGCAGGCTCTGTTCCAGCGCTTGTTCTACAACCCGGACACCTACGACCTGTCCAAGGTCGGCCGCATGAAGTTCAACGCCCGCGTGGGTCGCCCTGAATCTACCGGCCCGATGGTCATGACCAACGAGGACATCCTCGCTGTTGTGAAAATCCTGGTGGACTTGCGTAACGGCAATGGCCAGGTCGATGACATTGACCACCTTGGCAATCGCCGCGTGCGTTGCGTGGGTGAGCTTGCTGAAAACCAGTACCGTACCGGTCTGGCACGCATCGAAAAAGCTGTGAAAGAGCGTCTGGGTCAAGCCGAGCAAGAGCCGCTCATGCCGCATGACCTGATCAACTCCAAGCCGATTTCTGCGGCTCTCAAAGAGTTCTTCGGCGCTTCGCAGCTGTCGCAGTTCATGGACCAGACCAATCCCTTGGCTGAGATCACCCACAAGCGCCGTGTTTCGGCCCTTGGCCCCGGTGGTTTGACACGCGAGCGTGCCGGCTTTGAAGTGCGCGACGTTCACGTCACGCACTACGGCCGCGTCTGCCCGATTGAAACGCCTGAAGGCCCGAACATCGGCCTGATCAACTCGCTGGCCTTGTATGCGCGTCTGAACGAATACGGTTTCATCGAGACACCGTACCGCCGCGTCATCGACACCAAGATCACAGCCCAGATCGACTACCTGTCGGCCATTGAAGAAGGCAAGTACGTGATTGCCCAGGCCAATGCGCTGCTGGACAAGGACGGCAAACTGACTGGCGAGCTGGTGTCTGCGCGTGAAAACGGCGAGTCTATTTTGTGCGGCGCCGAACGCGTGCAGTACATGGACGTCTCGCCTGCGCAGATCGTTTCGGTCGCTGCGTCCCTAGTGCCTTTCCTGGAGCACGATGACGCCAACCGCGCGCTGATGGGTGCCAATATGTCACGCCAGGCTGTGCCTGTGCTGCGCCCTGAAAAGCCGCTGGTCGGCACGGGCATCGAGCGCGTTGCCGCGGTCGACTCCGGCACAGTGGTCACGGCCAACCGCGGCGGTGTGGTCGACTATGTTGACGCCACCCGCATCGTGGTGCGTGTCAACGACGCCGAAGCCGTTGCCGGTGAAGTGGGCGTAGACATCTACAACCTCATCAAGTACCAGCGTTCCAACCAGAACACCAACATCCACCAGCGTCCGATCGTCAAGATCGGCGACAAGCTGGCCAAGGGTGATGTGGTGGCCGACGGCGCATCAACCGACCTGGGCGAGATCGCCATTGGTCAGAACATGTTGATCGCCTTCATGCCCTGGAACGGCTACAACTTCGAAGACTCGATCTTGATCTCCGAGCGCGTCGTCGCTGAAGACCGCTACACCTCGATCCACATCGAAGAACTCGTGGTCATGGCCCGCGACACCAAGCTCGGTGCCGAAGACATCACGCGCGATATTCCGAACCTGTCCGAGTTGCAACTCAACCGCCTCGACGAGTCCGGCATCATCTATGTGGGTGCTGAAGTCCAGCCGGGCGACACGCTGGTTGGCAAGGTCACACCGAAAGGCGAGACTACGCTGACGCCGGAAGAAAAACTGCTGCGCGCCATCTTCGGCGAAAAAGCCAGCGACGTGAAAGACACTTCGCTGCGCGTGAGCCAGGGCTCGCAAGGCACCGTTATCGACGTGCAGGTCTTCACGCGTGAAGGTATCGTGCGCGACAAGCGCGCCCAGCAGATCATTGACGACGAGCTCAAGCGCTTCCGTCTTGATTTGAACGACCAGCTGCGCATCGTTGAAGCCGACGCCTTTGACCGTATCGAGAAATTGCTCAACGGCAAGATCGCCAACGGCGGCCCTAAAAAGCTGGCCAAAGGCACCAAGATCGACAAGGCCTATTTGGCTGAGGTCGAGAAGTACAACTGGTTCGACATCCGTCCAGCCAGCGATGACGTCGCCAGCCAGCTCGAGAGCATCAAGAACTCGATGGAACAGACGCGCCACAGCTTTGACCTGGCTTTTGAAGAAAAGCGCAAGAAGCTCACCCAGGGCGACGAGTTGCCAGCCGGCGTGCTGAAGATGGTCAAGGTCTACCTGGCTGTTAAGCGCCGCCTGCAACCGGGCGACAAGATGGCCGGCCGTCACGGTAACAAGGGCGTGGTCTCCAAGATCGTGCCCGTCGAAGACATGCCTTACATGGCCGACGGCACACCGTGCGACATCGTGCTCAATCCGCTGGGCGTGCCATCGCGCATGAACGTCGGCCAGGTGCTCGAAGTCCACCTGGGCTGGGCCGCCAAAGGCCTGGGCCAGCGTATCGGTGACATGCTGCAAGCCGAGACCAAAATTGCCGAGCTGCGCAAGTTCATGGACACGCTCTATAACAAGTCAGGCCGCACCGAAGACCTGGCCTCAATGTCCGATCGCGACATCCTGGCCATGGCCGGCAACCTGACCAACGGCGTGCCATTTGCCACGCCGGTGTTTGACGGCGCCACAGAAGAAGACATCATGAAGATGTTGCAACTGGCTTACCCGGACGACATCGCCAAGCTCAAAGGCCTGACGAAGACCCGCACGCAAGCTCAGTTGTACGACGGCCGCACGGGTGATCAATTCGAGCGCACCACCACCGTCGGCTACATGCACTTCTTGAAGCTTCACCACCTGGTGGACGACAAGATGCACGCCCGCTCGACCGGTCCTTACAGCCTGGTCACGCAGCAACCTTTGGGCGGCAAGGCCCAGTTCGGTGGCCAGCGTTTCGGCGAGATGGAGGTCTGGGCACTCGAGGCCTACGGCGCCGCCTACGTGTTGCAGGAAATGCTCACCGTCAAGTCCGACGACGTGCAGGGCCGCACCAAGGTGTACGAGTCCATCGTCAAGGGCGAGCACGCCATCACGGCCGGCATGCCCGAGTCGTTCAACGTGCTGGTCAAGGAGATCCGCTCCCTGGGCATCGACATCGAGCTCGAGCGTTCTTAATTCAACAGGAAAGAAAAGGTTCACACCATGAAATCATTACTCGACCTGTTCAAGCAATTCACGCCGGATGAGCATTTCGATGCCATCAAGATCGGCATGGCCTCACCAGAGAAGATCCGTTCGTGGTCTTTCGGCGAAGTCAAAAAGCCTGAAACCATCAACTACCGCACCTTCAAGCCTGAGCGCGACGGTCTTTTTTGCGCCAAGATCTTTGGCCCTATCAAAGACTACGAATGCCTGTGCGGCAAGTACAAACGCCTGAAGCACCGCGGCGTCATCTGCGAGAAGTGCGGCGTTGAAGTCACGCAGACCAAGGTTCGCCGCGAGCGCATGGGTCACATCGACCTGGCCGCACCGTGCGCGCACATCTGGTTCTTGAAGTCGCTGCCATCGCGTTTGGGCTTGGTGCTCGACATGACACTGCGCGACATCGAGCGCGTGCTGTACTTTGAAGCCTACGTGGTGACCGATCCCGGCATGACGCCGCTGAAAAAATTCAGCATCATGTCCGAAGACGACTACGACGCCAAGCGCAAGGAATTCGGTGATGAGTACACCGCCAAGATGGGCGCTGAAGGCATCAAGGACCTGCTCGAAGGTCTGGACCTGGACGTCGAAATAGACAAGCTGCGCAATGACCTGACCGGCTCCGAAATCAAGATCAAGAAAAACGCCAAGCGTTTGAAATTGATGGAAGCGTTCAAGAAGTCCGGCATCAAGCCGCATTGGATGGTGCTCGATGTGCTGCCCGTGTTGCCGCCGGACCTGCGTCCGCTGGTACCGCTGGACGGCGGCCGCTTTGCAACCTCCGACCTGAACGATCTGTACCGCCGCGTCATCAACCGTAACAGCCGTTTGCGCCGCTTGCTTGAGTTGAAAGCGCCGGAGATCATTGCGCGCAACGAAAAGCGCATGCTGCAAGAAGCCGTCGACAGCTTGCTGGACAACGGCCGCCGCGGCAAGGCCATGACCGGCGCCAACAAGCGCGCACTCAAGTCGCTGGCCGATATGATCAAAGGCAAGTCGGGTCGTTTCCGTCAGAACTTGCTGGGCAAGCGCGTCGACTACTCGGGTCGTTCCGTCATCACCGTGGGCCCAACGCTCAAGTTGCACCAGTGCGGCTTGCCCAAGCTCATGGCGCTGGAACTCTTCAAGCCCTTCATCTTTTCGCGCCTCGAAGCCATGGGCATCGCGACCACGATCAAGGCTGCCAAGAAGGAAGTCGAATCCGGCACGCCCGTCGTGTGGGACATTCTGGAAGAGGTCATCAAAGAGCACCCGGTCATGCTCAACCGTGCGCCTACGCTGCACCGTCTGGGCATTCAGGCCTTTGAGCCTATCCTGATTGAAGGCAAGGCCATTCAGTTGCACCCGCTGGTTTGCTCGGCCTTCAACGCCGACTTCGACGGTGACCAGATGGCTGTTCACGTGCCGCTGTCCGTCGAAGCGCAGATGGAAGCCCGCACCCTGATGCTGGCGTCGAACAACATCCTGTTCCCGGCCAACGGCGAGCCGTCCATCGTGCCTTCGCAAGACGTGGTGCTGGGTCTGTACTACACGACTCGTGACCGCATCAACGGCAAGGGTGAGGGCCTGATCTTTGCCGATACCGGTGAAGTTCAGCGCGCGTTTGACGCGGGTGAAGTCGACCTCAACGCCAAGATCAATGTGCGCTTGACCGAGTACGCCAAGGACAAAGAAACCGGCGAGTTCACGCCCTCGACCAAGCTGTGGGAAACCACCGCCGGCCGTGCGCTGCTCTCCGAGATCTTGCCCAAAGGTTTGCCTTTCTCCAACATCAACAAAGCGTTGAAGAAAAAGGAAATCTCCAAGCTGATCAACGTGTCTTTCCGCAAGTGCGGCTTGAAAGAGACCGTGGTGTTTGCCGACAAGCTGTTGCAAAACGGTTTCCGTCTGGCCACCAAGTCCGGCATCTCGATCTGCATCGACGACATGCTGGTGCCGAAAGAAAAGCCAAGCATCATTGAGCGTTCGGAAAAAGAAGTCAAAGAGATCGAGCAGCAATATGTCTCCGGTCTGGTGACCGCAGGCGAGCGCTACAACAAGGTGGTGGACATCTGGGGCAAAGCCGGTGACGAAGTCTCCAAGGTGATGATGGCCCAGCTGGCTAAAGAGCGCACCATTGACCGTCATGGCAAAGAAGTCGATCAGGAATCGTTCAACTCGATCTACATGATGGCCGACTCCGGCGCTCGCGGTTCTGCAGCGCAGATTCGTCAGCTCGCCGGTATGCGTGGTTTGATGGCCAAGCCTGACGGCTCGATCATCGAGACGCCGATCACCGCGAACTTCCGCGAAGGCTTGAACGTGCTTCAGTACTTCATCTCCACGCACGGTGCGCGTAAGGGTCTGGCTGACACGGCGCTCAAAACCGCCAACTCAGGTTACTTGACACGCCGTCTGTGCGACGTGGTGCAAGACCTGGTGGTGACCGAGGACGATTGCGGCACAAACGACGGCTCGCTGATGCGCGCCATTGTGGAGGGCGGCGAAACCATCGAATCCCTGCGCGACCGTGTACTCGGCCGCACCGTGGTTGAAGATGTGATGCACCCTGAAAACCGCTCCTTGGTTGTCAAGGCTGGCGTACTGCTCGACGAAGACCTGCTTGATGAACTCGAAGCGGCCGGTGTTGATGAAGTCAAGGTCCGCACAGCGCTGACCTGCGCCACACGCTTTGGCTTGTGCGCCAAGTGCTACGGCCGTGACCTGGGTCGTGGCGGCTTGATCAATACCGGCGAAGCCGTCGGTATCATTGCTGCCCAGTCCATTGGTGAGCCCGGCACACAGCTGACGATGCGCACCTTCCACATCGGTGGTGCGGCTTCGCGTGCAGCGATTGCTTCGAGCGTCGAAGCCAAGTCCAGCGGCAAGATCGGTTTCAATGCACCGATGCGCTATGTGACCAATGGCAAGAAGGAACTGGTGGTGATCGCCCGTTCCGGCGAGATCGTCATTCATGATGAACACGGCCGCGAGCGTGAGCGTCACAAGGTGCCTTACGGCGCCATCCTGACGGTCAAGGCAGACCAGAGCATCAAGGCCGGTGCCATTCTGGCCAACTGGGACCCGTTGACCCGTCCGATCATTACCGAATTCGCCGGTAAGGTGCTGTTCGAGAATGTCGAAGAAGGCGTCACTGTGGCCAAGCAGCTCGACGAAGTGACCGGTCTGTCCACCCTGGTGGTGATCGATCCGAAGCGTCGCGGTGCCACCAAGGTGATTCGTCCTCAGGTCAAACTGATCGACGCCTCCGGCAGCGAAGTCAAGATCCCCGGCACCGACCATTCTGTGACCATCGGCTTCCCGATCGGCGCGCTGGTTCAAGTGCGTGACGGTCAGGAAGTGGGCCCCGGCGAAGTGCTGGCGCGTATTCCGGTTGAAGGTCAGAAAACGCGCGACATCACCGGCGGTTTGCCGCGTGTGGCTGAGTTGTTCGAAGCCCGTACGCCTAAAGACAAGGGCACGCTGGCAGAGATGACCGGCACCGTGTCTTTCGGCAAGGAAACCAAAGGCAAGATCCGCCTGCAGATCACCGACCCCGAAGGCAAGGTCTGGGAAGACCTGGTGCCCAAAGAGAAAAACATTCTCGTGCACGAAGGCCAGGTTGTGAACAAGGGCGAGTCGATCGTGGACGGCCCGGCCGACCCGCAAGACATCCTGCGTTTGCTGGGCATGGAAGAGCTGGCCCGCTACATCGTCGATGAAGTGCAGGACGTCTACCGTCTGCAGGGCGTGAAGATCAACGACAAGCACATCGAAGTGATTGTTCGTCAGATGCTGCGCCGTGTGGTTGTCGAGAGTGTTGGTGACTCCACCTACATTGCTGGCGAGCAGGTCGAGCGCTCGGTCATCCTGGACGCCAACGACGCCCTGCGCGCCGAGGGCAAGATCCCAGCGACCTTCAGCAATTTGTTGCTCGGTATCACCAAGGCTTCGCTGTCCACCGACTCGTTCATCTCTGCAGCTTCCTTCCAGGAAACCACGCGTGTGTTGACCGAAGCGGCCATCATGGGCAAGCGCGACGAGTTGCGCGGCTTGAAGGAAAACGTGATCGTCGGTCGTCTGATTCCTGCCGGTACCGGCATGGCTTACCACCAGGCACGCAAGGCCAAGGAGCAAATGGACGACGCCGAGCGCCGTGCCATTGCCGAAACCGAAGCCGCCGAACTGGAAGCCCTGTCGCCGGCTGAGACCAGCGAAGGCGCTGACGGCCAGGCTTGATGCAGCTCTGAGCGGATAACCCGCCTAAGGGCTAAGCCCCGTGCCGGTTCAGGCGCGGGGCTTTTTTTATGCAGCAGCAGGGTCAGCTAAAGTCGGGGTTCGGTCTTGTACAGGAAAGTCAAAAGTTAGCCATGAGTACAAATTCCATTGCGTTGTTGGTGTTGCTGGCCTTGCTGGTCTTTTGGGCCCTGGGCGCCCACAACAGACTGGTGCGGCTCAAAGACCTCATAGCCGATGCTTTTGTGGCGATCGATATGCAATTTCAGGACAGGCATGACCTGATACTCAGACTGGTTGAGGCAGCCGGAGAATTTTTGCAGCATGATCCGGAGGCGCTGACGCCCTTGGTACAAGCCCGCAAGACGGTCAGCGTTGCCAATGACGCGTTGCGCTCAAGGCCCAGCAGCGGTCTGTTGGCCACGCAGTTGATGGCCGCCGAAGAAGGCCTTCAGCAACAGCTGGACCATTTGTGGACAGGGGTTTCAACACTGGCCATGCAAGCCGACCCCAAGGTGCGCGAGCTGGCCCAGCAGCTCACCGCCATTCAGAGCAAAATGTTTTTTGCCTGCCAAGCGTTCAATCTCGCCGTGCAGCAATTTAACGCGGCGCAGTTGCAGTTTCCTACGCTTTTGCTGTCCCGACTGTTTGGCTTTACGCCAGCCCTTGCGCTGCGTCTGGGCCAAACGAATGTCTGAGCCGGCGCGCCAGGTCACCGCCGTAAGGTCGATGCACGCAGAGCAGGTACCGCTTTGGCAGCAGTTGCAGGGCGCCGCTGCGCTGTTGATGGCGGTGCGTGCTGGCCGTTCAATGACGGCCGAACTGGAGCAGCTTGCACCCCACTTGCGCCCAGGCGTTCAGGCCTTGGGTTTTCATGCGCTGCGCTGGCTGGGTCGTGCCGAGGCCTTGCGACAGCAGCTTGTCAGTCGCGCGCCGCCGCCTGAAGCCGATGCCCTTTTGTGTGTGGCGCTGGCGTTGGCCGCGGAAGTCGATGAGTCGCTTTACTCCGCTTACACCTTGGTGGACCAGGCGGTAGAAGCTGCCAAGCAAGGCGAAGAAACCCGACACCAGGCGAGTTTCATCAACGGCTGTCTGCGCAGGTTTTTGCGCGAAAGCCAAACCTTGCTGGCCGTTTGCGAGCGCAAACCCCAGGCCGTCTGGAACCATCCTCAGTGGTGGATTGACGGTGTCCGCAAAGACCATCCGCAGGCCTGGCAAGCGATTTTGCAGGCCAACAACAGCCGCGCGCCCCTGTGCTTGCGTGTCAACCAGCGCCAGATCAACCGGCCCGACTACTTGCTGGCCTTGCAGGGTGCAGGTATTGAAGCTGCGCCTGTCGGTGAGCAGGGCGTGCTGCTGGCGACGGCTTGCCCCGTGCCGCGACTGCCCGGCTATGCCGAGGGATATTTTTCAGTACAGGACGCCGGCGCTCAACTGGCGGCGCAGCTGTTGCTGTCTGGGCTGTCAGCGCCTGCCGGCCAAGCGCTGCAGCTGCTCGATGCGTGCGCCGCCCCCGGCGGTAAAACCGCCCACCTGTTGGAATTGGCCGATGCCCGGGTGCTGGCGCTGGACATTGACGCACAGCGCTGCGGGCGCATTGCGCAAAACTTGGAGCGACTGCAGTTGCAGGCGCAGCTTGTGGTGGCCGACGCCGGTCAGCCCGACGGGTGGTGGGATGGCCGCATGTTTGACGGCATCTTGCTCGATGCACCCTGCACCGCATCAGGCATTGTTCGCCGGCATCCTGACGTGCGCTGGTTGCGCCGCCCCGGCGACATTGCGCAGCTGGCAGCCCAGCAAAAACGACTGTTAGACGCCCTCTGGCCGCTGCTGCGGGTGGGCGGGCGTTTACTCTATTGCACCTGCTCGGTTTTCAATGCGGAAGGCCAAGGGCAGATTGAAACGTTTCTTATGCGCCACACTGAGGCGCTATTGCTACCGTCCCCTGGTCATTTGCTGCCTCAAAGCGGCATGGGGGGGCCTGTATTCCCGGACAATTTACTGCGTGAGTACGATGGTTTTTATTACGCACTGCTGGAAAAGCAACCCATTTAAGGGCTGCGCGAAGCGTTGGCGCTGGCAGGGCCTGCGGGTCATGGCCGTGCTATTGACCGCCTTGTGCGCCTGCCAGCCTGCCAACGCTGCGGGTGCCCAGCTGACCCAGCTCAAAACGCAAAGCACAGAAGAAGGTGTTTACCTCAGCGCCAACCTGAGCTTTGAATTGCCCGCTGTGGTTGAAGACGCCTTGCTCAAGGGCATTCCACTTTTTTTTGTCCTTGAAGTCGATATCCTGCGCGAACGCTGGTATTGGACCGACCAGCGCGTGGCTTCGGCCTCACGCACCATCCGGCTGGCTTACCAGCCATTGACCCGGCGTTGGCGGGTCAACATCGGCTCGGGCTTGATTGGCAGCACCAGCAGTCTGCGCGCCACCTTCAATCAAAATTACGATACCTTGGCCGAGGCCCTGTCGGCTGTCCAGCGCGTTGCGCGTTGGAAAGTTGCCGAGCCGACTGAGATCCGCCCCGGTGCAGATTACAAGCTGAACTTCAATTTCAAGCTCGACCTGTCCCAATTGCCCAGACCTTTTCAGATCGGTGTGGCTGGACAGCGTGACTGGTCCATTTCGATAGATCACAGTCAAAAAATGGTGCTGCAAGTTAGCAGCGCAGCCGAGATCGTGAAGGAGGCTTCGCCAGACGGCATCAAAGACGGCGCACCCGGGGAATCTCTCAAGTGAACTGGCTACGCAGCCCGCGCCCGGCGCGCTACAACCGTGCCTTGCGTTGGACCCTTGGCTTGGGCGTTGGCGTGGTGGTGGCCTTGGGCCTGGTGCTGATTTTTTTGCTCACGCTGGCGACAGATAACCGTGAGTTGTATGAGCGCAATTACACCCTTCTATTAGGTTTGAATATCGCAGTGGCTGCGGTCTTGCTCGTGGCCATCGGTTGGATTGTGGTGCGCTTATTTGTACGGCTTCGTCAGCGCAAGTTCGGCAGCCGGCTGTTGCTCAAGCTGGCTGCTATTTTTGCGTTGGTGGGTCTATTTCCAGGCCTGACCATTTATGTGGTGTCTTACCAGTTCGTTTCGCGCTCGATTGAAAGCTGGTTTGACGTCAAGGTCGAAAGCGCATTGGCGGCCGGCCTTAATTTGGGTCGCTCTTCACTGGACGCTCTGGCGACAGACCTGGGCAACCGTACACGTCAGGCGGCTACTCAGATGTCCTTGGCCAATGACCCTTCACCCGGTCTGGCGCTGGAGCGACTGCGTGAGCAAATCGGCGTCAAGGACCTGTTGCTGTGGGGCGCCTCGGGGCAACTGATTTCTAGCGCAGGACAGTCGCGCTTTATTTTGCAGCCCGACCGGCCTTCGGCGCAGCAGTTCCGGCTGGCACGTACACAGCGTGTAGCGACCCAGATCGAGGGCTTGGAAGATACGCTGTCAACGGGAACTGCCGCCGCATCTGCACCAACAGCTCGCATCCGAGCGCTTGCGCTGGTCAGCGACTCCAACTTCGGGCTCAGCAGCACCGAACGTTTTTTACAAGCCGTTGAAGACCTGCCACCCGAACTGGTGGCCAACGCCATTGCCGTGCAAGAGGCCAACCGCGAATACCAAGAGCGTGCATTGGCCCGCAGCGGCCTGCGCAAGATGTACATCGGCACACTCACCCTGAGTCTGTTTTTAGCAGTCTTTGGCGCCGTGTTGTTGGCGGTGCTGTTGGGCACCCAGTTAGCGCGCCCACTCTTGCTGCTGGCCGAAGGTGTGCGCCAGGTGGCGCAGGGCGATCTGCGACCCAAGGAGGTGCTCAGCAGCAAGGACGAGTTGGGCGGACTCACACGTTCGTTTGCCGACATGACACAACAGCTGTCAGATGCGCGCTCGGCCGTGCAACAAAGCATGAGCCAGGTAGACGCCGCGCGCGCCAATCTGCAAGCTATTTTGGACAACCTCACGGCGGGTGTGCTGGTGCTCGACAGTCAGGGCCGTATCCGCTCGAGCAACCCGGGTGCAGCGCGCATTTTGCGCGTTGCGCTGAGCACTTACCACGGCCAGTTGCTGTCGCAGGTGCCGGGGCTGGACGTCTTCGGCCGTGGTGTGCAATCTCAGTTTGAGGCCTACTTGGCTGAAAACGCCGAACACAATCTGGAGCACTGGCAGCAGACCTTTGAGCTGCACGGCGGGCCGGTCGGCGCAGAAGACGGCGCCGTCACGCTGATTGCGCGCGGCGCCAAGATGCCGGGTACCGACGAAAGTCTGCTGGTGTTTGACGATGTCTCAGCCATGGTCTCAGCCCAGCGTGCAGAGGCCTGGGGTGAAGTTGCAAGGCGACTGGCGCATGAGATCAAAAACCCGCTCACGCCAATTCAACTGTCGGCCGAGCGGCTGGAGATGAAGCTCAGCGCCAAGCTGCAACCTACAGAGCAAGCCATGCTCAGCAAATCGGTCAAGACCATCGTTGACCAGGTAGACGCCATGAAGCGTCTGGTCAATGACTTCAGGGATTACGCCCGCCTGCCGACTGCCGAGCTCAAGCCGCTGGACCTCAATGCGCTGGTGACGGATATCATGCAACTCTACGCCGACGACGCCACCGTCATGCCTGTGCGCGTGGAGTTGGACCCAGCTGCTCCCGCAATCCGCGGCGACGCCCAGCAACTGCGACAGGTGATACACAACCTGCTGCAAAACGCCCAGGACGCGCAAGAAGGTCGCAGCGCCGAGCACCCCGTGCAAATCACCTTAAAAACCGAATTCTCGAACAGCGCCCGCCGTGTGCGCCTGATCGTGCGCGACAACGGTTCAGGTTTTCCTGACCATATTCTGAAACGCGCTTTTGAGCCCTACGTGACGACCAAGAGCAAAGGCACAGGTTTGGGCCTGGCCGTGGTGAAAAAAATTGCAGACGAGCACGGTGCACGCATAGATATTTCTAACCGCGTGGCCGATGGGGCGGTACAGGGCGCCCAAGTGTCGTTATCATTCGCAGTTGTGGCATAACAACAGCTGTGGCTTGAAGGCTTTTCAGACCGAGCAACGTTAAGGGTGCGATTCAATGGCAAATATTCTGGTGGTGGACGACGAGTTGGGCATACGTGACCTGCTGTCCGAAATCCTCAACGACGAAGGGCATCATGTAGAACTGGCAGAAAACGCTGCGCAGGCCCGGCTGGCCCGTTCCCGCGCCCGCCCCGACCTGGTTCTGCTCGATATCTGGATGCCCGACACCGACGGCGTCACCTTGCTCAAGGAGTGGTCTTCGTCGGGCCAGCTCACCATGCCGGTCATCATGATGAGTGGTCACGCCACCATCGACACCGCAGTCGAAGCCACCAAGATCGGCGCCATGGCCTTTCTGGAAAAACCCATCACACTGCAAAAACTGCTGCAAGCCGTTGAAAACGGTTTGACCAAACAATCATCCCGCAAAACACCTGGTAGTCAGTCCGGCCTGAACGCCGGCGAGCGGACCGGCCAGCCTGGCATGCTTGCTTTTTCAGAGCCAGTGGAAGACACAAGCCCCAAACCCACGCAAAGTTTTGCACTCGAAAAACCCTTGCGTGACGCCCGTGACGAATTTGAAAAAGCCTACTTCGAATTTCACCTGCACCGCGAAGGCGGCTCGATGACCCGTGTGGCTGAAAAAACCGGCCTCGAGCGCACCCACCTCTACAGAAAGCTCAAGCAACTCGGCGTCGACTTGAGCCGCGGCAAACGCGCGGCTTGAGCGCGACCAAAAACTACGCTTCGCTGATATATAATATTAGGCTTGGCCCGGTAGCTCAGTCGGTAGAGCAGAGGATTGAAAATCCTTGTGTCGGTGGTTCGATTCCGCCCCAGGCCACCAGATTTAACGCCGCAGTTCGCAAGGATTGCGGCGTTTTTCTTTGTGCGGCTTGTTTAATGACCCGCAAGGCCAACATCAGTCGAAGCCTTGCATCACTTATCACCGCACAGCCCCCAGCCATTTATCTACGCGACGGCGAAGTTGTCGTTTACCGCCGCACACGCAGCCTGCTGTACCAATGTCGCTACAAACTAGCCAGCGGTGCTTGGCACAGGCAGACCACAGGCCGAGCCAGCCTAGAACACGCCATTGCCCGTGCCTGCGATATCTACGATGAAGCTAGATACCGACAGCGGCTGGGCTTAGCACAGTAGACAAATAATGATGTCAAGCACCGACGCGCAGCATGATGTTTCCGGCCATCTCGCCGCGTTCGATAATCTCATGCGCGGTGGCGATCGATTCAAGGTCAAGCCTAGCCGCGATGTTGTGCTGTAGCACCCCGCGCTCAAGCATTCGAGTGAGTGTCGCGACTGCCCGGGCGCGGTCACTGAGGGCCAGGTGATAGACGATGAAGAACTTGAGCTGGATATTGCGATGTAGCAGCTGCGAAAACGGCAACTCGAGCTTGTCCATCCCGCTGCCGTAGATGACGCACTCGCCGCCCGTCTTTAGTATTTTTAGATCGGCCGCTGCATTTGCGCTGATGTCGACCTCGATCACCCGATCGACTCCTCGGCCCTGCGTAATATCGAGTACCCGCTCCGCCAGCGGCTCTGATTTGTACAGCACTACGTGGTCGGCTCCAGCCTGGTGGGCAAGTTCTGCTTTCTGGGAAGTGCTAGCGCTGGCGATCACCCGTGTTGCACCCAGCAGGCTTGCGAACTGCACAGCATAGTGTCCTACCGCACCGGCTCCGCCGGCCACCATCACAGTTTTTCCAGCCACACCCCCGTCAATAAGTACGGCGTGCAAGGCAGTGAGGGCCGGAATGCCCAGGCATGCGCCTGCCTCATAGCTTGTCTGTTCAGGGAGTACCACAGCTTGTTCCTCGGGTAGGCACAGGTATTCACATGCCGTGCCGTGCGGACGACCCCGTGCCGCATTCCACACCCATACCCGCTCGCCCAACCGAGCTGACCGAACCCCCGCACCCACGGCGTCTATCACGCCGGCCCCATCGCTGTGCGGGATCACGCGTGGGAAGGGCATCTCCTTGACTCGCCGCCCCATACGGGACTTAACGTCCGAGGGGTTGATCCCGGACGAATCGACGCGAACCCGCACTTCACCGGGCGCGGGTTCGGGCAGAGGGAGATCGCCAACCTGAAGGACATCCCTCGCCGGTCCGAGTCGTTCGTAGAAGGCGGCTCTCATTTCTTTTTAGTTGTGTGCGTTGAGTCGGCCCCGATGTTTGCGCCGCAGGCAAGTGTGGCTTGGCGAAGTTTGCGTCTTCTCATGGGGTAACGCGCTGGTTTTTTCGATGCAAGCTTGGTGTTGGCGTGTTGTATCAGCGCGCGACACTCTTTCGGTAATAGACCTCGCCCTTGAAAAGCCTGCGCGCTGTACGGTAAGCAGATGCATGTCGTGCTTGGACCTTATCGCCTTCGAGTTCCACGTTGGCGGCAACGACGATCACTCCCGAGGGGTGTCCGATTCGGATGTCCTGGTCTGGGGTGGTAGTGACCACCATCCGCGCCGGCAGACTATCTGGAATGCGGCAAGCCACTGCCAGGCAGAGCGCTCCGGTTAGCGGCACTGCGCGATGAGGCTGCCCCGCCGACATCATGCGCACAAGGATATCAGCCTGTGCCGCGCCCAAGACCACCCCCGATAGAAGCGGTGCGTCAGCCGGCGACGTCACCAGCGCAATGAGCGGCAGTGACACCATCAAGCTCGCAGCTTCCGTGTCGGGTGCCAGCCCCATCGAGACCGCGCCTGTACGCCGCACCGCCTCCAGCTTACGCAGCAGCTCCGGGTTGCGCTCAATCTCTCCGGGCAGTTCGATACCGGTCGCACCCAAGGCCCGAGCCTCGACAAAGATACATGGGTTCGCTGCGTCGACAAGACTGGCCGTGACTGCTCCAACCCCCGGGACTTCGAGCGTGTCGCAGGCATGGCCGGTTGGCAGAAGGCGGCCGGTGCTGGGGCCGCCTGGGTTAATGAAGTCCAGCCGGATGGGGGCGCCGGCACCAGTGACGCCATCCAATGTCATCTCGCCGTCGACAGCCGCGGCGCCGCCCTGTACGTGAAAGTGCGCGTGGATGAGCTTGCTCGTATTGGTGTTGTGGATCCGGACAGTCGCGATGCCATCTGGGGGGCAGGGTAGTAGGCCTTCGTCGATCGCGAACGGACCGATAGCGGAACACATGTTGCCGCAGATCGCCGAAAAATCTACCCGGCCGTCCTTGACGGCAACCTGCGCGAACGTGTAGTCCACGTCCGCATCAGGGTGCGTTGATGGGCCGACGATGCAGACCTTTGACACCGACGAAACGCCGCCCCCCATCCCATCGAGCTGGCGTAAGTAGGGATCGGGCGAGCCTATCACCGCACTGAAGATTGGTGCCCAGGCCGCTCGGTCTGACGGGAGATCCTCCCGATGAAAGATCACCGCTTTGGATGTACCGCCACGCATGAAGACGGCACGAAGTTTGGACTGCTGCATGTTCACCTCGATTCAGCCACGAAGTTGGGCCACGCGTTCCGTGAATCCACGGAGCACTTGCTTGTAGTCGTCCACAACACCCCAGTCTGCACGCTTGAATATCTCCGCGCCGGATTCGGTGTTTATTGCCACCACCGTCTTGGCTCCGGTAATGCCCGCCAGATGCTGTGGCGCACCAGAGATGCCGACGGCAATGTACAGGTCGGGGGCCACCGAGGTTCCGGACAAGCCTACCTGGTGTCGCGAGGGTACCCAGCCGGAGTCGGCCACCGGACGCGAACAGGCCACCGAAGCGTCCAAGACTGCGGCCGCCTCTTCGATCCAGTGCCAGTGCTCCGGGCCGCCGACGCCGCGGCCGCCAGCCACTATCTTCTTCGCTTCCTTCAAACGCCCGCCCTGGTTGCTTTGTACCTCTTCGCTGAGGACCTCCACTTGCGCATCTGCTTGAGCTGGCACTTTGAGTCTGGTCGGAGTCACCGGCTGGCCCGCGGGGCGGGGTTCAAAATTGCCAGAGTCTATGGTTAAGATGCGCAACTCACCGAGCACCTCGAATTGCGCTAGTACGCTGCCACCATTGACCGGTTTGGTTGCGATCAGTTGGCCGCCCTCCACCGAGACGGCGCAGCAATTCATCACAAGCGCCGCCTGCAGGCGAGCGGCCAACTGCGGAACCCATTCGCGGGCTACGCCACCATGCGGAATGATCACGGTGGAGGCTCCGCTGGCCTCGATCGCGGCCCGGGCTGCCCGTACGTAGGCGTCGGCCGTGTAGGGCGCGAACTGCGCATCTTCGGCCAGGTACAGCGCCCCCAGGCCGCATTGCATGGCGTCGGCGGCTGCCGACAGGCTCGGGCCGATGAGCGCGCCCATGAGGGGAACGCCCATCGCACTCGCCAATGGCGCAGCCGCCGTAGCCGCCTGCAGCAGGGACCGGTCAAATGCGTCGTCGCAGAGTCCTCCTACTACCAGTACGCCAGCCATTAGAGCAACCCCGCTTCGTGAAGGTGATCGGCCAGCGCAGCGCCCTTTGCTTCCGCGGTGTCGCCGTTGATCAGACGCGCCGAGGAGGTGCGCAACTGGATTTCCTGATTTCGCATCTTGAGCTTGGGCTGCATCTGCGGAACGGCGAGGTCACTCGCCGTCCATGTGGGGACCAAGGACCTCAACGCGATCATCGTGCCCTTCATAGAGGGGGAGCGGGGATCGTTGATTTCGCTGGAGACTCCCAGCAAAGCCGGCAGTCGAACCCTGACGCGTTGGTAGCCGTCGTCGAGCAGGCGATGCACCACCAGTGACTCATCGCTGCTTTCCTCGATCCTGGCCACAGGGCACACGGCGGGTATACCCATGTTCTCGGCGATCCAAAACAAAACCTGTCCTGCGTCGGTGTCCGACGCCTGGCGGCCGCAAAGGACCAGGTCGACGTCACCGATGTGGCGTATCGCCGCGGCGAGCACGTGCCCAGCGCCCGCGCTGTCTAGGTCGGCCCAGGTCGGGTCGGAAAGCAGGACAACTGCATCGGCCCCCATGGCATGCGCTCGCTTCAGCGTGTTACGGCTGGCACCGTCGCCCAGGCAGATGACGGTGACTTTGCCACCATGCGCTTCCCGCAGTTTGAGCGCGGCCTCCAGCGCGTTAGCGTCGTAGCCATTCATCACTGGCGTCAGGCCGTAGGTGGAAACGATGCGCTGGCTGGCCGGATCCACGCTGATGAAATCGGCCGGCAGGTTGGGGTCAACCACCTGCTTGACGGTCACGACGATGTTCATAGTTGGCTCAGGCCTTTTCTGCCAGCACCGCCAGGGCTGCGCTGTTGCCAGCCAGTCGGCCGAAGGTCGAGCCAGCCATCATCCCCGAACCGGAGGCGTAATTGCCGACCCACAGGCCGCCAACCATTTCGCCGGCGGTGAATAGGCCCGGAATACCCCAGCCCGCGTTGTGCTGCACCTGTGAGGTCTCTGGGTCGACCCGCAGTCCGCCGAAGGCAAAGGTCATGCCGCAGCGCACCGCCCAACCCTCGAAAGGGCCCTCGGTGACCGACAGCGCATAGTTGCTCTTGTTGATGCGCAATCCCTTCGTGCCCTTACCGTCTACCTTGTGCCGGTTCGGGTTGAAGTCGCCGGGTTGGATCGCGGAATTGAACTCGGAAACCGTCTTGATGAAATTGTTTGGTTGGATGCCCAGTTCTTGCGCGAGGCCTTCGAGGGTGTTTGATTTCGCCCCCGTCGCGCCAGCGTAGTTGGTCGGGTAAAGATTCATCTGGCGCGCCTTCGCGTCCAGGATTTGGAACGCAATGCCGCCCGGCTGGGCCAGGATCTCACGCCCCATCTTGGCGTAGGTGCGGCCGCGGGTGTCCTCACCTTCGTCGACGAATCGCTCGCCATTGGTGTTGACCATGATCGAGTATGGATAAACATAGCGGTCTGTACTGTCACCGCCCGAGAGTGCATGCTGCGATGGCAGCGTGTGCTCAGAGATGTTGATGTCTTGCGGCGAGGCGTGGCAGGTCGTCCAGCTGCCGTGGGACATTGCGCCGATGTCCATCGCCATCTGCAGGCCTTCGCCGGTGTTGTAAGGCACGCCGCGGATACGGACTGTATCCCAGCCAGGACCGAGGTAGCGCGCTCTCATTTCCGGGTTAGCCTCGAAGCTACCGCAGGCGAGGATCACCGCGCCGGCGGTGAACTTCACCATCCCGTTCGGTGTGCGGGCCCAGACCCCGCAGACTTTTCCACCCTCGAGTATGAGTTCCGCCGCGGCGTGCTGGTAGTGGATGGGGACACCGGCCTTGTCAAGCGCCGCGTAGTAGCGCTGCTGCATGCCATAACCACCGCCGTTCATGATCAGGATGTTGTCTCCAAGGGCCTGCTGGCCAGTAGCAGGAACCCAGTCCTGCCCCTTGGATGCTAGCCACTGCATGGTGTCACGCGATTTTGTGACGTGCACGCGCAGCAGCTCGGGGTCGCACTGCCCTGATGTGACACGCATCACCTCGTCCCATGAGTCGTCCTCGGTCCGCTTCGGGAGGCGGTCTATCAGGCCCTGCAGTTCGCCCTCATTTGTGTTTTTTACCAGGGGCCGCAGGTCCTCGATGCCTTTAAACACGAAGCGCATGTGGCCGGTGAGTGTGCTGTTGCCTCCGCGATCTTGCTTGGGTGCTTTTTCCAGCATGCCCACACGCACGTTCTTCTCGAGCGCAGAGAGCGCGGCGCAGCAGGCCGCATTTCCGGTACCGACGATCAGTACATCGTAATGAATGGAGTTGTTTGACATCATGTTGAAGGTGTGTGGTCTAAGGTAAACCCGCAGTTTGCGTTCTGTTGTTTGACAAGGCTGATTAATTGCCCTACATTGATTCTGCATCAGTTTTTGCATGCAAACAAGATAAAGATTTATAGCCATGTCGATTTCCTCCAACAAGGCCTTGCGCCGTCTTTTCGTCCCAGGCGCTGGTCTGGTCATGCCCGGTGCGGGCAATGCGCTCACTGCTCGCGTCATAGAGGCGACAGGGCACAAGGTCATGCTGGTGAGTGGGGCGGCGATTGCAAACAACTACCTGGGGCAGCCGGACATCGGGCTCACCTCCCTCAATGAGCTAGTAAATCACGTCGCGAACATGCGAAATGTGGTCAACATTCCCCTCATCGTCGACTGTGACACCGGCTTTGGTAATGCGATCAGTGTCCGGCAAACCGTTCGGGCGGTCGAGCGCGCGGGTGGCAATGCGGTGCTTATTGAAGACCAGAGCTTTCCCAAGCGCTGCGGCCACTTCAACAACCACCAGATCATCAGCAAGGATGAAATGGTGCAAAAAGTCAAAGCTGCCGTCGATGCACGCATCGACGGGGACCTGATGATCGGCGCGCGCACCGATGCGCGCGGGATCGATGGTCTTGAGGCTGCCTTCGAGCGCGCGCGTGCCTACAAGGAAGCGGGAGCAGACTTCCTGTTCATCGAGGCGCCCCAGTCGGTAGAGGAGTTGGCCGCAATCACGCGCGAGGTGCCCGGCTTGCATCTTTGCAATATGGTGATCGGCGGCAAGACACCGCTCTTGCATCGCGACCAGCTCGGCGCCATGGGCTATGGCATCGTCGCCTATGCAAACGCAGCCCTCCAGGCCGCCTTGCTGGGTATGCAGCAAGTGCTGCAGCACCTCAATGACAAAGGCTCGATTGAAGGCGCCGAAGAGAAAATCATGATGTTCAAGGAACGCCAGGCCCTCCTCGACGGAGACTTCTACGCCGACCTTGCCACCCGGTATGGCGGGAGACCCCAGCAATGAGCGGCTCCAAAGCCCGTCCGCTGACTTTTTTCGACAAGGTCTGGGAAGACCATGTCGTCACCATGCTGGGCGAGGACACCGCGCTACTGCAAATTGACCGTCTGGTACTGCATGAGTTGAGCGGTAGCCAGGTCGTGCGCGCACTGGACGAGGCCCATCGCACGCCAGACAGCCGCGCCCAAGTCTTCACCGTCATCGAACACCTCATTTCGACCCGCCCAGGGCGTGGCCCTCTAGACTCTGTGTCGGTGAGCGGTCCGGCCATGATCGGTGGCACGCGCGCAGCTTCCAAAAAATGGGGCTTTCACTTCATCGACTACGACGATCCTCGCCAGGGGATCGCCCATGTGGTGGCCCTCGAGCTTGGGATCGCGCTGCCGGGATCTACTTATGTCTGCTGCGACAGCCATACATCGACGGTAGGTGCCATTGGCGCGGTGGCCTGGGGCATCGGCGCATCGGAGGCTGAGCACTGCCTAGCAACTCAGACACTGGCGCAGGCCAAGCCGCAAACGATGCGCGTGAATTTCGAGGGCGAGTTGCCTTTGGGAGTCTATGCCAAGGACATGATTCTTGCACTGATAGGCAAGATCGGAGCCAGCGGTGGCATCGGCTATGCGGCCGAGTACGCTGGCAGCACGGTGCGCTCGCTGCCCATGGATGGCCGGGCCACGCTGTGCAATATGGCGATCGAATTCCAGGCCAAGTATGGATTCGTTGTGCCCGATGACATCACGCTCGAGTACCTCAAGGGCCGCGACTACGCCCCCCGAGGTGCCCAGTGGGACCAAGCGGCGGCATATTGGCTGTCGATGCGCAGCGACGAGGGCGCCAGCTTCGACAAGGAAGTCCACATTGATTGCTCGCAGCTCAAGCCGCAGGTAACCTGGGGCACCAGCCCTGAGCAGGTGATGCAGATCGACGCCCTTGTGCCCGATCCCTCCTTGCAACCGGACCCACAGTCGCGCCTGGAAGCTCAGCGTGCCTTGGATTACATGCATCTCAAGCCAGGCATGCCTCTGCTGGGGCTGCCTATCGATGTGGCCTACATCGGGTCCTGCACCAATGCCCGCCTGTCTGACCTGAGGGCCGCCGCTGAGATCCTCAAGGGCCGCAAGATCAGCCCTAACGTCCAAGCCATTTGTGTGCCTGGCTCGACACCGGTCAAGCGCGCTGCCGAAGCTGAAGGGCTAGACCGCATCTTCAAGGACGCAGGCTTCGAGTGGCATGAATCCGCCTGCGGAAACTGCGGTCATATCGGCGACGACCGATTTGCCAATCTGCGCACGATCAGCACCACCAACCGCAATTTCAAGGGACGCCAGGGGCCCAGCACCCGCACCCACCTGGCGAGCCCGGTCACCGTTGCTGCATCGGCGCTGGCGGGCAGCATCACCTACGCAGTCAAGGCCTGACCATGGAGCAATTCGTTTCTGTCTGCGGCGTCGCTGCCCCGCTGATGCAGATCAATATCGACACCGACCAGATCATTCCCGCCCTTTATCTGGGAGGTACCGATGCCAAGGGTTACGGTGCGCACCTGTTCGCCAACTGGCGCTTCCGGGGCGATGGCAGTCCTAACCCGGATTTCATCCTTAACCAAGAGCCTTATACGCAGTCCGCGGTCTTGCTCGCAGATCGAAACTTTGGCTGTGGCTCCTCACGTGAGCGTGCGCCCAAGGCCTTGCGCGAGTTCGGCATCCGGGCGGTGATCGCACCCTCTTTCGGCGGCATCTTCTTCAACAATTGCTTTCGCAACGGGATGGTGCCAGTGAACCTGCCCATCGAGCAGGTGCGCGAGATTGTGACCCTGGTCGAGAGCAGCCATGGTCTGGCGCAGATAAGCGTGGACCTTGAGCGCAAAGTGGTCGAGTTACCGGATGGACGCCAGTTTGCCTTTGACGTACCTGAGACGCTGCGCCAGATGCTTTTGCTCGGTGTCGATGAGATCGACCAGACCAAGTCCCACCAATCCACTATTGATGCCTACCGCGAACTTGATCGCGCGCGTCGTCCGTGGATTTACGTTGATCCAGCGCCAATGAAGCCAACAATCAGGAGTATTTGCGATGAATAAGGATCCGCAACACGGCCGTCGTACAGCCCTCGCTGCGATGCTCGCGGGCCTCGGGGGGGGGGTGTCTGGGTTGTCCCTGCCGTCCCTGGCACAGGGCACTGGCAGCAAGGCTGCGCTGGTTTCTCCCCAAGCTTGGTCTTCGGTGGAGGCTGCTGGCAAGAAGGAAGGGACGGTCGTTTTTTATCACAACATCTCGCCCCCAGGCGGCGAGATGGTCGTCAAAGAGTTTCGCAAGGAGTTTCCCGGTATTGAGGTTCAGGCCACCCGGTTTGCGAGCAGCGCGCTGATCGAGCGGTTCTCGACCGAGTTCTCGGCCGGGCGCCATCTCGCAGACGCGGTGCTCACGGTTCCCGATGAGCGCATGTTCGATGGCGCCAAAGCCGGCTGGATGGCTGCCTGGGTGCCACCTGAGGCCAAGAACTATCCTGCGTCCGTGAACTGGAATGGCCAGAACATGCTGTTTCACATTGACACCGCGCGCGAAGCGATCATCTGGAACAAAAAGCGGGTTCGTCCCGCTGATGCCCCCAAGGATTGGACAGACCTCTTCGATCCGAAATGGAAAGGTCGTGTTGGGATGAATCCGCCTTGGCGCTCCGTCGGTCCCCAGGCCGTCATCGCCCTTTGGGAGAAGCTTGGCTACGGTGACACTGCGGCTAAGCTCAAGGCAAACAATGTTCGGTTCTTCGAAGGCTCGGGTGGGTTGCTTCAGGCGGTGTTGCGTGGCGACATTGATGTGGCGCAGATCTCCGACCTTCCTCTGAACGTGGCGCTGCAGGATGGAGCGCCAATTGGGTTTGTCTACTCAAGCATCGCCAATGTGATGTCTCTGGGCTGGGCCTATGTGGCAGCCAAAGCCCCAAGGCCGAATGCGGCCAAGGTGTTCGTCAATTGGCTGCTTTCAGGGCGCGGACAGATCATGATCCAGGCCTATGCCGGCCTGCCAGGCTCCCGGCCCGGGATTCCGCCGCTGTCCCACCTGCCGCCGACCGCCAGCCTTGCGAACCCGATCGATGGCCTCACCATGATCCCTCCGGCCAAGCAAAAGCAGATCGTCGATCACTGGCGGTCCACCTTTGGGGTACTGTAATGCGTGCCTTGGACAAGTCTAAATTTGCTGCCACGCTAACAATATCCGGCGGATTTTCCCTAGCGGCCGACTGGCCAACTGAGCATTGAGGTGACGAGTTGAAGGCAAGCTCTGTGACGACACGCCACCCAATTGCGATGGCTCAGGTTCCAATTCGGGAATCCCTCTTCGGCTCTGGCAAGGTGCTGGGAGTCATGTACCTGGCCTGTTTTCTCATCGTCGCACTTTTGGTATTGATCCCGCTGCTCGCTCTGGTGATTGGCAGTCTGCGCAATGCCGCGCCTGGGCTACCTGGCAGTTGGACGCTGACTAACTGGGGTGGGTTGCTGTCAAGGGGCGTGATAGGTACCTTTGCGACGACTATTGGCATTGGCCTGGCTTCCAGTCTCGCGTCTGCTTTCTATGGCACCGCCATAGCCTTCATCCTGCACCGCACCGACATCCGTATGGCTAGGCTGCTGGCTGCGCTGGTGAGCCTGAGTTTCTTCTTGCCTTCTTTCATCTTGGCGATGGCCTGGATCATCATCGGTTCGCCCGGCGGACTGATCAACGGTCTGCTGCAGGATGTGTTGGGGATCGAGAGTTTCAAGGTTGACGCCTATTCTCATATCGGCATCATCTTCGTGATAGCGCTGCACCAGGTGCCCTTTGCGTACCTGATGATGCGCGGCCCCATCATCGGGATGGACGCGAGCTTCGAGGAGGCTGCTCGCGCATCGGGCGCGTCGCAGTTGTCGGTGCTGCGACGGGTGACGCTTCCGCTGCTGTCGTATTCGCTCACCTCGACCTTGGTGCTTTCTTTCATCTTGGCCATCGAGCAGTTCGCTATTCCTGCCCTCATGGGAATTCCCGGCCACATCACAGTCCTCGCGACCCAGATGTACCTGCTTGTACGCTTTCCTCCGCCCGACTATGGGCTCGCCGCAGCCCTTGGCCTGTCGCTGTCAATACTGACCGCCTTCGCGCTCTGGTTGCAGCGGCGAATCGCTCGCAAAAATCGCTTGGCAGTGACCACCGGAAAGGCAGGAAAACTCGCGCTGGTTCCGTTGGGGCGCTGGCGCTGGATGGCAAGCTTCTTTTGCTGGAGCTACGTGGTGCTGGCACTCTTTCTGCCGGTCATCATCCTGGGCTACGTGTCGGTAATCAAGTACTTCAACGCCAACCCGATGGAGGCTGCTTACACCCTGCGCAATTACCTGTTCTTGCTGGATTCGAGCACGACGCTGCGCTCATTCTGGAACACGCTGGTCGTATCTGGCTTTGGCGCTTTGCTGGGGGTGGTGCTTGCCACCTTAATCAGCTATTTCACCCTCCGACTGAAGCCTCCCGGTCACACCGCTCTTGATCTGTTGGCTAACCTACCTTTTGGCGTGCCGGGTGTGGTGCTTGGTTTGGGTCTGCTTTGGGCCTACGCCTATCTGCCGGTGCCCATTTACGGCACCGTCACCATCTTGGTGATTGCCTTCATCACCCGTTTCCTTTCCTACGCCACAGAAACAATTGGGGGTCGGTTGGTCCAAATCGACAAGAGCCTAGAGGAGGCGGCCTGGACGGCCGGCGCAACGAGGCTTCAGGGCATCCGCAAGGTGCTACTGCCTTTGGCCATTCCCTCACTACAGGGGGCGTATTTCCTTTTGTTCATGGCTTTTTTCCGCGAAATTGCCTCGGCCGTACTTCTGTACACGGCCTCATCGAATGTGCTTTCCACCTCGATTTGGTCCTCGTTCGAGCAGGCCAACTGGGGCCTGGCATCGGCTCTCTCCTTGGTTGGGATGATTGCCGTCTTCATCTTCATGTACGCGCTGATGCTGCTGACCCGCGGCAGCCGCAAGGGCGAGCGGTCCGGCATGCTGCCGGGCATTTAGACCCCGCATTCCTTCAACCCCTTTACTGCGAGCATCATGGGCATCCATATATCCAACCTGGTCAAGATCTACGGATCGTCCACCGTCGTCAATCAAATCTCTTTTGACGTTGCCGACGGTGAATTCGTGACGCTCCTGGGCCCCAGTGGCTGCGGCAAGACGACGACCTTGCGGTGCATCGCTGGGCTGGAGCTGGCCGATGGCGGGACCATTGAGATTGATGGTGTCGCGGTGTCGGACAGATCCCTTGGCATTCATGTGGGTACACATGAGCGAAATCTTGGTATGGTGTTTCAGTCCTACGCCATCTGGCCGCACATGACTGTGGCGAGCAACGTCGCATTCCCTCTTCAGGTCCGAGGAGCCACCCCCAAAGCAGCGATCGACGAGGCGGTACGCTGGGCGCTCAATATTGTCGGCTTGGACGCGCTTGCCCACCGGCATCCCTCTGAGCTTTCTGGCGGGCAGCAGCAGCGAGTGGCGCTGGCCCGTGCCATCGTGGGCAAGCCCAAGGTGCTGCTGTTCGACGAGCCGCTGTCCAACCTGGATGCCCGACTGCGTGACCGTACCCGTGCCGAAATCAGTCGTATCCAGAAGGAGCTGGCCATTCCGGCTGTCTACGTGACCCACGACCAGGCCGAGGCCCTTTCCATGTCGGACCGGGTGATCGTGATGAGTGCAGGTGTAACAGTGGAGGAGGGTGCGCCGCGCGACCTGTACCGGCGGCCAAGCAAGCGGTTCACCGCCGAGTTCATCGGCGCGGCCAACTTCCTCGCCATGACTTGGGACGGGCAGGTGTGGAGGACCACGGATGGTTCCGCTGTGGACATCCCGGCCGATCAGCAGGCCGTTGCTGGCGAGAAGCGGGAGGCAGTGCTTCGCTGCGAGGTGCTTCGGGTCGAGCCAGCTGATGTGGTGCTCGATCGCATGCACATCGCCTTGCGCGGCACTGTGAGATGGCTACAGTACATGGGACCTCATACTGAGTATGCCATCGAAGTGGCGGGTGTCACCATCGTCGCCCACAGCCATGCAGAATTCACCGTCGGAAATCTCGTGAATGTGACCTTTCGGCCGCAGGACGTTCACTTACTTCCCGCCAACGCCTGACGCTTTGACTACAACAGGATCGCGATGAACGACCACCCAAGCCCTGCCCTTCGTGACCCTAGCATTGCGGCCCGTTTGGCTGACAAGATCTGCAGGACCACAGCAGCACAGGTGAGCCCAGAGGCCCTTCAATGGGCGGTGACCGCGGTGGTAGACACCCTGGGGGTGACCTACCTCGGCGCGCCAGAGCCATGCACCACTTTGTTGCTCGATACCCCGGGTATCGGTGAAGCGCCCGGGCCCGCGCTCATCTTAGGAACCGCCAGACGTGTGAGCATGCTGGACGCTGCGCTCGTGAACGGGACCGCCGCCCACGCCCTTGATTACGACGATGTCAGTGGAACTGTCGGCGGGCACCCCTCTGCGCCGATGGTCGCGCCGTTGTTTGCGGTCGCAGAGGCCGAGCACCGCTCGGGCCTGGACCTGATGGTGGCCTTCATGGTCGGCGTGGAGGTGCAGCACCGCATCGGACGGGGCGTCAACTTCCATCATTACACGAAGGGCTGGCACCCAACGGCCACACTGGGCATTTTTGGTACTACTGCGGCGGCCGCGCACCTGCTGCGGCTCGACCGCCAGCAGGTCGCGGTGGCGCTTGCGATTGCGGCCTCTTTCGCGGCCGGCATCAAGGCCAACTTCGGGACGATGACCAAGCCCCTGCATGTGGGACATACTGCCCGCAGCGGCCTGCTCGCGGCGTTACTCGCCCAGCGCGGATACACATCGAACCCTGCCGCCATCGAGCACAAGCAAGGCTTTCTCGAGGTGTTCAACGGGCGGGACAACTATGACATTGACAAGATGTTCACCGACTTTGACGCGCCCATCGGCCTCGACCCCTCACTGGGCCTCAAGCAGTTTCCCTGCTGCGGGAGCACCCACCCGGCGATCACCATGATGCTGCGCTTGGTGAATGAGGAGGGGATCACGGCAGTGGACGCGGCCAAGATCGAGATCCTTGCCCAGCGCAACCGCCTACCGCATACCAACAATCCTGATCCGCGCAGCGGCCTCGAGGCCAAGTTCAGCATCCAATACGCCACCGCCCGGGCACTTGCTGATGGCGCCGTGCGACTGGAGCATTTTGAGGGCAAGGCACACCTAGACCCGAGCGTGCGTGCACTGATGGCGATCACCGACACGCGTGAGCACCCGGACATGCCGGTGGACGGCCCCAATGAATTTGGCTCGGAGGTGATCGTCACGATGCGGGATGGGCGTCGCCTCTCGCGTCGCGTCGATCATCTCGTGGGGCGGGGCCCAGACAACCCGATGACCACCGATGAGTTGCGCGAGAAGTTCACTGATTGCGCCCAGCGCGTAGTGAGTCCGAGCCGCTGTGACGCATTGTTCGAGAGTCTCATGTGCCTCGACACCGTGGACGACATCGCCACGCTGTCCCGCAGCTTAGAAGTGCACTGAACTTGCAGGCGCCTTGCCACTTCAAAGCCACCTTTTACGATAACCAACAAGGAGACGACGACATGCAAAAACATCCCCGAGTATCTTTATTCAGCAATGGGCGTCGCGCCCTCCTGACCGCGTCATTCGCTCTGGCCACGGCATTCGGCGGGGTCTTGCCAGGGCCTGCTGCTGCCCAGGGCGCTGCTGCCTCATGGACTGCTGTGACTTCCGCTGCCGCCAAGGAAGGCAAGGTGACCCTGTATCACAACCTAAGCCCCGATGGGATGGAGGTGCTGGCCCGGGAGTTTCGCAAGGATGTGCCTGGTATCGAGATTCAACTCGTCCGCCTCGGCAGTGCGCCCCTCTCACAGCGCTTCTCGACGGAATACAGTTCGCAGCGCCACATCGCTGATGTGGTGGTGACCACCGTGGACCCGAGCATCTTTGAGGGCATCGCTGGCGGCTGGGCCGCGGCTTGGACGCCACCGGAACTCGCGGCCTATCCCGTGCAGGCGAACTACAAGGGCCAAAACATGCTGTTTAATGTGCTGACGGTGCGTGACGCTATCGTCTGGAACAAGCAGCGTGTCCGTGAGGCCGATGCGCCTAAGGAATGGTCCGACCTGTTCGACCCCAAGTGGAAGGGCAAGGTGGGTATGAATCCCCCTTGGCGTTCAGTGACTCAACAGGCCATCATCGCCTACTGGGACAAGTTGGCGCTGGGTGATACCGCAGCGCGAATGAAAGCCAACGATGTCCGCTTCTTTGAGGGGTCCGGCGGCGTGTTGCAGGCTGTGATTCGCGGTGACGTGATGGTTGCCCAGATGCTCGACCTTCCGCTGAACTCGGCTATTTCTGATGGGGCGCCGATTGGCTTCACCTACCCTAAATCGGGGACGACCTTGTCGCAGGTTTCGACCTTCGTCGCTTCGAAAGCGCCGCATCCGAACGCCGCCCGGGTACTCACCAACTGGATGCTCTCGCTCAAGGGTCAGACTAATCTGCAACTTCATAATGGCCTTGCGGGCACGCGGCCGGGCATCCCGCGCTTGGCGCACCTGCCGCCGACCTCTGCAATCTCGAACGTTGTGGACAGCCTCGACCTCACACCCCCTGCTAAGCAAAAGGAAATCGTCGAGCATTGGCGCAAGACCTTTGGCGTCCAGTAAGGCAGTTTTGTCTTCCATCCTCTCAACTAGGAAGGCATCATGGCCTCACTGACACTGGTACCCAACCCAACCCAGCCGGATCCGGAAGGGCCCACTATCGCGCAGCAGCTGTCGGCGTTCGCCAGTGGCTTTAGCTACGAAGGAATCCCCGAGCGGGTGCGTGAATCGGCGAAGGACTTCATCCTAGATGCAGTCGGCTGCGCGTTGGCATCGTCTGAATACGACTTTTCTCACCGGATCCTCGCGGGCCTGCGCGGGATCGGGGAGGTCGGTAGCTGCACTGTGATCGGCTTTGCGGACCGGCTGCCGATGCGCGATGCTGCGCTTATGAATGGCGCGCTGATTCATGGGCTGGACTACGACGACTCGCATCTGGAGGCCGTGCTCCACCCGGGTGTGACGTCGCTGGCCTGCGCACTGGCGCTTGGCGAGAATACCGACCGGTCGGGCTGCGACCTTCTGGCCGCCTACGTCCTTGGGGTTGAGAACGTCATCCGCATTTCCCGGGCATCGCGTGGCGGATTTCATCATTTCGGCTACCACCCCACAGGCCTTATTGCGCACTTCTCCTGCGCGATAGAAGCCGCCTGGCTGCTCGGACTGTCAGAGCGGCAGATGACCATGGCGCAGGGCCTGGCGGGCAGCACGGCTGCGGCCACCCAAGAGTTCTTGTCCGAGGGCGCATGGAACAAGCGGCTGCATCCTGGCTGGGCGGTTGTCGCCGGGATCACAGCGGCCTCTTTGGCGCGTGGAGGCACAATAGGTCCCACTCGGCCCTACGAAGGCAGGCTTGGCATCTACAACACGCATCTGCACCATCTTGCAGAAAAGGTCGATTACTCCCTCATCACCCGGGGACTCGGCGCCGAGTGGGAGCTGTTAGAAATAGCAGTTAAGCCGTTTCCCGTCTGCCACTTCGTTCATGCGTGCGGTGACGCCGCATTGACCCTGCGCGAGAAGTACCGCATTGACCCCGACCAGATCGAGATGGTGACAGCTGTATTGGCCGAGCCGACGATGCACATCGTGGCGGAGCCTGTCGCGGTGAAGCGGCGCCCCGCCAATGACTACGATGCAAAATTCAGCGTGCATTTCTTCGTCGCTGCCTGCTTGGTTCGCGGGGGGTTCGGGCTTGAGGAGCTCAAGGAAGATTCACTGAGAGACCCCAAAATCCTCGCGCTGGCAGAAAAAGTTGAGGCGGTGGTCGACCGCGACACCCTCTATCCCAAATACATTTCCGGAGGAGTAACCATCCTCATGAAAGACGGGACTCGACATGTTCACTATGATGCCGTCAACCGAGGTGCCGGTGACCGTGCCTTGACGAGAACAGAGATCGAGGAGAAATTTTTCGCTAACGCCAAGCTGGCTGTGTCGCCTGTTCGCGCACGCGAAATACGTGACGCCGTCTACAGGCTAGAGGACCTCAGCGCGCGCGAATTCGGCGCTGTGCTAGCCGGCCGCTAGCCTCACTTCACAGGCACCAGCGCGAGGTGGCTCAATCAGTTGGAGATCAGGTTTGGCGTCTTTCACCCGAAGGCGCTGCGAAATGTCAGTTCCGAAAGCATCGATCAACTTATCTAAGCGAGCCGAAATTTCACAGCTGCTTACAATGAGAAAGTCTCGCCATTCGTCTGATGCAAGCATTAGGTTAAGAGATCGCAGCTTCAAAAAATATCAATAATTTATGCAATTGAACACTAAATTACCCACCAAATCGCTGGCAGGAGATGACCTGGTCGTTTTAGTGCAGTCGGTCTACCAGCAGATCAAGGACTCGATCCTCGATAACCGCCTGCGCCCCGGCACCAAGCTGACCCATCAGATGCTTGCGGAGATGCTGGGAGTCTCGCGCACGCCGGTGCGGGAATCGCTCGAACGCCTTTACCAGGAAGGCTACGTCAGTCGGGTCGTCAACCGCGGCCACTACGTGGCAGAAATCAACTCGGGAGAAGTTCGTGACCTCTACGAAACGCGCGAGGCGCTCGAGACTTTCGCTGTCCAGCTCTTGTTCGCCAAAGGCAGAACCGAGTCTGCAGCCCAGCGGCTGATCCTTATCAACACTGACTACCGCGAGACCTGTGAGGCCAAGCTTACGCGAGAGCGTTTACAGCTCGATCGCGAATTTCATCTCACGCTGGCCGGAGAAACCGGCAACAAACATCTGGTCAAAATGTTGGCCGGAGTATTCGACCGTCTGATCCTGAAGCGCAGAATCGAAGGCTTCCAAGATTTGCGTGGCATGGACCCCTACAACGAGCATGTCCGCTTGATATCGGCCCTCGGGAATAAGGACAAGGCCGCGGCCCAAGGCGTTCTCACCAACCACATCGGAAGTTCCTGCGAGCGCTTTGACCAATTTCTTAAGGTGGAGCGGGGGGGGACAACCCCGGGCCTCTCTGTAATGGCCGCAACGAGTCATGCCTTAACCCAGATGTAGACTTATCAAAAATCGCGGGTTCATCCTATTTTTGTCCCTCCGGGTTTGTGTGAAGGCCAAAATACAAAAACTGAGCCTAAAAACCGCAGTGACCCGGCTTAATTGGCGATTCATTAAGCACTTGTGCGAGTTTTCGGCCTAGGCAGTTTATGATGATTGAGTGATCCTCCACCATCAGATTTTTTGTCTTTTTTTATCCAAGAAAGCACCATCCCATGACCACTAGCACCAAAGCATTGAAAATCGCCTCCCTGATCCTCGCCAGTTTCATGTTCACTGGCTGCGCCAGCCTTCAGAGCGCGTATGACTCAACCGTAGACTCAGCCAAGTCGGTTGCCGGCACTGTGTCTGGCTGGGTCAAGCCTGCCGAGAAAAAGTAAGTCACACGCCCCGAACAAAAGCCCGCTAGCGCAAAGCTAGCGGGCTTTTTTGTATCTAGACCGCAGTGCTTTAGCGAGCTTCGCGGACATCTTCCAAGGCGCGCACTTCCTCGCTCAGCCCGCTTGGCCTGCGCAGCACCTTGTTGCATCATTGCTGCGACAGCCAATGCCCTTACAGTAGCGCTTGACCGACGGTTAAGTTCATTCCACCTTGATGTTCACCGTTGTTGCCACACGCTTCCAGCGGATGACGTCGGCGCGGATGGTTTCCATCATCAGTTCAGGGCTTCCGCCCACCAGTTTCGTGCCATCGCCTTCAAATTTTGCCGACGTCGCCCGTTCACGTAGGATCGCATTGACCTCTTGGTTAAGAAAGTTGACGACATCTGCTGGCATACCCTTGGGGCCTGCCAGCGCCTTCCAATCAAACACGCTGAAGTCAGGCAGGCCCAGCTCGGCGAAAGTCTGTAAATCAGGCAAGTTACCCAAGCGCTCCTTGCCAACCACACCCAAGCCGATGAGCCGCCCCGACTTGATAAATGGTGTGCAAAAGGTGGCGCTTGACAGCATCATGTCGATACTACCGCTCACAACGTCGGTAAAAGCTTGCGATGTTCCTTTGTAGGGAACGTGGATTAGCTTGATACCCATTTGGAAGGCAAATTCTTCCATGCCCAGGTGAGCCAGCGAGCCCACACCTGCGGAACCGTAACTTAGTTTGCCCGGGTCCCGCTTGGCTGCCGCGCCGAGCTGGGCCAGTGTCTTATAGGGCGAATTGCTGCTTACTACAACAACGCTAGGGTCCCGCGAAATCATCGCGATCGCTTGCATGTCAGCTATTGGATCAAACGGCAGTTTACTCACGGCGGCCTGAATCGGGTAGGTGCTCGACATGTTGAGCAGTGTGTAGCCGTCTGCGGCAGACTTCAGGACATAGTCTGACCCAATGTTGCCTCCAGCGCCAACCCGGTTCTCAACGACTACCGACTGTCCGATGCGCTCGCTTAATCGCTGCGCCAGGAAGCGCGCGACCAAGTCGCCACCACCGCCAGCACTGAACGGGACCACAAAACGGATGGATCGTTCTGGAAATTTTCGGGTCTGTGCGCAGAGGGCAGCAGGCAACATTAGGGCAGACGCCCCCTTTATCCACTGTCTTCTTGAAGTCATTTGGCAAGTCTCCACACTGGTGTCGAGGGGTGGGTAAGGGTTCATCTTGCGTCAAGCCCACCCCTGGAAGGTGACGCAAAAAACAAGGCTGAGCAATCGCCCCTCGTTTATTCTGCATCAGTTATTGCATGCAAACAAGATAAAGATTTATAGTCTTGTTGATTTCCTCCAACAAGGCCTTGCGCCGTCTCTTCATCCCAGGCGCTGGTCTGGTCATGCCCGGTGCGGGCTATGCGCTCACTGCGCCCGGCATAGAGGCGGCAGGACACAAGGTCATGCTGATGAGGGAGCGCCGATGGATTTAGCGCGCAGTACTTTAGCGGGCTTCGTCGGCCTCTAGCGCTTGGGCGCGGGCTGAGCGGCCGATACCGGTGTAGTCAAAGCCCAGCTCTGCCATCATGCGCGGCTCATACAAGTTGCGGCCGTCCATGATCACGGGCTGGCGCAGCAGCTTGGTGAGCTTGGCAAAGTCAGGGCTGCGGAACTCGTGCCACTCGGTCACCACAATCAGTGCATCAGATCCCTCGGCTGCGGCCATCGGGTCTTTGCAGAGTTCAAAGCCGGCTTGCTTTCCCCAGATGTCTGCAGCGCGCTGCATGGCCACCGGGTCAAAGGCCCGCACCCTGGCGCCCCGGCGAAGCAGTTCATTGATCAGCTCGACGCTGGGTGCCTCGCGCATGTCGTCGGTGCCCGGCTTGAAGGCCAGGCCCCAAACTGCAAACTGCTTTCCGGTGAGGTCTTCACCAAAGCGCTTGACGATGCGTCTGCCCAAGAGGCTGCGCTGACGGTCATTAACCATTTGGGTGGCTTTGATGATGCTTAAGTCGAGGCCGGAGTCTTCTGCCATGCGGGACAGCGCACGAACGTCTTTGGGAAAGCAGGAGCCGCCCCAGCCGCAGCCGGCGTAAAGAAAACTGGTGCCAATGCGTGAGTCGCTGCCAATGCCGACGCGAACCTGTTCAATGTCTGCGCCAACTTGCTCCGCCAGCATCGCCATTTCGTTCATGAAGCTGATGCGGGTGGCCAGCATGGCATTGGCCACATACTTGGTGAGTTCTGCGCTGCGCACATCCATCATGATCAGGCGGTTACGGTTGCGCAAAAAGGGTGCATACAGCGCCCGCATGAGCAGTGCAGCTTGTTCGTTATCACAGCCGACAATCACGCGGTCCGGCCGCATGAAGTCTTCAATCGCAACACCTTCTTTAAGAAACTCCGGGTTCGATACCACCGCATAAGGCAGGGCCGTACCGCGCTGGCCTAGCACGCTGCCAATGGTCTCTCGCACCCGGTCTGCCGTGCCCACGGGTACGGTGCTTTTATTGACCACCACCTTGTAGTCATGCATGTTCTCGCCGATGGTCTTGGCGACCTTGAGCACATGTTGCAGGTCAGCCGAGCCGTCTTCGGCGGCTGGTGTGCCCACTGCAATGAACAAGATCGTGCCGTGCTCTACAGCAGCGGCCACATCGTTGGTAAAAGTCAGGCGACCGGCTGCTGCGTTGCGCTGAAGCATGGGCTCAAGCCCGGCTTCATGGATGGGCGATATGCCATTTTTTAAGTCGGCGATGCGTTTGGCATCGACATCAATACACATCACGGTGTTGCCCATTTCAGACAGGCAGGCGGCGGTGACCAGGCCCACATAGCCGGCACCAAAAACGCTGATTTTCATAACTTTCTCCAGATTTTTTGGGGTTGATTCATACCCACAGTCAGATCGAAAAAATGACGGCTGTTCATCTCATTCATGTCATCAGTTGGATAAAGCTTCAGGTAAATGTAACAAGGCTTGACCCATGCGCAGCGTGTCACCGGTTTGAATGCCTTGGCAAACGTTAAAGCCCGCCGGCGCAAACAAAATAATGGTCGAGCCGTGCTCAAACCAGCCAAGTTCCTGTCCTTTGCTGACTTGGGCGGCGCAGGGGATTTCGTTGGCGCCGCGGTAGCGCAAGTTCATCAGCACGTCCAGAAAGTGAAAGCGCATGCTGGCCACCAATATGGCCGCTACAGGCACCAGCGCAATCGGATGACCTGTGGCACTTAAGCGGGTGCGCAACACCGCACGCTCATTGCGGCAAAACAATCGCTCAACTCTTTGCAGTGCAATCGGGTTGACGTTCCAGGTGTCGCCGCTGATGTATGTCACATGCTCTACACGCAAGTCGTGCGGTGCGTGAAAGCGGTGGTACATGGCAGATGTCAAGCGCAGGGTGACAAAACAACCATCCTTGAAGTCAGAAGTGTCCTGGCTGGGGCCAAACAGCTCGGCCATCGAATACGGAAAGCCCTTGGCTTGCATCACCATGCCGTCCACCACCTGGCCGTAGGCGCCCACGATAGCGTCGCAAGGGCTGCACATGACCGCCGCATCTGTGGCAATGGGGCGGGCGCCGGGCAGCAGTTCCCGGGTAAAGCATTCATGCAAGCTGCCAAAAGACTGTTTTTTGGCATCGCTCAGGTCCAGCGTGGTGAAGAGGCGCCAGACGCGAATCATCAAACCGGCCAGCAGGGGGCTTTGGATTTGGCTTAACCTGCCCATGCAGCGCGTCAGAAAAATGCGCGGCACCCGGTTGGTGAGTAAAAAGTTAATGTCTTCCTGAAGAAAAAATTGACGAAAAAAATCGATTTTCATAAGACTGTCAACAAACTTGGTTAGGGTTGAGTTTCAATTTAAAGGGAACTTATGGACCAAAGCATGGCATTTCCGCTGATGGCACTGGGCGCTCTGGCCTGGGTATTGCCTAAAGCCAAACAAAGACTCGAACTGTCGCGCGCCAAACACCGGTCGCTGGCCGGTCACTCGCGCATCGCTAAGCGTATTGCCGGTCTGCTGCCTGGCTATAACTACGACGAAACCATGTTTTTTAACTCTGACGGCGCAAGCAGCGCGGTGGTTGAACGCCGGCGCGACGGGTTTTTTAAACTGGCAGCGCTCTACGCTGCGCGTTTCCCCCAAAGTGTCGCCATGACAGCCAGTGCCCGGGAGATCATTTCGGACATGCAGTTCACGGGCCGTTACCGCGTGCCCTATCAATACAGTGATTTTCTGAGCCGGCACATCAAAAGTGGAAGTTTCTTGAAAGCTTCGCAGGGCGTCACTGTCACCGACCTCGATGACAACGTTTTTTATGACCTGACCGGCTCTTATGGTGTGAACCTCTTGGGTTACGACTTCTATAAGGCCAGCATCGAAGCCGGTCAGCAGACGGCCAAAGACCTCGGCCCGGTACTCGGTGCTTACCACCCCTGCGTGCTGGAGAACGTGCAGCGCCTTAAAGCCATCTCCGGTTTGGACGAAGTGTCTTTTCACATGTCCGGCACTGAAGCTGTGATGCAGGCCGTTCGACTGGCCCGTTACCACACCAAGCGCAGCCACTTGGTGCGCTTCAGTGGTTCGTACCACGGCTGGTGGGAAGACGTCCAGCCCGGGCCGGGCAATCCGCTGCCCCCGCGTGAAACGCACACACTCAAAGACATGGACGAGCGAAGCTTGCATGTGCTGCGCACGCGCAAAGACATTGCCTGCGTGTTGGTCAACCCCTTGCAGGCCCTGCACCCCAATTCGCCGGCACCGGGAGACTCGTCCCTGGTCGACAGCAGCCGCAAAGTGGCCTATGACCGCGCTGCCTACACGGCCTGGCTCAAGCAGCTGCGTGAGGTTTGTACCCAACGCGGCATCGTCTTGATTTTTGACGAGGTGTTTCTCGGTTTCAGGCTGGCACCTGGCGGCGCGCAAGCCTACTTTGGTGTGCAGGCCGACATGGTGACCTATGGAAAAACGTTGGGCGGCGGTTTGCCTGTCGGTGTTGTGTGCGGCCGGTCGGCATACATGAAGCGTTTCCGCGAAGAGCGTCCCGGCGACATCTGCTTTGCACGCGGTACATTCAATGCGCATCCGTATGTGATGGGCGCCATGAAGGCCTTTCTGGATGCGCAACAGACGCCCGAAATAGCGCGGCTTTATGAGGGGATTGATGAGCGCTGGGACGGCCGGGCCGATCAGCTCAACAGCATGTTGGCGCAGCAGGGCTTGCCGGTTCGCGTGGCCAACATGTCGACGGTCTGGACGGTGCTCTACACCAAACCATCGCGCTACAACTGGATGCTGCAGTTTTACCTCCGTGCGCATGGTCTGGCCTTGAGCTGGGTTGGCAGTGGCCGTCTCATTTTCAGTTTGAACTATGGTGATGTGGAGTTTGCTGAAGTTGCGAAGCGCTTTACTCAAGCGGCGCAGGCCATGCAGGACGCAGGTTGGTGGGATGGCCCTGAGCAAAGCAATCAGAAGATACGCAAAGGGATTTTCAGAGAGATGCTGCGGCAGCCGCGCTGAATGGAAAGCCGGCAGAGTTTTTAAAGACTCTGCCGGTAAACCCATGAGGCCAGGTCAATCGCGATGCACGTGTTCCATGGGGTCGATCATCTCGCCGCGCAGCAAAGCCAAGGGTGCCTTGTAATACAGCATGATGTCGTGAAAAGGGTCAGTCACAATTTTCAAGGCCCAGACCAAGCCGGTCATCAGGTCTTTTTGAATCCACAATTGAAGCACCCGAAACAGCAGGCCGGCCACACCCAGCGCCAGCCAGGACAGGCCGACGTCGTTGAGAAACTCCATCAAACCGTTAGCGGGAACAATCAAACCGAAGAGTGAGGGCTCAAGCCAGAGCACCACAGGCATTAGCGCCCAGATGGCCAGAAGCACAATTTTGCGGCGGATGTTGTAGCCGATCTTGATTTCCTCTTTGTGCTCGTCAGTGGCCTGGTTCACATGGTCATAGCCGCGTGGCTCGAAAAAGAAGTGACCCGCTTGGCGACTTGTCATAGAAACTGTCCAGGCCAGCAGGGCAGCCCAGGCCGGGTTGACGAACAGCAGCGCATAAGAAGTTACAAAACTCAAAGCACTGAGCAGGTGCAGGCTCTGGTTGATGCGGCTATGGTGGTAGTACCGGTGGTCATCCCAGCGCTGGGTTTTCAATTGTTCGAATATTGCGGGCATAAGAACCTCAAAAAGTTTTCAGGAAGCAACAGGCAATGCGCTGTGAAAAGCATTGAATCATCAATTTAGTCTGCGAGCATGACATTTTCATGACGTGGTAGTTTCAATTCAAATAAAGGCTTGTCACAAAAACGTTATGAAGCGCCGGCAAGATTCAGGCATGGAATTTGAATATCCACAAAATCTGGTCGTTGACAATTTCCCGGCGAACAACCGGTCATTGCGCATCGCTGTCGTATCAGAAACTTATCCGCCCGAAGTCAACGGCGTTGCCGTGACGCTTTCGAAGGTGGTGGACGGTTTGCGCAGTGCTAACCACGCGGTACAGCTGATTCGATTGCGACAAGGCGGTACAGATGCCGCTACCCAGGATGACATGTATGCAGGCTACCAAGAGGTTTTGATGCGGGGCTTCCCGATCCCCAACTATCCGGACCTGCGCATGGGGATGCCTTCTAAAAGTGCCTTGATACGGTTGTGGCAACTCAAGCGGCCGGACGTTGTTCACATCGCGACCGAGGGGCCGTTGGGGTGGTCTGCTTTGCGCGCCGCCATGTATTTGAAGCTGCCGGTCTCGACCGATTACCGGACCAATTTTCAAAGCTACAGCACACACTATGGCGTCGGCTTTTTATACAAGCCCATCATGGCGTATCTCAAAAAATTTCATAACCTGGCCGGCTGCACCATGGTCCCGACTGAGGGTTTGCGCAGCTCTTTGGCCGCGGTTGGTTTTCAGCGACTCAAGGTGGTCAGCCGGGGCGTAGATACAGTCGCCTATGACCCCGCACACCGCAGCGAAGCCCTGCGCCAGCAATGGGGGCTTGCCCCGCAAGATTTGGCAGTGCTTTGCGTGGGGCGCCTTGCCAAAGAAAAAAATCTGGACTTGTTGTTGCGCGCGTTTGAAGCAATACAAGCACGCCAGCCCAGCGCACGTCTGGTGTTGGTTGGTCACGGCCCGATGCTGCAAGAGTTGCAACTCAAGTGCCCTGGAGCGATTTTCACCGGGCAGTTGCGCGGTCACACCCTGGCTGAGCACTATGCCTCAGCCGACTTGTTCCTGATGCCCAGTCTCACCGAGACATTTGGCAATGTCACCACCGAAGCCATGGCCAGCGGCTTGCCGGTGGTCGCTTTCAATTACGCCGCAGCAGCAGAGCTGATCGTCAGTGGCGTTAATGGTCGCTTGGTAGCGATGCGGGATGCAGAAGACTTTGTCTTTGCCGCGAGCGAAGTAGCGGTGCAGGCGGTCCAACTCAAGAGCATGGCCGCAGCAGCGCGTCAGACAGCGCTCGGGCTGGACTGGGCTTGCATTGTTGAAAAATTTGAAAACGAACTGCTTGAGGTGATAGATGCAAACCGCATCCCCTCGATCAACGGCACCCCATCGAACGGCTCGCCCCTCAACGTCTCGCGCGTCTAATCAGCAGACCCAGCGCGACAGCCGTGCACAGACCATACAGGGTCATCAAGCTGATGATTGAAACATCGGCCGCCACCAGACCTGCATAAATCCCCAGCATGCACAAAACGCTCAGGTTTTCGTTGAAGCCCTGAACGGCAATTGACCGGCCGGCAGATAACAGCACAAAGCCCCGGTGTTGAAGCAACGCATTCAGCGGAACCACCAAAATACCGCCCACTGCACCCATGACCGACAGCACGAGCAGGGCCGTACTGAGCTGCGTTGCGTGTGCGCTGGCCATGATGAGCAAGCCCATCAGTACACCCGCCGGTAAAACCCGCTTAGCGTTTCGCAATGCAATCCAGCGGCCGGCAATCCCCGCGCCCGCCACCACGCCGACGGCCACAGCCGCTTGCAAGTAGGCCGCGTGCTCCAGCGGCAAGCCCAGCACGTCAGCCGACCACTTCAGCACAACAAATTGCAGCGTTGCACCCAGGCCCCAGAAAATCGTGGTCACAGCCAAAGACAAACCGCCTTCTGCGTCCCGCCACAGCAAACGGTTGGCGCGCCAAAAATCCTTCATCAACTCTATGGGGTTCAGTGTGCTGGCCGGGTAGTTGACCCCGCTGTGCGGTATGCCCAGGTTGAGCACGCTGGCCAGCCCATAAATTAGCAGCAGGGCCACCAGCGATGGGTACAGCGCAGAGTGCAAAACCAGTGCATCTAAAAAAGGCAGGCTGCCCAAGCTGGCCATGACGCTGGTATTGACCAACACCCCGCCGAGCACGGCGCCCAACAAGGCTGCGCAGACTATGGAGGTTTCCAGCCAACCATTGGCTTTGACCAGATGATCCGGGCCGACGATTTCGGTGATCAGCCCGTACTTGGCCGGAGCATAAGCGGCGGCACCCAAACCGGCAATGGCAAAAGCTACCAGCGGGTTGAATCCCAGCAACAAGGCGCACACACCCACAATTTTGATGCCATTCATCCACGCCATCAGGCGAGCTTTTGGAAAGGCATCGGCCAGCGGACCGACAAAAGGGGCCAGCACCACGTAAGACACTGTGAATACAAACTTCAACAGCGGTGCCCACCACACAGGCAGACCTTGCTCAGACAACAGCGCAATCGTGACAATCAGCAAGCTGTTGTCAGCCAGTGCAGAAAAAAACTGAGCCGCAAGGATGAGATAAAAACCTGATGGCATCGCGCAGATTCTGCGGTGCGATTAAGTCAGCTGGCGGTCATTGTGATGACAAAGAAATGACGCAATACATGATGAGCGCCAGCAACTCACCAGCCGGTTTGCCGGGTCAACACAAAAGGCACGTCCGGCGCATCGGGCAGGGCCTCGTTGCTGAGGTCTTTCCACAGGCCCTTGACAAGGTGACCGCAACTTCCTTCGACGATCTGGCCGTCCCAGCTGGCTGTCAGGTTGATGCCGTTAGAAGACTCGTCCAGCAGCAGCGTGCCGGCTTCGATGTCGCCGGCCAGCTGTGCGCGGGCGGCGTGGCCCGCTACCCTGCCGCCGGGCGCGCTGCGCAGGTCGCGCTGCACCCTGCCCGCCAGGCTGTCGCTGAACTCGGCGTGCTTTTCCAGTTGCACCAGCGCCTGCACCGGCAGGCCGCGCGGCGGCTTGTCAAATACCGCCAGCCACAGTCCGTACATCTGCGGCGCCAGCACCTGTTTGGCAGCGGGGCAGGGCGTCGCTGGTGCTGCAGCCGGGCCTGCAGCGGCTGGTTGCTTGGATGGCTGAGCTTGCGCGCTGGCCAGCGTCAGCATCAGTGACGCAAGTAAGACCCCGCGTAAGGCGGCATTGAAAAATAGTGAAATTCGCATGCACTGCTTACTCATAGGAGACTTAAAAAGTGTCTTTCGACTCGGCCAGCGCTTTGGCCGCCGCGCCATCGGCGGCGCGTTGTGCAAACTCGGCGCGCAGCGCGCGCAGTTTTTCTTGCGGGTCTTCCTTGATGGTGGCGTTGTCCAAACCCATCTCCTTGATAAACCGGCTGGCCGTGCCGGCAATCATCTCGCGGCCTTTCTTGCGTCGCCGAAGCCAACTCACGGCCAGCGTGCGCTGCGCGCGCGTGATGCCCACATACATCAGCCGGCGCTCTTCTTGCAAGCGCAGTGCAATGCTCTCGGCGTTAGTGCCCAGCTCGTTTTCTTCGTCCAGCTTGAAAGGCAGCAGCCCCTCAACGCAGCTGACCAGCATCACATGCGGCCACTCCAGCCCCTTGGCAGCATGCAAGGTGGACAGTGTCACCACATTCTGTTCCCCCTCGCGATCACTGATGGTGGACAGCAGCGCGATGGTCTGTATCACCTCCAGCATGGTTTTGCGCTCTTTCTCCATGGTGGTGCCGGCGGCATCCTCGATCTGTCCGCCGCAGCGCTGGGACATCCAGTCGCAAAAATCCATCACGTTGGACCAGCGGGCAGCGGCCACCTTCTCGCTGTCCTCGGCGTCGTGCAAATGCTTTTCGTAGTCAATGTCCTTCAGCCAGTCGGTCAAAAAAACGCGCGCGTCTTCAGCGCCCACTGTGTGTTTAGCGCGGTGCCCCAGCTCGTTGAGGTAGCGGCCAAACTCGTGCAAGGAGCCCACAGCCTTGGCGGGTAAAACCGTAGCCAGTGAATGACTGAACAGCGACTCGAACAGACTGACCTTGTACAGATTGGCAAAGTTGCCCAGCGCCTGCAAGGTGGTGTGACCGATGCCGCGTTTGGGCGTGGTGACCGCACGCAAGAAAGCCGGGTCATCGTCATTGTTGCTGAGCAGGCGCAGCCAACTGCACAGGTCTTTGATCTCAGCGCGGTCAAAAAAGCTCTGACCGCCCGAGACCTTGTACGGAATCTGCGCACGCCGGAAAGCTTTTTCAAACACCTTGGCCTGGTGGTTGGCGCGGTACAACACGCTGAAGTCTTTCCATTCTTTGTGCTGGCTGCCGATGGCCAGCAACTCGCCACCTGCGCGCAGGCTCTGGATGCGGGCGACCACGCGGTCGGCCTCATGCTCTTCGCCGTCGCAATCGACCACGCGCAACGGCTCGCCCTCGCCAAGCTCGCTGAACAGCGTCTTCGGGTAAAGCTTAGGGTTGGGGCCGATCACGTTATTGGCTGCGCGCAAGATGGCGCTGGTCGATCGGTAGTTTTGTTCTAGCTTGACCACCTTGAGCTTCGGGTAGTCAACCGGCAAGCGCTTGAGGTTGTCCAGAGTGGCGCCACGCCAGCCGTAGATCGACTGGTCGTCGTCGCCCACCGCCGTAAAGCGCCCACGCGCGCCGACCAGTAACTTGAGTAGTTCGTACTGCGTGGCGTTGGTGTCCTGGTATTCGTCCACCAGCACATGGCCCAGTGCCGCCTGCCATTTGTCGCGGACTTCGGTGTGGTCTTGCAGCAGCTTGAGCGGCAGCCCGGTCAGGTCGTCAAAGTCCACGCTCTGGTAGGCCGTCAGTCGCTCTTCGTAGCGGCCCATGATGCGCGCCAGTGTGCGATCTTCATCGGTTTCGGCTTGTGCCTCGGCCTGAGCGGCGTTCAGGCCGCTGTTCTTCCAGGCGCTGATGCGCCACTGCCATTGGCGTGCGGTCGCAGCGTCAGTGCTGCCGCCGGCGTCTTTCAGAATGCTGGTGACATCGTCGCTGTCCAAAATACTGAACTGCGGTTTCAGGCCCAACTCGCCGCCGTCTTGCCGCAACATGCGCACGCCCAGCGCATGAAAGGTGCAGATCAAAACCCCGCGTGCGCTTTTGCCAATCAGGGTCTTGGCGCGCTCACGCATTTCGGCGGCAGCCTTGTTGGTGAAGGTGATGGCTGCAATCTGCTCGGGTTTCAAACCAGATTGAATCAGCCGGCCTATCTTGTGCGTGATCACGCGCGTCTTTCCCGAGCCGGCGCCGGCCAATACAAGGCAAGGGCCCTGCGTGTAATTGACGGCCTCCTGCTGGGCCTGGTTAAGGCCGGCCAGTGCGGCTGAACGCGGGGGAGACGACATGGGTGTGAGAAAAAGAGGGGCGTTCAAGCGACGGGCGGCCGCAGGCAGTGCCTAAAAAAGCGACCCTTATTCAGGGCTGCACGGCGGTCATCATAGCCAGTCGCCGGTGCCCTTTGGCAAGCGGGTCACAATACGCGCTGTGCTGAGTATTCTTTTGGTCACCTTTCCGTTTTTTGTGCTGGTTTTGTGCGGCTATATCGCTGCGCGCCGGGCCATGCTGCCGCAGGCGGCGATACCCGGTCTCAATAGCTTTGTGCTGTATTTCGCACTGCCCTGCATGTTGTACCGCTTTGGCGCCAGCACGCCGATTGCGCAGCTGCTCGATGTCAGCCTGATCGCCGTTTACCTTTTGTGTGCACTCATCATGGTGGGCTTGACCGTGGCCGTGACGCGCGGCCCGCGCATCGGCTGGAACGACGCAGCCTTTGGCGCCTTGGTGGCGGCTTTCCCCAACACAGGCTTCATGGGCGTGCCCCTGCTGGTCGCGCTGCTGGGCGCTCAGGCGGCCGGCCCGGCGATTGTCTCCATCACGGTGGACATGATCATCACCTCGTCGCTGTGCATTGCGCTGTCGCGGCTGGACGGCGCTGATGAACATGGCGCCGCCCGCGCTTTTCGCCTGGCGCTCAAAGGGGTGGTGGTGAACCCGCTGCCCTGGGCCATTGCCTTGGGCGGCGTTTCTTCGGCCATTGGCTTTGAGTTGCCGGGCCCGGTTGCCGTCACCGTCGGTTTGTTGGCAGATGCCGCCTCGCCAGTGGCTTTGTTCACTATCGGTGCTGTGCTGGCGCGCTCGCAAATGAACACCACCACGCCGACGCAAGCACGGGACTATGTGCCGGTGGTGCTCATCAAGTTGGTGGTCCATCCGGTGCTGGTCGGCCTGATCGGCCTGTCCGCCATTCAGCTGGGCTTGCCGCTGGACCCCTTCGCCCTGACCGTGCTGGTACTGCTGTCCGCCTTGCCAAGCGCCAGCAACGTCTCGCTGCTGGCCGAACGCTTTGGCGCAGACAACGGGCGCATCGCCCGCATCATCTTGCTGTCCACCGTACTGGCATTTTTTAGCTTCGCGGGCGCAGTGGTACTGGTCACAGGCGCCGCCTTTTTTTAGGCCTATGTACCGTCACCCTCCCTAATTCGGGGATCCATCCCTGCTTCAGGACAGTGAAAAGACTGGCCTATGATTACGGGTTGCGGGTTCACAAAGCCCCATTACTCTCCCAGATCAAAGTAAAAGGACAACATGGCTGCCAAAAAATCAAAAATTATTTACACATTGACCGATGAGGCGCCTTACCTGGCCACCTGTTCGTTTTTGCCGATCCTGCGCACCTTTGCTGCGCCGGCCGGCATTGATGTCGTTGAAAGCGATATTTCTCTGGCTGCCCGCATTCTGGGCGAGTTTTCCGATGTCCTGACGCCCGAGCAAAAAATGCCCGACAACCTGTCTGAGCTTGGTCGCCTGACCCTGCTGCCGGACACCAACATCATCAAGCTGCCCAATATCAGCGCCACAGTGCACCAGTTGTCCGAGGCCATCCGTGAGCTGCAAGCCCACGGCTACAAGTTACCCAACTTACCTGAAGACCCAAAAACCGACGCCGACAAGGCAACGCTGGCGCGCTACTCCCGATGCCTGGGCAGTGCTGTTAACCCGGTGCTACGCGAAGGCAACTCTGACCGCCGCGCCCCGCTGGCGGTTAAAAACTTTGCCCGCAAAAATCCGCACAGCATGGCTGAATGGAGCATGGCCTCGCGCACCCATGTGGCACACATGAAAAAGGGCGACTTCTATCACGGTGAAAAGTCCATGACCTTGGACAAAGCCTGCGATGTGCGCATGGAACTGGTCAATGCGGCCGGCAAAACCACCGTGCTCAAACCCAAGGTGTCGCTCAAAGCCGGCGAGATCATTGACAGCATGTTCATGAGCAAGAAAGCGCTGTACGATTTTTATGAAGAGCAGATGGAAGACGCGCGTAAGACCGGTCTCATGCTGTCTTTGCACGTCAAGGCCACCATGATGAAGATCTCGCACCCTATCGTGTTCGGTCACGCGGTTCGGGTCTACTACAAAGACGCTTTTGCCAAGCACGGAAAGCTGTTTGACAAGTTGGGCGTGAACGTTAACAACGGCCTGTCCAGCCTTTACGAAAAGCTCGAAAGCCTGCCCACTACCCAGCGCGACGAAGTCATCCGTGATCTGCACGCCTGCCACGAGCACCGGCCCGAGCTGGCCATGGTCGACTCGGCCAAGGGCATCTCCAACTTGCACGCACCCAACGACGTGATTGTGGACGCCTCGATGGCCGCCATGATCCGCCTTGGCGGCAAAATGTGGGGTGCGGACGGCAAGCCCAAAGACACCAAGGCGATTAATCCCGAAAGTACTTTTGCGCGTATTTACCAGGAAGTCATCAACTTCTGCAAGACCAACGGTAACTTTGACCCGGTCACCATGGGTACCGTTCCTAACGTTGGTCTGATGGCTCAGCAAGCTGAAGAGTACGGCTCGCACGACAAAACTTTTGAAGTGGCCGAGGCCGGCGAAGCGCGCATTGTGGACATCGCCACCGGCCAGGTGCTTCTGACGCAAAACATCGAAGAAGGTGACATCTGGCGCATGTGCCAGGTCAAGGACGCACCGATTCGCGACTGGGTCAAACTGGCGGTTACGCGCGCGCGCAACTCCGGCATGCCGGCCGTCTTCTGGCTGGACACGTACCGTCCGCACGAAAACGAGATCATCAAAAAGGTCGAGCTGTACCTCAAAGACCACGACACCAGCGGTCTGGACATCCAGATCATGTCGCAAGTGCGCGCCATGCGCTACACCCTAGAGCGTGTGGTGCGAGGCCAGGACACCATCTCGGTGACCGGCAATATCTTGCGTGACTACCTGACCGACCTGTTCCCCATCATGGAACTCGGCACCAGCTCCAAAATGCTGTCGGTCGTGCCTTTGATGGCCGGTGGCGGTCTGTATGAAACCGGCGCCGGCGGCTCTGCCCCCAAGCATGTGCAGCAACTGACCGAAGAAAACCACCTGCGCTGGGACTCGCTGGGTGAGTTTTTGGCCATTGCTGCCAGCATGGAAGACCTGGGCATCAAAACGGCGAACGACAAAGCCAAGTTGTTGGCCAAGACCCTGGACGCTGCCACCGGCAAATTACTGGACAACAGCAAAAACCCCTCACCCAAAACCGGCCAGCTCGACAACCGTGGCAGTCAGTTTTACCTGACCCTGTACTGGGCCCAGGCCTTGGCTGCGCAGACGGAAGACAAAGCGCTGCAAGCACTGTTTGCGCCACTGGCCAAGAGCCTGACCGACAACGAGCAAAAAATCGTTGGCGAGCTCAATGCGGTACAGGGCAAACCGGTGGACATCGGCGGCTACTTCAAGCCTGACATGGCCAAAATGACGGCCGTTATGCGCCCCAGCGCCACATTCAACGCGGCGCTCGAAACCGTCAAAGCCTAAAGACGGCGGGCCGCTCAGATCGCCAGGGGATCGACGTCGATCGCCCAGCGAATCAGCGGCTTGAACTCAGCCTGCTGGCGTGTGGCATCCATGACCGGTTGCCACGCCGCTAAATAGCGTTGTAAGGCCACGCGTGAGGCGCTTTCCACCAGCATTTGTGCCCGCTCTATATTGGCCACGCGCTGAATCGTCATGGGCACGGCGGGGTAGGGCGTGACTTGCTCGTGGCCCGGCAGCGCCTGCGCCTGCGCGGCGGCCGCGGCGGCATTCAAAAAACCTTGGGCGATGTCCTGGCTGCGCGCCTCGGCACGCACCAGCGCACTGAAGCCGAAGGGCGACATGCCGGCGGCTTCACGCTTGGCCAGTTCTTGCGCCGCAAAAGCCGGGTAGTCGTGTTTTTTGAGCGCGTCAAACAGCGGGTGCTGCGGGTGAAAGCTCTGCACCCACATTTCGCTTTGAGCGCCCTGCGCCGCATTGCGCCCGGCCCGCCCGCTGGCCTGCATCAACAGACCAAACAGGCGCTCAGGCGCCCGGAAGTCGCTGGAAAACAGCGCGCCGTCCGGGTTGACCGCGGCCACCAGCGTGATGTGCCGGAAGTCATGGCCCTTGGCAATCATTTGCGTGCCCACCAGCACGTCGACCTCGCCGGCGTGCACGCTGGCCAATTGCGACTCGAGCGTGCCCTTGAGCCGCGTGGAGTCAGCGTCAATGCGCGCAATCACCAGCGGGCTGCCGTCCGGGCGGGTGATGCCTTGCAGCAGTTCGGCCAAGTGTTCTTCGAGCCGCTCGGTACCGCGGCCCACCGGCGCGATGTCTACATTGCCGCAGGACGGGCAGGCACGCGGCACGCGCTCGGTGAAGCCGCAGTGGTGGCAGCGCAGCGTGCGGTCAATTTTGTGAAACACCCGGTAAGCGCTGCAATGCGGACATTCGCTTTTCCAGCCGCAGTCGTGGCAGGCCAGGACGGGTGCGTAGCCGCGTCGGTTCAAAAAAATAAGTGACTGCTCGCCGCGCGCAATGCGCTGGGCAATCGCCGCCAGCAGCGGCGGCGCCAGCGTGCAGTGCTTGGGCTGGTGGTTCATGTCCACCAGGCGCACCTTGGGCAGCTCGCCCTGGATGCTGCCGCCATCGGTTTGCACGCCGATGCGCTCGTGCATGGTCAGGCGCTGGTAGCGACCGGCTAAGGTGGCCTGCCAGCTTTCCAGCGATGGCGTGGCCGAACCGAGAATCACATTGCAGGCCGGCGCTGCGCCCGGGGCTGGCGAAGCTTCAACGGCTTGAGGCGACCCGGC
>Ga0214921_10000893_pt1 | contig 53103 bp, 53 predicted proteins | sample LL1505_MetaG_FD_177992 | JGI IMG/M metagenome (GOLD analysis project Ga0214921, IMG submission 177992) | Freshwater microbial communities from Lake Lanier, Atlanta, Georgia, United States - LL-1505 | ecosystem: Environmental > Aquatic > Freshwater > Lake | place: USA: Georgia | collected... | reverse complement strand
CCCATAACTTCAAGAACTTCATGACATGCTTTTTGCATTACTTTAGCTCTAGGATCATAATTTTTATAAACTCTATGTCCAAATCCCATTAATCTAAAATTATCATTAGGATCCTTCGCTCGTTTTATGAATTCAGGGATATTTTTTACACTACCTATTTTTTTTAGCATATTCAAAGCAGCTTCATTAGCGCCACCATGCAAAGGGCCCCAAAGAGCAGAAAATCCAGCTGCTATTGAAGCAAAAGGATTTACACCCGAAGAAGCTGATAATCTTACTGTAGAAGTTGAAGCATTCTGTTCGTGATCTGCGTGCAATATAAATATTTTTTCTAGCGCATCTGCAATTATTTTATTAACTTTATATTTTTGAGCAGGAACAGAGAAACACATATTAAGAAAATTCTCACAATAACTTAATTCATTATCTGGATATACAAATGGTTGACCAATTGAATATTTGTAAGCCATAGCTGCTAAAGTTGGAACTTTAGCTATCATTCTTCTCGATGATATTTCTCTTTCTTTTGGATCATTAACATTAGCTGAGTCAGCATAAAAAGCAGATAAAGCACCTACAACTCCCAGCATCATCGCCATAGGATGACCGCCGCGTCTAAATCCATTATAAAAAGATCTTATTTGTTCATGAACCATCGTATGGTTTTTTATTGCACTAGAAAATTCATTGAATTGATCTTTGTTTGGAAGTTCTCCTTTAATTAGGAGGTAAGCAACTTCTAAAAAAGAACTTTTTTCGGATAATTTTTCTATATCATAACCTCTATACAAAAGAGTTCCTTTATCACCATCAATGTAACAAATATGAGACTGGCAACTTGCAGTAGAAGTAAAACCAGGATCAAAAGTAAAATGTCCTGTATTTTTATAAAGATCGCGAACATCTATTACTGAAGGACCAATAGAGCCTTTTTTCACAGGTAGTTCGAATTTTTTACCTTCTATTTCTATGAAGCATTTATCGGACATAAAATTTAGTTATCAGTTTTTAATATTTTTGTCCATTTTTGAAAAGAATAGTTCTAACCTTTTTAAAAATTCATCTAAACCTAAGGAATTAGCTATATCGTATATTGCAGGTCCATATTCAGAGCCTGTTAATATAATTCTTAAAGGTTGACCAAGATCTTTAAAATTAATTTTTTCAGTTTCTATAATTTTATCAAAGATACTTTTTAAGTAGTCTTTACTGATATCTTTATTTTTTTTTATTAGAGAATGAATATTTTTTATTATAGTCAATTTAGATTTGTCAATTTTTTGTATCTCGCTTTCATTTAGCTCATAGGAAAATATATATTTTGAGTTATTATATATATCTTCTAATGATTTAGATTTATTTTTTAAAAAAGATAAATTTATTTTAATAGTCTCATGAAATTGTTTTGGTATTTTTTCTTTATATAATTCTGAGTAGTGGATTAATTTTTCTAATAATATTTCATCTTTAGTTGATTTTATGTAATATTCGTTAATAGATTTAATTCTTTCAAAATCTAGCTTCGATGGTGATTTTCCAATATTTTTTAGACTAAATAATTCTATACTTTCTTGTGCTGAAAAAATTTCCTTATCTTTGTAAGACCAGCCCAGTCGTAGTAGATAGTTTCTCAAAGCTTCTGGTAAAATGCCTATTTTTTTATAATCTTCTACAGTTGATGCATCATCTCTCTTTGATAATTTTTTTCCTTCCATTGAATGAATTAGAGGTATGTGAGCATATTCAGGAATTTTCCAATTCATACTTTCAAATATTTGAATTTGTTTAAAAGCATTTATTTTATGATCATCACCTCTTATTACATGCGAAATTTGCATTTGATAATCATCAACAGCTGCCGATAAATTATACGTCGGCTTATTATCTTTTCTCAAAATAACAAAATCTTCTATTGTGCTATTATTAATTTCAATATTTCCTTGAACTAAATCCTTTAGTATGGTTTTTCCTTCTACCTTTGATTTAAATCTAACAACAAAAGATTTGTTATTATTTTCTTCTAATATATTTCTACATTTTTTACTGTATGTGTAGGGAATTTTTTTTTCTAGATATATTTTTTTTTCTTCTTCTAGTTCTTTTTCAGTACAATAACATTTATATGCATATCCATTTTTTAACAGAGTGTTCGCTATATTTATATGTGATTCAATGTTTTTTGATTGAATATAGGGCTCTTCATCCCAATTTATCTCTAACCATTTAAGAGTTGAAATAATTTGTTCGTAATACTCATCTTTTGATCTTTGAACATCAGTATCCTCTATTCTTAATAAAAATTTACCTTTCTGATTTTTTGAAAATAGCCAATTAAACAAAGCTGTTCTAGCTCCTCCAATGTGCAAATTTCCTGTGGGAGATGGAGCAAAACGCGTAATAACTCTTTGAATATTATTCATTAGTTCTAAAAATTAAAGAACTAATATTATTTATTTAAATTAGTAAATTAAAATTTTCTATATAAAGATGCTAAAACACCTTGTATTTTTACTCTTTCGGTGTTGTAAATTTTTGTTTCGTAAGCAGGATTAGCGCTCTCTAATGCAATTGAAGGTCCTTTTTTTCGCATTCTTTTAAGAGTTGCTTCATGATCATCTATTAAAGCTACAACTATTTTTCCACTTTCTGCTATATTGGTTTTTTTAATTATAACATAATCTCCAGTATTAATTCCGGCATCTATCATTGAATCACCCTCAACTTTTAATGCAAAATATTCATTTGAACCTAAGAAACTTTTTGATAGTGGCAAGTTCTCAGTTTGGTTTTCTAATGCTTCAATAGGAGCCCCAGCTGCTATTTTGCCAAGCACAGGCACAAAAACCTCTTCATCATCGATTTTATTAAGATCTAACCCACCTTTAATAATCTTAGGAGAAAAATTATTATATAAATCTTGGGCACCAGCATTCTCTGGAAGTTTAATGACTTCAAGTGCTCTAGCTTTATGGGGTAATCTTTTAATAAACCCTCTTTCTTCAAGGGCTGAAATAAGCCTATGAATACCTGATTTTGATTTAAGATTTAATGACAGACGCATCTCATCGTAGGACGGCGATATGCCAGTTCGTTTTAACTTTTCGTTAATGAAAATTAATAAATTTTTTTGTTTTTTAGTAAGCATAGAACAAAACCTAAACAGATATCGTTCTATTTAAGTTCTTATTAATATACAATGCTGATAAAGCATTGAAATATATGTATATTTTATAAAAAAGAACTTATTTTATTTTTAATATTATTAGATTTTATTAATGATTCGCCAATTAGGAAAGTTTTAATATTCGTTTTTTTGCAGATATTAAGAATATCGTTTTTAGAATTAATACCGCTTTCCGAGACAACTACACGATTTTTTAAATTAAATTTTTTGTATAAATTAATGGTGTTGTTTATGTCTATTTCAAAAGTTTTTAAATTACGATTGTTAATTCCAATAATGCTTTTTTTAAAATCTAAGGCAATGGCCATCTCATCAGCATTGTGAACCTCGACTATTGTATCCATTCCGCATTTATTAGCTATATTATATAGTTCTTTTGCTAACTTTTTTTTCATAGCAGATAATAAAATTAAAATACAATCTGCACCGTAAAATTTTGCTTCATAAATTTGATAAGGATCAATAAAAAAATCTTTTGCTAGAATTGGAATATTATATTTTTTTTTAATTTGTTTTATATAATTTTTATTACCTAAAAAAAATTTATCTTCAGTTAATACAGATAGACATGTAGCTCCTGCCTCGACATATTGCTTAGCTATTTTAATAGGATTAAATTTTTTTTTTAAAAGACCTTTTGAGGGACTAGCTTTTTTTATTTCAGCTATAATTGAAATTTTATTATTCTTAATATTATTTTGTATTTTAGATTTAAAAAAAGATTTTTTTTTTTGAATTATAAAAAAATTAGCTTTTTTTTTATCTAAAATAATTTTTTTTTTTTTATAATTAGTAATTTTTTTTAAAATATTCATTATTTAGTTAATTGTTTAATTTTTTTAATAGCATTTCCTGAAAGTAGATAACTTTTTGACATATAATATGCTTTTTTAAAATTATTTTCCTTTTCAGAAATTACTAATCCAGCTGCAGCATTTAGAGCAACAATTTCTAAAAAAGCATTATGTTTTCCATTAAATATTTCTATTATTTTTTTACTATTATAATTTGCATCTTTGCCAAGAATTGATTTAAAGTTATATTTTTTTTTAATTAAAGATTTTGGATTAATAACAAAACTTTTAATTTTATTTTTATTTAATTCGTAAACTTTAGTTTTATTGAAGATGGATATTTCATCCAAACCCTCATTACTGTGAAAAACCCATGCTTTTTTATGACCTAAACTTTTTAAAACATTTATATAAGGAATTAATAATTTTTTGTCAAAGATACCAATAATTTGTCTTTTAACTAGAGCTGGGTTTATTAGAGGACCTAAAAGATTAAAGATTGTTTTAAAAGGAAGATTTTTTCTTACAGTAGAAACATTTTTCATTGCCAAATGATAATGTGGAGCGAATAAAAAAATAAAATTTTCTTTCTTAATTTTTTTTTCTAAATTTTTTTTATTTTCCAGTATATTAATACCAAGTTTTTCCAATACATCCGCTGACCCGCATTTTGATGTTATTGATCTATTTCCATGCTTTGCCACATTAACTCCTAAACCAGCTAATACAATTGCAGCTGCTGTTGAAATGTTTAGCGTATGTTTTCCGTCACCGCCCGTCCCACAAGTGTCTATTGAATTTTTTGGAACTTTAACTTTAATTAATTTTCTTCTTAGAATTTTTGCAGCTATTAAAATGTATTTATAATTAAATCCATTTCTAGTTATTAAAGTTAAAATTGCAGAAATTAAATTTTCATTAATTTCAGCATTAATAATTTTATTAAATAGAAGATTTAACTCTGAATCAGACAAATCTTCATTATGAATTAATTTTGCTATTAAATTTTTTATGTTCATTTAATTTTTAAAAAGTTTTTAAAGATTGTTCTACCAAAACTAGTTTTAATACTTTCGGGATGAAATTGAATACCATAAAGATGATATTTTTTATGATTTATGCCCATAATAATATTATCTTTTGTTTTTGCTGAGATTTCAAAATCTTGATTAAGTGTTTTATTGTCTATTATAAGACTATGATATCTGGTTGCATAAAAATTTTTAGGAATTTTTTTAAATAGTTTTGAACCATTATGAATAATCTTACTTAATTTCCCATGCATAATAATTTTTGCTCTTTTAATTACACTGCCAAAAGCAGCGCCTATAATTTGATGACCCAGGCATATTCCTAGAATAGGAATTTTTTTGTAAAAATTTTTGACAAGATTTATACAGATACCAGAACTATTAGGATGACCCGGACCAGGCGATATAACAATTTTATCAAAATTTTTTTTTGAAATTTGTTCTAATGAAATTTTGTCATTTCTATATATCTCAACTTTTGATCCTAATTCAGATAGAGAATGAAAAATATTGTATGTAAAACTATCATAGTTATCAATTAACAATATTTTTCTCATTTATTTAGCAGCTTCAAATAATGCTTTAGCCTTATTAACTGTTTCTTTGTATTCGTTTAAAGGAATGCTTTCAGCAACAATTCCAGCTCCAGATTGCACATAGATTTTATTATTAATAATTAAAGCAGTCCTTAAGGCAATGCATGTGTCCATTTCATTATTAGGCGTGAAGTATCCAATGCCACCAGCATATAATTTTCTTTTAGACATTTCTAAATCATCAATAATTTCCATCGCTCTAATTTTAGGCGCTCCAGACACTGTGCCTGCTGGAAAACCAGAAAACAAAGTATCTAATAAAGTATTTTTATTATCAAAATCACCAACAACATTTGAAACGATATGCATAACATGAGAGTATTTTTCAATTTTAAATTTTTGATCAACTTTTACACTCCCGATTTTTGAAACTTTCCCAACATCGTTACGTCCTAGATCCAACAACATAAGATGTTCAGAAATTTCTTTTTTATCATTAATTAGTTCCTTTTGAAATTTATAGTCTTCTTTTAAATTTTTACCTCTAGGTCTTGTTCCCGCAATAGGTCTAATAGTAATTTTATTATTTCTAACTCTTACAAGAATTTCAGGACTACTACCTGCTATTTTAAAATTATCAAAATTAAAAAAGAACATAAAAGGAGATGGATTTAATATTCTCAATTTTTTATAAAAATTAATAGGTGTTTTGTTTAGTGTACTTTCAAATCTTTGACTCAAAACAACTTGAAATATTTCTCCATTATTAATTAATTCTTTTGCTGTCGATATTGAATCTAAAAAGTTTTTTTTCGAAATATTACTTATTATTTTATTTTTTTTTTTATTTTTATTTAAATAGCTGTTAGAGATGCAAGTATTATTAATTTTAGCAATAAACTTATTTATTTCATCACATTTTAATGAATATAATTTTTTTAAATTTTTATTTTTTATTAAATTATAAATATTTTGTATAAAAAATATTTTATTTTTTTCATTGTCGTGAATAATTATTAGCTGAGGACGAATTAATTTAACATCAGGAATTTTTAAGTCATCTTTACAATTATTTGAAATTTTTTCTTTAAATCTAATTATATCATAACTAAAATAACCAGCTAACATAGCAGACATTAAAGGTAATTTTTTTGAAGTTTGAAAATGAAAATTACTAATTAACTTATTTAAATAATTGTATGGATTTTTTTTTAAAATTATTTTTTTATTATTTATGTTTTGAATTATACGATTATTTTTTGTTTCAATTATAAGATCTGGATTAAAACCAAATATTGTGTACCTTCCTCTAATTTTAACTTTTTCAACAGATTCAAATATAAAACTATCTTTATTTAAAGAGACTAATTCAATTAATTTCTCAATGGTTTCTAATTTTGGTTTATCTTTAATTGCATAAATTTGTGAAAAATTTTTGTTTTTTAAGTTTTTTTTGAATTCACCAAAAGTTGAAAAGATCATTTTTAAATATTTTTAAGATAATTATTTAGTTGCTTTTCATTAATTATAATTTTGTAATCTTTTCTAAGAAAATCTTCATACAAAATATTTATTTTATTTTTTACTAGTTCTTCTGAATATTTTTTATTATTAGGAATAAATCCAGAAATTGATTCTGTAATTATTTTTTTTTTAAGATTCCTATTAATTTGATCTTCAAGAATTTTTGAATTAATATTTTTTTCTAATAAAAATTTTTCATATTTTGTTCTTGAAAAAGATTCTTTATCTTTGAATTCCCGATTATTTTTAATTTCTATAGCTATTGTTATATCATCAATAATAACTCCTAGTTTTTTTGAATGATTTTTTAAAAGTTTTTCAGATACAATATTAGATATAGCAAGTATGTGAATATTTTTACTAATGGCTACTTTTTCAGATTCAATATTATTATTTCTAATGATTTTATTAAATTCATTTATGAATTGATTAAAAGATATTTCTTCACCATCAATTTCTGCGACAGAATTACTATAACTGGATCTAAAAAAATCATTTATTCCCCAAAACACAAAACTTAAAGCAATTAATGCAATAAAAATTTTAGCTATTATTGTTTCTGAGAATTTTCTTAAAGATGATAACATTTATTATTTTAAAAAATGATTATTTTAGTTTAGATATAACCGATTTATGAACAAAACTATATATTTCATTGCAAATTGGAAAATGAATGGAAATCATAATTCTATTAAGGAAATAGAAAGAGTTTTTAATTTTTTTAAAAAAAATACGATTTATAAATTTAAAAAAATTATATTTTGTCCACCTGCAAACTTATTAAATTTTTTTAGTCAAAGAATTAAAAGTAAATTAATAGAATTTGGCGCTCAAGATATAAGTAAAATTAATTTAAATAATGGTCCATTTACAGGTCAGATAAGTGCTAAGATGTTAAAAGAATCTGGAGCTGATTATGTTATTATTGGTCATTCAGAAAAAAGAATAATTGATGAAGATTTTAAGACTATAAAAGAAAAAATAAATATTGCTTTAAAAAATAAACTAAAAATTATCTTTTGTATTGGTGAGAATTTATCACAAAAAAACAAACAATTATCACTAAATGTCCTAAAAAAACAAATTTCAAGTTCTTTAGATAAAAAAAAAATTAATTTTAATAATTTAATTATTGCTTACGAGCCAATATGGTCAATAGGGACAGGTATTATTCCAACTAATAATTATTTAAATAAAATTTATACAAATCTTAAAAAATTTTTAAAAGATAAATATAGGGTTAAGTCACCTATAATGATATATGGTGGGTCTGTAACAACTGATAATGTTGCAAATTTAAGTAAGATTAGTTTAATATCAGGTTTTTTAATTGGAGGAGCTTCATTAAAAAGCACAAGCTTTATTAAAATTATAAAAAATTATTTTAAATAATTTATGCAAACTTTATTATTAATTATTCATATATTTTTAGCAGTTCTTTTAATTGGATCAGTGTTACTCCAAAAGTCAGATGGCGGAGCTTTAGGAATAGGCGGTAATAGTGATAATTTAATGACGTCAAGATCTGCTGGGAATTTTTTGACAAAATTTACCGCTATTCTTGCATTTTTATTTATTTTAACAAGCATCTCTTTGACCCTTATTAATAAAAAAGATATTTCCCAAAAATCTATCATTGATAAGATAGAGAAATTAGATAAAAATAGTAATTCTCAGCCCAAAATTCCAAATTCAAAATAATTTATTTTACTATTCTCTTTGTGATTGTTGTTAAATAATCTATAGTGAACTTCCATGGCGCGTTTTATTTTTGTTACCGGCGGCGTGGTTTCATCTCTTGGCAAAGGTATAGCTTCTGCTTCTATAGCAACGTTATTACAATCTAGAGGTTATAAGGTAAGAATTAGAAAATTAGATCCTTACTTAAATATAGACCCAGGCACAATGAATCCTTATGAGCATGGCGAGGTTTATGTAACAGAAGATGGAGCAGAAACAGATCTTGATCTTGGACACTACGAAAGGTTTACAGAAATAAATTCAAAAAAATCAGACAATATTACAACAGGAAAAATTTATCAAAATATAATAATTAAAGAAAGAAACGGTCAATATAAAGGATCAACTGTACAAATTATTCCACATGTTACTGATGAAATAAAAAAATTTATTACTAGTGATCTGACTAATGAAGATTTCGTAATTTGTGAAATAGGTGGAACGGTAGGAGATATTGAAAGTTTGCCTTTTTTAGAAGCCATTAGACAATATTCTAATGAAGTCGGAACTAAAAATTGTTTATTTATTCACTTAACTTTAGTTCCTTATATTAAAAGTGCAGCTGAATTAAAAACAAAGCCAACTCAACATTCTGTAAAAGAACTTAGAAGCATTGGTATACAGCCTGACATGATTTTGTGTCGTTCTGAAAGTTTAATTCCTAATGAAGAAAAAGCTAAAATCGCATTATTTTGCAATGTAAAAAAATCAAACGTATTTCAATCCATCGATGTAAAATCAATTTATGAGGTTCCAATTAAGTATCAAGAAGAAGGATTAGATAAAAAAATATTGGAACATTTTAAAATTGTTAATAGAACAAATCCAAAATTAGATAATTGGAAATCTTTTAATAAAAAACTTAATAACAAAAAAAACAGTATTAAAATTTCTATTGTGGGTAAATACACGCATTTAAAAGATGCTTACAAATCTTTAAACGAAGCATTAATTCACGCTGCAGTTTATAATAATGTAGATTTAGATCTTAATTGGATTGAGTCTTCAGATATTAAGAATTTAAAAGATTTAGAATATAAATTAGGTAAATCGAATGGAATTTTAATACCGGGTGGTTTTGGAAAACGTGGCGTTGAAGGTAAAATTTTATCTGTTCAATTAGCGAGAGGTAAAAAAATACCTTTTTTTGGAATATGTTTTGGAATGCAAATTTCAGTTATAGAATTTTCAAGAAATTTATTAGGTCTTAAAGATTCAAATTCTACAGAATTATCTAAGACAAAAAATCCTGTAGTTTGTCTTATGGAAGAATGGATAAAAGGCAAAAAGATTTTAAAGGGAGAAAAATATAAAATTGGTGGTTCAATGAGATTAGGTTCTTACCCTGCAAAAGTTAAAAAAAATTCATTACTTTACAAAATTTATGGCAATAAAACCTTAATTCACGAAAGACATAGACACAGATATGAAGTAAATAATTCTTATAAATCAATGTTAGAAAAAAAAGGTGTTATATTTTCAGCTAATTCACCGGATGGTAAATTACCTGAGGCTATAGAACTGAAAGATCACCCTTGGTTTGTGGGAGTTCAATTTCATCCAGAATTAAAATCAAGACCTTTCCATCCTCATGAAATATTTATTTCATTTATTGATGCTGCTATTAAAAATAAAAAATTAAATTCATGAAAAATAAAATTATTAAAATTAAAAAATTAAATTTAGGTAATGATCTCCCCCTGACTTTAATTGCGGGTCCTTGTCAAATTGAAAGTAAAGATCACTGTCACATGATTGCCTCAAAAGTTAAAGAAATAACAAATAAATTAAAGATAGGATTTATTTTTAAAAGTTCTTTCGATAAAGCCAATAGAACAAGTTTAAAATCTAAAAGAGGAATTGGCCTTGATAAGTCATTGTCTATATTTGATTACATTTCAAAAGATTTAGATATTCCTGTTTTAACAGACGTTCATAATGAGGAACAATGTAAAATAGTTTCTAAAGTTGTTGATGTTATACAAATACCAGCTTTTCTATGTAGACAGACAGACTTATTAATTGCTGCTGCTAAAACAAATAAAGTCGTTAATGTTAAAAAAGGACAATTCCTAGCTCCTTGGGATATGAAGAATGTTATAAAAAAAATAGAAGAGAGTGGTAATGATAAAATATTAGTTACGGAAAGAGGAGTTAGTTTTGGATATAACACATTAGTTTCTGATATGCGTTCATTATCAATTTTAGCAGATTTTGGTTATCCAGTGGTTTTTGATGCCACCCATTCCGTTCAACAACCCGGAGCTAAAGGCAATAGTAGTAGTGGTGAAAGACAATTTGTTAATTCATTATCAAGAGCTGCTGTAGCCGTAGGGGTTTCAACGATATTTTTGGAGACCCATGATAATCCTGACAAGGCCCCATCTGATGGAGCAAATATGATACCTCTTAGTAACTTAGAGAGTTTGCTTAAAGATTTAATAGGAATAGATAAATTAATTAAGTCAAAATAGTAATGTCAGTTATTAAAAAGGTTAAAGCAAGACAGGTTTTTGATAGCAGGGGTTTTCCAACAGTAGAAGCAGAAGTAATATTAGCTAATGGCTCTGTAGGTCAATCAATAGTGCCCTCAGGGGCCTCCACTGGATCATATGAAGCTCATGAACTTAGAGACCAAAGTAAGGAGTATTTAAAAAAAGGAGTTCTAGATGCTGTAAAGAATATTAATTTAGAAATCAATAAAGCAATTTCAGGTTTTTCAGTTTTTAATCAAAAAAAAATAGATAATTTCTTAATTAAATTAGATGGTACTGAGAATAAAAAAAGATTAGGCGCTAATGCTATTTTGGCAGTTTCCATTGCAAATGCTAAAGCAGCTGCAGCATACAATAAAACTCCACTATATAAGTACTTAGGAGGTAATAATAAAAATAAGTTACCATTTCCAATGTTAAATATAATTAATGGAGGAGCTCACGCTAACAATTCTCTGCAAATTCAAGAATTTATGATTAGGCCTGATGGAGCAAAATCCTTTAAGGACTGTTTAAGGATGTCTTTTTTGGTTATTCAAAATTTAAAAGAAGAATTAAAATTAAAAAAATTTAATACTAATCTTGGTGATGAAGGAGGTTTCGCGCCATCCTTTGATAGCGATGAAAAAGCAATAGAATATATAATTAAAGCAGTAAAAAAATCTGGTTTAAAAATAGGCAAAGATATTAATATTTGTTTAGATGTAGCTGCAAACGAACTTTATACTTCTGGAAAATACAAAATAAAAGAAAATAAAAATACTGTTACTTCAGATCAACTGATTCATTATTATAAAAAGCTATGTAATAATTTTCCGATCGTTTCTATTGAAGATCCAATTTATGAGGATGATTGGAATGTTTGGAAAAAATTAACTAAAGAGTTAGGAAAACAAATTCAAATTGTTGGTGATGATTTATTTGTAACAAATTTAATTCGATTAAAAAAAGGTGTTAATGTATCAGCGGCTAATGCAATTTTAATTAAACCTAATCAGATTGGTACAGTTTCTGAAACTTTAGAAGTTATTAATTTTGCCAAAAAAAATAATTTTAACACAATCATTTCTCATAGATCTGGTGATAGCGAGGATACTTTTATTGCTGACTTAGCAGTTGCAACTGAATCTTCTCAAATTAAAACTGGTTCGTTAGCAAGATCTGAAAGAGTTGCAAAATATAATAGATTATTAAGAATAGAAGAAGAGATTGGAAAAAAATCTCAAATGTCAATATTAAAATGAGTAATTTAAGCAACTCAATTCCTGAAAAAAAATTTTATTTTATAATACTTTTGATATTTTTATATATTGTTTTTAATTTTTTTGGAGGAGACAGAGGTCTTATTGAGTTTTTTAAAAAGAAAAGTTTATTAAAAGAATTTCAAGAAAAAAATTTAGAAATAAAAAAAGAAATTAATTTTTTAACAAAAAAAAATGATTTTTTATCAGTGAATATAAATAAAGATTATCTCGATGAAATTTATAGAGATTATTTTGTATTGGGAAAAAAAGGCGAAAAGATCTATATTATTAATCAAAAATGACAGTTAGACATCCTGAAAAAGTTAATAATATTGACCATCCAATTCAAAAAAAACCATCATGGATAAGAGTAAGAGCTGGCCACTCTAATGAATATATTGAAACCAAAAATATTTTAAAAAAAAATAATCTTTTTACAGTTTGTGAGGAAGCTTCCTGTCCAAATATTAATGAATGTTGGAGTAAAAAACATGCAACATTTATGATTATGGGAGATACTTGCACCAGAGCTTGTGCATTCTGCAATGTTAAAACTGGAGTTCCACAATCCTTAGATCTTCTTGAGCCTAAAAAAATTGCACAAAGTGTTAAAGATTTAAAATTACTACATGTAGTCATAACTTCAGTTGACAGAGATGATTTAGAGGATGGAGGAGCAAAACATTTTGCAAATGTTATTTCCGAAATTAAAAAATATAATGATAAAACAACTGTTGAAGTTTTAACACCCGATTTTTTAAGAAAAGGGGATGTTTATAAAATTGTTGTAGACGCAAAGCCTGACGTTTTTAATCATAATCTAGAAACTATTCCACGTCTTTATTTAAAAGTAAGGCCTGGTTCTCGTTATTTTCAGTCTTTAGATTTATTAAAGAAAGTTAAGGACTATAGTTCAAATATTTTTACTAAATCAGGTCTAATGGTAGGTTTAGGTGAAACAAAAGAAGAGATTATGCAAGTTATGGATGATTTAAGAGTAGCAGGGGTAGATTTTTTGACTATTGGTCAGTATTTGCAACCAAGCGTAAAACATTATCCAATAAAAAATTTTATAACTCCTGAAGAGTTTGAAAATTACAAATTAATAGCAGAAGGAAAAGGATTTTTATTAGTTTCATCAAGCCCATTAACAAGATCTTCTTATCATGCCTCTGAGGATTTTGATATTTTGAAAAAGAGAAGATTTAACAACCTAATCTAAATTGCCAGTTAAAAAAATTACAAAAACATTTAATTATTCTAAAAAAGATCTTATTGAATTAGTTTTAAAAATTGAGGATTATAAAATTTTTTTACCATGGTGTGTCAATTCAAAAATTTTATCAATTGATAAAAATAAAAAAAACCTAAAAATAACGGCTGATTTAGAGATAGGCTTTAAGTCTTTTAGAGAGATTTATACCAGCAACGTTTTTTACGATGATAAAAATTCAAAGATTGAAGTAACCTCTATCAGTGGAAATATAAAAAAATTATTAAATATTTGGGAATTTGAAGTAATCGATAAAAAGTCGTGTACTGTAAATTTTTTTATAGATATCGAATTAAAAAATCCAATCATTAATATTATATTTAGTAAGTTTTTTAATTATGGTTTTGAAAAAATTTTAAATTCTTTTGAACAACGAGCTAGAGAAACTATAAAATATTAACGTGATTTTTTATTAATTTTATAGCTTTAATTAAAGTCTGATTTTGAATATTTAATCTTGATAATTTTTTATTAAAATTAAATTTAATTATTTCTAATTTTTTTTTGCTACAAATGCCAATATAAACAAGACCTATAGGTTTTTTTTTAGTTCCACCATCTGGACCAGCTACACCAGTTACAGATATAGCTATATTTGATTTTGTAATTTTAAGTAAATTTTTACACATTTCTTTACATGTTTCTGGACTAACTGATCCATATTTTGTTAAGGTTCTTTGTCTTACTTTAAGAAGTTCAATCTTTGATTTATTTGAATACGAAACTATGCCAGTCATAAAGTATTTGGATGCCCCAGATATTTTTGTTAAATTATAACTAATTAAACCACCGGTGCAGGATTCTGCCACAGCTACTTTTATTTTATTTTTTTTTAGTATTTTAGTTAAGTTTTTTAGTTGATTGTTTAGATGCATAAATAAATGATTAAAAATGAATATAACCCTGCAATTATGTCATCCATTATAACTCCTGTTGCATTTTTAATTTTTAAATCAAAATAACTTGCTGGCCACGGTTTGCTAATGTCAAAAAGTCTAAATAATAAAAAAGATAGTATTATTAAAAAAAAATTATTTTCACATATTAGCAGAGGTATTGATTGACCTATAAATTCGTCTATTACAATTTCTTTTGGGTCAGAGGACGAAAAAGATTGATTCAATGTTTTATTTAAAAAGTAAAAAGAATAAAAAAAAATAGTAATAATGAAGAATATAAAAAAAGAAGTATTAAGATAATTATAAAATAAATAATAAATTATTATAGTAATAAGCGATCCCATCGTTCCTGGAATAGGCAAAAATCCCACTCCAAATAAAGTAAAAAATTTTTTATTAAAATTAATTATTTGTGACAGATGTTATTACCTCACATGCAATTGATTTATTTTTTCCAATATTACCAAGTCTATCAGTTGTCTTTCCTTTAACGCTTATTCGTTTTTCATTAATATTACAAATTTTTGCAAGATTCTTTGATATAATTTTCTTATATTTTTTTAGGTTTGGTTTTTCAGCGATAATATTAATATCAATATTATTTATTTTAATATTTTTTTCTTCAATAAGATTAATTACTTTTTTTAAAAAAAAAGTTGATCTTTTATTTTTAAATTTTTTATTATTTGGAAATAAAGTTCCTATATCCCCTAATTTTTTAGATCCTAAAAGAGAATCTATTAAAGCATGTATTACAGGATCACCGTCGGAGTGACCAACTGTACCCATTGGGTATGGTATATATATACCTCCTAAATATAATTTATATTTTTTTTCTAATTTATGAATGTCATAGCCAATTCCATAGAACATTTCTTTTTTATTATTTAAATCATTTTTAAGAGTAATTTTAATATTATTATGATCTCCAAGTATTTTTTTAACTTTAAAATTTTTTAAAAAAAATAATGAAGATTCATCGTTAAACTCTTTATTTTTATATTCTTTATGCAAAGAAAATATTTTTTTATAAGAAAAACATTGAGGCGTTTGAATCGACAGTACTTTTTTTCTATCTAAAATTTTGTTTTTAAAAACTATAGAGTCAGTGTTTGGTATGTATGGAATTACAGCATCATTTTTTATAGAAGATTTAATAATTTTATTAACTAATTTTTTTTTTAAAAATGGTCTTGCTGCATCGTGTATTAAAACTTTTTTATAATTTTTTGTTTTTAATTTCTTAAGAGCAAGAAATACTGAATCTTTTCTTTCCTTTCCCCCTTCAATTATTGTGATTTTTTTATTTTTATAAACTTGATCTTTAAATTTTTTAAACTGGGGCTTATTAATTACTAAAATTATCTTTTTAATTGGTTTTAATTCAGAAAATATTTTAAGAGAGTAATTTATTATTAATTCATTATCAAATACTGTATATTGTTTTGGTATATTTTTTGAATATCTATGACCTTTGCCAGCAGCTAAAATTATAGCGCAATAATTCATAAAAAATGATTAAAAAAATATTAAGTTCAAATTTACTTTTATACATTAGTACTTTTCTTTCAATCATTTTTGGAATTTTTACACTTTATACATTTTCTGGAAGCAGTTTTGTTCAATTAAATGAAAATAATATTCAGTTTATATTAATCATAAACATATTCATTATTTGTTTATTATTTTTTTTAATTATTAGAAAGCTTGTAGTTTTTTTATATAAATCTAAAGAAATTACAGGTGTAAGAACAAATCTAAATTTTATAAAATATTTTATTTTTGTAACAGCGGTCCCATCTATTTTTGTAGCAGTATTTTCTCTAATGCTTTTTAACCTTGGTATTGAAAAGTGGTTTGATAAAAAAGTTAATGATGTAGTAAATAATTCAGTTGAGGTTGCAAGAAATTATCTTGAGGAAAATCAAAATTCTATAAAAGGTGAAATATTAGCAATGGCAAATGATTTAAATCGTAATTTTAATTTATATAATGAAAATAAACCTCTATTTCAAAATTATTTTGATCAACAATCTAGATTTAGAAAAATTGAAGAATCTTATTTAATTAATAAAGATGGTCTACTTCTGTTTTCTACCTCATTTACTAATAAAAGTAATTTTATCTCACCATTAAAAACTTTTTTAGATATGGCTCAAAATGGACAAACTATACTAATTTCTGATGCAAATAAAAATCAAACAAATGCTTTAGTAAAATTAAACACCCCTGATAATATTTTTTTATACACCATTAGATATGTTGACCCAGAAACAGTTAATTTTTTAAAAAAAACTGGTGAGGCATCTACATTTTATTATAAATTAAAATCTAATAGTCTTGGTCTTCAGATTAGTTTTGCATTAGTTTACATTGTGATTGTTAGCTCATTAATTTTGTTATCTGGAATATATGCAATTAACATTGCTAATAAAATTTCAAAACCGATTATCAAATTAATATTTGCAGCAAAAGAGGTTTCTACTGGAAATCTTGATGTAAAATTAAAAGATGAAAAAGAAGATGATGATTTTAAAAAATTATATCAAACGTTTAATATAATGACACAAGAGATTCAGGCTCAAAAAAATAAAATTGCTTTATCAGAAAGATATCAAGCTTGGGAAATGGTAGCAAAAAAACTCGCGCATGAAATTAAGAATCCCTTAACTCCAATTACACTTTCATTAGAGAGAATTAAAGATAGGTATTCAAAACAAATTAACATTGATAAGGCTGATTTTGAAAATTATTTAAATATTATATCAAGGCAGGTAGAGGATATAGGAAAGTTAGCAAATGAGTTTTCAGATTTTGCAAGAATGCCAAATCCTATTAAAAAGTCTAACAATTTAAAAAAATTAATACAAGATAGTATCAATTTATACAAGTTATCTGAAAATAAAATAATTTTTGATTTAAACTATAACAGCACGAAAGATATCTTTGAATTTGATCTAAATCAAATTTCAAGAGTTTTAATAAATATTATTAAAAATTCTCTAGAATCTATTCATGAAAAACAAGAATTAGATAAAAATTTACAGGGAATAATAAATATTTTCGTAGAAAATAATAATGATTTTATTTACATTACAATTGAAGATAATGGCGTTGGTTTTAAAACTACGCCAAAAGATTTAATTTCACCTTTGACAACAACAAAACAACATGGCTCAGGACTTGGATTGTCAATTGTTTCTAAAATTTTACATCAACATGGTGGTGATTTAAATTTTATAGAAAAAAGCAATGGAGCTAAAATTAAATTAAGTATTAAGATTAATTAATGAAAAGTGAAATTTTACTAATTGACGATGAAAAAGATATTAGATTTGCAGTACATGAAATCTTAAAAGACAACAATTTTTTTGTTCGTGAAGCTGATACTGTTGAAAAGGCACTATCAGAAATTAAAAAAAAATTGCCAGATTTGGTCATATTAGATGTTTTATTAGATGAAAAAAATAGGGATGGCATCGATGTATTAAAATTTATTAAATCAGTAGATACAGATGTTCCTGTTATTATGATATCCGGCCACGCAAATATTAAAATTGCAGTTGACTCAATAAAACTTGGTGCATTTGAATTTTTAGAAAAGCCCTTTAATAAAGATAGATTATTGAATTTTGTTAATAGAGCGATTGAAACTTCATCTTTAAAAAAAGAAAACAAGTCTTTAAAAAAAAATCTTTATTTGTCAAATGAATTAGTTGGAAATTCATCGACACTAGTAAAATTAAGAAACGCTATAGATAAATTTTCAAAAACTGATAGTCGAATTTTAATCTCTGGACCGGCCGGTTCCGGAAAAGAATTGGTAAGTAGGCTTATTCATGAAAAATCATTTAGATCGGAAAATTCATTTAAAGTAGTTAATGGAGCTATTTTAGATCCCAATCATTTTGATTTTGAACTATTTGGTTTAGAAAATAAAGATAAAATTGTGTCAGGAATATTTGAAAAATCTAATAATGGAACTTTATTAATTGATAATGTTTCTGATGTGCCATTACAAACACAAGGCAAAATTTTAAGAGTCTTGTCAGATCAAAAATTTCACAGAGTAAATGGTGTTGATGAAATTAGTGTAAATATAAGAGTTATTTGTTCAAGCAGTAAAAATTTAAAGCAGGAGATTGAGAATGGTAATTTTAGAGAAGACTTATTTCATAGAATAAATGTCATTCCAATTGAAACTCCTTATTTAAAAAATGTGAAAGAAGATATCCCCTTTTTAATAGAGTATTTCGTTAAAAAAATTTCTGATAGTAACGGTTTAAAACCAATTGTTATAAATTCAAAAAATACAGTTTTTTACGATTATGATTGGCCTGGAAATGTAAGAGAACTAAGAAATTTAATTGAAAGAGTTGTTATATTAGCTTCAGGTAAAAATGAGGAAGTTGATAAAATTTTATCTGAATCTTTAAAAATTTCATCAGTGAAAGAAAGTAACAGTGAAGATGCATTTCAATTTCCTTTAAAAGAAGCTAGAGAAAAATTTGAAAAAAACTATCTTGAAATTCAACTTAATAGACATAATGGAAATGTCTCTAAAACAGCTGATTATATTGGAATGGAAAGAAGTGCTTTACATAGAAAACTAAAATCTTTAGGTATTAATTAACTATGACAATTAAAGTTGCCATTAATGGTTTTGGTAGAATTGGAAGGACAATTTTAAGAGCTCATTACGAAAATAAAAAAAAACATAATTTAGAAATTGTTGCAATTAATGGTTCAGGCAATGCACAAGATAATGCGCATTTATTAAAATATGACTCTACACATGGAAAATTCAACGAAGATGTATCCTCAAAAGAAAATTTTATTTTTATTAACAAAGATAAAATTGAAGTTTTAAATAAAAAAGATCCAAAAAATTTACCATCATGGAAAAATTTACAAGTAGATTTAGTTTTAGAGTGCACCGGTCGTTTTAATTCTAGAGATGAAGCTCAATTGCATATCAATGCTGGAGCAAAAAAAGTTTTAATTTCTGGTCCAGGATATTCCCCTGGAACAGGAAAAGAAGCTGACGCAACAATTGTTTATGGAGTTAATCATAAAATATTAAAAAAAAATCACACAATTGTATCCAATGCTTCTTGCACTACCAACTGTTTAGCTCCTATCGCAAAAGTATTAAATGACAGTTTAGGAATTGAGTCAGGCATTATGAATACAATTCATGCTTATACTAACGATCAAGTATTAAATGATGCCTATCATAATGATTTACGAAGAGCACGAGCTGCCGCATTATCTATGATTCCAACTAAGACTGGGGCTGCAACTTCTATTGGATTAGTTATACCTGAATTAGAAGGCAAATTAGATGGATTATCTGTACGGGTTCCAACTAATAATGTTTCTTTAGTTGATCTAACTTTCATTTCCAAGAAAAAAACATCAGTAAAAGATATTAATGAAATTATAAAAGCGGCAGCAAAAACTAATTATCTAAATATTATTCAGTTCAATACTGAGCAATTAGTATCTATAGATTTTAACCATAATCCATATTCTTGTATTTTTGACTCAACTCAAACAAGAGTATCTAGTGATGGCAAGCTAGTTAAAGTACTGGCATGGTATGATAACGAATGGGGTTTTTCAAATCGGATGTTAGATACTTCTATCGCTTTAATGAAAGCTTAAATCATTAACAAATTGATTAAAAAAAAATAATTGTTAAAACTACTTTAAATTTAGTTGCGCCCTTAGCTCAGCTGGATAGAGCATCGGTTTTCTAAACCGAGGGTCAGAGGTTCGAATCCTTTAGGGCGCGCCAATTTTATAATTTATGGCTAAAATTTTAATTTTAGGAGCAGGCTCAATGAGCACTGCTTTCGCTTTTCCATGCAGTGACAATAATCATAAAGTTTCAATAGTAGGAACTCATTTGGAAGATAATTTTATAGATATTATTAAATCCAATAAAAATACTCATCCAGTATTAAAATCTAAAATTCCAGATAATGTAAAAATTTATAAATTTGATAGTTTTAATGATTTGTTAAAAGACGCAGATCTAATAGTTATAGGCGTTAGTTCAAAGGGAATTAATTGGGCATCTGAACAATTAATAAAAATTAAAAATAACCAACAAATTTTAATTTTAACAAAAGGATTACATGTTAATAAAAAAAATCGTTACGAAGTCTATTCTGATACAGTTAAAAATATTTTGTTAAAAAATGGAATTAAAAATTTAAAAATTTCAGTTGCAGCCGGACCATGTTTGGCATCAAATTTATCTAATAAAGTTTTAACCAACGTTATTTTTGCTAACAAAAAAATCTCTGTAGTTAAAAAATTATCTAAATTATTAACTACATCTTATTATAAAATTAAATGCTCTAATGATGTAATTGGTGTTGCAGCATGTGGCGGAATTAAAAATATTTATGCAATGATTGTTGGTACATCAATTGGAATTAATTTAAAAAATGAAAATGATAATAAAAATCTTAATACTGCCGCAACTTTATTTAATCAGTCAATAATAGAAATGTGTCATTTTATAAAAAAAATAGGTGGCAAAAATTCGACGGTAATGGATTTAGCAGGTGTAGGGGATTTGTATGTTAGTTGTACGGGAGGCAGAAATTCAAAAATGGGTAAATTTATTGGAATGGGAATGACATATAAGAATGCCAAATTAAAGAAGATGCCGAATGAAACTGTTGAAGGCGCTGATTTAATTTTTGAAATTGGAAAAAAAATTGTTAAAGATTTTACAGTTAACGAGCTACCTCTAATGACAACGTTTATAAAAGCTTTATTGAATAATACTAAATTTAATGTAAACAGAAAAATTTTTTATAAGTGTTAGAAAAATTTTATGTTTATATGATTGCAAATTTAAATAATAAAAAAATTACCACATACGTTGGCTGGACAAAAAACTTAAAAAAAAGGCTTTGTTTTCATAACAGTGGTAAAGGAGCTAAATTTACTAGAGGAAGAAAGTGGATTTTAATTTATAAAAAAAAAATGCTTTCAAAAAAAGAAGCCATGCAGTTTGAATATAAATTGAAAAAAGATCGAAAAGCTCGAAAAGTTATAATTAGAAAATTTATCGATACAACTTTTGATTGATTATAACAATAATACTCTTTTAAGTAATTTTTTATTTAAGTATAAATCCAGAACTTAAACTTAACTTTTAAAAAAAATGAAAAAAATTATATTAAATTCATTTGCAGTTTTAGCTTTTGTTGTGACTTTTTTGTTTACAACTTTTAATGCTAATGCAAATCAAACGCGAGAAAACGTAATAAAACGTGGATCGCTTAATTGCGGAGTCTCTCAAGGCGTTCCAGGATTTTCTAATGCAGATGCATCAGGAAAATGGTCTGGTATTGATGTTGATTTTTGTAGAGCTGTAGCTGCAGCTGTACTTGGAGATGCTAACAAAGTTAAATATACTCCTCTAAGTGCTAAAGACAGATTTGAAGTTCTTAAAGCAGGAGATATTGATGTTCTTGCAAGAAATACAACTTGGACATTATCTAGAGATGGTGGACTTGCTTTAGATTTTATCGGAACAAATTTTTACGATGGACAAGGTTTCATGGTGAGAAAAGCTGCTAACATAAACTCTGCAAAAAAACTTAATAACGTAAAAGTTTGTGTAGAAACGGGAACTACAACAGAACTAAACTTAAGAGATTATTTTAAAGCAAATAAACTTAAGTATGAGCCAGTAGCTTTTACGAAGTCAGATGAAGCAGTTGCTGCTTATGACTCTGGACGTTGTGATGTTTATACTACTGACAAATCAGGGTTAGCTGCAAATAGAACAAAAACTAAAAATCCAGCTGATCACATAATTTTGCCAGAAACAATTTCTAAAGAGCCATTAGGACCTGTTGTAAGAGGTAATGATGAAAACTGGGCAAACATTACAAGATGGGCTTTAAACGTAATGATCGAAGCTGAAGAGCTAGGTGTTACAAAAGCTAATGTTGATACTTTAAAATCTACTGATAATCCTGCAATCAAAAGATTATTAGGACTTGAAGGTGAAACTGGTAAAAATCTTAGTTTAAGTAATGAGTGGAGCTACAACATAATTAAGCAAGTTGGTAATTATGGTGAAAGTTATGAAGCTAATGTTGGTCCAAAAACTCCAGTTGGTTTAGGAAGAGGGTTAAATCAATTGTGGACAAAAGGTGGTATTTTATACGCACCTCCAGTAAGATAGTTTCTTAAAATTTATAAAAGGGCCGATTTAATATCGGCCCTTTTTTTTTAAGTTAAACATATGTTTTTAAATTCTGAATTTAAAACTAATCTTAAAAAAAATTTACAGCTATCTAATTTAATCCCGCAAATTTTATTACTTCTATTTTTCTTTTTTATTATTTACTATTTTGCAAATAATGCACAAATAAATATGAAAGCCAGAAACATGAGTTCTGGTTTTGATTTTTTAGGAACCAATTCTGGTTTTGATATTCAATTTAGTTTAATTGATTACGATGGGTCATCAAGCTACGGAAGGGCGTATCTTGTTGGATTGTTAAATACTTTATTAGTAGCATTTTTTGGAATATTTTTTGCAACTATACTTGGATTTATTATTGGAATTTCTAGACTTTCTTCAAATTGGATTATTAATAGATTGTCATTAATATATGTTGAATTATTTAGAAATTTACCATTAATTTTGCAGATTTTTTTTTGGTATTTTACAGTTTTAAGATCATTACCAAGCACAGAAAAAAGTTTAATAATTTTTAATTTTCTAATTATAAATTTACAGGGTTTTTATATACCGAAATTTATTTTTACTAATTCTCAGTATATATTTTACGGAATCATTTTTTCTCTACTTACGATTTTATTAATTAAATATTATGCAAATAAAATGTTTTATGAGCATGCAAAAGTTATTCCTGTTTTTAAGATATCATTATTATTAATTATATTATTTCCTATAATTTTTTCTTTTATTGGTGGAGTGAAAATTAATATTGAGTATCCAAAATTAGTAAAAAATTTTGGTATTTTTAACTATTTGGGAGGAATTAAATTAATACCAGAATTTTTGGCATTAGTATTTTCTCTTTCTTTATATACCTCAGCATTTATAGCAGAAAATGTTAGAGCTGGTATTTTGGCAATTAATAAAGGCCAAAAGGAGGCTGCTAAATCTTTAGGGCTTAACAATTCGCAGTCATTGAATTTGATTGTAATTCCTCAAGCCTTAAGAGTTATTATTCCTCCAACCACTAATCAGTATTTAAATCTAACAAAAAATTCTTCATTAGCAGCAGCAATAGGATATCCAGATTTAACCGGAGCATTTGCAGGAACCGCTTTGTCACAAACAGGAAAAGCGATTGAAATTATATTTATTGTAATGATGACATATCTAACAATTAGTTTGTTTATCTCAATTATTTTAAATTGGTATAATAAAAAAATCGCTTTAGTCGAAAGGTAAAATGAATAAAGAAAATATAAAAAATTGGCTAAAAGTAAATTTGTTTTCAAATTGGTACAATTCTATAATTTCATTATTTGTTTTGTTTATTATTTTATCCATAATTCCTTCATTCATAGACTGGGCAATTATAAAAGCTACTTATTTTGGAAAAACAAAAGCTGATTGCAAAGCAGGTGGAGCATGTTGGGTTTTTATAAGTGTTTGGTTTGAAAAATTTATTTATGGATTTTATCCTGACAAAGAACTTTGGAGAGTTAATTTAGCTTTTGTAATTTTAATTTTAACAGTCTTGTGTGCTTTTTTTGTAAAGTCAAAAATTAAACCATATATTTTATTTTTTTTAATTTTTATTTTTCCAATGATAGGATTTATTCTAATTCATGGAGGATTTGGTTTAGAGAATGTTGAAACAAGAGTTTGGGGAGGACTTTCATTAACTTTTATGTTAACTTTTTTTGGTATTATCTTTGCATTTCCTTTAGGAGTTTTGTTAGCCTTAGGAAAAAGATCTGAATTACCCGTCATTAAATATTTTTGTATTGCTTTTGTAGAATTTTGGAGAGGAATACCTTTAATTACAGTTCTTTTTGCAGCTGCTATTATGTTTCCATTGCTTCTTCCAGCTAATACAAATGTTGATAAATTATTAAGGGTTGCAATTGGTTTGGGCATATTTGAATCTGCATATGTAGCTGAGGTAATTAGAGGTGGTCTCCAATCTTTGCCAAAAGGTCAGTATGAAGCCGCAAAATCGCTAGGTATGAGTTATTGGAAAATGAATTTTTTAATTATACTCCCACAAGCTATTAAGACTGTTATACCAGGTCTTACCAATACTTTTATTGCATTATTCAAGGATACCCCATTAATTATATTGGTTGGGTTGCTTGAACTTTTGGGAATGGTGAATTTAGCAAAGTCTAACTCATATTGGCTTGGCATGGCAGTTGAGGGGTACATTTTTGTGGGAATAATTTTTTGGTTTTTTTCATATTTATTAAGTAGATATACTCAAAGCTTAGAGAAAAAATTTAGCACAGAGAAGCATTAATGAGCGAAAACATTATAGAATTTAAGAATGTTAATAAATGGTATGGAAAATTTCATGTTCTAAAAGATATTAATTTGTACGTCAATAAAGGAGAAAAAATAATTATCTGCGGACCATCCGGTTCTGGAAAATCAACTTTAATACGATGCATTAATGGTCTTGAGCAGCATCAAGAAGGCAGCATAATTGTAGAGGGTATTGAACTAGACAATACACTAAAAAATATTGATAAAATACGCGGAGATGTTGGAATGGTTTTCCAACAATTTAATTTATTTCCTCACTTAACAATTTTAGATAATTGCGCACTTGCACCTGCATGGGTCAAAAAGATTCCAAAAAAAAAAAGCGAAGAAATTGCTATGGAATATTTAAAAAAAGTTAGAATATCAGAACAAGCAAATAAATATCCAGGACAATTATCAGGCGGGCAACAACAACGAGCAGCAATTGCAAGAGCATTATGTATGCAGCCAAAAATTATGTTATTTGATGAACCTACTTCGGCGTTAGATGCTGAAATGATAAAAGAGGTTTTAGAAATTATGACCGATCTAGCAAAAGCTGGTATGACAATGGTTGTTGTTTCGCATGAAATGGGTTTTGCTAAAACTGTTGCAGATAGAATTATTTTTATGGATGAAGGGAAAATTATTGAAACTAAAAAAACTAAAGATTTTTTTGAGAATCCTGAGAATGAAAGAACAAAGCTTTTTTTAAGTCAGATACTTCGTTAATTTTATGTTTCGTTTTTTTTTAGTTTTTATATTCATAATTTTTTATTCATTAAATTTAAATGCACACATAGATCATAACAAAAATTTAAATAAAATTGAATTTGATATTTATAGAAATAATGAAAAAGTTGGTTATCACAAAGTTACTTTTTCTAATAAGAATGGTTTTAAGGAAGTTTCAACAGATGTGTATTTTGACATAAAATTATTAGGAGTTTCTATTTATAAATATCATTCATTAGGAAAAGAAATTTATAAAGATCATAAATTAATCGAATTTAAATCAACAACAAAAGATGGAAACGATAAAGATTATTGCAATATTACAATGTCAAAGAGCGGAGAATATAATTTTGACGGAACTACAGAAGGTAAATTTTTTAAGTATTCCTCTAAAAAAGATTTTTCATTAGGAACATGGTGGAATCATGACGTTTTAATTAATAATAATTTTGTATTAGGACAAAGCTGTAGATCCACTGAAACAAAAATAACTTTTTTAAATAAGGAAGAAAAATTGATTAATAATAAAAAACAAATTGTTCAGTTTTTTAATGTTAAAGGCGAGGGTATTGATGTTAAGATAGGTTTTACTGACAATACATTGCAATGGGTTTCAATGGATTTTTCTCTTAAAGGAGAATGGAACTATCAATTAAAGAATTTAAATTAGAAAATTTAGTTAACTTTTCTTAAATAAAACTGTGTAACATCAGTATGTTTTGTGTCAAATCCCGTTTCGCAATAACTTAAATAATAATTCCATAAATTTTTAAATTTTTCGTCAAAACCAATTTTTGAAATATTATCCCATGACTTGTTAAAATTTTCTTTCCAAATTCTTAATGTTTTTGCATAGTCTTTTCCAAAAGATTTTTCTTTATATATTTCAAAATTATTATCTTTAAATAATTTGTACAAAATATTTTTTGAGGGAAGGACTCCTCCAGGGAAAATATATTTTTGTATAAAATCAACTTGATTTATGTAATTTAAATATTCATCATCATTAATAGTTATTATTTGAAAGCAAGCTTTTCCATTTTTTTTAAGTACTTGATTTAAAGTTTTAAAATAAATATTCCAATATTTTTTTCCAACGGCCTCAAACATTTCTATAGAAACAATTTTGTCATAAAAATTAATAGAATTTAATTTTCTATAATCTTTAAATATAATTTTGGAATTATTATTTAAATTATTTTTTTTTATTAACTCTTCAACATAAGAAAATTGTTGTGCACTAATTGTTAAACCTTCTATTTGCGATTTTGTTTTTTCATAATTTCTTTTTATAAAACCACCCCAACCTGAACCAACCTCAAGAACATTGTCTGAAGATTGGATATCTAAATTTTGGATAATATTGTCATATTTATTATTTTGAGAAGTTGATAAATTATCAGTTTCTTTTAAAAAAATTCCAGAAGAATAGGTCATAGTTGAGTCTAACCATAAAGAATAAAATTTATTTCCAAGGTCATAATGGAAATGAATGTTTTTTTGAGCTTGATTGATAGAATTTGATTTAAGGAGAAATTTTATTTTCTCTATAAATCTTGATAAATAATTATCAGCCCAATTTTTTTTTTTAATTTGTTGATTTTTTAACAAAATTTTTAGCAAATTTGTTAAATTAGATGTTTCCCATTTATTATTAATATAAGAATCCGCAAAGCCTAACTCCCCTCTAAAAAGAACATCTTTAAAAAAAGAATTGTCTTTAATAAAAATATTAGAACTTAAATTTCCTTCTTTAGCTTTAAAAATTCTTTGATATGTATTCTTAAAATTAACTGTTATTTCTCCCCATTTAATATTTTGAAGTTTAAAATCTAAATATTTTTTAAATAATCTATCCATGAAAAGATACTGTATCATAATTTTTTTTTGGTTTTAAAAAAAAAGTTTTTTGTTTACTAAAAATTTTTATAGCTTGATAGTGTATAAATATCATAATTTTTTGTGCAAAAAAAATATTACTAACAAGATTATATAGTAATGAAATGCTGCTAAGAGTAAATGGTTTGGATGATATACCGGTTTTGAGAATTATTTTATTTTTTTTATATACATTTATATTTAATAAGAAATTATTTTTATTATTTAATAAATAAAATTTATATTTCAATTTCATTTGCAAAAAAGGTGATACATAAAATTTTTTTTTTAATTCTGAATTAATTTTCTTTGAACTTTTTTTAATTTTTATAAAATAGCAATGTTGTTCATGATGTGTATTTTTAACTTCATAACATATATATTTAATTTCATTATTGTCGTTTTTACATAAATAAATTGAAATTGGATTAAAAACATAACCCAGAAACGCTGGTGTGCAGTAAAGATAAATAGTGTAATTTCTATTATCTTTAAATTTTTTTACTATGTTTTTTAATATAAAATTTTTTGGATTATTATTTTCATTTCTTTCACCGTGATTTTTAAAAAAAAAACTAAAAAGATTGAATGAATTTATAGAAAATAAAAATAACTTATTAATATTACTTAATTCATCTAAATTAATAAGAATAGATAATGTTTTGTATTCGAATTGATAACTATGTGGAAAAATTCTTTTATGAAATACCCTTCCAAGTTGCAGTGTGCTTTGCATTATAATAAATAATTAGAGACATTTTTTGCCGCAACAACCCCATCTTCATGAAAGCCATAACCACACCAAGCACCGCAGTAATAAATTTTATTAAGACCTTGGATTTCTTGTAATTTTTTAAAAAAAAATTCTTTATTATGTTTAAAAACAGGATGACTATATTTTATTTTTTTTATTATTTTATTTTTATTAATTAAATTATTAGAATTTATAGAAACGAAATAATTTTTTCTACATTTGAGATTTTGCAAATAATTCATCCAGTATGTTAATCTTGAAATGTTGTCTTTAGTATTTATAAAATTCCAACTAGACCAATTATACTTATTTTTTGGCATTAAAGACGCGTCAGTATGCAAACATGCATCGTTAATTTGATAATCAACTAAAGACAGTATTTTTTTTTGTTTATTAAAATTATTTGGGAGTATTTTTTTAATTTCATTAGTGTGATTAGCAAAAATTACATAATCATACTTTATTATTTTTTTTTTATTCTTTATTTTAATGTAATCTTTATTAATTTTTAATGATTTTACTGGAGTTTTTAAAAAATATTTCATATTTGATAATTCTATAATTTTTTTAATATATTTGTTGCTACCAAGGGTAATCACTTTCCATTGAGGCCTAAAAAATAGGTTAACTAAACCATGATTAACAAAAAATTTTATAAGAAAATGAGTTTTATAATTCTTTATTTTTTTTATAGAGTTTGACCAAATTGACGCGCACATTGGGTATAAATAATATTTTCTGAATTCATTACTAAAATTGAATTTTTTAAGAAATGTATCAATTTTTATTTTTGAATATGTTTGCTTATTAATTTTAGCTAAAAAATTAAATTTTATTATACCAGTAATAATTTTAATAAATTTTAATGAAAAAAAATTTTTATTCTTAAAAAAAATTGTATTAAGATTTTTTCCAGACCACTCAAAATTTTCTGATGGGTAATTTACAGAAAAACTCATATTTGTATTTTCTGAATTAATATTTAATTGATTTAATAAATTTATAAAATTTGGATAAGTTTTGTTATTAAAAACTATAAATCCACTATCAATAAAATATTTTCTTTTATTTTCTTTTATTTCATGCGTATGCGTGTGCCCACCAAGATATGAATTTTTTTCATATATATGAACTTCATATTTTTTACTTAGTTCAAACGCTGCAGTCATTCCTGATATGCCACTTCCTATTATGGCAATTTTTTTTTTCATTTTTTTAATTCTTGAAAAGCTCTAAGAGCAGAATTTCTTGCTTCTTCATGCTTAACAATTGGAAACGGATATGTTTTTCCTAAAATTATATTTTTTTCTTTTTGTAACTCTTCAGACATTTCCCAAGGTTTATGTAAATATTCATTTGGTACATTTTTCAATTCAGGACACCATTTTTTTATATAATCTCCATTTCTATCAAATTTCTCACCCTGCAAAATAGGATTAAAAATTCTAAAATAAGGAGCAGCATCGGCACCTGTACCAGCAACCCATTGCCAGCCCGCAACATTGTTTGCAATATTAAAATCAAGCAGTGTATTTCTAAAATACTTTTCTCCCTCCAGCCAATGAATTCTTAAATGTTTTACCAAAAAAGAAGCTGTAATCATTCTAACTCTGTTATGCATCCAACCCGTTTCGTATAACTCTCTCATACCCGCATCAACTATCGGATATCCAGTTAAACCTTTTTTCCACTTTAATAATAATTTTTCATTTTTAATCCATTTGAAATTATTAAATTCTTTTCTAAGGTTATTTACTTCCATTTCAGGAAAATTATGAAGCAGGGAGTGACAAAATTCTCTCCAACCAATTTCATTTATATATTTTCTGTACCCAATTTTTTTATTTTTAATTTCTAAACATTTTTGCATAATCTTATGAACTGAAATTTGGCCAAATTTTAAATAAGGCGATAATTTTGATGTGCCTTCTATTGATGGAATATCTCTATTAATTGCGTAATTTTCTATACTTGATTTTATAAAATTATTTAAAATTTTATCTGCTTTTTCTTCACTTGGTTCCCAATATTTTTCAAATTTTTTATACCAATCCTTTTTAGGATATATGGCTTCAATATTTTTATCTTTTGGTAAATTTTGATTATAATTTTTATAGATTTTTTCTTTAAACTGGTTATTATTTTTTAAATATATTTGTTCAGCATTTTTCCAATAATGTGTAAATACTTTAAAGGGAGTTCCATCATCCTTTTTAATTTTTTCTACAGGATTAAGTAAATTAGCTTCAAATTCTATAAAAAAAATATTATTGTCATTTAAGATTTTTTTAATATTTGTTTCAATTGTATTTTCATTAATATGACATGATTTATTCCAGTAAATTCGACTAAAAGATTTATTATTAATAAGTTTTTTAAAAATTTTTGAGGTATTTTCATGAATAACGTCAAGAGAAATCTTTAAATTTTCTAATTTTTTTTTAAATATTTCTAAAGATTTAGCAAGCCACCATTTTTGAGCTTCACATAAATAATATGTATCTTTTTCATATATATATATGGCTTTTTTTTCTTTATTTTCGTCATCAATTAAGGCTTGAATTGCTTGATTATTTGATAATCTAAGATCATCTTTTAACCAAATATAAGAACATGACATTTTTTATTTATTTTAAATTTTATGACTTGATTTCTTATTTAAAAATAAGTTTAATCAGATTTTATTATTTAAATAAAGGGATCAATGTCACTAGAATTAAATCAACATTTAGGTAAACAGCTAAGAGCCAGAAGATCTGCTCTTGGTCTTACACAAACTCAAGTAGCAAGAGCAATCAACGTTACGTTTCAACAAATTCAAAAATATGAAAAAGGAACGAATGGAGTTAGTTCTAGCAGGTTATTACAATTAGCCAATTTTTTAAAAGTTCCTGTTAAATATTTTTTTGAAGAATTCAAAGATTTTCAAAATTTAGATACGCAAACAAAAAGTGAAAATTCTTTAGAAACTTTTGTTAGCAAATTGTCAGAAGTTGAAAAAGAAAAACTCTTAAATATTTTACATTCAAATAGAAAGCTTTCAAAAACAGCTTAATTTTTTTTGGCTCCCCGAGCAGGACTCGAACCTGCGACCAATTGATTAACAGTCAACTGCTCTACCAACTGAGCTATCGGGGAATAAAAAAAACACAATACGATTTTTTTTTTTAAAAACAATAATTATTTGGAGGCCACGCCCAGAATCGAACTGGGATACAAGGATTTGCAGTCCTCTGCGTAACCATTCCGCCACGTGGCCATATTTTTTTTCTGTATTATTTTATAATAGCTATCGTGTATATATATTCAGTTATCTAAACTCGCAAATATTATGCAACATAGTAGTCGAAAATTAAATATGATTGAAAGCCAATTAAGGCCCAATAACATTATAGATGAAAATTTAATTTCTGCGTTTGAGAAAGTAGATCAAGAAGATTTTCTACCAGATTCATTAAAGAACCTATCTTATATTGATGATCATATAAAATTCACCAAAACAAGTTTTATTTTAAAGCCGCTCATTTTTGCAAAATTTTTAAATATTATAAAACCAGAATTCTCAGATGTTATTTTAGAAGTCGGTTCCGGAGGTGGATACACAACTTCAGTATTGGCTAATTTAGTTAATTCTGTTTATTCAATTGAACAAGACAAAGATATATACGATTTATCTACAAAAAATATTAAAAAAAATAAAAATACAAATGTTAATCTTTTATTCTGCAATTATAGACAACTTAATAATCTAGATCTTAAATTCAATAAAATTATTATTAATGGAACCGTAAATTGTGATCCTTTGAATTTTATAGACAAATTAAATATTGATGGAAAATTAATATGCATTTTAAAAAAGGAATCTTCCTCAAATATTTATCTTTTTAACAAAAAAAATAGTGGATATGAAAAATTAAAAATTATGAATGCTAGTGCACCAATTTTAATTAATTACATCGATAAAGAAGAATTTAACTTCTAATGCTAGAGGAAAATTATAATCACCTACAGATCGAGGATAAAATCTATAATTTTTGGGAAAGTAACAAATTATTTGAGCCTAAAAAAAATAATAATAAAAAATATTTTTCTATAGTAATACCACCTCCAAATGTAACTGGAAATTTACATATGGGGCATGCTCTTAATAATTCAATTCAAGATTTATTAGTAAGATTTTATAGATTGAAAGGTTATGAGACTTTATGGCAACCAGGAACCGATCATGCAGGTATTGCAACAGAACTTGTTGTCGAAAAAAAACTTAATGAAAAAAATCAATCAAAAAATATATTAGGAAGAGAGAAGTTTCTTAAAGAAGTTTGGAATTGGAAAGAACATTCTGGGAATTTAATAATTAACCAACTTAAAAAATTAGGATCTTCATGCGATTGGTCGCAAACTAGATTTACCATGGACACAAACATGTCTGAAGCGGTAGTAAAAGTTTTTCTAGAATTGCATAAAAAAAAACTTATTTATAAGGATTTTAAACTATCTAATTGGGACCCAGTATTAAAAACTGCAATTTCTGATTTAGAAGTAGTACAGAAAGAAGTAGAGGGAAAACTTTACTATATTAAATATTTTATTAATAAAAATGATTTTATAACTATAGCTACTACCAGACCAGAAACTATATTTGCCGACACAGCAATTGCTGTTAATCCAAAAGATAAAAAATATAAAAAATTAATTAATAAATATGCAAAAATTCCAATTATAGATAAGCAAATTAAAATAATCGCTGATTATTATGCTGACCCTAATCAAGGATCTGGAGCTGTAAAAATTACTCCCGCTCATGATTTTAATGATTATGAAGTTGGCTTAAGACACAATTTAGAAAAAATTAATATTTTAGAAGCTGACGGAAGACTTAATAAAAATTGTCCTAAAAAGTATCAGGGGCTTGATAGATTTGAAGCAAGAAAATTAATAATAGAAGATTTAAAATCAATTAATGCTTTAGAAAAAGAAGAAACAATAAAACATAACGTTCCTTACGGTGATAGATCAAATTCTATAGTTGAGCCTTATCTTACAGAACAATGGTTTTTAAATGTAAAAAAAATGTCAGTCGAAGCTTTAAAAGCTGTAAAAAATAAAAAAACTATTTTTTTTCCAGACTCGTGGACAAAAACTTATAATTTATGGCTTAAAGATATTCGTCCATGGTGTATCTCTAGACAGATTTGGTGGGGTCATCAAATTCCTATTTGGTACGGAAGTGATGGAAAAATTTTTTCGGCAAAGGATCATAATGATGCACAAAAACAAGCTGATAAATTTTATAAAAAGAAGAATTCTTTAATTAATCAAGACCTCAATGTTTTAGATACTTGGTTTTCATCAGCTTTATGGCCGTTTGCAAGTCTAGGTTGGCCTAAAAAAACTTATAATTTTAAAAGATTTTACAAAACATCAGTTTTAGTAACGGGTTTTGATATTTTATTTTTTTGGGTTGCTAGAATGATGATGATGGGATTATTTGTAACGAAAAAAGTTCCTTTTGATAAAGTTTATATACATGCTTTAGTTAGAGATGAGCATGGACAAAAAATGTCGAAATCAAAAGGTAATGTTATTGACCCTTTAGATTTAATAAAAAAATTTGGAGCTGATTCTTTAAGGTTTACATTAATGTCGATGGCATCGCCAGGTAGAGATGTAAAACTTTCAGAAGAAAGAGTTAAAGGCTATAGAAATTTTTTAACTAAAATTTGGAACGTTTCTAAATTTTGTGATTTTAATAAATGTAATATTGATATTAAAATTAACAGTAAAGAACTAAAATTAGAAATTAATCAATGGATTTTTAATGAATACATTCGTGCAAAAAATAATATCGACAATCATATTAAAAATTTTAGATTTGATGAGGCTTCTAAAGAAATTTATAATTTCGTTTGGAATGTATTTTGCGACTGGTATTTAGAATTTTCTAAGTCAATTTTTTATTCGAATAATCAAAATCAAATAAAAGAAACAAAAAAAGTTTTTGGATTTATATTTTCTAATATTCTTTTAACTCTTCATCCATTTATACCTTTTGTTACTGAAGAACTTTGGAATAGATTGAAATTTTCAGAGTTATATAAAAGTCCTTTAATAAATTTTAATTCTCATAAAGAAATAAAGTTAATAAAAAATAATAATATTGAATTAATTAATTGGCTAATTAAACTTATTGGTTTAATAAGATCTACAAAAGTTATTTTACAAGTTTCTCCAGTCAATTTTGTAGATATTTGTATTGATCATTTACCCAAAGATAAAAAAAGCTTTTTAGATAGAAATTTTTTAATTTTTAAGAAGGCCTCCAGAATTGAAAACTATTTTAAAAAAGATGAAAAAAACGAAAACATATTGCCAATATATTTAGATGGGGACGTCATCCTTATTAAATTTGCAACAGAAATCTCCTTAAAAGATCAAATTATTAAAGTAAAAGAGAAGATTGATTTAATAAAAAATAGCATCAGTTTATCAAAAAATAAACTTTCTAATAAATCTTTTATAAATAAAGCTCCAAAAGATGTAGTGGATAAGGAAAAAGATAATTTAAAGAAATTAGTAAATGATTTAAACCAATTAGAAAGTATTATATCTATTAAAAATTAATTATGAAATTTGATAAATCCAAATTACCTAGTCGTCATACGACAGTGGGTCCTGACAGAGCTCCTCATAGATCATTTTATTATGCAATGAATTTAAAAAAAAGTGACATTGCAAAACCATTTGTTGGTGTTGTTTCAACTTGGAATGAAGCTGCACCATGCAATATTGCTTTAATGAGACAAGCTCAATCTGCAAAAAAAGGAGTTTTTGATAATAATGGAACTCCTAGAGAATTTTGTACAATCACAGTTACAGACGGTATTGCTATGGGGCACGAAGGAATGAAATCATCTTTAATATCTCGAGAAATTATCGCAGATTCAACTGAGCTGACAGTTAGAGGCCATTGTTATGATGCATTAGTTGGTTTAGCTGGATGTGATAAATCTTTACCAGGATTAATGATGGCCATGTGCAGACTAAATGTACCAAGCGTTTTTATTTATGGTGGGTCAATATTACCAGGAAAATTTAAAGGAAAAGATGTGACAGTAGTTGATGTTTTCGAAGCTGTTGGAAAACATTCTAATAAACAAATGTCAGATGAAGATTTGGAAGAATTAGAAATTAATGCATGCCCAAGTGCTGGAGCATGTGGAGGACAGTTTACAGCCAATACAATGGCATGTGTATCTGAAGCGATAGGTTTGGCATTGCCATATTCATCAGGAACACCAGCTCCCTATGAAGAAAGAGATAAATATGCTTATGCGAGTGGCCAGGCAGTTATGTCATTATTAAAAAAAAAAATTAGACCAAGAGATATTGTTACACTTAAATCATTACAAAACGCAGCAACTATTGTAGCTGCTACTGGCGGATCAACAAATGCTGCTCTTCATCTTCCTGCAATTGCAAATGAGTGTGGAATTAAATTTGATCTTATGGATGTAGCAAAAATTTTTAAAAAGACTCCTTACTTAGCAGATCTTAAACCAGGTGGAAAATATGTTGCAAAAGATATGTTTGAAGCCGGTGGAGTACCAATGTTACTCAAAACTTTGTTGGATGGAGGTTATTTACATGGAGATTGTATGACCGTTACAGGGGAAACAATGAAAAAAAATTTAGAGAATGTTAAATTTAATAACAATCAAGACGTAATGAGACCTTATAATAAACCACTTTCAAAAACAGGAGGAGTTGTTGGACTTAAAGGTAATTTAGCGCCCGAAGGAGCAATTGTTAAAGTAGCTGGAATGAAAACTTTAAAATTTATCGGAAAAGCTTTATGTTTTAATAGTGAAGAAGAAGCTTTTAAAGCAGTTCAAAATAGAAAATATAAAGAGGGAGATGTTATAGTTATTAGATATGAAGGACCCAGAGGAGGTCCTGGAATGAGGGAAATGCTTTCTACTACTGCAGCTATTTATGGTCAGGGTATGGGTGAAAAAGTTGCATTAATTACTGACGGAAGATTTTCAGGTGCGACCAGAGGCTTTTGTGTTGGACATGTTGGACCGGAAGCTTTTAATGGAGGACCAATAGCATTATTAAAAAACGGAGATACAGTAATTATTGATGCTAATAAAGGAACTATAGATGTTAAAATTTCTAATTCTGAACTACAAAAAAGAAAAAAATCTTGGAAAAATATTAAACCTAATTTTACATCGGGCACTTTATGGAAATATGCTCAATCTGTAGGATCTTCAAAAGATGGTGCTGTAACACATCCCGGTGGTTTTAAAGAAAAAAAATGCTACGCGGATATCTGAGGAACAGTTGTTTCTAGTAATTTTAAATATAATACTTCCAGTAATTTTTATAGTTTTCGTTGGTTATTTATGGAATCGATATAATAAAGATTTTAATCCTGCTGCAATAACTAAACTTGTTGCAAATATTGGACTCCCTTGTCTAATTTATGATTCATTAACAAGATCTAATTTAAATATAAATATTTACTTTAAAATTTTTTTTTGTGCATTTTTGGTTTTAGTTATAGGTTTTTTATTTGGATATTTATTAATAAAAATTTTTAGACTTTCTTCTGTTAAGTTAACAACCCCATTAATGCATCCAAATACTGGAAATATGGGAATTCCATTATCATTATTAGCCTTTGGAAATGAAGGGTTAGCTTTGGCAGCTGGTTTTGCTTCTATAGTTATGGTCAGTCATTTTACTGTAAATACTGCAATTTCATCAGGAAATTATTCTATTAAAAAAATAATTCTTAGTCCTGTTTTATTGTCATTAGTATTTTCTCTTCTAATTTTATTTTATAAAATAGAAATGCCAAATTTTTTTAATAGCATCACCAAAATTTTATCAGGTTTTGTTATACCACTAGTGTTACTTTCACTTGGCATTTCGCTCAGCAAAATTAATATTAAAAAATTAAGGACAGGATTAGTGCTTGGATTGTTTAAACTTGTTTCAGGACCATTGATTGGATTAATAGTAGTTTATTTATTAAGACTTGATGGTAACGTTGCAAAAGTTGTAATATTACAAGCATCAATGCCTGCAGCTATTTTAACCTACCTAATTGCCGCACAAAATAATTCTTATGAACAAGAAATTGGAACAGCAGTATTTGTATCTACAATTGGATCTGTTGTTTCTATACCAATAATTTTATTCTTCTTATTATAATGAAAATTAAACCTATTATTTTATGTGGAGGAGAAGGCACTAGATTATGGCCCGAGTCTAGAAAGAAACATCCAAAGCAATTTATTAAAATTAATGGAAAAAGCTTATTAAAACATGCAATAGATAGGGTATCTGGAGCGAATTTTGATACTATTACAATTTGCTCGAATTCTAATTTTTTAGATAAAATTAAAGAAGAAACAAAAGATATAAATTGTAAAATTTATGTTGAGCCTGATAAAAAAAATACAGCAGCAGCAATCCTTGCAGCAATAAATGATGATGACTTATTATTCTACCAACCGATAATAATTATTTCATCCGATCATATCATTGAAAAAAAAATAATATTTCAGAAACAGATAAAAAAATTATCTAAATATTTGGATATGCGCAAAATTTTTATTTTTGGCGTCAAACCTGATTATCCAGAAACAGGGTATGGCTATTTATATTCAAAAAAAATTAATAATAACTTTAATAAGGTTATAAAATTTGTAGAAAAGCCTAATTTAAATAAAGCGCAGAAACTTATTAAAAATAAAAATTATCTTTGGAATTCAGGAATGTTTCTTTCAAACAAATCAGTATTACTAAATGAATATTCTATTTTACAAACTAAATTAGCACTACAAGTTTGCGATTCATATGTAAACGCAAAGAGTACAAATAATATTATAGAGTTAGATAATAAGTATTATTCAAAAATTAAATCTATTTCGTTTGATCATGCCATTTTAGAAAAATCAAAAAATATTTTTTCTGCCAAACTTTTAAGTGACTGGAAAGATGTTGGTAGTTGGTTGCAAAAATGGGAAATTGAAAAAAAAGACAAAGATAAGAACTATATCAAAGGAAATGTATTAAAAAATAATGTTCAAAATTCATACATTTCCTCCAATCGAACAATTGTAGCTAGCAATTTAAAAAATATACTTGCGGTCGATAATAACGATGTTCTTTATCTTTCTGATCTTAGAAATAATGATCTTAAAAGTCTTTACCCTTTAATTAGTAAAAAGTTTCCAAAGATTACAGATCAACATACAACCACTCAAAGACCTTGGGGTCAATTTACAAACATATTTGTTGGAAAAAATTTTCAAGTTAAAGAATTAGTTGTTAAATCTGGTGGAATTCTTAGTCTTCAAAAACACAAATATAGATCTGAAAATTGGGTTGTAGTTGAAGGCAAAGCCAATATTACGTTAAATAAAAAAAATATTATTTTACAAAAATCAGATTCTATTTTTATACCACAAGGAGCAGTTCACCGAATTCAAAATAGAGAAAAAAGTATTTTAAAGATTATTGAAGTTCAAACTGGTAGTTATCTTGGAGAAGACGATATTGTTCGTATAAAAGATATTTACGGAAGAGCTTAGGCTAAAGTTAATTTTATTGGAGCATGATCAGAGGGTCTTTCTAAAGCTCTTGTATATTTATCAATAGTTACATCTTTAATTAAATGACTAATATTTTTTGATAATAAAAAATGATCAATTCTTAATCCTTTATTTTTTTCAAAAGATCCATATTGGTAATCCCAGAATGTATAATTATTTGGTTGTTTATTAACTAGCCTAAATGCGTCTTCGTAACCCTCATTTAATATATTTCTAAAAAATTTTCTTATTTCAGTTCTGTAGAGCGCATCATTCTCCCAATCTTCAGGATTATAAACATCTTCTTCATTTGGTATAATATTAAAATCACCACCAATTATAATCTTTTTTTTTAATTTATTTTGATAGATTAAAAATTCTTCAAGAGATTTTAACCATTTTATTTTGTAATGATATTTGTCAGTATCAACGGGATTTCCATTTGGAACATAGACAGAGATAATTTTTATTAATTCATTTTTGTAATTTATATCAACAGAAATAGTTCTCGATTGTTCTTGATTATCATTAATGAGATTAAAATTAACATTATTAATTTTGTCATTATAAATAATTGCAACTCCATTATATGATTTTTGGCCATGAACTTCACTATTGTAACCAATAGTTTTTAATTCTGAGTATGGAAAATTTTTGTTTTCAGTTTTTATTTCTTGAAGTAGTAAAAAACTCGGTTTGTTTTTTTTAAGATATTCAATAATATGATTTAATCTTACTCGTACAGAATTTACATTCCAGCTACTTATGATCATTAAACCGAGAAAGAGCTTCCACATCCACATGAAGATGTAGCTTTAGGATTTATAATTTTAAAAGTATTTTCAATTAATTTCTCAGAAAAATCTAGCATCGACCCTTCTACAAAAACAAAGGACGATTTATCTATTAAAACATTTTCAAAAATTATATCGTCTTCATTTATTTTATTATCTGTTGAGAAATGATATTTGTAACCAGAGCAACCACCACCTTTGACTTCAATTCTAAAAAACTTATTAATATTTTCTTTTTTTAAAAGATTTTCTATCTTTTTTTTAGCTTTATCTGTAATGGTAAAATTATTAGTCATTCAATTATATGTCTATTATTAATATATGTCTGGGGTTGATAATTACAATAAGTTATTAACTAAATTTTCTTCTAATAATTCTAATTATTTAGGAAGACAATTTAGTGATAAAAAAAACTTATATAGATCTTTTTATCAACGAGATAGAGATAGGATTATACACTCAACTTCGTTTAGAAGATTGAAATATAAAACACAAGTTTTTGTATATGATGAAGGGGATCATTACAGAACAAGATTAACGCATACTTTGGAAGTTTCTCAAATATCAAGATCCATTTCTAGATATTTCAAACTAAATGAAGATTTATCTGAAGCAATAAGTTTAGCTCATGATTTAGGACATCCACCATTTGGACATGCCGGGGAAAAAATTTTAGATTATTGCATTAGAGATTATGGTGGATTTAATCATAATATTCACTCAATTCGTTTGATTACAGAATTGGAAAAAGCCTATCAAAATTTTGATGGATTGAACTTATCCATAAATACAATAGATGGAATTGTTAAGCATAATGGTCCTAATTATTTAGTAATAGAAAATTTAAATCTTTTACCTAATTTAAATAAAATTAAAAAAATTAATTTTTATAATCAATCATCTTTAGAATCTCAGATTAGTGCCTTATCAGATGATATCGCTTATAATAATCATGACATTGATGATGGTATTAGGGCAGGCTTATTTTCAATTAATGATATTAAAGATTTGCCTATTATAGGTGACATTATAAAGAAAAAAAACAAACAGTTTAAAAATAAAAAGTTATTAAGAAATGAAATTATAAGATCAATAATAAATTTTATGGTAACAGATTTAATTTTGCATACACAAAAAAGATTAAAAAAATTAAAAATCAAAACAATTGAAGATGTTTATCAATCAAATGATTTTGTAGTTAGTTTTTCACCAAAACTTATTAGTGCAAACAACCAAATACGTGAATTTTTAAAATTAAATATGTATGAAAATAAATCAGTAAAAGTAATGACAAACAAAGCAGAAAAAATAATAAAAACTTTATATATTTATTTAATTAAAAATAATAAAAAATTTATATCTATAGATCAAAAAAATAAATGGGGTCTAGAAAGATCAGTTTCAGATTTTATTGCGGGTATGACAGATAAATTTGCTATTGATTTATACAATAATATAAAATGAATATTTTTATTAATTATAAGATAAAATTAAATAATTTTTTTAAAGATTTAGAAAAAATTAAAATTATTAAATTACCAAAAAACTTTGACAATTTTTCAGTAGAAATTCCAAAAGTAAAGACGCATGGTGATTTTAGTACAAATGCACCAATGATTTTTGCAAAAGAAAATAATTCAAATCCTATCGATCTTGCAAATATTATAAAAAAAGAATTAGAAGGTAAATTTAATGAAATTTTAAAAATTGAAATTGCAAAACCTGGTTTTTTAAATTTTTTTTTTGATAAAAATTTTTGGTATGATTTTTTAAAAGCTATCGATAATAATTTTGGAAAGAGCCAAAATTTAAAATCTAAAAAAATTTTAATTGAATACGTTTCAGCAAATCCAACCGGTCCATTACATGTTGGGCACTGCAGAGGAGCTATTTTTGGAGATATTTTAGCAAATCTTTTAAGTTTTGTCGGCAATAAAGTAGTTAAAGAATATTATATAAACGATTATGGTAATCAAATTAATCAATTTGTTAAATCAGTTTATTTTAGAATATTAGAATTAAAAAATAATATTTCATTTCCAGAAAATCAAGATCTTTATCCAGGTGATTATGTTGTCGATATTGCAAAAAAAATTTTAAATAAAAATCAAATTTTAAATTTTGATAATTATAATTTAATTTTTAATGATTTAAAAAATTTATCTATAAATGAAGCAATGAATTTAATAAAAAATGATCTAAAAACACTTGGAATTATTCATGATAATTTTGTATCAGAAAATTATATTGTTAATCAAAAATTAGTTGAAAAGTCCTTAGATATTTTGAAGGACAGAGGTTATGTTTATGAAGGAATTTTAGAAAAACCAAAAGGAAATGATGTTGATGATTGGGAGCCTAGAAAACAAATTTTATTTAAATCTACTAAATTTGGTGACGACACAGATAGAGCGCTAAAGAAATCAGATGGGAGTTGGACTTACTTTGCAAATGATGTCGCATATCATCTTAATAAAATTGAACGAAAGTTTGATTTACTCATAAATGTACTCGGAGCAGATCATGCTGGTTATTTAAAGAGGCAAGCATCATGCGTCGCAGCTTTGTCTGAAAACAAGCAGCAAATTATTTCTAAGGTCTGTCAGTTAGTGAAATTATTTAAATCTGGAAATCAATTGAAGATGTCAAAAAGAGCTGGAGATTTTATCACTGCAAGCGACCTTATAAATGAAGTTGGTAAGGATTCTGTAAGATTTATGATGATATACAGAAGTAACGACTCTCAGTTAGATTTTGATTTTGATTTAGTGACCGATCAGTCCAAAGAAAATCCAGTATTTTATGTTCAATACGCGCATGCTAGAATTTGTTCTTTGTTTAAAAAAAATAAATATGAACTTACTAGTGAAAATCAACTAAATTTAAGTTTACTTAATCAAGAAATTGAAATTGATATAATTAAAAAAATATCTGAATGGCCAAAATGTTTAGAGTTATCGGCATATCATTTAGAGCCACATAGAGTGCCATTTTATTTATATGAACTAGCAAGTTTGTTTCATGCTTACTGGAATTCAGGAAATGAGAACGATAATTTAAAAATTTTAAATGAGAATAAGCCGGATCTTCAATTTGCAAGATTATTTTTAATTAAAAAAATGCAGATTGTTATTAAAACTGGCTTGGATATTTTAAATGTTACTGCACCAGTTGAAATGTAATTAATTTAATGAAGAAAAATCTATTAAATATAATATCTTTTTTTATTGTTTTTTCTTTTTTAACTTTTTGTTTATTTTATTATAATTCTAATTCATTTATCAAAAATGCAAATTTCAAAAGAGAAAGTTATTTGATTTATTTAAACTCGTATATTGAAAAGTTAGATAAAATTACATCACCGTCAGATTTTAAAAAAAGAATAGATAATGATGAGTTTTTTAAAAAAATTTATAAACAAAAACAATACTGGGAGTTAATAAAATAATAACTTGAAAACACATGCAATTATATTTGGAATTAATGGTTTAAAATTAAATCTAAAAGAAATTGTTTTTTTTAAAAGTTATAAACCATGGGGGATAATATTATTTTCTAGAAATATTGATAATTTAGAACAAGTTAAAAATTTAACTTGCAGTATAAGAGAACTCTTTAAAGATAAAAATTATCCAATATTAATTGATCAAGAGGGAGGTAAAGTTAATCGTTTTAGAAAAATTATTAATCTTGATAAATATGATGCAAAGTATTTTGGGGATATTTATAAAAATGACAAAATATTTTATTTAAAATTTAATAAATTTCTTAAAATAAATATTTCTATTTTAAAGTATTGCGGCATTAATATTAATACAGTTCCAGTTCTAGATTTATTTAATGGAAATAAAAAAAGTGTTATCGGAAACAGAGCTTTCTCTAAAAACAATAAAATTGTCATAAAATTATCTAAATATTTAATTAATTTTTATAAAAAATATGGACTTGGAACTGTTACTAAGCATATCCCAGGACATGGTTGCACAGATACAGATTCTCATTTTAGTTTACCTAAAGTCGCTTATTCCTTTGATTATTTAAAAAAAAATGATTTTAAAACATTTAAAGAAGTTAATAGTTATTTATCGATGACGGCACATATTTTATATGAAAAAATAGACATTAATAATTGTGCAACTCAATCCAAAAAAATAATTCATGATATAATTAGAAAATATTTGAACTTTAAAGGAATACTAATGTCAGATGATATTTGCATGAAAGCTTTATCTGGAGGAATTATTAAAAATGCTAGATTAAGCTTAGAGGCAGGTTGTAATTTACTATTACATTGCAGCGGAAAGATAGATGAAATGAGGAAACTTTCTTTAATCGTGCCAGAAATTGATAATTTTACATATAAAATAACTGACAAATTGAAGGCAAATTTTAATAAATTTAATTGAAGAATCAGTTAAATAAATTAAATGGACAGTATAGTTGAATTAAAACCACTTTCATTAGACCAAGCGGAAGATAAGTTTAATCTTAATATTGATAATTATGAGGGTCCTTTAGAACTTCTTTTAGATTTAGCAAAATCTCAAAAAGTAGACCTTATGAAGATTTCTATTGTTCAGTTAGCTGATCAATATTTGAAATTTATAAATAACATTAAAAAAAATTTGGAATTAGCTGCCGATTTTTTGGTAATGGCTACATGGCTTGCTTATTTAAAATCTCGATTATTATTACCAGATGACTTTGAGGATGATTTTTCAGCAATTCAAATGGCTGAAAAATTAAAATTACAATTAAGAAAATTAGAAGCAATTAGATTTCTATCTGACAAACTTGTTTCACATAAACAATTAGGTAGAGATATTTTTACAAAAGGCATTCGAGAAGGTATAAAAACAATTTCCACTTCCAAGTATTCTGTTTCGCTTTATGAACTTATAAAATCTTATGCAGAGATAAAAAGAAAACAAAACTTTTCAATTATGAATATTTCAAAATTACCTGTTTACACAATGGAAGAGGCTATAAAAAAGATTACAAGTTTACTCAAAGAATTAACTGATTGGAGAGATATTAAAGATGTAGTTCCTGGGGCATTTTCGGGTTCAAAAAATCTTAAAAAATCTGGTTTAGCAGGAACATTTGCAGGGAGTTTAGAATTAGTTAGAGAAGGAAAATTATCAATAATGCAAAAAAAAATTTTTGATAAAATATTAATTAAAGCTAGATAATTATGTTAAATAAAAATAAAGACGCAAAAAGGTTAATAGAAGCTATTTTGTTTGCAGCTGATGAGCCCTTAGACATAGAAACTATAAAATCTAAAATTGAATTGAATATTGATGTATTAAAAATCTTAAAGGAATTACAATTAGAATTTATTGAAAGAGGTATAAATCTTTATGAAATTTCCAATAAATGGTCGTTTAGAACTGCTGATAATTTATCAAAAAAAATTGCAAGTGAAGTTGTTCAGCAAAGAAAATTATCAAAAGCTACAATAGAAACTTTAGCTATCATCGCTTATCATCAACCAGTGACTCGTTCAGAAATCGAAGAAATTAGAGGAGTTTCATTCAGCACAGGAACTTTAGAAATATTATTTGAACTTGGATGGGTAAAACCCCAAGGCAGGAAAGAAATACCTGGTAAACCATTGCTTTATGTTACAACTGATACTTTTTTAAGTCATTTTAATTTAAAGTCCTTATCAGATTTACCAAACTCTGAAGAATTGGCTTCCGCTGGTTTAATAGATAGTCGATTGGATAGATCAATATTCGGAACCAATAAGTTTGCTAAAGACGATTTAGAGAAGCAATCCAAAGAAGACATTTTTTCTAATATAGACGACATGCTTTCAGGAACCTTAAATCAAAAAGACAATTAATTATTTGTAAATAAATATCATTTACTATATAAATTTAACTATGGGTTTAAGTTTTTGGCATATAATAATAGTCGTAATAGTTGTTGTCCTTTTATTCGGAAGGGGAAAAATATCTGATCTAATGGGTGATGTCGCCAAAGGAATTAAAAGTTTTAAAAAAGGTATGTCTGATGAACAGTCTTCAGATAATAAAGACCCTAAAGACAAAGATCAAAATTCAAAGTCAAATCACTAAAATAATTTATGCCACAAATCGGGTGGTCAGAAATTTTAGTTATCATTCTAGTTGCGATTATAGTTATTGGACCAAAAGATCTTCCGGTTGTTCTTAGAAAATTTATTCAAATAAAAAATGGAATAAAAAATTATGTTAATTCTTTTCAAAAAGGAATTGATGATATTGTTCATGAGCAAGAAAAAGATATAAAAAAAATTATAGATATTAATCCTGAAGAGGAAAATAAAAAAAAAACTGAAAAATCTTAATTTTTATGAGTGACAATAATGATCAAAATCATTCAAGTTTAGCAGAACATCTCTTAGAATTAAGATCTCGAATAATTAAAAGTCTAATTTTTTTTGTATTAGCTTTTGTAGTTTCATACATGAATGCTGATAAAATATATGATTTTTTATTACAGCCTTACGTTAAAGCTTTGGGAGAGGGTCAAATAGGCACTAAAAGGTTAATTTTTACAGCACTACAGGAAACATTTATTACTTATTTAAAATTATCTTTTTTTTCTGCACTTTTTTTTTCTTTTCCTGTTTTTTTAATTCAAATATGGAAATTTATAGCGCCTGGTCTCTATAATAATGAAAAAAAAGTAATTTTACCTTTTATTATTGCAACTCCAGTTCTTTTTATAACCGGAGCCTTATTGGCTTATTATTTTATAATGCCGTTGGCTATTAAGTTTTTTTTGTCATTTGAAACTTTAAGCACTCAGACAAGTATGCCAATACAATTAGAAGCTAGAGTAAGTGAATATCTTTCATTGATAATGGTTTTTATGATTGCTTTTGGACTTAGTTTTGAATTACCTGTGTTATTAATTTTGTTAGCAACTATTGGTTTTATTGACTCTAAATATTTATCCGAACGAAGAAGATATATAATTGTTATTATATTTATTGTTGCGGCAATTATTACTCCTCCAGATCCAATTAGTCAGATAGGATTGGCCATCCCATTAATGCTTTTGTATGAAATATCTATCTTAATTATTAAATATTTAGAAAAAGGTAAAAATGATAAATCTTAAAAATTTAAGAGATAATCCTTCTTTTTACAAAAAAAAATATAAAGAAAGATTCGTAAAAAACTCTGATCAATTAGTTGATGATATTGTTAGTTTAGATTCTTCTATAAGACAAATTTTGGAAAAACAACAAAAATTACAAGAAGAGAGAAATAAAATATCTAAAGAATTATCTATTTCTAAAGATAAAAAAAGCGAACAATTTTTAACTATGTCTAAGAAAGTTTTAAATATTAAAAATGAAATTGAAAATTATGAAAAAAACCTTACTGAACAAAAAGTTAAAATAAATAATATTCTTCATAATCTTCCAAATATACATTTAGATGACGTTCCAATAGGTCAAGATGCTAAAAGCAATAAGGAAATAAAAAAATCTGGAAATATTAAAGATTTTAATTTTAAAATTAAATCTCATGATGAGATTGGCTTAGAGCGAGATCTAATAGACTTTGATACAGCAACTAAGATCTCAGGTGCCCGGTACGTAATTACCAAAGGTAATATTGCTAAATTAGAAAGGGCTTTGATTAATTTTATGATCGATACCCACGTTCATGAATTTGAATACTTAGAGATGAATGTTCCAATCATTGTTAATGAAGAATCTATGTTTGGAACTGGTCAATTACCTAAATTTTCTAATGAACAATTCTCTTTAAATACTGGTTCGTGGTTAATCCCAACAGCTGAAGTTTCTCTCACAAATATTGTCAGAGATAAAATACTAAACTATGAGGATTTGCCACTCAGATATGTTGCGGCCACACCTTGCTTTAGAGCTGAAGCTGGAGCTGCTGGTAAAGATACAAAGGGAATGATGAGACAACATCAGTTTTATAAAGTCGAACTTGTAAGCATTGTAAAACCAGAGGATAAAAATAATGAACTTGAAAGACTTACTAATTGTGCAGAAACGATACTTAAAAGATTAGAAATTCCTTATAGAGTAGTTTTGCTTTCGTCCGGAGATATGGGGTTTAGTGCAGAAAAAACTTATGACATAGAAGCATGGATACCCTCTCAAAAAAATTATAGAGAAATATCAAGTTGTTCTTCTTGTGGTCAATTTCAAGCAAATAGAATGATGGCACGTTTTAAAGATTTAGATAAAAAAATTGACTATGTTGCTACACTAAATGGTTCTGGTTTAGCAATAGGAAGAACACTAATTGCTATCATTGAAAATAATCAAAACGAAGATGGTTCAATTAATATTCCTGCAGTTTTGCATAGTTACATGAATGGAATAAAAAAGATTTAATTTATATAAAATATAAAGTTAATAAATTTATTGTATTTAAACTTTATCTAGTATAATCAAGCAAACTATGTCTGCATCAGGTTTTGCCCAATTTATTCCGTTAATATTAATTTTTGTAATCTTCTATTTTTTATTAATTAGACCTCAGCAAAAAAGAGTTGCTGAGCATAAACTGATGATTTCAAAATTAACTAGAGGAGATACAGTTGTTACTGCGGGTGGAATTATTGGTAAAATTTCAAGAATTATTGATGAAGAAAAAGCAGAATTAGAAATCGCAGAGAATATTAATGTTAAAATTATAAGATCAACTATCTCACAAGTTTTATCAAAATCAGAAACTAATTAAATTAGTAGTGTTAAATTTCTCCAGATTAAAAATTGGATTTATTCTTTCTTCAATTTTATTTTTTTTTTATATTTTTTTAGGAAATTTTAGTTTTACTAATAAAACTAATTTATTTTTAGATAAAAAAATAAATTTGGGCCTAGATCTTCAGGGCGGATCATATTTACTCCTAGAGATTGATATCAATCCTTTAATTAATAAAAAATTAGAAGAAAAACTACTTGAATTAAAAAAAAACTTTAATGAAAAAAAATTAGACTTTAAAAATTTAAATATTTCTAATAATAAAATTACTTTTGAAATAAAAAATATATCTCAAAAAGATATTTTTATTGATATAATTAATAAAACAAATCACGAAGAAAAATTTTTTTCAAGAATTAATAAAAATAATATAGAAGTTACTAATAAAGATTTTTTTTATAAGATTGATAAAGATATATTTAATTTACAATTTACAGATGAATTCGTAAAACATCTTAAAAAAGATGCACTAAATCAGTCGGTAGAAATAGTAAGAAAAAGAGTTGATCAGCTTGGTACAAAAGAACCAACTATTCAACAAAAAGGTGATGGAAGAATTCTTGTAGAATTACCCGGATTATCCGATCCTTCAACTTTTAAAAATATTCTTGGAAAAACAGCCCAATTAAATTTTAAGTTTTTAAAAACTAGCAATAGTTCTGGTGATAATCTTGGTTTTGAAAAAATTAAAAATAAGTCTGATGGATCTTTTGTAGAAGTTGAAAAGAAATTAATAGTCTCCGGTGAGAATTTAATTGATGCCCAACCAGGTTTTGATAGACAAACAAATCAATCTATTGTTAGCTTTAAATTTGATAATTTAGGAGCTAAGAAGTTTGCGAATGCAACAAAAGATAATGTAGGCAGGCCTCTTGCTATTATTCTAGATAACGAAATTTTAAGTTCACCAGTAATTAGAGAGCCTATACTTACTGGTAGTGGTCAAATATCTGGAGGCTTCACTGTTGAGGAGGCTAATCAGTTAGCTATTTTATTAAGGGCCGGGGCCTTACCAGCGCCAATGAAAATTATAGAGGAAAGAACTGTAGGCGCTGATCTAGGTAAAGACTCTATTCGCTACGGAATTATATCCTTCATTGCTGGCTTCTTACTGGTGTTTGTTTATATAATATATGCCTATAAGATATTCGGTTTCTTTGCGAACATTTCACTTTTATTAAACATTGTCATTTTGATTTCAGTTTTGTCCTTATTTGGATCCACTTTAACTTTGCCTGGAATTGCTGGAATTGTTTTAACTGTTGGTATGGCTATAGATACTAACGTAATAATTTACGAAAGAGCAAAAGAAGAATTAAAGATTGAAAAATCAAATATTATTGCTTTTGATATAGCTTATAAAAAATCATTATTAACTATTATTGACTCAAATTTAACAACATTAATTGCCGGTATAATTTTATTTTATTTGGGCAGTGGTCCGGTAAAAGGTTTTGCTGTTACTTTATGTGTAGGATTAATAACTTCTTTTTTTACAGCCTTTACAATTAGTAGATTAATGGTTTCAAAATACCTAATGGCTAATAAGAATAAAATTATAAATATTTAATATGACTAATTTTAATTTTTTAAAATATAAAAATTTTTTTTTATTTTTATCAAGCTTTTTAGTTTTAGCTTCAATTATCTTAGTCTTTACTAAAGGATTAGATTTTGGAGTCGATTTTAAAGGAGGAACAACAATTGAAATTCGATTAGAAAAACAAATTGAAATAGAAAAAATTAGACATTCTATATCAAAACTTAAAGTTAATAACTATTCTGTTAAAGAATTTGGTTCTGTAAATGATTTTTTAATTTCTACAGATAATAGTATTTCATCAATTGATATAAAAAATTTTATTGAAAAAGATTTAAAGGAAAAGGTTACAATTAGAAAAGTAGAAACAGTAGGTCCAAAAGTAGGAGCTGAATTGATTAAATCCGCTATTTACTCAGTTTTATTGTGTTTTGTTGCAATGTTTTTTTATTTATGGTTTCGTTTTGAATGGCAATTCAGTTTTGGGGGGATAGTTGCTCTTTTTCATGACACAATAATTACTGTAGGAGTATTTTCTCTTTTAGGATTACAATTTGATCTTACGATTGTAGCTGCATTATTAACAATTATTGGTTACTCAATTAATGACACAGTTATTATTTATGATCGTATTAGAGAAAATTTAAAAAAAGATAGTACATCTGAATTATCAATTTTAGTAAATGAATCTTTAAATAATACTCTTTCTCGTACATTAAAAACTTCTGGAACAACTCTTTTATCAATTATTGCTGTATTATTTTTTGGAGGTGAGGTTCTTAGAGGATTTGCTTTTGCAATAACTTTTGGAATTATAATAGGAACATATTCTTCAATTTATATAGCTTCTCCTATAGTAATGTTTTTTAAAGTCAAAAGAGACTGGTCAGCTAAAATTGATAATACGCCTTAATAAAGATTTTGAGCAGTTACCATTGTCAAAAGCATTGGAATAGACAAAAAAGTATTTGTTCTAGATATTAACATTGCCATTCTTGCAGACTTAGCCTTAGTTTCTGGATCACATTCAACAATCCCTAATGCTCTTTTTTGATTTGGCCAAATTATAAACCAAACATTAAAAGCCATTATTATTCCAAGCCACATACCAATTCCTATTGTAATGTTTTTAGGACTTCCTTTAATTGCCAAAGCTTCGTGAACATAGCCATTCAAGTAGGCTGTTATTAATCCTGTAAGAATAGTTGAAAGGGCAGCCCAACGAAACCAAAATAAAGCTGTTGGAGCTATTACTTTTCCGATAGCAGGTTTTTGATCGTCAGGGATTTTTGGCATACTAGGTATTTGCACAAAATTAAAATACCATAACAATCCTATCCACATAACCCCGGACAAAACGTGCAAGTATCTAAATATAGCGCTCCAAAAATATCTATCGTTAGCCCAACCATCATTAATATAAAATAAAACTCCAAAGAAAATTAATGTAGCAATAACAGAACTTATTATTGTTTTTGGTAAAGATTGAAGAATATTATTGATTCCCATGAATCAATATTAGCATAAAAAATATTTTTTTAGGCACTCTTTTTTGAAATATTTTTAGATAGAATTTTCTTTAAAAATTCACCTGTATAACTACCATTTACAAGGGAAACGTCTTCTGGAGTGCCTTCCGCAATAATTTTCCCACCTTTTACGCCTCCTTCAGGACCCATATCAATAATCCAATCAGCGGTTTTTATTACATCTAAATTATGCTCAATTACAATTACTGTGTTTCCTTTGTTCACAAAAGTATGAAGAACTTCTAATAGTTTTTTAACATCATGAACATGTAGACCTGTTGTCGGTTCATCAAGTATATAAATAGTTCTTCCTGTTGCTCTTTTTGATAATTCTTTTGCAAGTTTAATTCTTTGAGCCTCTCCACCAGAAAGAGTGGTGGCTTGCTGACCAATTTTTATATACCCAAGACCAACTTTTTGAAGAGTTAAAAGTTTATCTCTTATCGATGAAATATTTTCAAAGAAATCAACGCCTTCATCAACTGTCATGTTTAAAACATCGGCAATATTTTTATCTTTAAATCTTATTTCTAAAGTTTCTCTATTGTATCTATTACCTTTGCACACATCACACTGAACATAAACATCAGGTAAAAAATGCATTTCATAAGTTATTACTCCATCACCTTCGCATGCCTCGCATCTACCTCCTTTGACATTGAAAGAAAATCTGCCAGGTTTGTAACCCCTTGCTTTCGAATCTGGTAAATTGACAAACCATTCTCTTATAACAGTAAATGCTCCAGAGTATGTTGCGGGATTTGATCTTGGAGTTCTGCCAATTGGAGATTGATCAATATCGATTATTTTATCTAAATATTCATAACCCTGAATACCTTTAAAAGGTTTAGGCATATTTTTTGTTATAGTTTTATTAATCATTAAATTTAATGCTCTATAAAGGGTATGTAGAACAAAAGTTGATTTTCCACTTCCAGAAACTCCTGTCACAGCTGTAAAAGTTCCAAGAGGAATTTTTGCAGTAACGTTTTGTAAATTATTTCCAGTTGCCCCACTTAAAGTTAAATATCTTCCGTCTTTTGCTTTTCTTCTTATTTGTGGAATTGAAATGTTTTTTTTCCCGGATAGGTATTGTCCAGTTATACTACTTTCATTTTGCATTATTTGAGAAGGTGTGCCGGCTGCAATAATTTTTCCACCTTCAGTTCCAGCTCCAGGTCCAAGATCTATTATATAATCAGAGTTTAGCATTGCCTCTTCATCATGTTCTACGACTATTACTGTGTTTCCTAAATCTCTTAATCTTTTAA
>Ga0214921_10000892_pt1 | contig 53112 bp, 48 predicted proteins | sample LL1505_MetaG_FD_177992 | JGI IMG/M metagenome (GOLD analysis project Ga0214921, IMG submission 177992) | Freshwater microbial communities from Lake Lanier, Atlanta, Georgia, United States - LL-1505 | ecosystem: Environmental > Aquatic > Freshwater > Lake | place: USA: Georgia | collected... | reverse complement strand
ATGTTGTGCACGGCATTAAGCGGCGTGCATCTTTATTTAATACTGAGCGCATTGATCACCTCTACCAAGATCCGCACGTCAACCATCCCAATTTAATTTTGCACTATGGCGATCTGACCGACACCAGTAATTTAGTGCGGATTATTCAGCAAAGCCAACCTGATGAGATTTATAACTTGGGTGCCCAAAGTCATGTGGCGGTCTCCTTTGAATCCCCCGAGTACACGGCGGACGTCGATGCGATTGGTGCTCTGCGTATTTTGGAAGCCATTCGCATTTTGGGCTTAGAGAAGAAAACCCGTTTTTACCAAGCCTCGACTTCTGAACTTTATGGCTTGGTCCAAGAGATCCCACAAAAAGAAACTACCCCGTTTTATCCGAGAAGCCCTTATGCGGTAGCCAAACTCTATGCCTACTGGATTACCGTGAATTACCGTGAAGCATATGGCATGTATGCCTGCAACGGCATTCTCTTTAACCACGAATCCAAGCGTCGGGGCGAGACTTTTGTGACACGAAAGGTCACCCGAGGTTTAGCGAATATTGCCCAAGGTTTAGAGAAGTGCCTCTTCATGGGTAATATTGACGCCCTGCGTGATTGGGGGCATGCCAAAGACTACGTGCGTATGCAGTGGATGATGCTCCAGCAAGAACAGCCAGAGGATTTTGTGATTGCCACGGGAGTGCAATACACCGTGCGCGAGTTCATCCAAAAAAGTGCCCAACAACTGGGTATCACCTTCGAGTTTCAGGGCAAAGCAGAGCAAGAGAAAGCGATTGTGAAAAGTATTAGCGGTGACAAGGCACCAGCGCTTAAGGTAGGTGATGTAGTCATGCAGATTGATCCGCATTACTATCGTCCCACTGAAGTCGAGACCCTCTTGGGCGATCCGACCAAAGCCAAACAAAAACTCGGTTGGGTGCCAGAAATTACGCTTGATGAAATGATTGAAGAAATGGTCGCCTACGATCTTGAAAAAGCCAAGCAACATGCCTTACTACAAAAGCATGGTTATTCGGTTGCAGTTGGAAAAGAAAAGTAAATACAAAAAAATCTAAAGAATACAAAGCTAATAAAGTTAATAAAGCCAATACGTGAGTAAAGATCTGAATCAAAAGATTTATGTAGCAGGCCATCGCGGCATGGTGGGTTCAGCTATCGTGCGTAATCTGCAAGCAAAGGGCTATACAAATATTGTTACCCGTACTCATGCTGAGATGGATCTGACAGACCAGCAAGCTGTCAAAACGTTCTTTGAGCAAGAGAAACCAGACCAGGTTTATTTGGCCGCCGCAAAAGTTGGGGGGATACATGCCAACAATACCTACCCCGCCGAGTTTATTTACGAAAATCTGATGGTACAAAATAATGTGATCCATCAAGCCTTTATGAATGGGGTCAAAAAACTCTTATTTTTAGGCTCTAGTTGTATTTATCCAAAGCTGGCTACTCAACCCATGGCCGAAGATGCGCTTCTCACTGGAAAACTGGAGCCCACCAACGAGCCCTATGCGATTGCCAAAATTGCTGGCATCAAGATGTGTGAAAGCTACAACCGGCAATATGGCCAAAGTTATGGCGTTGACTATCGTTCTGTAATGCCAACTAACCTCTATGGCCCAGGTGATAACTACCATCCCGAAAACAGTCATGTCATTCCTGCGTTGATCAGAAGATTTCATGAAGCTAAGGTAAGTAATGCTCCCGAAGTAGTCATTTGGGGAACTGGCACTCCGCGACGTGAGTTTCTCTATGTAGACGACATGGCTGCTGCCTCAGTTTTTGTGATGCAGCTTGATAAAGCAACTTATGACAGTCAAACACAGCCAATGCAAAGCCATATCAATGTTGGTTTTGGGAGTGATGTCACCATTGCAGAATTAGCGGCTGCTGTCGCAAAGGCAACTGGTTATGAAGGTAAGATTAACTTTGATACTTCAAAGCCAGATGGGGCACCACGTAAGTGGATGAATTCAAGCCTTTTAAATCAACTAGGTTGGCAGCCACAAGTTAATTTAGAAAATGGACTTGTCCATGCCTACCAAGCCTTTACTCAGGCTTAAGCATTTGCCAACGCATGAAATTACCTCTCCAGATTTCTAAATTAGATTACTGGGTGTATGGACTCTCGCTAGCGTTTTGCTTTTTGCTCTTTAAGCAATCCGATCTTACCCATACCAATGCCTCTTCGTTTGCATATTTATATGGGCATTTCTGGGATTTTTATGACTACAACAGTAATCGTATGGGAGACAACAATTACCTCCCGATCTTTTATTGGTTTTTTGCGATTTGGAATATCCCACTAAAGCTATTAGGCTTTATCCCCGAAGTTACGAGCGAAACTTGGATGCAGGCAACTATCATTCAAACTATTTGGTCAAAATTACTCTTAGCAATTTTTTTCTTTGCTGCGGTAAATATAGTTGGCAGGATTGCTAAGCAAGTTTATGCCACACAAGTAAGTGATCAAGGGATTCAAAAAGAAAATCTTCCAAAGCTTTTATTTGCCACCTCACCCATAGCCATTTTTGCTGTATTTATTTTTGGCGGATACGATATCTTTGCGCTCTTTTTTATGCTGTTGGGATTACATGCTTATTTTGCAAAAGACTTTAAATGGTTTGTGCTGTGGTTTTCAGTAGCTATCTCCTTTAAGTATTTTGCAGCGTTCGCTTACCTCCCGCTGGTATTAATTATTGAAAAGCGTTTTATTCATCTTCTAATCTATGGACTTTTAGGTCTTGCAGTCACCACGATTCAATTTGCGTTGTATTGGCATAGTGATGTTTTTCTCGGAGAGATCTTTGACCTAGCAAATGCTAAGGTTGCAGGCAATAGCTTTAAAATTCGCACCATCATCGTGAACCTATCCTATTGTTTGATATGCTTTTATCTATATTTTTCTAAATTTGACTACAGACTAGATCTGACCAAGTGGTGCGAACGCGCTATTTATGCCTGTCTACTTTCTTATGCCTTACTTTTTAGCTGGGTTTTGTGGCATCCACAGTGGATTATCTTAATCACCCCATTTGTTTGCCTTTCTTTACTTTTTATCCGCTCGCAAAAATTATTAATTCTTCTTTTAGTGATTGAAATCTTGGGCTACTTAGGCTTTGCTGTCTACACCATGAACAACTGGGTAGGTAACGTGGATAACACCATGCTCTATGGGGGTGTATTTGGGGAGCTATTGCCGCAAACTAATACCTTTGTAAGCGATCTAATTGGCCATAAGTGGATGGCGTTATCTAGAGCCCTTTTCTACGGATCACTTTATGCATCATTCTTGGTTTTTGTCTATGAGCGCCTAGTAAAGAAATCTGCCGATTCCGCCTCAAAAAATAAAAATGACAATTTAATAAGCTGGCTTATAAGGGCTCGTTTTTTGGTAGCGTGTTACTTTGTGATTGGTGCTACCGCCGCTTGTTTTATATCTAACTAAATAGCAAATAGCGAGAGTTCATTGAAACCTATTCACAATGTTCTAAAGTAATTGCTGCCGCCAATAAGTCATGGTTAGTTTTTCTAGATTGAAAGATTTTCGATTCATTTGCATAAGTACCTTACTTAAAAATTCAGCATTAATTTGTTTCCAATCTTGCACAACAATCACAGGTAAATCACTAAAGAGATCATTCAACTTAGCCTCTTTTACAATTGGAATACAGCCGAGCAACAAGGCCTCCCAAGTGCGATGACAATCAAGCCCTGCGCCATGAGGGCTTAACACAAACTGATATTGAGACTGCAGCTCCCAAGTTTGATCAACTGGTAATGGCTTAGACTGGAAGTGGCAAACGGAGTGATCGATCTCTTCATAGCATTGTCTGCGATCAGCACGATCAATCGAAAAATGCCAGTTACAAAAAATCTGTGGCATGCGCTCAATAAGTGGCGGGGCACAGTACGCAATAGTTTGTATTTGTAATTCCTGGAGGGTGGGCAGAATAAATCCACCACCCCACTGCAAAGGATTACTCCACAGGTTATGCAAATTTATCCCAATCGGTAATGAATGCAACTTCGGATGATCAAAGTCACGGTTTTGTGCATACCAAGCAAGAAGCAAGGGGTTTTGCAATAAAGCTATTAAAGCATCGCCTAGGTTGGCAAGGTTGATTGGCAAATCACTATCACCACTTACTAGAACAAATGGGGTGCTTATATTGGGAACAATATGCTGGGTAAAGTAGGTAATCCCATCGCTTGGCACATAAACACTCGGAACTCTATTGGTGTCGTCCATCAAAAAATGCTTCAATTGCTCGGAAATACTATCGATGTAGGGGATGTTCGCAGTACTAGATTCAGGGGTTTGGGGGTAAATATCGCAAGAAAATAGGATTGAGCGACTATTGACTAGCTGGGCATGAGCGATACCATAGTCAAAGCTATCGGCCATCAAAATCTTGGCTGCAATTTTGCGCCGGTCATATCGTTGCAAAAAACGGCCTAAAAAGCGATAAAGGGGTCTATGGAGCATGTTAAGAAGGATTAAAAGAGCAGCTAAAAGAGCGGTATAACCAATTAGAGCAAATCAAGTTGAGTCTATTGTGGCCTAAATAGGCCTGGAAACCTATAAAATTGTTTTTGACGGGGGCGGAAGTAAAATTAGTCTGGTAAACGGCGTTAGTGGACTTGCTCTGGGATTTTATGGGGGGGCGACCCTCAATTTAAGTTATATTTATAAGAATAGACTCACCTTGTCTGAGGAGTGATGTAAAAATTAGGATATTTCAGTGCATTTTAATTGCCCATTAAAAATCAACCATTTATTTTCAAAAATTAATTCTAGAGTACTGCTATATTGCATATTAACGTGTGAATTGATTAATGTTGTTTATTTTGCGATTTTTTTTTATTCAAAAGGATATTTACCGGCGCCCTTTGTGTGGGATAAATACGATACTTTTATGGATTTTTATAATCCACTTTATTGGGTTATAAAAGATGGGTTCTATACAACTTTTCAATCAGTTTACCCACCACTTAATTACTATTTTTTAAAGTTTTTTGCTTGGGGTGCTGACCTAAATGCTACGGTAGACCGCTTTGAGCTTAGGAATAGCCATATAGGCCTATCGATATTTCTATGCTCTATCTATATAGCCATTCTTTTAATAGTTACCAATATTGGACAGTGGCGAAAAGTCAAGTTAGGCAATCCAATATTAATTTGGATTGCCTGCATTTGCAGTGTTCCTGTACTTTTTGCCTTAGAAAGAGGGAACATAATCTTTATCGCCTTACTTTTCTTAGCTTGCTACTTGGCTACCGAGAATAGATGGTTAAAGGCAATATTTTTTGGATTGCTAGTCAATATTAAGCCATATTTTATCATTTTGTTGATTCAGTACATTAATTTTTATAGTTTTAATAAGCTTGACTTATTGAGATGTATTTTTCTTGCCGCTATTATTTTTATATCAACTGGCCTCATGGTAGGTCTGAATATATTAGATTTCATAAGCTCTTATTACGCTATATCCTCTCAGGGTGGGATAGGTGACGATGGATTGCTAGCCCTGCCAAATACCCTAGCTAGTCTATATCCTCTTAAAAATATTATTTATTATTCTTTTAATTCCCCCAATTCAACTTATGCATTTTGGTTTTCATGCTTGAAGCTGATGGCTATTATCACCCCCTTGGTCTTATTTTTATTGACTGTTTTTAGGCCATTAAGTGCTACAGAAAAAATCATTGCTGCCCTTGTCTTAATTGCTAACTTTTCACATGTAGTAGGCGGATATATATTTATTATTTACATATTATTAATCCCATATCTTTATGAAAAATCAATATACAAGAGCTTGTTAATATTGAGCTTGATAATATTATGTCTTCCTGTGGATATTATAAGAATAAATTTTATCCCAATTTATTTTCCAGTAAATAGTTACCTTTCTGGTGGTATCACACTGGATAATAATATATTATTTCTCGGATTAGGTACTATTATCAGGCCTATTGCAAATTACTTGATAATGCTAACATTAATTATTAAATTTTTGAAAAAATATCCTTTATCCATGGCGTTTCTAAGATCCCAAAGATAGCTGTAATACAGTTATAATTATTTATTATTAAGATTGGAAACAATATGAAAGTGGTGATTTTGGCTGGTGGCTTAGGAACCCGAATTGCTGAAGAAACTTCTTCTCGCCCAAAACCTATGATAGAGGTGGGTGGAAAGCCCATTCTATGGCATATCATTAAGATGTATTCAGCCCATGGTGTGAATGAATTTGTGATCTGTTGTGGCTATAAGGGTTACATGATCAAGGAGTATTTTGCGAACTACTTCTTACATATGTCGGATGTCACTTTTGATATGGCAAATAACAATACCATGCAGATCCATCAGCAATATGCCGAGCCTTGGAAAATTACCTTAATTGATACTGGGGAAAATACCCTAACTGGCGGTCGCTTAAAGCGGGTTAGCCAATACTTAGTTGACGAAGATTTTTGTTTTACTTATGGCGATGGTGTAGGTGATGTTGACTTAACAAAGCTAATTGCATTTCACAGGGCGCATGGCAAACTAGCGACGGTAACTGCAGTTCAACCTCCGGGTCGCTTTGGGGCGCTTGAGATGGATGGCACCTCAGTCAAAAGTTTTGTAGAAAAACCCCATGGCGACGGTATGTACATCAATGGAGGTTTCTTTGTTCTCTCTCCAAAAGTAATTAATTTAATTGAAGATGACAGCACGATCTGGGAGCGCAAGCCTTTGGAGTCCTTGGCAACCTCTGGTCAGTTAGAAGCCTTTACCCATAATGGTTTTTGGCAGCCAATGGATACCTTGCGCGACAAGCAACATCTTGAAGAATTGTGGGCTAGCGGTAAGGCGCCCTGGAAGACATGGGCCTAAGTACACCGCGATCTGGCACCGCAAAGAGCGCATTCGTCGACCCTTCCTTTTGGCGGGGTAAGCGTGTTCTGTTGACAGGCCATACTGGCTTTAAGGGTAGCTGGCTGTCGGTTTGGCTTCAGTCTATGGGCGCTGAATTGCAGGGCTTGGCCTTGGATCCACCAACTAAACCTAGTCTTTTTAATGAGGCTGATGTTGCCGCTAATATGCGATCAGCAATTGGCGATATTCGAGATTATCAATTTGTATCTAGTGTGGTTTTGGCTTTTAAGCCAGAAATTGTGATTCATATGGCTGCCCAGCCATTGGTTCGGTATTCCTATAAAAATCCCATAGAGACTTATGCAACGAATGTCATGGGCACGGTGCATTTATTAGAAGCAATACGTCAAGTTAACTCTGTCAAGGCTGTGGTTAATGTCACTACCGATAAATGTTATGAAAATAAAGAATGGGTGTGGGGTTATCGCGAGGATGAACCTATGGGTGGCTTTGATCCCTACAGCAGTAGTAAGGGTTGCTCAGAGTTAGTGACCGCAGCATATCGCCGCTCCTATTTCGAAAACAGTGGTGTTGGGCTAGCCTCAGCTCGTGCGGGAAATGTGATTGGTGGCGGTGATTGGGCTGAAGATCGCTTAATACCAGATATTATTAGGTCTTTTGAAGCGGGTAACCCATTAATAATACGCAACCCAAACTCCATTCGCCCTTGGCAGCATGTTTTGGAGCCGCTATCTGGATATCTTGTATTGGCTCAGAAACTTTGGTGCAACCCAACTTTTTATGCGCAAGGTTGGAATTTTGGTCCTAGAGATGAGGATGCGAAACCTGTGGAATGGATTGTTAGGAATTTAGCCGACCGGTGGGAGGGTAGTGCGGCTTGGAGTGTGGATGCAGGAGAGCATCCGCATGAAGCTGGATTTTTGAAGCTGGATATTTCCAAGGCCTCAGCGCTATTAGGGTGGGAGCCACGTTGGTCGCTAGATATAGCACTGCAAAAAATTGTAGACTGGGGTGCCAGTGTTCGTGCTAAAGATAAGCCTGCATTGGCTTGTCTGGAACAAATACAATCATATGTAAGTAGTTAGTTTTTGCTAGTAATCTAATTAAAAAGGATTAATTTAAACAAGAGGTCAAAATGGATTTGGTGTCACAAAAAGATAAAGATTTATTTGAAAATTTTTTCGTTCTAGAGTTGGCTAATAACCATTGGGGTAGTCTACAGCGGGGTCTAAAAATTATTCGAGACCATGCGGCAATTGTACGCTTTAACAATGTTAAAGCCGCAATTAAATTACAGTTTCGTGATGTTGATGCTTTTATTCATCCCGACTACAAGGGAAGCTCCAAACAACGCTATATTAAGAAAACGGAAGATACAAAACTAAGTCGCCACGATTTTGCACGCATGGTGGAGGAGGTGAGGTACCTCGGATGCATACCTATGGCAACGCCATTTGATGAGGCCTCCGTTGATCTATGTGTCGAATTTGATATGTCGATAATTAAGATTGCTAGTTCAGACATGAATGACTGGGTTTTAATTGAAAAGATTGCATCAACTCGTAAACCTACTATTGTGTCTACTGGCGGCGCTTCCGAGAAAGATCTAGATGATTTGGTTCGTTTCTTTGAAAAGCGTGATATTCCACTGTCCATTAATCATTGTGTATCGCTTTATCCCTCTGAAGATTCTGAGCTTGAGCTTGATCAAATTGATTATTTAAAAGCTCGGTACCCAAGCCATGTGATTGGTTTGTCTACTCATGAATACCACGATTGGCACTCTTCAATGCTGATTTCCTACGGCAAAGGCGCAAGAACTTGGGAGCGTCATATAGACATTAACTATGAAGGCGTTCCCGTATCAAGTTACTGCTCTTTACCTGAACAGTGTGATGCTTGGTTTAAAGCCTTTCATAAAGCAAAAGAAATGTGTGGGGGGTATAGCAATGCGCGTCGCGTAATTTCTAAAAAGGAAATTGAGTACTTGGATGCTTTAGTTCGTGGCGCTTATGCCAAGAAGGATCTAGAGCCTGGGTATGTATTGACCAAAGAAAATTTTGAGAAGGACTTTTACTTGGCAATTCCCTTGTTAAAAGGCCAACTTTCTTGCAGGGAGGTGATGAATGGCGAGAAATTGGTTTCCGAAATAAGAGCAAATGAACCATTAACCATTAACCATATTGACGGTCCTTATAACGAAAATCAGAGTCTTAAGAATTTGATTTTGAATCGCGGACTGTAACTTCACAATGAGAGCTCTAGTTTTAGGTGGTAAGGGCGATATAGGTTCCGCAATCACCCAAAAACTTTCCTTGAATGGCGTAGAGGCTACTGGTGTAGCACGTACAGATTTCGATCTTACATGCCCCAATCAAATCGCAGCCTACTTTAAGGAAAGCGGGAATCAATTTGATATTTTGATTCACTCTGGCGGTCTGAATAATCCTAAAAATTTTGAGGAATTGACCGATGCCGAGATTCGGGAGTCGCTGAATGCCAATGTGCTCGGATTTTTGGATGTTATTCGTGAATTAACTCCTTATTGGAAACGGACTGGTTTTGGGCGGGTTCTTGTGATTTCATCTTTGTATGGGTTTCTAGGGCGCAAGGGCAGATTGCCTTATGTCATGTCTAAACATGCTTTAAATGGTGCTGTAAAAACGTTGGCCATCGAGCTAGCTTCTTATGGAGTTTTAGTAAATGCTTTATCGCCAGGCTATATCGCAACAAAACTTACCTTTAAAAATAACTCTACAGAAACTATTGAGCGCCTCGTATCTGGTATCCCGGTCGGTCGAATGGGTACGCCAGAGGATATTGCAGAAGTGGCTTTATTTCTCTGTTCGCCAGCCAATCAATACATAAACGGGCAAGATATCGTGGTCGATGGTGGTTATTCAATCGGCGGATTTCAAAATTAATTCTTCAGGAGATTGTTGTTTTGAGTACATTTAAGATTCAAGAGCAAGTTTTATCTGCTGAGCCGTGCCCTCAGCCGGGCTTAGGTTTTCAGGTTAAATCATCACCTCGCCCCTATCAAGTCACCTTTTACTCCGGTGAGGGTGCCGGCCAGAGACTGGCTAATGAAATTACCAGTCATGTAGCCCCATTACTCTTGATCGACAAAAATATTTTCGATTTATACCTTCGCGATTTCCCACAGTTAGCTAGTGTGCCAACTTTTTTAGTTACCGCAATTGAAGAGAATAAAGGCATTTCAACAGTTCTTGAGGTGATCGATTTTCTTGAGGAAAATAAGGCAACAAAGAGTTCAATGCTCTATGTTGTTGGCGGTGGAATTATGCAAGATTTGGGAGCTTTCGCTGGCTATATTTATAAACGTGGAATCCCCTGGACCTATGTTCCAACTACATTGCTAGGTCAAGGCGATAGTAGTGTTGGCGGAAAGACGGCTTTAAATCACAAAAAGACAAAAAACCTTTTAGCATTATTTTCTGCCCCAAGAAAAATTATTACTGACACAGGATTTTTAAAAACATTGCCAAAGGATGATTGGTTCTCAGGAATTGGTGAAATTTTTAGGTTGTGTGTCACAGGAGGCAAGGATTTCTTGGATGTATTTGCTAGGGAGCTGGATGCATTTCTTAGGGGTGACATGGATGCTACAAGCAGGCTAATAGCAACATCCCTATCTGCCAAAAAAGCCATTGTTGAATTTGATGAATTTGAGTTGGATTTGCGCAGGTCGATGAATTATGGGCATAGTTTCGGACATGCGCTAGAGGTGCTTACTAAATACAAAATATCTCATGGCGTAGGAGTTGCTATTGGAATTTTGGTGGAGAATGAAATTGCGTTTCATCGAAAACTTCTTTCTAAATCTGAACGAGACTATCTCCTCAGTTTGGGCTCTAAAATTATCCCGCCAGAGGCTCTCAATATCTTCATTGAGGCTAATTTAGATGGAATTATTGATTTATTAAGACGTGATAAAAAAGCCGAGGGCACTATTCTGAAGCTGGCAACCCTGGAATCTATTGGGCAAATGCGCTTCATTGATTTTTCTTTAAATGAGTCTGGCGAAAAAGAGTTAAGAAATGCGGTAACGAGTGTTATTAATGCTATTCGCTAAAAGGCTATGGAGAAAATCTTATTAGTTGATTTTGGCGCTAGTCGAATAAAAGCGGCGGTTTGGTCTTTTGCGCAACATAGGGTTATTGAAGTTCTAGAGTGTGATGCACCCATTCCAAAGGTTGCGTCTGGTGGTGAGATAGAGATTGAGCCGGAACAATATTGGAGTAGTCTTGTAAATACAGCGGGAATTTTGCTAGACCGCTATCCAAATATTGAGCGGATGTGGATTTGTGCTGAGATGCATGGTGTTTTGCTATTGGATGCTTCAACTCACAAGCCCTTAACTCCATACATTAGTTGGCGTGATGAGCGAGCAAGCAAGGGTGTTGGCGACCAGCCCACAACATTTAGTCAATTCGATGATAAAAATTTTCGAGACTCCTTTTTAGGTGAAACTGGCCTAAAGTTGAGGGTGGGGCTACCTTTTGTAACTTTGGCTCACTTGAACGATATGATTAATTACTTGCAAGATTTTAAAGTTTGCACACTGGTTGATTGGATCTTGTATCGCGGAGGGGAAAAGAGCCCCAAAGTTCATTCATCTCTCGCTGCTGGGATGGGATTTTATTCTTTATCTGATTGCGCATGGTCGGATGGATTAATCCAAAAGTCATCCCCAGGCTTACATGCTGGCCAATTTTCAGAACCATCAAAATTGAGAAAAAAAATTGGACAAATTAGTATTGGCAAACATTCCCTTGCTGTCTATGGTGGACTTGGAGATATGCAGGCGGCTATTTTTGGTGCTGGCTTTCCTAAAAAAGGGTCTCTATTGGTTAATTTAGGCACTGGTTCGCAAGTTGTAGGTGATACCTTTCAGGAGGGTGCTGGTGTTGAGCGAAGACTTGGTGCAAATGGAGAGGTTTTTGCAGCTTTAACTCATATCCCTTCTGGGCGTGGCCTTAATGTATTCGCCAAGTTTATCGATGGAATTTCCCTTTTAGGTGGCGGCAGACCAGTTTTTTGGAAAATCTTTGGTTCGCTAGATCCAGACGAAATTCTTGGTAGCTCAATTGAGGTTGATCTAAATGTATTTGAGGCTAGCTGGAGGTATGAGGCCGGAGGTGTAATTTCTGGAATCGATGAAAATGCATTTGACTTGAGATCGTTTATATCTGGCCTGGTGAAATCATGGTTAAGTCAGTATAAGGTCGCCATGGATTTAATAGATCCAAGGCGCGAAGTAGATAAATTCTTGATTTCTGGGGGTTTAAGTAGGCGTGGTTCCTTTGTGTTGCCTGTTTTAGAAAAACTCTCTGGGAGATTTGGATATTTGACTGAAACGATCACTGGAGAAGAAACTCTTGATGGCCTATTGGCTTTGGCTCTGGAGAATAATGAAGCTTAAAGCCATTCTATTTGATCTTGATGGAACTCTTGTGGATAGCGCGCTATCTATTGGGAGTGTTTTAAATCAAATGCGATTAGAGCGTAATTTGAGCCCTTTAGAAATTCAAAAATATAGAGAGTGGGTAAGTTTAGGCGCCAATGATCTGATCGCCAATTCATTAGAGATTCCAGTCTCTGATGTGGCCCAGTTTTTGCAGGATTTTAGAATTAGGTATGCCAATAATAAAACTGAGAGTGCCGACATATTTCCGTATGTTAAAGAAACTTTAAGTCAAATAAAGAGTCTTGGAATTGCCATGGGAATTTGCAGCAATAAGCCAGTTCATTTGTGCCAAAAAGTATTAAGCGATCTTAATTTAGATGGCTATTTTTCTTGCGTGGTTGGTGGTGGGAGCGCCTCAAGTTTAAAACCCTCTCGCGAGCCAATTGATCTTGCATTGTCTAAGCTTAGTCGAACGCATCGAGATGCACTTTTGGTTGGTGATAGCACCATTGACCAGAAGGCTTCAAAAAATAGCAACTTACCTTTCATATTTTTTTCTGGTGGCTATAACGATGGCGTTGATTCCTCTGAAGTTGCCGCAACGATTGATTCAATGAATGATTTAATTCCGCTTGCAAAAAGAGAGGGATGGATTTAATGGCGTCACAAGAACTGAAGAACAATATGGGTAATGATTGGAATTTTGAACAAGATCTCCAATCTATTTTTGATAGAACTCTTCAGGTGTGGCCAGAGTTAAGAAGCGCCAGAATATTCATCACTGGGGGAACTGGTTTTATTGGGTGCTGGCTTCTGGAAAGTTTGCTGTATGCCAATAAAAAATTGGATTTAAACATTCATGCGACGGTATTGACTAGAAGCGCAAAAGCTTTCGAGCAAAAAATACCCCACTTATTCTCGTCTCCATTCTTAAAATTTTTAGATGGCAATGTTTGTGACTTTACTTCACCTTCGGAAGAATACTCTCATGTAATACATGCAGCCACGGATGCTAGTGCAGACCTGAACGAAAATAATCCGCTGCAAATGTATCGGACTGTAATCGACGGTACTCTTAGAGTTTTAAGATTTGCTGTTGAAAAAAAATCTAAAAGAGTGCTTTTTTTAAGCTCTGGTGCAGTGTATGGACAGCAGCCATGGGAATTGTTGAATGTGCCGGAAAGTTACCTCGGTGGGCCAAGTTGCGTAGATGCTAGGGCTACCTACGCTGAGGCCAAGAGAGCGGCTGAAATGTTGTGCGCGGTATTTCAAAAGCAATTTGGCCTTCAAATTGCCATTGCTAGAATTTTTGCTTTATTGGGCCCATACCTTTCGCTTGGAATTCATTTTGCCGCGGGTAACTTTATTAGAGATGCAATGCAGGGGCGAGAAATTGTTATTAAAGGTAATGGCATGCCTTGCCGCTCTTATTTATATGCTTCAGATCTCACAGTTGCTTTATGGCATTTGCTCGTTAGGGGTGAGTCATGCAAACCTTACAATGTAGGTTCAAGCGAGGGCATATCCATTAAGGAGTTGGCGGAAAAAGTTTCTTCAGTTCTCGGGGGAGGTAATCCTAAGATATTGGGTTCGGAGGACATGGGTTGGAACCCGGGAAGATATGTGCCAAGTACTAAATTGATTGAGTGTGATTTAAATTTAAAGAGGACCGTTTCTTTGGATCAGGCAATACTAAGAACGGCAATTTGGAATGGTTGGAAAGGTAAGAAATAATGAAATTATCGGATTATGTTTCTCAAAAGGTTGTTGAACTTGGGGTTAAGCATGTATTTATGGTTACTGGAGGAGGTGCAATGCATCTCAACCACTCTTTTGGAACTAATAAGAACCTAGAATGCATCTTCAATCATCATGAGCAAGCTTGTGCAATTGGTGCGGAAGCATACTATCGCTTAAATAATGAATTGCCTTTAGTGAACGTCACATCAGGTCCAGGAGGAACAAACGCCATTACTGGGGTGTATGGCGCATTTGTTGATTCGATAGGAATGGTTGTTCTATCTGGTCAGGTAAAATGGGAGACAACCGTGAGGAGTACTGGTCTACCACTTCGCCAATATGGCGATCAAGAGCTTGATATTGAAGAGCTCGTAAGGCCAGTCACCAAGTATTGTTTCATGGTTACTGATCCTAAATCTATTCGCTATCATCTTGAAAAAGCGTTTTATTTGGCTAAATCAGGGCGCCCTGGCCCTTGCTGGCTTGATATTCCATTGGATGTACAGGGCGCTCAAATAGATCCAGATGCTTTGGTAGGGTTTGATCCAGCTGAACTGGATGAACCTTGGAAAAAGGGTGATTTGAATAAGATCTCAAATGAGATTTTGAGGAAAATTCAAGAATCCAAAAGACCGGTTGTATTTGTAGGTAGTGGCGTGCGCTTAAGTGGAGAGCATAAAGCCTTTTTACGGTTAGTCGATAAGTTGGGTGTTCCAGTAGTTACCGCGTGGAATGTGCATGATGCAATTTGGGATGCGCATCCAAATTACGCAGGGCGCCCTGGCACGGTTGGCGATCGAGCTGGTAATTTTGTTACCCAAAATGCTGATTTACTTCTAGTGCTGGGTAGTCGACTTAATATTCGGCAAGTGAGCTATAACTGGAAATCATTCGCCCGAGAAGCATATAAGATTTGGATTGATATTGATGAATTGGAGCTGAAAAAACCAACCGTAACTCCAGAGATGGCGGTGCATGCAGACTTGAAGGATTTGTTGCCCATTCTTGCTGATGCTAGCTATCCCGGGCCAACAGAAGAGCACAAGAAATGGTTGGCTTGGGCTAAAGAGCGTCAATCAAGATTTCCTATCGTGTTGCCTGAATATTGGGACAACGATTTAGTTAACCCATATTGCTTTATGAAAACTCTATTTGATGTTCTCAAAGATAATCAGATTATAGTGACCGGGAATGGTAGCGCATGCGTCACTAGTTTTCAAGCCGCAGAAATAAAGCTAGGTCAAAGACTTTGGACTAATTCAGGATGCGCAACGATGGGTTACGATTTGCCGGCTGCAATTGGGGTAAACAAAGCATCAGGGGGCAGGTCAATTGTTTGTTTGGCCGGAGATGGAAGCATTATGATGAATCTTCAGGAGCTTCAAACAATTGCAGGCAATAAATTGCCAATCAAAATATTCATTTTAAATAATAGTGGCTATGTTTCAATATTCCAAACCCACCGAAACTTCTTCAATGGTGTTGAGGTAGGTGGAGGGCCTAAGAGTGGTGTGACCTTCCCTGATTTTTCAAAAGTCAGTACTGCATTTGATTTGCCGTATCGTCGTATATCAAATCATGCGGAAATGCTGGAAAATATCACAAAAACAATGGATGAGTTAGGTCCAGCGGTTTGTGAAATCATGATTGATGAAGAGGTTGCATTTGCGCCAAAGTTAGGAGCAAAGCAGCATCCAGATGGACGAATCACTTCTCCGCCATTGGAAGACCTCTCTCCATTTTTATCGAGAGAAGTTTTGCGAGAAAATATGATTATTGCCTCTCCCTCAGAAGATTGATGGAAGATAGTTTTTCTATGAGAAAAAAAATTCAACGGGTTTATCTTGCTCATAAGAAAAAATTTCGTTTCTTACTGGCTGGAATGGTTAATACCTGCGTTGGATTGGCAACGTACCCCCTACTCTATTTGGTATTGGAGCCCATGGGGGTGGGATACATTGCAGTGCTTGTGATTGCTCAAGTAATATGCATCACGTTTTCCTTTTGGACAAATAAGTACTTTGTCTTCAAATCAAAAGGTGATTTTAGGGGTGAATACGTTAAATTTTTCTCGTTTCATGGCCTATATTTTTTAATTAATCTTATTGCGCTACCAGCCTTAGTGGAGTTGATTCAATTAAATCCTATGATCGCTCAAACTATTTTCTCAATTTTCATCATTGTGACTAGTTATTTTTGGCACAATGCAGTCACATTTAAAACCCCAAAGGATGCTTTGCGATGAGCGTAGATTACCTTCACAGGGATTGCCCTATTTGTCAAAAAAAGGCAGAAATTTCACTTGAGGTTTGCTCCAAGATAAGAGCGGAGGAGCTCAGTTATGAGAAATTAGTTCCATCCTGGAATGGGTTTTTCAAAGAAAAAATCTTTTTCTCATATGCTCGTTGCAAAGAATGTGATCTATTATTCTCGCCAGTTTTTTATCGGCTTGATCAACTTGAGGCGCTTTACGGCCAAATGCCGCCTAATATGGATGTAGTTCCAATGTCGGCTTTACTAAATACCCAGAGAGGATATTTTAAAGAGCTACAGAAGAATTCAACTTTAGAAAATGGTTATATTGAAATCGGACCTGACGTAGGAATCTTTACAGTTAATTGTGTGGCCAAAGGTAATTTTGATAAATATTGGCTATGCGAACCCAATAAGGCTGTTGCCAAAGCTCTTTCCGAGGTAGTGGATGGACATGCATTTGAAATTATTGAGGATATGTTTGAATTTACTGCTATACCAGATCGATCGGCTGGCACTGCCGTCATGATTCAGGTGTTAGATCATTTGCTTGACCCTATTGCAACGCTGACGGAATTGAGAAAGAAGTTATTACCAGGCGGAAAACTATTGCTTGTTACGCATAATGAGAAATCTCTATTGCGGAAAATAGTTGGCTGGAGATGGCCCGCATTTTGCTTGCAGCATCCTCAGATTTATAATCCTCAATCGATTACAAGGCTTCTTGAGGCCTCTGGGTTCGATGTTGATTCAATTCAAAGGTCTACAAATTATTTTGAATTTAGCTTCCTAGTAAAGCATTTGTTTTGGGCGCTTGGAATTAAGATAAATTCAATCCCAAAAGTGCTTAACTTGACTATTGGGTTAAAGCTTGGCAACATAATTACTGTTGCCTCCCCGAGAATAAAATGAAAAAACTCATATCCATAGTAACTCCAACTTATAACGAAATTGAAAATATAGAGGAGTTCATAAGAAGGGCTAGGCTTGCAACTTCCAAGATGGATAAGTATGAATTTGAAATACTAATAATTGATAATTGCTCTATAGATGGAACTCAAGAAAAAATTAAAGAGCTATCAAAGAGGGATCATGGTATCAAGGCAATTTTCAATGCACGAAATTTTGGCCATATTCGATCTCCGTATTACGGGATATTGCAATCCCGAGGCGATGCCACTATATACCTAGCATCCGATCTGCAGGATCCTCCAGAACTTATTCCAGAATTCATTAAGGAATGGGAGGATGGGTATAAATTAGTTATGGCAGTTAAGCCCATAAGTGAAAGCAACCTTATACTCCATTTCTTACGGCGAACATATTATCGGCTGATTGATCGTATTTCAGATATAGAGCTAACTAAAGATGCTACAGGATTTGGCCTTTATGACAAAATGGTTCTTGATCAATTAAGAAATATTAATGATCCATATCCATTTTTAAGGGGGCTAGTGTGTGAGTTAGGGTATGAAATTAAAACTATTCCATTTATTCAGCCAAGAAGGCTCAGGGGAATTACAAAAAATAATTTTTATTCTTTATTTGATATAGCCCTCTTAGGCATTGTTAGTCACTCAAAGGTACCTATTAGAATTGCTGCGATTTCTGGATTTTTGTTGGGAGGGCTAAGTTTTTTAATAGCAATAATTTACCTAGTATTAAAACTGATATTTTGGAATTCATTTCCACTTGGAAGTGCCCCAGTAGTGATTGGCCTCTTTTTTTTATTTGGCGCCCAACTATTTTTTATTGGAATACTGGGAGAATATATTGGTTCAATTTATACCTATGTACAAAATAGGCCAATTGTTGTAGAAAAAGAAAGAGTGAATTTTGATTAAGATAAGTGGCGACGTTCTATTTTTATATTGTTTAAAAAATGGTTGCCGTTGCTAGACTAAAAAAAGTAATCGCAATTATTGTTGTAGCGCTTTCGATCGGCATGGGTGTGTACTTTGCCAATAAAGCTATTCTGGAAACAAAGGATATAAATAGCCAAATTCTCAAAATTGAGAAGCTACAGAGCTTAGAGATATTTACTGCAGATGCGGTGAATCCTGGGAAAATGCCGTTTAAAGCCGGCAGTTTAAAGCGAAATAAAAGTGCATATTTTTCATTACAGTTTGAATTTTATGGGATTATCACTAAAAAACATGAAAATCTTTTTCAAACTGGGCCGTTTAATTCCGGCGTTAGAGTTGAGCAATATGGGAAAAGCTTGAGTGTAATTTACCCAGATGCCATTGGGGAGCGGCAATATAGCATTGTTGAATTAACTAATAATTTACAGAGCGGTAAGCTTTACTCACTTAAAATTCAGGCCTTAAGTAAAGACTTTCTAAGAATTAATTTTGATGGAAATGTTATCACTATAAGATCACCTACTCTGGTTTTTTCGACTCAAGATTTTCTGATTGGCGGTGGGTTTGATGGACAGAGAAATTATTCAGGAGTTCTATTAAATGTAGATTTAAAGAAGGTAAATTATCACTCGCTACTAGCATCAGCCTTACGTAAGTACCCAAAAGATCTTAATGAAACACTAAGCTTCATAGCGCAAGGGGGAATTTTTCTTGCAGCCCTCATTTTTCTTTCTATCAGAAAGTTAAAGACTGAAGATATATGTATCTTCACTAAAAGTTATAAATCTTTATTTATATTAATGCTTACTCAAGCAGTGTTGCTGATATATTTCCCATTTTATTTATTTGTGTTGGTAGCGTATTTATTTTTATTTTTACTGGGATTTCTATTTCAGAAATATCTAATTCCAAAATATTTTAATTCCGATGGATATACATGGGTATTCTCGCCGTTGGTGGGCTTAGGAATTTTAAGTTTAGCGGGGGCCTACGTCATAGCATTCAACATGCAAATAAAGCTATTGGTTATCTTGCCCTTGTTGAGTGCATTAGGATGGGTGGTGCTTCGAAGAAATTCGTTGGTGGCAATATTTAAAAAAACGACTGAGACTAAAAATCTACTATTTGAGAGAATGCATGATGTATTTATGTATTTAACTCTATGTATCACTCCAATTATTTTTATATTGCTATATCCAGCTTTATCAATTGATGGGTTAACAACGCCGATTAGGGTGGGCCCGGACGCTGCACTTTATGCAAGCATGAGTCAATATTTATTGGATGGAAAAACTTGGTTTGAGGCAAATTTACGTGCTCAGGAATTTATTGGAATGAGTACGGGGGAAATTACCCGATATACAAACGCAACCATGAGTTGGCCATTTATGTATTTTTACAGATGGGGATTGGTTGCGTTTCAGACAGTTTTTTTGCTCATGAATGGATTAGAGCACGCCTATAGAGCTGTGTTTGCATCACTAATTCTTCCTTATTTATTGACTGGCGGGCTAGTTTACTACTGGTTAAGAGAAAGATTTCAACTATCCATTTGCATTGCTGCTGCTGGAGCTATCGGCTTCATTTTTAATGCAAACTTTCTAAATTTATGGTTTGAGGGATTTTACGGAAATGTCTTTTCCTTATGTTTTTATGCATTCTTATATCTTTCGATTGATGTTTTCAGCGCCGATCAAAAGCTAGTGGCTAAAGAAAGTCGAGGGTATTTAATTCTTTTGGCGTTTATATTTTCTGTAATATTAGTAAGCTATGGAGAGGGGCTAATTTTTGTACTTCCACCACTTATTGCGGTACATTTTTTATGCAATTTGATTTTTTATAAGCGTATTAACGTAAGGCTATACGCATATTTATCAGCCGGTGTGTTAATTGCAATAATTATTTTACTTCCATGTCGATTTCTGGTGGACTGGATAATTCTCACTATTAGGCAGGTTACAGAAGAGGGTGGCAATGGATATCCCCAGCCATACTGGGCTCTAGCAAATGAAATTCTGGGTTTAAATAATATATATGTGCTAGTAGAGAGGTTTAATGGAGGAGTTGCATTTATTCGCTCAAAATTAAATTTAGCAATTGCTACAATTTCGAGTTTAATAGTTATGGCAGTCTTTATTTGGTATGTTGTTAGAGGGCGAATAAGAGCAGCTCTCGGGATAAGTGCCTATTTGTTAGTGGGGGTATTTGGGTTATATATATATAAGACCAGTCCATCGAACAACTATGCGTACATGAAAATGTATATTTTCTTGCTACCCATTCTTTTTGTATATTTCTGGGTAGCGTTATGCTTTTTTGTGCATCAAGTTAAGTTTGAAATATTGTCAGCAAATTCTAAGATAGTAGCTATATCTATTGCAGGTTTAATCTTTGTTAATGGATTAAGTTACATTGTTTCTTATGAAAAAAATACCACTAAAATTCCCATAGCGTATATAAAAGAGCACGAAGCATTTAAAGGTCTGAAACTAGATGATGCTGTAATTTTCTCGCTTGCAAAGACCAATTTCCCTTATATTCTTCCGGCAATAATTCCTGGGGAGTGGATTACATATGCCTGGGATGGTAAGAATTTTAGGATGGATGAATACTTTCAGAAATTTCAAAACAAAAAAGTTTTACTATTGTACGAAGGTGTTTGTAACATTGAAAATCAAAATTTATCTTCATTTAATAATATATTATCAGGAAATAAATTTAGTTTGATCGACTCTAATCTGCTAGTAAGAGATTTTTTAGAGTATGATGTTTTTAATATAGGCAAGCTGCAGAGCATAAATCTAGGGAATTTTTGCAAAAATAGCCACAACTAAAAGCTAATTTTACTTAAAAACCGTAATTTACAAATAATTAATTGATGCTAATTTCTTCTCAAAGATTATAAAAAATTTTACGTATGCATACGATATCAAAATTAATTAAGTACTTATTAATTAGTGGTGTGCGTTTTTTTACATATAAACATTGTAGATGTTGGGGAAATGGGTCGCTTTAATATGATGGTGTAGCCATGCTGTGCTAGGCAGCTGCGATCAATAAAATCAATGATTTTTCTCTGTCCTAATGGCAATCCTCCTCTGAAAAGTCTTTCATGTGCCTCTAGTGCCTCTGCTGGAAGTTGTAAATAAGCAATAACGTCAGGTGGAGATATATTGATTCTCTCTGCTTCAATCTCAGCATCGTGGTCGTTTAAAAAGTCGAACCAACCAATAACTACTTTAGAGGCCGGCAATTGATTTGCTAAAAGATATATCATCGGGATATTGGGGAAGGAAAAAATCTCACCATTTTCAACATTCGATTTCAATGCATCTATTATGGCGACATAGTTTTCATAACTATCTTTGTTTAGATAAATATCGCCTATGATAGGGTGATCCATTTTTTGTGTTGCTGTTCTAGCATTAGCCTCTGTTGTTCCCCACCATGAGTAAGGCTTATCAAATTTTGTATAACTTATATTTGTTGATAAAAGGAGGGAAGTGTAAAAAACAACCCCTATTCCAAGAAATGGAATTGAGTTTCGTTGTATTACCCAGGCGGTACACCAGCTTAATGCTATAAATGCGCTAATCTCAGAGAGCCCAGCAGACGTGCCATTGCCAAAGGTAAGGCCTAGAGCGCCAAGCGCAAGAATGATGCTTGTTTCAGAAAGTATTTTTGCTTTAGAGGTTAATATCCCAGCAATGCCAATCAATAAACATAGTCCAATCCAGGAAATGCTAAGAGGGATGATGTAGTTTGTAAGGTGCATTCCCTTTTCGTAGAATAGTCTTCTGATGGTCGGATCATTATTCCATGCCGATGCTATAACAAATATATAAAGCAAAGCAAACACAAGTAGGCAAGTTAACTCACGTAGTTGAAAGTTATACCTTTCTACAGCTCTTATGCAAGAAGAATTCATACCCAGAAGAAGTAATAGCACTCTAGAAATCAGAAAAATTGGTATAAATTTATACAAAATTTCTAATAGTTGATGCCCTAGTACAGTGGTAAAGACACCGCTGATCCACCCGCTTAGAATGCTCTTCAATCCGCCTTTGGCAGAAATAGAGTTAAATAAAATTTGTGAAAAAAAATCCTCAAGAGCTCCATTAGTCATTAAATATACTAGAACAAGTATCGCTGGGGTTAGGGCGCCAATTGCAAATGAGGCCCAGTTGATAAGTAGACTGTTTCTATTGAGTCCTTTATTGCTAAGGGTGTACAAAAATGCAAGGAAAATGCCAATTGAAATAAAGGCGCCATTACTTTGTTTTACTAAAAAGCAGCAACATGCAAAAAAGCCAGACAATAGAAAATACTTTTCGAGTAGGAAAGACTTTTGTGTATGATTTTGGCTAAGACCTACTGCCTTTAAATGTTCTGATGCGAGAATGAGAAAGTAAATCGAGAGCAGTGCGAATAAAGTGAGTATTTGGGTAAAGTCATAGGAAATAAAAGCAACGCCTTTTTGTATATACATCATTCCAATAGTGGCGCCAATGAAGCTAGGTACTGGTGAAAATATACGTTTCAAAATTCTGAATAAAACGAAAGCCATTAGTCCAATTACAAAAAAACCAAGAATTCGCAGCGAAAAAAGTGATGGCCCAAATAAATATTGAATGAATGCGATGATCCAGGTATAGAGAGGTGTTAGATAGAGGTAGAAGTCTCTGTATGGAACTTTCCCATCGAGAATTAAATTTGCGTATACCGAAAACCAACCCTCTGTAATTGGAAGAAAGTGAAAATTTGAAAAAAAGTTATAGTAAGAAGCAATCGCGAGTAGCGCAATGACTGAAAGACTATCAATGGAGATGATCTTTTTTATGGGAAATTTATCGAGAGCAGCCATTACTTGCATGGAAGATTGGACTTTCTAACATATAGCATCACTTCATATGGTCCAACTTTATTCGTCGAAACTAAGTCAAAATAATTAGCAATAATTAAATTAAGCCCTGGAAGCTCTGAAGAAACCGAACCAGTCTGATGAATTAGAATAACTTGATCATGAGGGTTTGAGCACAGAAATCTATTTAAAACTTGCGATTTGCGATTTTGAGAAATCGGAGGCATTACAAGCTGAAGGGGGTTTGGAAGCCATGTACTTTCTGACAAATCTGGATTTAATTTAGGCGATACTGCACCGTCACCTAAATAAACTCTCGGCATTATTCCTTCGGGATCAATTTGTTCGACAGCCTTGTTGAGCTCATCTGATTTATGAAATAGCTTTGTTGATATGTCTCTAGTAAAAGATTCAAACATGACGGACTTTACCCAAAATGAGTTTGTATAAAAAGTGCTGAGAATTAGAAAGAGTAATGGAAATGCTGCGGCAGAAAGTGGACCGTAGGGTAGGGTTGGGTTACCTCTCCTTGCTTGCAGTAGCCCAATGAGAGCACATGTAGATAGAAGAGGGAACATGGCGGTAATATTTTGAGGAACGGGTCTGCCAAGATAGTAGCTACCAATAGCCCAGATGCACCCAGCAGAGCATGCTAGTGATGTTGCGAGTGTTCCATTCAAAGGGGTGCGTAGCGATACTAAAGCTAGGAGACCGAGCCCAAGAAATATCAATAGCATGACATTTCCTGGTCCATTTAACGGGAATGGAACATAACCATATCCGCTGGCATAGCCAACTGCATAATCGAAGTGGCTTAAGAAATTAGGCAGATGACCAAGTTCAAGTTGATAGTAAGTGGCAATAATTACCAGTGATGCAGTAAGCAGCGTGAATGAGTGAAGAAAATACTTAATCAAGGCAAGTTTTTTGCTTTCCCATGATTTACAGCTGGATACATCAGCAGCAATATAGAAAAAATAAATGACTGATGAATATAGACAGCTCTCAGCAGACCAGAGAACGCCAATTAGCCAGCCAATGGATATAAGTAGGACTCTGTAATGATGTTGATTTGGTATAAAACTTAAGCACAATAAAAGATAGCAACTAAAAAAACGAGTTACGGAGGAGGATGGGTAGGGGGTTGGGCCAATCAAGGCTGGATCTGCAAAAAAGAAACCCCCCATCACCATTAAAAATATTAAACTCTTTAAGCTAAAACTATTTTTAACAATTGAGCAAAGTAAAATAAATATTGCTGAAGAAGTTAAGAATAAAATTGAACTTTGAAAGATATAAAAAGATTGCCAAGATGATGGAATTGGTAGGAGGCTGGCAAGAAGTATATTCAAAAACCCATACTGGGAAGGAGCATCATAGAGCAACCATCCTCCATTCCGAATAGTTCTGATCGGACCAACAAAGTATTCCCAGTGATATTCTGAGCCAGGTATAAATAATGCATCCGTTCTGAAGCTCAAGTAGAAGAATATTGATAGAGCAATGGCTAGAAGGCTCCACCGTATCGCCGGATTATTTTTAGTCGAGGTTACTTTTTTGCTGTGAATAAACCATCCAACTACAGCTATTGTTGTGCATGCATAAATTAGATAAGGGAAGGGAGAGTCTTCTAGAAGTCCTGAAATTAGCCTCCAATTAAGCAATGGGTAGATTGTGAGCCAAGAAATTAGTGAGACTAACGCAGTGACTAGGGGATACTGCTTTAGTGATACCAATGCAATGGAAGTAGCAAGAGCAAAAAATAAAAATAGGTAACGGTTAAATTCGTGGGCTTTGGAAATGGAGATTAATAAGAATCCAACGCAGATAACTAGAGGCAGCAGAATAAGAAGCTGTTTAAAAAGAGATGGCTTGAGAGGTTTGAATTTATTAAGAGCCAATAAGAAGAGGGGAAATGGAATAAAGAGATATGGCAACCATTTAGCCAGACCAATGTGGCGCTCCCCCATGAGTAATGTAGCCCAAATAAAAACCCCAGATAAAATAATTGTTAGGGGGTAAAGGAATATGCCATTTGATTGCGGTTGGTCTGGCCAGATTTGAAACATAGTCCTTGGGCTGGAAATTTCTACATGTGATGTTTTTAAATAAAGTAAGAAAAATGCAAAAAATGTGATGGGGAAGAGGGCCCAAGTTGATAGTGTTGCAATTAGGGTAGGTTTGGAGTATTGAATGTTCGCTTGAAAATTATTAATTTCGCCATTAAACGGACGAGATAAAGAATAGCCAGAACCAACTACGAAATTTTGAAGATAAAATTTGAGATCTATAATTTCTGGATCCAAAATATCTAAGGCTATCTTGTCATCAACTTTAACCTGTATATTTTTCAATCTAGAATATTGAAGTTCAATATTGTATGAATGGTTAGATTTTAAATTATCTGCAACTGGGTATAGATGACCTTCACCAGTAATAAGAACCAATTTGTTTTTTGGCTGCAATTCAAATCGAATCCCATCTGGACGAGATGAGGTTTGAAATAAATTGCCATATGAAAAACTTGGATCTTTATTAATGAAGTCAAAGTTAATTTTTGCATCCACAAGAAGCGCTAATTTCTTTTGATTAATAAGGCTGACAGGCCCAGTAGCAGTTTGAGAATTAAATTGCAACTGTCCACTTGAATAAGAAATTAATTGTTTTTGGTCAGACACCTTGCTGAGGCTAAATATAGCAAGACCAAAAGCTACCATAAGGATAGTCTGAGCGATTAATCTATTGCTATTCAAAAATCCAAATGAGGGTATTATTTTTTTAAAGTTCATCATTGGGCGGGTTAAATGTTTCCAACAGTGCATTTATAAAGTCTGTAAATAGCTTTAGGTTCTGGCTGAACAAACTTGCACTTTAATAATGCTGGGCTGCCTTTATAGCTGGGAATGACCCTATCAATTTGCGCCTCTTTACTACAATGACCCCACCTGCAGGATTGAATTAAATAAACATCACCAAGCTCAATTATTTTTTGATGAATACTTTGATCACCATATATGACGTGTGAGTTTAACGGGACTTGATTATCTAGGACGCCCGATAAGTAAATGTCCCAAGGCATGCCAAAAAAATGACTTGTTAAAAAAACAGCTGAGGGCGCAGGATTAAAGTCGGGGTAAGACTTGCTAAAAGGTTCAAAATATTGCTCTGATGGTTGTGCGAAAAGTGGTAGGTTAGGGGGTGAAATTTGGTAGCTTATATAAAGAAGGGGGGAGAGAAGAGCTACTGATGCGTATTTTTTTATGTATGAATTTTTCGCTAAATTGATGGCAATCTCAAGGAGAGGTAGAAATGTTAGAGGGAATAATGCAAAAAATGGCGATAGAATTCTTGTATAGGGAAATTTGAATATTATTGGATAAATTAGGGAGGTAAATAGTACGTAGGCGATAAAAGCTAATACAAGCAATATATTTTTATCCCTAGTTTTCACTGCATATACCAAAGCAATTCCATAACAAATTATTCCAATATGAATAATTATATTTATTTTCTCATTTGCGAAGATCATAGATAGCTGTTTAATAACCCCAGTATCACCCCAGCCCATTCCTGCGCCTGCATTATATGAATAAACACCACGAATTGAATTGAAATATATAAATAGATTATCTGCACTAAAACCAAAAATAACGTAGTAATAGATGATGGCAATTAATTTAGCTAGACTAACTAGGAGGATTAATGTAAAAACATCTATTAACTTCCTCCTTTGCAGAAAACTCTTCATCACTAAAATGCTGAAAATTGCTCCAACTGGAAAAATACTGGATATTTTCGACTCTAGAGCAATCCCTAGGAAAATAGCGCAGATATAATAGAATGCTCTAGAGTGGTCTTTTGTTAATGTAATGGCTAGACCAATCGCAATGTTTGAAATAATCACTGAGGCGTATAGCTCTCCAATAATTCCATTTGCAGCATATTGAATAATTAATATCTGCGCAATAAAACTAAATGAAATATAAATAATTTTTTGTAGAAAGTTAATTCTTGAATATTTGATTACCAGGAAGGCTGATAGTAAATAAAGACATGAGGCTCCAGCACTGTATATTTGAATAAAGTATATTAATGAGCTTTTAGCCTCATAAAAAAAAGATAATATTTTACTAATTAATAATGGAATAAATAGAAGTGAAATCCCGCTTGTATAATCAGGAGGTATTTGCGTGAAAAGCTGTTGTCCTGTTATTTCGGGGTGTGCAAAACTGCAATTTAAGTTAATGTCACAGATTGATGGAAGTCCGCCAGCAACTATAGGCATAAGCGCTTTACCTGATTTTATGAGGCTTTCTAGTAGGGCAAAATAGACGTTGGTATCAAATTCAAAGGGGTAGATTCTATGAATTTCAATGTTGTAAATCACAACTGATATTGCTAGCAATGGTAAAAAGTAAAAATATTTCTTCATTATTTTTGTGGGTAATTTTTGAATTTTGATAGTAACTCAATCGTAGTTAAGTTGTAAACAAAAGCAATAATTTATCCGATAAAAATATGAAAATTAACCAAAATTCTATGCTGTCAATCGTTGTTCCTTGTTTTAATGAGGAGGAGGTGATTGGCGAAACCGTTAAGCAAATTTTGATTTTTGCAGACTCTCTATCCGCCTTAGATGTTGAAATCATTTTTGTTGACGATGGAAGTAAAGATGAGACCCTAGGGATGCTTGAGAAATCCGCTGCGGTAGACCCCAGGATCAAAGTTATTAGTTTTTCCAGAAACTTTGGACATCAGATTGCTGTAACAGCCGGAGTTAATGCAGCTACTGGAAGCGCTGTTGTCTTGATAGACGCTGATTTACAGGACCCGCCTGATGTAATTCATCAGATGCTGGCCAAGTGGCAAGAAGGTTTTGATGTTGTGTACGGCGTGCGAACTGAGAGGGTAGGCGAGTCTTGGTTTAAATTAGGCTCTGCAAAGATTTTTTATCGCCTCCTCAATAGATTATCCAGCGTTGCTATTCCTTTTGATACGGGGGATTTTAGGTTGATGGATCGGCGCGTAGTGAATGTTTTGGCCAGCATGCCAGAGCAAGACAGATTTGTGAGGGGAATGGTTGCGTGGGTTGGCTTCAAGCAGTGCGCCTTACCTTATAGAAGGGTTGAGAGATTTGCTGGCGTTAGCAAGTATCCGTTGCGAAAAATGCTTCGTTTTGCATTAGATGGAATATTGTCATTTTCAACCAAACCCCTGCAAGTTGCTGTTGGGTTTGGGTTTGTGTGCGCAGCGTTTTCTGTTTGTGGAATTTTATACGCCCTGTTTTTGAGGTTGTTTACAAACATATGGGTTGAGGGCTGGACAGCATTGATGATCGCCGTTCTATTTATAGGCGGAGTCCAATTAATCTGCCTTGGTATTTTGGGCGAATATGTAGGGAGAATTTATAACGAGGCAAAGAGAAGACCGCTTTACATAATCAAATCACAAGTTGGCTTTGACGAAATAAATAATCAAACTAAATCATAAAAAGCGATAATTAATGAGCAGAAAAAATCTTTTTAAGCTAATTTTAGGTATAGTTTTAGCAATCTTTTTCTTAGTATTAATTTTTAATAAAGTTAATTTTGGCGAGGTTCTGCTAGCTTCGGCAGGGATACGGTGGTTATGGGTTTTTGCAGCCTTGCTGATGTTTGGCTTGGGTTATTCTTGTAGGATCGAGCGCTGGCGACTAATGTTACGGGTTGATAACTCTAGAATAATTTGGATTAATTGCGCAGGTCCGCTGCTAGCCAGCTTCGCGATAAACAATATTTTACCTTTTAGATTGGGTGATCTTGCAAGGGCATTTGCATTTAATAAAAAGTTAGGTGTTGATTCCGGGGGGGTTTTAGCAACCTTGCTTGTTGAGCGTTTATTTGATTTGCTAATGGTCTTATTCTTTTTGCTGGGATCCCTTTACTTTTTCAGGATTAATTCGCTGCATATTTTTGGGGTAGGGGTATTTGCTTTGTTGTTTCTGGTGGCGGCAATCTTATTCGTTCTAAATTTTCCACGCCTATTTTTTCCAATTGGTAACTATTTTTGTAACTTAATTGTCAGGCCATTTCCTAAGATTGGCGGGATATTATTAAAGTTTGTGGCTAATATTTTCGCGGTGCTTGACCATCTCTCTAGGGGTAGGATGATGATGATTCTTACCTTTTGGTCGCTGATTATTTGGACTGCTGAGGGTTGTGTTTTTTGGTTTATAGCAATAAGTCTTCCAAGTATTTCAGATGCGTCCGCAGCATGGCTAGCTTTGCCTGTGGGCACTTTAGCTACTCTGATTCCAAGTACTCCTGGTTATGTGGGGACCTTTGATTATTTTGTTATTCAGTCAATGCACTCCCTTGGGAATAACTTAGCCGGTTCTGCGGCATTCGCTTTTATTGTTCACGCATTACTCTGGTTTCCGCCAACTATTGTTGGTGGGCTATATCTTGTAATAAATTCAGTTTCATTGAAAGAGCTTAAGGTCTCAAATAATGGGTAACCAAATTAAAAAAAATGTTGTAGTTATTGGGGGTGGCTTTACCGGATTATCTGCCGCTTATGAATTAGCAAAATCGGGCCATTCTGTCACCGTCCTAGAGGCGGAGGGCGAAATTGGAGGGCTTGCATCAGCTTTTAATGTTGGCGGGGAGAGGTTGGATCGGTTTTATCACCATTGGTTTACTAATGACATGGAGGTAATGGGATTAATAAAGGAGCTTGGTATTGGTGATAGGGTTGAGATTAACCCAACCAATACCGGTATTTATTACGCCAATAATTTTTTTAAATTATCCACGCCTTGGGATCTACTAAACTTTTCACCCCTATCACTTCTTGACAGAATCAAGTTAGGTCTTCTTGCTCTTCGTGCACGAAGAGTTAAAGATTGGATGGCATTAGAAAATAAAACTGCGCATGAGTGGCTGAGAGAATTAGGCGGGGAGAATGTTTACAGGGTGGTATGGGAGCCTTTGCTAAAAGGAAAGTTTGGCCCTTATGCAGAGAGTGTTTCTGCGGTGTGGTTCTGGAATAAGCTAAAGCTAAGGGGTGGTAGTAGAGGTAAGAGTGGTGAAGAGAGGTTGGCGTACTTCAAAGGTGGTTTTATAGGGCTAGCCGACGAACTGGTAAAAGAAATTTATTCACTTGGTGGCAGAATTCAACTTAATTCAAATGTGCAGAGCTTGAATCCAGTTGATTATAAGTGGGAAATTTCACTCTCAGATGGACAAAAACTCATTACTGATTATGTGATTGCTACTGTTGCCCTTCCATTAATAGCCGATATGGTAATAGGGTGGGCATCCAAGAGTTATCAAGAAGGCCTAAAAAGAATTCAATACATTGGTAATGTTTGCCTTGTTCTTGAACTAAATCAACCGCTATCGAGTACTTATTGGTTAAATGTAAATGATCCGTCATTCCCATTTGTAGGAGTGATCGAGCATACAAATTTTGAAAAAGCAGAAACTTATGGCGGAAGCCACATTGTGTACCTATCAAAATATCTACCTCACACAGATGAGCTTTATTCAAAGAATGAAGATGAATTTTTTGAATATGCCTATCCCTATTTACAAAAAATGTTTCCGAAATTTGATCGTAGCTGGGTTAAGGAATATCACCTTTGGAGGGCCCGATGGTCTCAGCCAGTTGTTGAAAAAGGGTATAGCAAGTTAATTCCGGAAGAGACATCTCCGCAAGATGGTTTATTTATATGCTCAATGGCGCAGATATACCCCGAAGATAGGGGCACTAACTACGCGATAAGAGAGGGTCGCCGAGTTGGAAAAAGCTTGGCCTGTATTATGTCTGCCGGTGTGAAATAAGTGGCTATTCTAGTTACTGGTGGCACTGGTTATATTGGCTCTCATACCGTCGTCCATTTGCTCGAGAATGGACTTGAGGTAATTATTCTAGATAATCTTGTTAACTCCAGTATCAAGGTTTTGGAGAGAATTGAGAAAATTACTAATAGATTGCCAATATTTATCGAAGGTGATGTTCGTGATGGGCGATTGCTGGGTGAAGTTTTTGCCTCCCATTCCATTGAGTCTGTAATTCATTTTGCGGGCTTGAAATCTGTGGCTGAAAGTGGCGAGTATCCCCTTAAGTATTATGACAACAATGTTTCTGGAACCATTGTGCTGCTCGAAGAGATGAAAAGGGCTAGCGTCAAAAAAATTGTTTTTTCATCCTCGGCCACTGTTTATGGGGCTCCTATTTTTCTACCTTATACGGAAAATCATCCGCTGAATCCAATCAACGTCTACGGTAAAACAAAGTTAATGTCCGAGCAGATCTTACAGGAGACACATTTGTCTGACCCATCGCTTAGTGTCGCAATACTTCGCTACTTTAATCCAGTTGGAGCACATGCCTCAGGACTGATAGGTGAAAATCCCATTGGAATACCAAATAATCTTATGCCATACATAACCCAAGTTGCTGTTGGCAAAAGAGATAAGCTGCTAGTCTATGGGAATGATTACGAAACCGCAGACGGTACGGGAAGGCGCGACTATATTCACGTAATGGATTTGGCTTCGGGGCATTTGGCGGCATTAAATTATTTATCAAATAATCCTGGCATATTGGTTGCTAACTTGGGAACGGGTAATAGCACTTCAGTTTTAGAGGTTCTTCATGCCTTTAAAGGAGTATCAAACATTGCTATTCCTTATGAAATTATAGAAAGACGTTTAGGCGATTTACCTGAATACTACGCAGATGCACAATACGCGCAAAGCTTGCTCGGGTGGTCCTGCAAGTATGGGATAGAAGAAATGTGTTCAGATTCTTGGAGGTGGCAACACAACAATCCTGCAGGTTTTGTCTGAGAGAGATTTTGGTGGCTGAAAAATACATTATTAACGTGTGTGAAAAGGGTTATGGGTCTTAATGGAGATTCAACCTTTTTAAATACTCCCGCACAAGATTGATGTGGTCTGTCAATGGATGGGCTTGAGTTAGATCTACCATAATGAAAACTAAGATTTTCAAGCGATTTTTAGTTTGGAAGTCATGGTTCTACAGTCATCTTTCACCAGTTGAACTAGTGGGGTAATCACCCCGCAGATTAACTGAGCTCAGAGGTAGAATTTTCTCGAATATAGAGGAGTTCTGCATGAAGCGTTCTAAATTTACCGACAGCCAGATAATGGGTACCCTAAAGCGGGTTGATGCTGGCTTAGCCGTCCCAAAAGTCTGCCGTGAGCTGGGCATTAGTGCTGCTACTTTCTATCCCTAAAGGGATTCGCTATGGTCATAGTGGCGCGCCAAATACCGTAATATGGATACCTCCATGATGGCCAGCATGAAGGAGCTTGAGGCTGAAAATGCCCGCTTAAAGAAGATGTACATCGAAGAGAAGCTCAAGGCAGGGATACTCAATGAGGCCCTCAAAAAAAGTGGTGAGGCCGTCTCACAGGCGTGAGATGCCCAAAAAAGGAGTATCCCAACACCATATATCGATCAGACTGGCCCGTGAGATCTTTAGCGTTAGCGAGACCTGTTAACGATATAAAGCGAAGAACAATGCGCAGAATGAACTCATTGCCAACTGGCTCATCCGCTTAACGGACAACAATCGCAATTGGGGCTTTGGTCTTTGTAAAAAGTATCTACGCAATGTCTAGAACTACACATGGAACCAGAAACGCATCTACCAGATTTACCGCGAGCTTGAGCTCAATCTGCGCATCAAACCACGCAAGCGTTTAGTGCGAGATAAGCCTGATGTCTTGGTTATACCGCTGAGCATTAACCAAGTATGGTCAATCGACTTTATACATGACCAGCAATCAGATGGCAGGTCTATCTGACTATTTAATGTGATTGATGACTTTAATCGTGATGCCTTATGCATTGAAGAAGATTTCTCCTTACCGTCTGATCGAGTAGTTCGCAGCTTAGATGAAATCATTGTTTGGCGAGGCAAACCGGCAGTTATACGAGCGGATAATGGCCCGGAACTTGTCAGTGAAAGACTGATGGAGTGGGCAGGAAAGTATCAAATCCACACAGCCCACATCCAACCAGGCAAGCCGCAACAAAATGCCTATGTGGAATGCTTGAATCGTACCGTCAGATATGAGTGGTTATCTAAGCATTATTGGGAAAGTATTAACGAAGTTCAGGAGTTCGCAACAGAGTGGATGTATAAATAGACCGAAGGGAATCCCGCGGGACAATCATCAACGCCTAAACATGGTATTGGGCGGCATCACCCCGAAACAGCGACTAGCCATGGTTACTTAATTAACTCTACTTCTGAGGGCGGTGGATAATGGGAGGATTACCATGCAGATGCGCAATACTCTGAGAATGTGCTCGGATGGCCCTGTAAGCATGAGATAGAGGGCGCATGCTCCGACTCAGGGAAATTTCAGTGTCTTAATCCATGGGGTTATGAGTAGACTATGTATCAGAGCGATTGCTAATTACCCCAGTCCGTTATATAAAGGGCGAGAATCAAATTACAAATGATCAATTTAACAAGTTGTTAACTGCTTTTGTCGACTATTTTATAGAGAGATATAATATGAAGAGTGAAAAGAATATTAGAGGTTATGTGAATAATTTATCTTTAATGCGAAAAAAGAATTTTTTATTGAATTTCTTATAAAAAACTAAAATTTACCCTAGTCCGAATAATTAAGAGATGTTATTAAAAAAACTAATAATAAAGTAAATGAATACTGATAAAGATATAAACAAATATTTCATAAAGTTATATGTTATTTCCTTAGGCTTATGCTTTTTAACAACCTTCGTGTTATCACCTACTACATATCCTATTCTAGGTTTTTTGGTGGGAAACGGAAGGTTTGACGATTGGTGGAATACAATACCTTACGTTCTCAAGTATCCTGAGAATACTGAATATATTTGTACAATTCCTTGGGTTTTTATAGCCTTTATCAAGGTCGGAGGAAGTTATTTAGGAATATTGTCATTTTACTTACTATTCATATGTATAGGAATTTATATTCTTGTAAAACCATATTTAATTTTGGTAAGTAAGTATGGGAGACTATATTCTTTTTTTATAATATTTACCTACCCAATTCTATTTTCATTTTGGAGAGGTAATTCTGATTTCTTAATATATGGATTTGTTTTAGCCTCTTACATTTTTTGGATTGAAGGTAAGAAAAATTATTCAATTATTATGAGTGGCTTGGGAATAATGTTTAAGCCATACCAAATTTTTTATATACTAATCTATAAACTTAAAGAAATAAAAGCTAGATTACCACTAATAGTATTTGGTTTTTTATCTTCTTTAGGATTAATTTATCTTGGTGACAATAACTTCTTCACTACCTCATGGCGGTATCTAACGCAGTGTGGGGAAAACTATACAAAAATTTACATAATAGGTGAAGCTGGTTCATTGCATAATAACTCAATTTGGGGACTTTTTAAGTTTCTACTATATACAATGGAGGATAGCAGTGAAGCGAGAGCCGAAATAATATCCAATTTTTCTTTTTATATTAAATTTTGGCCTGTAATTTTAGTATTTACCTACATATTAAGTAGAAATAAATTTATCATTTTTAATGAGGATAGAGAGAATTTCAGCTCTCATTTTTTTCTGATAAGTTTATTAGTAGCTACTTTATCACCTATTACCCCCGATTACCGCTTATTTTTAATTGGAATATCCTTGATAATATTGCTGCTTAATCAATTGAAATTCAGGATTATATTGCCCTTAATTTTACTTATACTTTTACCAAAAGAATTTTTATGGGTAAAAATTGATGATGTTTCATTTACCATAAATGGCCCAATAAATGCTATGCTAATGATTTTTATATATCTTTATGTTATGTCTAAAAATATTTTTCTTAAAAAATAAAATTCGGTCGAAAGCCAATAGGCATATTTAAAATGGGCTCATTAATAAGAAAATTATTTAACATGATTAATACTATAGTTGATAAGTAAATGGTTCCATTAAATAAGCAAAAATAAAATATTAAATTAATGAATGTTAAAAACTTAGAAAATTCACCCCTCACAAGCTTCATATTTCCTCCAAATGCAAAAGTCACCATCTTTGTTACTTAAAGGTTAATTGTGAAACTACCTCACATTTTTTATAATAAAACCATTTTTTACCCGTCGCTTGAGGAATTTATACCCTACTTGATTATGGGGTAAAATTAAATATTGCTGATATGAGCAATGTTTTATCTTAATTATATTATATCAAAAGATTTCTTAAATCAAATTTTAACAAATATTCATTGTGAGAAAAATGGACAAATATGTACATGGTATGGACTGGACTGGCAATGATGGAGGGGGCTTTTCTCGTTTTAGAAATTATAGAAATTTTCAATACAGTACAATTAAAAATTACATTGGTAATGAAATCTTAGAGGTTGGCACGGGAGATAAAACTTTTACACAGCAAATTCTTGAACATAAATCAGGGAAATATAAACTTCTCTCTATTGAGCCATCCAGCACCTTAATTGCATTGCATGAGGGTAAGAATTACTTCCCGGGTAATTTTACTTTCCTGCCACTTGATTTGTTTGAAATGCATGCTGAGTATGTAGGCATGTTTGATACCGTTTTGATGATTCATGTTTTAGAGCATATTGAAAGGGATGTTGAAGCAATCAAGCACATTCATTCCATGTTAAAAAATGATGGCCATTTGCTCATACAGGTTCCCGCGTACGAGTGGTTATATTCTGATCATGATCGATCAATTGGTCACTTTAGACGATACAGCAGAAAATCTTTAAGTAAAAAGATCGATTCGAGTAAATTTGAAATTGTAAAAATGTCCTACCAAGACCCTATAGGTATTTTGGGATCTTTGTTTTATTTCAAGATACTTAAGGTAAAGCTAAATACTCATGATGGTTCGAAATTAGTGAAAAATCAGGGTCAATTTTACGAAAAATTTATTATCCCCTTCGAGCAATATTTAGAGAAATATTTTAGCTTCCCATTCGGACTCAGTCTCACAGCAGTTTTGAAGAAGATTTAAATAAATTCAGTATTTAAGTTTATGTAAGGTATGCCCTCATATTGATGTAATTATAAGTATTCGTGGCGTCCTTAAAAGCGGGCAAACATTCCTACAAAAGTTGTAAAGTAAATGGTTACCTCCAACTGAAATTAAATTGATATAATTTATTCACTACGGTAATGTAGATTAACTGGATTTTTATGAGTTTTTTAAAACACAGAGGAAAATAAAAAATGTCATCCTCTAATGAAAAAATTTACGTAACTAAGCCTTTTTTACCCCCGTTGAAAGATTTTATTCCCTACTTAGAAAGTATATGGGAAAGTGGTTTTATTACTAATTCTGGCCCTTATCATCAGCAATTAGAAAGTGAACTTTGTAACTATTTGGGGATAAAGCATATCAGCCTATTCTCAAATGGAACTATAGCGTTGATTACAGCTTTGCAGACCTTGCGGATTACTGGAGAGGTAATTACCACCCCATTTTCTTTTGTTGCGACATCCCATGCGTTAATGTGGAACGGTATCAAACCGATCTTTGTTGATATAGATCCCAATTCGTTTAATTTAGATTCCAAAAAGATAGAAGCAGCTATTACACCCCAAACGACAGCAATAATGCCTGTGCACTGTTATGGACAGTCATGCGATGTTGACGCAATTGAGAAAATTGCTAAAACATATAACCTTAAGGTAATTTATGATGCCGCTCATGCCTTTGGTGTTAAGTGCCACTGTGGAAGTCTTCTAAATCATGGGGATTTATCGGTTCTCAGTTTCCATGCCACTAAAGTTTTCAATACATTTGAGGGTGGCGCAATCATCTCCCCTGATGAGGATACTAAAAAACGAGTAGATCAATTAAAGAATTTTGGGTTTGTGGACGAACTAACCGTTACTTCTCCGGGCATAAACGGGAAGATGAGTGAATTTAATTCCGCACTTGGAATTTTGCAGTTAAAGCATTTGGATGAGGCGATTCAGAAAAGAAAAATTATTGACGGCATTTACAGGAATAAATTGGCAAAAGTTATTGGAATTGAGGTGCCTCAGACTGGAATAGATTTAACGCCAAACTACTCTTACTTTCCCATTCTTGTTAAGCCAGCATATCCTCTTAAGAGGGATGAACTTTTTGAAAAATTAAAAGGAAGTGAAATTTATGCCCGTAGATATTTTTATCCGTTAATTAGCAATTTCCCAATGTACACCAGCCTACCCACTTCAAGTCCAGCCAATTTACCTGTTGGAACTAGAGTAGCAAATGAAATTATATGTCTACCAATTTATCCGGATCTTAGCTTTGATGCGGTTAAAAAAATCACTGATCTTATCGGGGGTGCTTAAGTATTTTAAAAGCCATTAGGGATTTAAAGCTAAATGGTTTTTGTAGGACTCTTTTTCGGAGCTCTAATAATCGAATAGAAGCAATAAAATTTATATAAATAATGCAAATGGAATCTATAAAAAAAGTCTCGATTGTCGTACCCGTATTTAGAAATGAGGGATCATTAACCCAGACATATGAGCAGCTGGTGTCATTATTTGAGAAATGCCTTAACAAATATGCTCTTGAAATTATTTTTGTCAATGACGGCTCTGATGACTTATCTTTAGAAATACTGAAAGATTTAAGGGAGCACGATGGCAGGATCAAAATTATTAGCTTTACTAGAAATTTTGGGCAGGTGCATGCGGTTACTGCTGGATACTTGTATTCAACGGGAGATGTAATTTGCGCGATTTCAGCGGATTTGCAAGATCCCATAAGTCTTATTCAGAAAATGGTAGAGAGTTGTGAGGAGGGGGCGGAAATTGCGATTTGTTATCGGATTGAACGCGAAGATGATCTTTTGGCCAAACTTTTTTCAAAGATCGCCTATTCAATCTTGAGGCTATCAATTCCTAAAATGCCATCTGGTGGATTTGATTATGTCATGCTTAGAAGGCGAGTAATGGACACAATTAATCAATTTGGCTCTAAAACTAGGTTCTATCAGAGCGATATATTATGGTCTGGCTATTTGTTAAAAATGATTCCATATACAAGAAAAAAGCGATTACATGGAAAATCCCAGCATTCATTTTGGAAGAAATTTAAAATTTTTCTAGATGCGTTATTGGATGCATCCTATTTGCCTATTAGATTTGTATCTTTTGTGGGTGCTGCAATTTCTTTATTAGGTTTTGGCTATTCAATACTTGTTATATTGGCTTGGATACAAAATAAGACACCTTTTTCGGGGTATGCGCCTATAATTATTTCTGTATTAGTTGTTGGCGGATTAAATATACTTCTTGTAGGAGTAATTGGAGAATATATCTGGAGAATATATGAGGAGGTTAGAAAGAAACCCGGCTACATAATTGATAAGATTTACGATTAAATATTATTAATCCTATACGTGCGTTGCTTTAGTATCAAAAGGCTTCCAATCCTTTGCAATCACTATCTCATATTTCTTGCATTAATTAAATTGAGGGTGAGTGGTTGTGAATAGGCATGATGATAATTTATACAATGACTGTGCCTTAGGTGTTCGGTATGAAGAACTTTAACATCTCTATCTTTAAATTATTGAATGAAAGTTTGTAGTAATTCCTTTCGGCCCTCTAAAAGATTAAGCCCACTATGAAAAATTTTTATGATGATCTTGACAGATATGGTGAGTCAATTGCGTTAATTACTCAAGAGTCTGAACGTGTTTCTTATCATGCTTTAGCTGAAGCTGCTGATGAATTGGGAGGGCAATTTGGTGGACGTTGCCTTATATTTTGTTTGCCTAGAAATGATCTAGGATCAGTTGTTGGCTACTTAGGGGCTTTACGCTCGAAGGTTGTGCCTATTTTAGTGTCGCCGGATATACATCCAGATTTTCTGAGTAAATTAATAGCAGCCTATAGTCCCAAATATATCTGGTTGCCGAAAAACAATTTATTTGCGCTGGATGAATGTGTTTCTATATATACATATGGTGGCTACGACTTACTTAAGATGCCGTATTCGATTGACTACCCACTGCACGAGAACTTGGGCCAGCTTCTAACTACATCGGGTAGCACGGGGAGTCCAAAGCTTGTCCGACAGTCTTATATAAACGTCAATAATAACGCCCATTCAATCGCTCAATATCTCAAAATAGATAAAAGCCATAGGCCGATTACGACTTTGCCAATGAGTTACACGTATGGTTTATCAATTATTACCAGCCACCTACTTTGTGGGTGCACCATTATTTTAAATAACCACACTTTAATGGAAAAGTCTTTTTGGGAAATGCTCAAGTCTCATGCTGCTACAACTTTTGGCGGTGTTCCATATATGTATGAGATGTTAAAGAAACTTAGATTTTCTCGAATGGTGTTGCCAAGCTTACGAGTTCTTACGCAAGCAGGAGGAAAATTATCAAAAGATATTGCTGAGGAATTTGCATCTATTTGTAATGCTAAAGATATTAGTTTTGTCATCATGTATGGGCAAACCGAGGCTACAGCCCGGATGTCTTTTTTACCAAGTGAATACTCAAAAAGTAAATCTACCAGCATTGGCATTCCCATACCTGGTGGAAATTTCTGGCTAGAGGATGAAAATGGGGAAGTTATCAGCGAACCAAATATTGTTGGAGAGCTTTTATACAGAGGTTTAAATGTTTGCATGGGGTATTCGCTAGGTTTTTCTGATTTATATAAAGGCGATGAAATGAATAATGTGTTACGTACTGGTGACATGGCGACACGCGATGAAGATGGTTTTTATTATGTTGTTGGTCGTAAGGCTAGATTTCTCAAGTTGTTCGGAAAGCGAATCAGTTTGGATGAGGCGGAGCAATTATTAAGGGGCGCAGGATTTGAATGCGTATGTAGTGGAAGGGATGATAAGATGAATATTTACTTAGTAGGGGCAGAGTACCCTCTAGAGGCAATAAGAATTATTGTCGAAAGTACAGGAATCCCCTCTGCAGGATTTCAGGTTATCTCGGTTGATTGCCTACCCCGCAATGAGGCCGGAAAAATTTTATATGAAAGACTGGAGCAAGATATCTCATCAAAAAGTTAATAAGACTGTAAATATGAATGATCTTACGTCGATAATAAATATTCATCCTTATTCTATAAGCCAAAAGGAAAAGGAAGAAATTTACCTCAACTTCCTTCTTGATCTTACCAATCATCATTTAAAACAGAGCCCGCAATATAAAAAAATTATCGATGTTCTTGGGATTAAGATTGACGCTATTAACACGATTGAAAATATTCCATTCATTCCCGTTCGCCTCTTTAAAGACTTCGAGTTGCTCAGTGTGGACAGGTCTGAAGTCGTTAAAACAATGACGTCTTCAGGAACGTCGGGGCAGAGCGTATCAAAAATCTTTTTGGATAGGACAACTGCATCAAATCAAACTAAGGTTTTGGCAAAAATAGTCTCTTCATTTATTGGAGGAAAGCGACTTCCTATGTTGGTGGTGGATTCAAGTGCGATAGTTAAAGATAGAGCACTCTTTTCAGCTAGAGGTGCGGGAGTTCTTGGTTTTTCGATGCTTGGCTATGATGTAACTTATGCGTTAGATGAAAATATGGAGCTTAATATAGAGAAGGTCCAAGCATTTCTTCGGAATCATGGTGATGAGCAAATTTTGGTCTTTGGGTTTACATTTATTGTGTGGCAGCATTTCTATAATGAGCTCAAGAAATACAACATTAGATTGGGGCTTGATCAGGGAATAATGATTCATGGAGGTGGCTGGAAAAAGCTAGCAGATCAGGCCGTTGATAACGAGACTTTTAAGTCTGAGATAAAGCAAACTACTGGAATATCTAGGATTTATAACTACTATGGCATGGTCGAGCAGACTGGATCTATTTTTATGGAGTGTGAAAAAGGGTTTCTCCATTCCTCATTATTTTCTGATGTTTTGATTCGGAATTTTAAGGACTTTAGTCTTGCACCCTTGGGAGTGCCGGGTCTTATACAGTTGTTGTCGTTACTCCCGCAAAGCTATCCTGGGCATTCGATTATTACCGAGGATATAGGGGAAATTGTGGGAATTGATGATTGTTTTTGTGGGCGCATGGGTAAGTATTTCCGAGTTCATGGCAGGATAAAAAATTCTGAAACTAGAGGATGCAGTGATGCATATGAATCTAGAAGATAAAAAAGTGAAATATCTGATTGGCCATGGGGGTATGGCCCTTAAGAGTCATCAGCTATTGCCATACGACAGCCTTGTATGCGATTTTTTGAGTGACTTGTCGACAATTCTTCTCCGTGATATTGATTCAAAAAAATATCCAGATATTGTTACGTTTGCCTTTTGGTGTCGTAGGGCAAATATTCAGGCGCTTAAAAAAAATTTCAATGGCTCTCATTTGCGCGTTCCAATTGGTGTTGTATTTCATATTGCCCCCGCAAATGTGCCAATTAATTTCGCATATTCCTATGTTTTTTCGCTTTTAGCAGGAAATGCAAATATTGTGAGAGTGCCATCTAGGGACTTTGAGCAAACGGAAATAATCTGCAGGGGGATTCGCAAGCTTTTTAATATGGAGAAATATGGTCCAATTTCTCAAATGACTTTATTAATTAAATATGGCCATGACGATCAGATTACATCGACCTTATCATCGGAATGTAACGCAAGGATAATTTGGGGCGGAGACGCGGCAATTAAAGACATAAGAAAGGCCCCTATATCCACTCGTAGTGTGGAGCTTGTATTTGCGGATAGGTATTCGATTTGCCTCATTAACGCAGATAAAATTTTGAGTGCCACCCAATTAGAGTTAAAAAAACTGGCTGAAGATTTTTATAATGATGTTTACTTGATGGATCAGAACGCATGCTCATCTCCCCATCTAATTTTATGGTTAGGGAGCGATGAAGATGCAAAAGATGCAAAGTATAAGTTTTGGCAAAACGTTTCGTTATTAGTTGCCTCCAAGTATGATCTTAAGCCGGTTAATGCAATTGAAAAATATACTTTACTTTGTGAGCAGGCCATAGTCCTTAACGACATCTCGAATTTTGAGCAATTTGGAAATTTTATATACCGACTTGAGCTATCAAAATTACCCGAAAATATGGACTCTTGCAGGGGTAAATATGGATTTTTTTACGAGCATGTAATAAGTGATATTAATAACGTGAGTCACATTATTAACGCGAAATATCAGACACTAACTTACTATGGGGTAGAAAAAGCGCTTTTAAGTGATTTTGTTGTTCAAAACCACCTTATTGGTATTGACCGCATTGTACCTATTGGCGCTGCGCTTGATATTGGTGTAATTTGGGATGGATACGACATTGTCCGCTGCCTATCTAGAATAGTTGATATAAAATAGTAAAAGCTTGGAGCCTCTTAATTTTATGGGCGCCAATGTTAAATATTCATTTTAGTATATTCTGAACAGAAGTTTATTTAATAAAAGTAGTGAACATTAAATTAATAGGATTATGTATGTCTAATAAAGAAAAGTATGATCAAATATTTATGGATTGTTTTTCCGTAGAAAAAAGTGTTTTAAATGCAGGCTTTGAATACCAGTCAGTTCAAGCATGGGATTCAGTTGGACATATGGGGATGATCTCTGCTATTGAAGAGTGTTTCGATATTATGATGGAGACTGATGACATCATCGATTTTGGCTCTTATACAAAAGGGATCGAGCTATTAGAAAAATATGGAGTTAAAATTTAATTTAGCAAAATAAATATAGATTTAAATATATTTTTTCAAATACGCATAAATTGATATTTATATGTATTTATTTTATTTCAATAACCCGCTTTAAGAAGATAGCGGTGGTTGCGGGCTTGAAAAATTAGGATATTATTGCCCCAAATTCTTAGTGAGCATTCCAAGTTCCTCTTTGAGGCCTTGGTGAGCACTTTATCCTACCTGAATTAAAGATCGTGAAATTCTGTTTTTTAAATCAAATCTTTGTTATTGGATGCGAGACTTGCAAATTCAAAAAACCTCTTTACCTGGCATATATTATTCGACTACAGCAGCTGAAAATAGCATAATATGCACTATATCAAAGAATAATATTTAAAGAAAAATTATCAAGGAAATTTCAATGAAATTGGGCGTGTATGGTTCTGGTGGGTTGGGGCGAGAGGTCTATGAAGTAGCGTTAAGGCGAAATGCAGCATCTAACCTTTGGGACGAAATCGTTTTTATTGATGATTTTCATGATGTTGGATATTATTACGGCACCAATAGAATTCGTTTCGAGTCTTTACTGGGCTCCAAAGAGAATTATGAATGTGTCATAGCCGTAGGCGAACCTGCTTCGCGTGAGGTGCTATATAAAAAACTTACTAGTAAGGACGTACGGCTTACCCATTTAATTGATACAACTGCGATTATTTCTCCTACCGCCAAGATTGGGAATGGAGTTATAGTTTGCGAGCACTCAACAATTCATACCGAAGTTGAATTGGGTGCAAATAGCTTGATCCAGCCTTTTTGTGATATCGGCCATGATATCAAGGTGGGAAAGCATACGGTGCTATCCCCTTATTGCGCTCCCGGGGGTGGAACAATTTTTGGCGATCGTGTGTTTGTAGGAATGAAAGTTTCCATATTGGAATTATTGACTATTGGTGATGATGCGATCATTGGGATGGGGTCGGCGGTTTTTCGTGATGTGGCTCCAGGGTCAACAGTAATTGGGAATCCTGCTAGGGTTACCCGTGGAAATGATGAGCACAAGGTATATAAGGGAGGGGTTGATTAATTCTCGATCTTTGGTCTTATTGAGCTTAAGCACTTACTTTGCTAGTTAGTGATTTATTAAATTTCTTTTTTGAGGGTCGTTTAGATGTTGAATGGGAAAATTGCCCTTGTAACGGGATGCAACAGAGGTATTGGTAAGAGTGTGGCAGAAAAATTCGCGGAAAATGGTGCCATAGTCTATGCAAATGCCAAAAAGATTGGATCTCTTGATGACCTTTGTAATAACAACTACAAAAAAGGCATGATTATTCCTATATATTTTGACGTCACCGATAGGGTTGCTTCAAGGCAGGCTTTCATTGTGATAATGAAAGAGCATGGCAGGCTTGATTGTTTGGTTAATAACGCGGGGATCTTGGTTGATACACTAATTACTATGCTAGATAGAGCTACTTTGGAGAAAATTTTTGAAGTAAATGTTTTTGCAGTTTTTGAAATGATGTCCTATGCGTCAAGAATAATGTCAAAGCAAATGCATGGATCAATAATTAATATTGCGAGCATATGTGGAGACGAGGGTGGCATGAGAGGGCAAACTGCATATTCAAGTTCAAAGGGCGCTGTAATAGCCCTAACCAAAACAGCTGCAAAAGAATTGGGTCGTTTTAATATTCGCGTCAATTCAATTGCGCCGGGGTTTATTGATACTGATATGTTTCGATCTGGTCCGCAGGACATTCAAAAGCAACTAGTTGATGGCGTTTATCTTAAAAATAGAGTTGGCCTTCCTGGAGAGGTTGGTGAGGTTTGCGTATTTTTAGCTAGCGACAAGTCTAGTTATGTAAATGGGGAGAATATTCGTGTGGATGGATTTGCCCATATTTAAAAATATTCTGGTCGTGCAACGATCCTCATATCATTATTGCTTAAAAGAAACATTGTGACCGCTCTCGATATTGCCCAAATCAGCACTTTGTTAAAGCGGGAGTATCCGTTGCTGCTGATAGATGGCGTAACATTAATAAAGCCCGGCGTAATGTGTAATGCATTTAAAAACTTAACTTACAACGAATGGTTTTTCCCATCCCACTTTCCTGATCATCCCATCATGCCAGGTTCACTGCAACTTGAGGCTTTTACCCAGGCTTTTGCGCTGCCTTTGCTTATTAACGGCAACTCAGAGAGCGATAATGAAATTCCAATTTTGCTGGCTGGTATTGATAAGGTTCGCTACTATCGATCGGTTTTTCCGGGTGATAGGTTGGATATTTTTGTTCAGATTGAGAGAGTGGCCATGGGCATAGCTACTGCTAACGTTAAAGCTGAGGTAAGAGAAGAAATTGTTACCGAATGCAAGATTACTTATAAGCTAATGAGAGGGGTATAAGTATGGAGGACCAAGCCATATCTTTTGATATTCCGGGCATCATGGGTTGTCAACAAAACCGATATCCAATGTTATTTATTGATCGGGTGACTGAATGCGTCCCGAGAAAATATGCAAAGGGATTTAAGCTTTTTACATACAACGAGTGGTATTTCCATGGCTATGAAAAAACCACCCCAAAAGTTTGGAATGTAATTCAAATTGAAGCAATGTCCCAAATGTTCTTGATGACATTTCTTTCCGAGGAGCGTCTTCGGGGACATATTGCAATGAGCAATAAATTTGATAAGGTGCAGTTTTTGAGAAAGATTTTGCCGGGTGAAAGGCTTGATCTTGAGGCAACATTGCAAAGTTTTGGCCGTGGCGTGGCTCGCGGTAAAGTTACCGGCCACGTAAATGGTGTGCTTTCGTGTTCAATGGAATGCACTATTGTTGTTCCGGATCTTTTTGGAAATCTTCGCCCTAGCTTATTGGCGGACCCAGCCGTTCAAAATCAGTATAGGGATGTATTGGACGGTGATATAGATTTTGGGATAGAGAAAATACGTGAATGTATGCTTAATGTATATCCATGGCTTTTTTTAGATCGTGTAATAGAAATAGAGCCAGGTAAGAATCTAAGAGCTGTCAAGAACTTTACTTACAATGAGCATTTTTTCCCAGCCCATTTCCCGGGTGACCCAAGCGTACCGGGATTTATTCAGATCGAATGCTGTATGCAGGCTTTTCTTTTAACTTTTTTATCTCTTGAACAGTATAAAAGACGTGAAACAGCAGATCGCATTCTTAATAATGTCCATGTCAGGCGTAAAATTGTTCCTGGCGAGTCCTTAGAGATGGTTGCATCCTTAAAAAGCTTTTCCCGTGGCATAGCTAAAGGCACTGTTGAGAGTTTTGTAAATGGGGAGCCTGCAATATCTTTTGAGGTTACCGCTGTTGTTGTGGATGAGCTTGAGAGATTTAAGCCAAAGTCAAAGGTATGAAAATGCGAGTTGCGGACTATATTATGCGTCGCCTCGTTGAAGAGGGCGTTGGACATGTATTTCAGGTAACGGGACGCGGTTCATTATTTTTAAGTGATGCCTTGGCTAAGCATGCTGATTTAAAAGGGGTCTCTCTTCATCATGAGCAGTCATGCGCTTACGCAGCAATAGGCTATGCTGAAAAGAAAAGAGGTCTTGGGGTTTGCATGGTATCCACTGGATGCGCTTCCACCAATGCAATAACTGGGGTGCTATCCGCGTGGCAGGATGGCGTTCCCTGCATTTTTATTTCTGGTCAAAACATTCTTCGCGAAACTACCCGGAGCACGGGAATTCCCTTGCGAACCTATGGTCAGCAGGAGGCTGATATTGTTGCATTGGTTGGCTCTATCACCAAATACGCTCATATGTTGACTAAATCTCAGGATATAGTGGAGGTTATGGATTGTGCTTTAGATGCTGCGCTTACCGGCCGAAAAGGCCCTGTATGGATTGACATTCCATTAGATTTGCAAAGCGCACTGATTGATCCTGAGGAAATTCCTCGAAAATCGCTGGGACTTAGTGCTTCCTTATCTGTTGAGGCGGATGTTAAGCAAATTGCCCAAGATTTACGCAGCGCAAAACGCCCGGTAGTTTTGATAGGCAAAGGGGTTCGCTCAGCTGGTGCTGATGACATTTTGCGGCAGTTCATCGAATCATGGAATATTCCACTGACTTATGCTGCTTCTGCACCAGACACTTACGGCGCGGCCAATGCGCTTTCAATTGGTTCTGTCGGTTCAATGGGATGTTCTCGTGCCGGAAATTTTGCGGTTCAAAACTCAGATTATGTGTTAGTTTTGGGCTCTCGCCTTACGGCCCTTACTACTGGAACAGAATACTGTAAGTTTGCGCGCGCGGCACGAATTGCTGTTGTAGATATAGATGCGGTTGAACATAGCAAATCAGGAATTCGTATCGATCAATTTGTCAATACTGACCTAAAAGTTTTTTTAATTAAGCTTTTAGGAGAGCGCGTTCATCGTTCATCAAGCGCTTGGGTAGAAAAATGTCAACATTGGAAAAAACTCTTTTCGCGTGTTGAGGCTAGCTTTGACTCAAGGGATGTGGTCGATCTCTATCAACTGGCAAAGCAATTGAACAATTCGCTCCCTCCGAAAACTACACTTGTCACGGACTCAGGGTTAGCGGAGGTGATTTTACCCGCTAACGTTACTCTTTCCTTGGGAATGGATTGGATTCATCCAGCATCTCAGGGGGCCATGGGATTTGCGCTTCCAGCGGCTATTGGTGCACAATCCGCAACCAGTCAAAACGTTCTCGCCATAATAGGTGATGGATCCATCATGATGAATTTGCAGGAGTTTGAGAGCATAAGATATCTTAAGCTCCCTCTAAAAATCATTGTAATTAATAATAATGTCTACTCGATAATTCGACGTCGACAAAAGGATTTATTTCGCACTCGCACTATCGGCACCGATCCAGCTAATGGTGTTAGCTGCCCTGACTTTGAAAAGGTAGCCGATTGTTTCGGTATACATTATCAACGTATTGATAACGTTGATGGTCTTGCCGATGGTTTGACCGCTTTATTTAATCACCATGGCCCTGTTCTGTGTGAAATGATTGGCCGTGAAGATCAGGGTTATATTGAGCTTGGGCAGACTCGTAGTGATTTGGATCGCCGCTTTATTCGCCGACCCCTTGAAGACCAAGCCCCCTTTTTACCGCGTGAGTTATTTTTGCAAGAGATGCTCATTGACCCCATTGATCAATAGGATTTAGTCATGTCTTTTATTAATTTACGTAATGGCCGCCTCATTGGAGATTATTTTCGACCATATATTGTGGCTGAATTAAATACTAGTCATTTTGGTGACCTGACAATTGCACGCCAGATGATTGATCAGGCCAAGATGGCAGGGTGTGACTGCGTTAAGTTTCAATCATGGTCTGCGGATACATTGTATTGCGAGGGCTACTATAAAGAAAATAAAATCGCAAAACGAATGGTCACAAAATTTGCATTGTCTAACGAACAGCTATATAATCTTGCTATTTACGCCAAGCAAATAGAAATTGACTTCGCATCTACGCCTTATTCGATTGAAGAAGCCATTTTCCTCGTGGAGCAGTGCTCAGTACCTTTTCTAAAAATTGCTTCAATGGAGCTAAACAATCCTCATTACCTTGATCAGTTGGGAAGGTTGGGGGTTCCATTGGTGCTCTCTACTGGAATGGGAGAGTTGGAAGAGATTATTGCTGCTGTAAGAACAATTGTATCAACGGGGAATAATCAATTAATCATTTTGCACTGTACGTCAATATATCCAGCTAATCCAGACATCATTAGACTTCAAAATGTACTTGGACTCAGGAGTGAATTTCCTAGCTTCCCAATTGGATATTCTGATCACAGTATTGGAACTGAAATTCCTTCAGCATCGGTAGCTTTGGGAGCATGCTTGATTGAAAAGCACTTTACATTGGATAACTCTCGTATAGGCATGGATAATCAAATGGCCACCGAACCCGAAGAAATGCAAGCAATGGTAAAGGCTTGTCATCGTGTTTATGAGGCAATGGGTGGCGCGGGGAGAATTCTTGGCGAGAAGGAGAGGGAGCAAATAACTAAGATGAGGCGAAGTATAGTTTCAAGATTCAGATTACAGCCCGGAGATATCATCACGGAATCAGCGATCGAGTTTAAAAGACCCGGCACTGGGATTCCTCCGACCCAGTATTTGAAGGTACTAGATAGAAAAGTTGCTAAGCATATAGATGCTGGCATGATCATAAATGAAGATGACCTTTTATAAGGTAAGGAATTAATTGTATTCCAAGAAAAATGCAACTGAAATGACCGTAAGGGATTTTGCAGAACGCTCCCAGATTGCGTTCTCTACTTTAGTGCGCCTCGAATCTGCTGGGAATGATGTTCCAGCTGGAAATATCAAAACTATCGATGCGGTCAAAAAAACCTTTGAGGATTTAGGGATCGAATTTATTGGCACCCCCGAATCCCAAGCGGGTGTTCGATGGAGGCGATAGTTTTATGCCCAATCTCCACCAAGCATTGGTACGTAACCAAATTCGCCAAGCGGGCTTTCCCAGTGACTATCGCCAGCAGGCGGAGCAAAAAATTCTTGATGCGATATGGAATATTCGGGTTCAGCGACGAATTGCCAAGAATTTGTATAGCGCTTGTAACAACTCCAAAATAGGTGATCGTCCCCCTCAGGTGGGGGCTGGTCGCCCCTCCAAAAGAGCACAAACCACCTATCTCATTAGTGTCTTAAATACCGTGTTGATGAGAGGTATGAACAAGAAGCCTTCGGTCAATCGGCGCGACTTTCGGGATAGTCGCTTTGTGATCTTTGCCGAACCGATTCTTATAAGTCTTGGATTTTATAATACGATTGATAACCTCAATGACTTTAAAGCCTACCGTAAACGCCTCTCTCGGATCATTGATCGTCGTAGTTCAGTGCTAGTTACCATGAAAAAGATTAATTTGTAGGGCGATCCAGAATTAATCCGTGAGTTTTGGCCAAAACTCGCTCTAAGCTCAATCATCCTTAATCCATTGAAAGGTGATTGATATGAAAATTCAGATCCTAGGCCGCACCGGTCCGAAAAGTATGAAAGGCAAAGCCGTCTCGGCCCTCAACGCTGTCAAGCACGGCGGCTACGCCAAAACCAAGATCCTTCCCTTTGAAGACGCCGGGGAGCGTAAGCGCCTAGAACGTGAGCTCTACCGTGCTTTACAACCGCAGGATGCGGTTGAGGAAGATTTGGTCGATCGCATGGCCGATAGCTATTGGGCCCGCGAGCGTTTTATCTTGCGCCTAGCGATGAAGCAAGAGGGTATATTTCGGCAACTCACCCCAATCGCACTTGCTCAACTGATTGACATTCCCGAGGTTTACCAATCGTTTGCCCCGGATTATTTGAAGGAGCCTAATACCCGATTTTCCAAAAAGGAATTGCAGCCCCTGCACCACCAATATGCGGACTATCAGCATCTCATAAAAAACTCTAAGGGGATTCAAAACTACCAGATGGTGTTTGGTTCGTACAAAGACCTTTTTCAGGGAGTGCATGATTTTGTGGGACTCGATTACAAGGTGCCCTTTTTAAACCACGATCGCAAGGGGATTCAGATTGCCTGGCAACAGCAATCCAAAAAAGTGGAAGAAGTACTCTTAGCCTATGCCGCGCATCTGTATTACAAAATCCATTTTGATACGTTGCGCCCCGCAATTCGGGTAGCCATGTCCTCGTGGTTCTTTTTGCAGCGCATAGAACGACGTGAGAGTGACTTACAGGATGAGATGGTGATCAAGGAAATTGCCCGCTATCAGTCGCATTTGACACAGCTCATGAATTACCGTAAAGCGCGCAGATCTGCTGTCTTATCAAACGCCGTGGCAAGTTCGGACTCAGCAGATCCAGCTTCGAGCACCCAACGAAACGAAATGGCAGATTCGAAAGAAAAAACAACGACTTAAGTATTTTTTGGCATTAAAAATACCTCGCTCTTTAACAATTTATACTTAAATTTTGATCCACCCAAGAGACTTCTGGGGTGGAGCTGATTGATGCCGGGTCTCTCAATGTATTTAGTGTGCTTACGCGGAGGTTTGAACCATGTGCTCAGTATAGTGCGTAAACCATGTGACCGGCTTACACCCACTGAAAATGGTAGGACGGGCGAGATTCGAACTCGCGACCAACGGATTAAAAGTCCGCTGCTCTACCGACTGAGCTACCGTCCCATTTTCATGGCACTGCCAAAAATGATCCAAGGCTTTGTTGGATTGCTTGTTGTCAAAAAAGAGACTTTTGGTAACAATTAGTCCAGCAAACCTCAAATTATAGCAAGATGTTGAACCCCCCTCTAACCCCTCTTAAGGGGCCTTGGTATCTCTATTAGCCACGCCTTGCCACGGGGGGATTCTTGGAAAAATAGTCCTTAATGCCCGCTAGGATGGCTTCGGCAATCCTCTCTTGGTAACCCTCGTCATTGAGCCTTTTTTCTTCTTGGGGGTTACTAATAAAAGCGGTCTCAATCAGGATTGAGGGAATATCCGGGGCTTTGAGAACCGCAAAGCCAGCTTGCTCGACCTTATTCTTGTGCAGAGGGGCAAAATCACCAATATTACGTAATACGGAGTTGCCCACCCTTAGAGAATCATTAATTTGGGCAGTAGTCGACATATCCAGAAGTAGGTGAGCCACCTGCTTGTCCTTGATCTTAATGTTGATGCCCCCAATTAGGTCTGAGGAATTCTCTTTATTGGCCATCCAGCGTGCTGTTGAACTCGTTGCCCCTTGTTGCGAGAGGGCAAAGACCGATGCCCCCTTGGCACGGGGCTCAATGAAGGCATCGGCATGAATCGAGATAAAGAGATCAGCCTCCACTTGGCGGGCTTTGGAGACCCGACGGTGTAGTGGCACAAAGTAATCACCCTCTCGAGTTAGAAACGGGCGCATTGACGCTTCTTGATCGATCTTGCTCTTTAAGCGTTTAGCAATGGACAAAACAATATTTTTCTCATAAGAGCCCCGAGCACCAATCGCTCCCGGATCTTCACCGCCATGACCGGGGTCTAGTGCAATGGTCACAAGGCGTTTAAACGGAATGCGCTGTTGGGCTCCCAGCAGATCAGTTGCTTTGCTAGTACCCCCTTGTGGCACAGAGGGCTTGCTCCCTTTTTCAGATTTGGTCTCAGGCGTACTTCCTGACTTAGCAAACGCAGCAATGGGGTCGTCATCCTTCTTACCCTGAGCCTCGAGCAAAAATTTCTCTTTCTTGGCACTCTCCTTGACCAACTGCATGAGTGGGTCAGGGGGGTTGGTGGGGTAGAGATCAAAGACCAAGCGGTGTTGGTATTCAGCAACTGGGTCCAAGCTAAAGAGTTGGGGCTTTACAGCCTCTTTGAGATCAAAGACTAAACGTACCACTGTCGGTTGAAACTGCCCCACCCGAATTTGGGCCACATAGGGATCATTGGGTTTGACCTTGGCCACCAGATCTTTCAGGGTGGGGTTAAGCTGCAGACCTTCAATATCAACCACCAAGCGATCGGGCCCACTTAAGAGTTGATGGCTAATGGGCAAGACTTGATCAGACTCTAAGGTAATGCGGGTGTAATCTTCCGAAGGCCAAATGCGCACACCAATTAACTTGGCTGCGGTGTTGGCGCCTACTAGCTCACTCTCGGTCAGTAATAAAACGATTACCCCCAAAGACCCCATAGACTTCAGACCGTGTTCTAGGACTAAGCGGCGTTTTGGATCCATTTGCATCATTGGGGTCAGTTAATTTTGTGTTTGAGCTTTCGAGTCTAGACGTTGACTAGATTCTTGAGGAGCTCTTGACCCCTTGAGGTATTTGCCTGAAATGTAATCAAACGCGCATACTCGCTTGAATGATCTGTTTGATGACTTGCTTTAATCCCAACACTAAGATCCATTAACGGTAGAGTATTGCCTGCTTTCTCGGGCCACTCGACGATGCAAATGGTGGGTTCATGGCTAGCAAAGTGTTCTTGTAAGCCTGCCTCAATCCATTCCGAGGGAGATTGCATGCGATAGAAATCAAAATGATAGAGTCGGATGGTATGTTGATTGATCTGCAGAATATGGGGTTCACAGAGACTATAGGTGGGACTTTTCACCTTGCCGGTATAGCCTAGCTCTTTTAAGAGATAACGCACAGCCGTTGTCTTGCCAGAGCCTAAATCTCCGTGCAGACTCATATGAAGATGAGTAGCTCTTGGGCTTTGGCTTAGTTGAGAATTCATGGAGGCAGAAAGTGACTGGGCCAGCGCTTGCACTAGAGCGGCAGTAGCCGCTTCATCGCTACAATGAACTGTAAAGGAACCATTTGGATTCGCAGAGGGTGCAGCGCTCACGTAAGACCTTTGTAAAGATTCAATCACGAAATTTTGGGATAGGACATTTTCCACAATTTATATGCATTCTCAGGCATTTTCATCCGAATTGCAGGGCCAGT
>Ga0214921_10000891_pt1 | contig 53167 bp, 42 predicted proteins | sample LL1505_MetaG_FD_177992 | JGI IMG/M metagenome (GOLD analysis project Ga0214921, IMG submission 177992) | Freshwater microbial communities from Lake Lanier, Atlanta, Georgia, United States - LL-1505 | ecosystem: Environmental > Aquatic > Freshwater > Lake | place: USA: Georgia | collected... | reverse complement strand
GGTGCGATGCGGAAGAGCCGACGGGCAGATACGCGGCTTACACCAAGCGCACCATCACAGTTGAGACTGGACTAGCGATCGCCCTCGGCGATGAAGCAGCGTACCGCCGGCTCCGAATGCGGGCGGTTATCGTCTGCCCTGCGGTTCCGGCGAGACGGTACGGGGTAACCCCGAGCCGGCGCGGCCAGATGGCATGCGGGACGCTTGCCCCACGCGACGCGCTGCCCGCGTTCCCCATGGCCCCACGCCTGGCCCGGCCGCTGGACTCGGGGCGTAAGATGGACCGGTTGCGACGGTCGCGCGGTTCCGACCCCCGTTTTTCCCGGGAAAAATCCCAAAAATAAGTGAACAAACCGCTTGAAGCCTGCGTTCAGGGGATTAGTCTCGAAGGGTCATTTTCAGGAGTTACATCATGGCCGCTCTCGGTTGCTTCTCGACCCACTCGATCCGCTCGCGACGTGTCCGCGCCCTCGTGTGCGGCGCGATGATCTTCCCGCTCATAACCCCGGGCTCCGCACTCGCGCAGTGCTGCGGCGAGATGGCGCCGGCACCGGTGGCTACGCAGACGTATCGGCTCGACTTCCAGACCGTCTACGACGAGCAGCAGGTGACCGCCTACCGCGTGTCGTACGAAACTGTCTACGACACGAAGACCTACACCGTGCAGAAGCCGGTGTGGGAAACGCAGACCTCGGAGCGGCGCTACACGGTGCAGCGGCCGGTGTGGGAGACGCAAACCCGCGAGGAACGGTTCACCGTCATGAAGCCCGTGTATGAGACGCAGGTCGTCGATCGCAGTTACGACGTGACTCGCGACGTCGTCGAGACGAGCACCCGTGAGGAACGGTTCACCGTCATGAAGCCGGTGTATGAGACGGCCGTGCAGCAGCAGGTGAGCGTTGTCCGTCGTCCGGTCTACGAGACGAGCGAACGCGAAGAGGCATACACCGTCGCCGAGCCGGTCACGACCGTCCGCACGGCCTACTCGGTCGGCACGCAGGCGGTCGACACCGTGACGCCGATGGTGGCTCCCGGCACGACACAGCTCGGCTGGGTGCCGGGCGGCTGGGCCGTCAATCCATACACCGGCCTGATGTCGTGGCAGCGTGGCGGCTACGGTTGGACCGTCACGCCCGGTGTCGTGATGAATCAGGTCAACCGCTCGTACCAGCCCACCTACACGCCCGTGCAAGTGCCCGAGACGACGATGGTCAATCGCGTGATGACGCGAAAGGTGCCGGTGCAGACGGTGCGGTATGTGGATGAGCAGGTCGTCCAGCAGGTGCCCGTGCAGACGATGAAAATGGTGGCCGAAGAGCAGGTCCGGCAAGTGCCCGTGCAGACCGTTCGCAAGGTCGTGGAACGGGTCGACAACAAAGTGCCGGTGCAGGTCATGAAGATGGTGGCCGAAGAGCAGGTGCGCCAGGTTCCCGTCCAGGTGTGCAAGTTCGTCACCGAGGAGCGTGTCGAGCCGGTGAGCACGCAGGTGTGCAAGTTCGTCACCGAAGAGCGCACGATGCAGGTCCCACGGGTGGTTGAGAAGAAGACTCCCTACAGCTACACGGTGCGGTCACCCCGCACGGTGGCAATGCGGGTGCCACTCGATCCGTGCGGCAACCCGATTCCCACCGCAGTCGCCCCGGCGGCAGCCCCTGCCGCCGCCGCTCGCCCCATGGCCGCCCCGACGGCTGCTTCGGCTCTCCAGACGCCGCCAAGCGGTCCCGTAAAGACGTTCAGCGACAAGCCGGCCGACGTGCCGGCGAAGCCCGCCGAGGGCTGGCACGGCTCGACGCTCGACCATGTCGACCCGGCCGCCAAGGCCGGCGCGGTTCGCGCAGACAAGCCGGTCGACGACACCGCGGCGCTCAAGCCGATCGAGACGATCCCCGCACCGGCGGCCAAGCCGGATGCCGTCGTTCCGGCGCCGAAGGCGTCGGCTGCCCCGGAGCCCACGGTCGCACCGCTCGGGCCCGCGGTCGAGCCCGCACCGCCGGCTGCAGACGCCCGCGACGTGCCCGCGGCCGAAACCTCGAGCGGCTTGCGGCGGATCGAGGTGACGTCTGGCGACCAGTCGACGTGAGGCAGGTCGGCTCGCCGGGCACGTCGTGCCCGACGGCTCGTGCTTCCCCGCCGCGCATGACGTACGCCCGGTCGTGATCGGCATCGATTTCACATCGGCGCCATGCGGACGCAAGCCGATCACGCTGGCGATCGGCCGGAGCGATTCGCCCGCCGGCCGTCACTTCTACCGCCTTGACGAGGTTCGACGCCTCGATTCACTGGCTGCATTCGAGGATTTTCTCCGCGTCGACAAGCCTTGGCTCGGCGGTTTCGACCTGCCGTTCGGTCAGCCACGCTCACTGATCGAACACGAGCAATGGCCCACCGACTGGCCGGCCTTCGTCAAGTTCTATTGTGGCCAGCCGCGGGACCGGCTGCGCGACACGTTTCGCCGCTGGTGTGACGCCCGCCCCGTGGGCGACAAGTTCGCCTGGCGGAAAACCGACAAGCCGGCCGGTTCGAGCCCGGCCATGCGCTGGGCCAATCCACCCGTGGCCTGGATGATGCATGCCGGCATCGGGCGAATGCTTGACGCTGGCCTGGTGTTCCCTGCCCACCGCCATCGGACCGGCCGGACGCGGGCACCGCGAGTCGCTCTCGAGGCCTATCCGGGATTCACCGCCCGCCAGGTCAGCAAGTATTCCTACAAGAGCGACACGACCGCCAAGCAGACGCCCGAACGAACCGCCAACCGGCGCCTGATCCTCAAAGCACTCGTCGCCGGCACCGCCGGCCTCGGCGTCGCGCTCGCTGCAAGCCCGGCCTGGCAGCGCCGAATAATCGCCGACGGCAGCGGCGATCTGCTCGACGCGGTCATCTGTGCCCTGCAGGCGGCTCATGCCGCCACTCTGCCCCGCTACGGCCTGCCGCGCGGCCTCGACCCGCTCGAGGGCTGGATTGCGTCGGTGCCGGTGGGGTAGAGTCTGCGGCAACTCGGAGAGACCCATGCCCGGCAAGGTCACGGACGACCGCTCGACACCGCCCCACCATGTGGACGACCGCGTCGTCCTCGAGCCCACCGTGCGGAAGCCCGTCCGCACGAAGCGGTCCGCTCCCCGCGAGAGCTTGTCGGCTTTCGATGGGCCAATCCGTCGCCTGTACACCGTCCGGATGATGGCCGATGTGCTGGGCGTGCCCATGGCTGCAGTGCGGCACTGGCAACGCGGCGGGCTCCTGGAGCCGACACGGCGTGTCGGAGCGCTCGAGTGGTTCGACTTTCAGCAGCTCGTCGTCGGCCGCCAGCTCGCCCGGCTCCTGGCTGCCGGTTTCTCACTCCGGGAAATCGACGCCAAGCTCGCAGGGCTCTCCTCCGAAGGCGCCGCTGCGGCCGCCCGGGCTGCGGGGCGGATCGTGGTCGATGGCCGCCGGCTGAGCATTCGCCGTGAAAATCGTCTCCTCGGGGCGGGCGGACAAATGCAGCTGGCGTTTTATGCCGAGCACACGCGCGACGACGACACCGTGGCGATGCCGCTCACGCCCTCAACCACTGGAATGCCGAGCCGTGACTCCTCGATCGACATCGCCCTCGACGACGAACCTGGCTCTGCAGCCGAACTGCTCGACCTGGCCGCCGATCTGGAAGCCTCCGGCGAACACGCCGAGGCTGCCGAAGCGCTGCGGGCAGTGCTTCAGGCGGATCGGCCGACCGCGCAGGTCGTGTTTATGCTGGCGGAATTGCTCTACCGGACCGGCGATCTGACCGCCGCCCGCGAGCGGTACTACGCGGCGGTCGAACTCGACGCCGATCATCTCGAGGCCCGGGCGAGCCTCGGCTGCGTGCTGGCCGAACTGGGTGACCATGAGCTCGCGCTCGCCGCCCTCGAAGGCGTGCTCCGGCAACAGCCCGACTATGCCGACGCCCACTGGCACATGGCGGGCGTGCTCACCGACATCGGTCGGCACGACGACGCTGAGCGGCATCTGCGCACGTTCCTCGCCCTGGCCCCCGCGAGCCCGTGGGCCAAACTCGCCCGCGAGCAGCTCGACGGCTAGCGGGGCGTGCGCTAATAAGCGCCCCAGGGGCCGCGCACGGGGTGCACGCCGAATTGCACGGTGTCGCTCGGCTGGTTCGGCGTCGGCAGCATCGCGCCGCCGGACCCCGGCACGGCGCCCGGGCCTGGATACGGCCGGCGGAACTGATGGTAGATCGGCATCACGCGCGAACTCGGCACGCCCCAACCATATTCACTCGTGAATTCCGCCGTTGGAGGCACGACGAGGGCCATCGGGCGACCGATCGACGGGTCGTACCAGGTGCTGTGCCAGCTCTTGCCCTGGCTCCGCAGGAAGTACCGCTTTTCGATCGTATCGTGCTTGAGGAAGTGGTGGCCGTGCCCCAGATGACCGCAATGACCGCAGAGTCCGTCGCGGCAGCAGTGCTGGCCACAGGCCTCGCATTCCGTGCACCCGTGATGCCCCCGATGCTGCCGGTGATGGCCCCCCGCCTGCAGGCTCGCTGCCGTGATCATGGCAGCGACCACCGCACAGAGTGCGATTCCGGTGCCGCGCCGAGTTCGAGCCCCCTCGAGCAACGTCATGCGATACTCCTCGCTCACCACCAATAGGCCCGCACGTCGGTCCGCATCCCCATCGCCCCGGCGGGGCGGACATAATGGCGGCGGTGCTTGTAGAGAAATTCGTGGGGCATAAAGGGCGGGTAGGTGTACCACGTGTGCCCCACCCGTGGCGGCACCGGACGCGGGGCCACGTAGAGCTGGGCACCGAAACCCGGGGCCTGGCCGGCGGGCACAGGCGGCACATAAAAGTTGTAGAAGACGTCGGGCGTCGGAGCCTCGACACCGCCGTTGATGGGTATGGCCTGTGCAGTGGTCGCAACCAAGGCCACGATGCCGGCGGCGACGATCGACATGCTGGAGCGAATCATCGGCTCACCTCTCATCTCCTCCGGAACTCGGGGCCCTCGGCCCCTATGGAAGTCTTCGGCACGCGCCGATTGCACGAATGACTCCCGCTCCAGGGCGTGTGCCGGCCCTGCCCAGGAGGCAAGGTCGGCAGGTGCACACACGCCACCCGGGCCCCGAACCCCGCCCCCCTACAACCGGCAGACTTTGCCCCTCTTGCCAGACAGGCCGCGGCCAGTCACAGTCTTGAACGATGGTCACGAAAACCCGCTCCAAACCGAAATCCCCCGCCAAGAAGCCTTCCAAACCGGCCACGGCTGCCGCGCCTCCGGAGAACACTCTGGCCGCCGAGCCGTCGCCCAACGGCAAGCCGAAGGAGACGAAACGGCGTGCCACGGCCCAGGCCCTCGCCGCCGGACAACGCGACATCTCCGTCAGCGAGTTCTTCGCCAAAAACCGCCACCTCCTCGGCTTCGATTCGCCGCGCAAGGCGCTGCTCACGAGTGTCAAGGAAGCCGTCGACAATTCTCTCGACGCCTGTGAAGAGGCCGGCATCCTCCCCGAGATCTGGGTGCACATCGAGCAGGTGGGCGAGGCGGGCACCCGCTATCGCATGGGCGTGCAGGACAACGGCCCCGGAATCGTCCGCAAACAGATCCCGCTCATCTTCGGCAAGCTGCTCTACGGCTCGAAGTTTCACCGGCTGCGGATGAGCCGTGGCCAGCAGGGCATCGGCATCTCGGCGGCGGGCATGTATGGCGTGCTCACCACGGGCAAGCCGGTGAAGATCATCTCTAAGACTGGCCCCAAGGATCGGGCCCACTACTACGAGCTGCGGATCGACACGAAGACCAACCAGCCAGAGATCTTGAACGGCAAGGGTGAGGGCGTGGAGATCCCCGCCGGCAAGAGCGGCGACGAACTCATGAAGAAGCACGCCATCGAATGGGTGGCGGTCAACGACCAGAACGACGCGATCGAGCACGGCACCCGCGTGACAATCGAGATGGAGGCGAAGTTTCAGCGCGGCCGCGGGAGCGTCGAGGAGTATCTCGAGCAGACGGCGATCGCCAATCCGCACGCCCGGATCCACTTCCTGGGGCCCGACGGTCAGGAGCGGATCATCGATCGGGCCAACGACGAATTGCCGCCCGAGCCCAAGGAGATCAAGCCGCACCCCTACGGCGTGGAGCTCGGCCGGCTGGTGACGATGCTGCAGGAGCAGCCCAAGCTCACGCTCGCCCAGTTCCTCACGCAGTCGTTCTCGCGGGTGTCGCACGGCACGGCCAAGAAGATCTGCGACTCGGCGAAGCTCTCCTCGCGGGTGACCACCGGCAAGCTCGGCCGCGGCGAGGCCGACGCGCTCTTCAAATCGATCCAAGACACCAAAATCCCGCCGCCGGCCACCGACTGCGTGGTGCCGATCGGCGAGCAGCGGCTGCTGGCCGGCTTGCGGCAGGTCGTGCCCGGCGAGTTTTTCACCGCGGCCACGCGGCCGCCATCGGTCTACCGTGGCAATCCGTTCGTGATCGAAGCCGCCCTCGCCTACGGCGGCGGCGTAGCTGCGCAGAAGATCACCCGCGAGGGCCTCGCCGAGCTGGCGAGCGAGAGCGATGCCCGCAGCCTGCGGCAGTTTCTCACGACCACGTTCTCGGGCCTGGGCAGCGAGGCGGCCGACAAGATCCTCACCGAGGCCGAGCTCGCCCCGCGGCAGAGCCCCTCGAAGCTCAAAAAGCAGCAGCTCGATGCCCTCCACGGCGCCATGCAGAACGTGAGCGTCGACGAAGGACAGAGCATGAACGTGCTGCGGTATGCCAATCGCGTGCCGCTGCAATTCCAGCCGGCAGCCTGCGCCGTGACGCAGACGATTACTTCGACCAACTGGCGGTCATACGGCCTGTCGCAATCGCGCGGCGGGCTTCCCAACGGGCCGGTCACGGCAATGGTGCACGTGGCGAGCGTGTGGGTGCCGTTCACGAGCGAATCGAAGGAGGCGATCGCCTCCTATCCTGAGATCCAAAAGGAGATCCGCCTCGCCCTCCAGGCCGTCGGCCGCAAGCTCGGCATGTACATGCGGCGGCGGCTCCGGGTGGCCCAGGAAGGCCAGCGCCGCAGCATCTTCCTCCGCTACCTCGGCGAAGTGGCCACGGCCGTGGCCGTGATCAATGGCGTCGATCGGGACAAGCTCTACGAGCAACTGCTCGCCGTGGCCAAGAAGAAGACGGCCGAAGCCGACGTGAAGCTCGACGACCGTGGCCGGCCGATCGAGGAGGACGAGGAGCTCGAACTCGGCGACAACTGCATCATCGTGCCGCAGAAGCTGCCGGGCGAGCCGACGGCGGACGACGAGCCCGCCGACACGGCTGGAAAAAAGCCCAAGCCCCGCACGAAAGCGAAGAAGCCCGGAAAACGCAGCCGCCGCACGTAACTCGTGGTGCGTCGGACAGGCGTCTCGCCTGTGCTGCCCGGAACGTGCCCAAGCCGGCTCGGGGCTTCCCACACTCCATCGCCGGACGTTCGCTGCGGGCCTCCAGCCCTCCGCTCACTCGACTCCGACTTCGCTGCGCCATCCATGGCTGCGCTCGTCTGCATACGCCGGCTCACGGAGCATGGGCAGCCCCTCGCCTCCCCAGCCGGAAAGATACAGGCGAGGGGTTACCCCTACCGTTGAGACGGCGTATGTGACCAGCGGAGCCATGGATGGCGCAGCGCAGGCACATCCGAGTGAGCGGAGGCCACGATGGCCGCAGCGAACGTCCGGCGAGACGGTACGGGGTAACCCCGAGCCGGCGCACTTGGAACGGCCTGAACCCTGCCCTCCTCAGGCGAGCAAGTCCGTCACCACGTTCCCGTGCACGTCGGTGAGCCGGAAGTCGCGGCCCTGGTAGGGGTAGGTAAGCCGCAGGTGATCGATCCCCATGAGATGCAGGATCGTGGCGTTGAGATCGTGCACGTGCACCTTCTGCTCGGGCGTGACAATGTTGTAGGAGTAGTCGTCGGTTGCGCCGTAGGTGAGCCCCGGCTGGATTCCCGCGCCCGCCATGAGCATCGTGAAGCAGCGCGGATGGTGGTCGCGGCCGTAGTTCGTCTCCGTGAGCGCGCCCTGCGAGTAGATCGTGCGGCCGAACTCACCGCCCCACACAATGAGCGTGTCGTCGAGCATGCCGCGGGTGTGCAGATCGTCGAGGAGCGCCGCCGTAGCCTGATCGGTGTCCTTGACTTGGCCCTTGATCGCCGCCGGCAGGCCCCCGTGGTGGTCCCAGCCCATGTGGAACAGCTGCACGAACCGCACGCCCTTCTCCGAGAGCCGGCGCGCGAGCAGGCAGTTGAAAGCGTAGCTACCCGGTCGATGGACGTCGGGCCCGTAGGCGTCGAGCACGTGCTTGGGCTCGTCCTTGAAGTCGATGATCTCCGGGACGCTCGCCTGCATCCGGAAGGCCATTTCGTATTGGGCGGTGCGGGCCGCGATCTCGGGATCGCCGATCACGCTCGAGCGGGCGGCGTTGAGCGTGGCGATGCGGTCGAGCGTGTTGCGGCGAGTCTGCCGATCGACTCCGGCCGGATCGGCGAGATAGAGCACCGGGTCGCCGGTGTTGCGAAACCGCACGCCCTGATGCTTCGTCGGCAAAAAGCCGGCGCCCCACAGGCGATCGTAGAGCGGCTGGTCGTCCTTGCGGCCCGATCCGAAGCTCGTGAGCACGATGTAGGCAGGAAGGTCGGCATTCTCGCTGCCGAGTCCGTAGCTCACCCACGAGCCGATGCTCGGCCGCCCGGCCAGCTGATGCCCCGTCTGAAAAAACGTAATTGCGGGATCATGGTTGATCTGCTCGGTGTACATCGATCGCACCATGCACCAGCGGTCGGCGTGGCGGGCCATGTTGGGCACGAGCTCGCTGAACCACATGCCGCTGTCGCCATGTTGGTCGAACGAGAAGATTGAGGGCGCCACGGGGAAGTTTTTTTGGCCGCTCGTCATCGTGGTGAGCCGCTGGCCCTGGCGGATCGACTCAGGCAGGTCCTCACCCCGCCGCTGTGCCATCATGGGCTTCGGATCGAAGAGATCCATCTGCGACGGCGCACCCGACTGAAAGAGGTAGATGATCCGCTTCGCCTTGGGCGGATGATTGGGGAATGCGGCCGCCAACGGTCCCGTCACGGCCGCCGCGCGGGCCGCCTGCGGCTGCATCAGGCTGGCGAGGGCGGCGTAGCCGAGGGCTCCGCCCGTGCCGCCGAGAAACACGCGCCGGTTGAGGGCGTCTTGCAGGTGCATGGGGAATGGTCCGGGCATGTCAGAATCTCCTTCACTCCCGCATTACGAATTCGTCAAGGTTGATGATCACGTTGGCGGCGAGCGAGTACGCTGCAAACTCGGCCGCCGGCACATGCTCGGGCTTGTTCACGAGTCCGCCCGTCGCGAACTGCTCCGCCGCCTCGGGCGACGCGGTGAATCTCACCAGATCGGCCTCGAAGCCATCTGCGAGCGTGGCCAGTTCGGCGGGCGTGGGACTGCGGCCGATCGCCAGCCGGAAGCCATGCGCGATCCGCTCGCCCGGGGTCTGCCCCCCTTCGGCAAGCATCCGCTTCGCGAGGCCGTGGGCCGCTTCGATGAACGTCGTTTCGTTCAACAGGGCCAGCGCCTGGAGCGGCGTGTTCGTGCGCGATCGCTTGACCACGCAGGTCTCGCGGCCCGGCGCATCGAAGAGCAGCATCGTCGGTGGGCCGGCGGTCCGCTTCCAGACGGTGTACATCGTGCGGCGGTACCGGCCCGGGCCGCTGTCGGGCTTGTAGCCGCGAAGATCACCATATTTGCTCGTCTCGTCCCACACGCCGTCCGGCATCCAGGGCCGCACGCTCGGCCCGCCGATGGTCGGCACGAGGAGGCCCGACGCGGCGAGGGCGGCATCTCGCACGACTTCGCCTGGCAGCCGGATGCGCGGGGCCCGGGCCAGCAGACGGTTGGCTGGATCCTTGGCGTGCTCCTCCGGCGCGACCGTCGCGCTCTGCTTGTAGGCGGCGCTCGTCACCACGAGCTTCACGAACCGTTTCATGTCCCAGCCAGTCTCCATGAACTCGGCTGCCATCCAATCGAGCAGTTCGGGGTGGCTCGGGTACTCGGCTTGGTTACCGAGGTTTTCGCTCGTCTTCACGAGCCCCGTGCCGAACAACCGCTCCCACATCCGGTTCACCCAGACCCGCGCCGTGAGCGGATGGTCGCGCGACACGAGCCACTTCGCGAGCGCCAGACGATCGACCTTCGTGCCTTCGGGCAGCTTCGGCAGAAACGCAGGCAGCGCAGCCTCCACCTTGTCGCCGCGCTTGTCGTACTCGCCGCGCAAGAGCAGGAATGCGTCCCGTGGCGGCCCCTCTTTCATCACCATCACGCTCGCCAGCGACCCCGTGAACGATTCGACGCTCTTTGTGGCGGCGTCGCGGGCCGCCTCGGCCCGGCGGATCGGGCCATCGACGTTCGCCCGGTAGAACTTTGCGATCTCGGTCTGCTGCGCTGGCGAGCGTTTTTCCCGCTCGATCGCGATCGCGTCTTTGACCGGCTGCGGGAGCTTGGAGCCCGCCACACCGAGCATCGCCGGCTCGTCGGCGGAAAACGCGAGCCGAAACCGGCCGATCGCATGGCCATCGAATGCCTCCTGGCGAATCCGCACCACCAGCCGTGCATTCTCCGGCAGCGTCACCGGCTTCGCGGGAAACATGGCGATCTGCCGGGGCTCGCGCTTCTCTGGGATGTGGCCGTCGATCGCCCAGCCCTTGCCCTTCTCACCCTTGAGCTGCAGCACACTCGCCGCAGGCCAGCCCTCCTGCTCATAGCTCGCCTCGGCCCGCACGAGCTCCACCGGGATCACCTTCGCGTCGCCTGGCGGCTCGATCTCCGCCTCGATCTTCGTGATCACGACATTGCCGTTGCCGCTACGGCCGAAGCCGCCGTTGCCCGCCAGGGTCGCGTCGGGCAGCACTTCGATCCGCAAACCTCCCAGCGTGTCGGCTGGTACGAGCGTCTCGAATTCATACGTGTCCCTCGGCGGCAGCTTGCCCTCCACGAACCACGTGCCGTCCTCGCTCCGGCGGAAGCTCGCTCCGCCGGCACTGCGCAACTCCAACGGCTCGAACGGCTCCCATGCCTCCTGTGGCGCGGCGAGGGCGGGCTGGATCGACCGCTCCCAGTCGGCTACGAGCGTGTCGATCTTCGCAACTTCCGCCTTCACGACGGCCTCGGCATCGGCCACGACCTGGTTTAACCGCACCAGTTCCCGCTTCTGCTTCGGCGAGGGCAGCAGGTGCACGGGATCGATGTTGCCGCCGCCTCGGTGCTGGGAACCCTGGTTCGTGCCCGTCTCCGGCACGTTATTAAAGAGGGCGAAGAGCGAATAAAACTCCTTCTGCGAGAGCGGATCGTACTTGTGGTCGTGGCAGCGGGCGCAGCCGGCCGATAGCGCCATCCATGTCTGGGCCGTCGTCTCCACCCTGTCGATTACCGTCTCCACCCGCCACTCTTCGGCGATGATGCCCCCTTCGCCATTGAGACGGTGGTTGCGATTGAAGCCCGTGGCCACGATCTGGTCGCGGCCAGGTTTCTCGAGCATGTCGCCGGCGAGCTGGTCGATCGTAAAGCGATCGAACGGCATGTTGTCGTTGTAGGCCTTGATCAGCCAGTCGCGCCACGGCCAATTCTGCCGGCTCGAATCGGTCTGATAGCCGCTGGAGTCGGCATACCGTGCCGCATCGAGCCACTCGATCGCCATCCGTTCGCCGTAATGGGGGCTTGCCAGAAGGCGATCGACGTACTGTTCGTACGCATCGGGCGAAGTATCCGCCACGAAGGCATCGACGTCGGCGGGCACTGGCGGCAGGCCCGTGAGGTCGAGGGCGAGTCGGCGGGCCAGCGTCACCTTGTCGGCCTCGGGATTCGGATGCATCTCCTCCTGCTCGAGCCGCGCGAGAATGAAGCGATCGATCGGGGTCTTCGCCCATCCGGCATCCTGCACGTCCGGCGCCTCAGGCCGCTCCACCCGCTCGAAGGCCCAATGGCCGCGATATTCAGCGCCTTCCGTGATCCACCGCCGCAAGATCTCCGCCTCCTCCGGCGTGATCGGCTTGTTCACCCGCGGCGGCGGCATCACCACGTCGGGATCGGTGCTCGTGATCCGCGCGATGATCTCGCTCTTCGCCGGATCACCCGGCACGACAGCCGTCGTGCCGCTGTCGAGCTCGGCGATCGCAGCGTCGCGCAGGTCGAGCCGCAGACCCGCCTGCCTGTCTTCGGCATCCGGGCCGTGGCAGGAAAAACACCGATCCGAGAGAATCGGCCGCACGTCGCGGTTGAAGTCGAGGCCGGCCTCGGCTGCCAGAGCCGACGAAGAACCCAGCAGGGCGGAGATCGCAACGACGATCGCTCCGCCATGCGCGGTGGTGCGTCCCATGAACGGCTCCAAGGGCAACACCCGCGTCGCCGTTCGGCGGCCGCTCTTGTCGAGGGGCCGGCCGTCAAACGCGGATCCGAACACGGGGCTCGGATCGATCGGCGGGAACGCTTTAACTGTAGCACGGAGCCCCGGGGACGCCAAACCAGCTGCCCCGGGGCTCATGCGTCGATTTCCTGTCGGATCGCGTCAGGCTCGAAACGTTATTTCGCGGCCTTGAGCCGCTCGACCTCGGCCTCGAGGGCCTTCACCCGCTCCTCGAGCTGCTGAAACTTTTCTTTCGCCTTTTCCATCCGCTCCTTGATGTCTTCGCGGGCCTTCTCCATCCGCTCGCGGCCCTCGTGCATCCGCTTCTCGAGCATCTCACGAATCTCGGGCGACATTTCGCGTGGCATCCGGGGGCCGCCCCCCCACTCCGGCCGGTCGCCCGGCGGCCCATCGTGACGCGGACCCTCGGCGCGCGGTCCTCCAGGTGGCGGTCCGCGACGGTCGCCGCCCGGCCCCATCCTTCCATCCATTCGCTCGATCAGCCGGTCGAGCTTGTCGGCGATCCGATCGAGCCGGTCACCCGACTCCCCGGCCCGCTCGTAGGCCGGCGCATCCTCGGCAGCCCTCACGGCCCCCATCCGATTGGCCGCAACTGCAAGGCCGATTCCGCACGCAGCCACTCCCGCCCACTTCCACAGGCTTGTCATGACGAGTCTCCTGAACGCTTTGAAAATGATCGCTACGAGGTTCGATGTCGTACGCTGGTCAGGAAATGAACGCCCCAGCAACCGAAAAGTTTCGCGACCCATCGCTCGTCGATTGCGGCACAGGCCGACGGCTGGAGTTGCTCGGGGGCGTATTCGTGGACAGGCCGCTCCCCCTGCCCGATCTCCCGCCCCGGCGACTGCCACACGCCTGGCAGGCCGCCACGGCGACGTTTACGACGACCCCGGGCCGCGCAGGCTCGTGGCACTTCTCCGCCCCGCTCCCCGATCCGTGGCTCGTGCACCTGCCGCTCTCCGGGCTCGATTCGGCCGCGCTCGCCCTCGAAGTGCGGCCGGCGCCGTCGGGGCAGCTCAGCGTGTTCCTCGAGCAGATCGAGCAGTGGCAGTGGCTCTATGCCGCCACGCCGCGTAGCGCTCGCATGCTCTCGCTCTTCGCCCACTCGGGCGCGGCGACGCTGGCGCTTGCCGCAGCCGGGGCTGAGGTGACACACGTCGATGCCTCGAAGCAGGCGACGGCGCTCGCCCGACGGAATGCCGTGGCATCGAACCTGGAGTCTGCGCCGATTCGCTGGCTCTGCGAAGATGCCCGCGCATTCGTCGCACGGGAAGTGCGGCGCGGCGCACGCTACGACGGCTTCGTCCTCGACCCGCCGTCGTGGGGCCACGGTCCGAAGGGGCAAGCCTTCTCGATCGACCGCGACCTCGAGCCCCTGCTCGCCGATCTGGCCGTGCTCGGCGGCCGCAGCTTCACAGCCCCCCTCCTGCTCACGTGCCACTCGCCCCGCTGGCATCACCGCCGTCTCCACGACACACTGGCCGAGACGATCGGCACCGCGACCGAGTCGGGCAGGCTCGCGTGCCGCGACGCCTCAGGCCGCCAGCTTTCACTCGGTGATTTTGCCCGCTCAGGTCCCGCCGCATGACCCGCCACGACATGATCACGAGTTCGGCCAATCCCCGCGTGCAAGAGGCGGCCCGCCTGCGCGAGGCCGACGCAAGGCGCACGACGGGCTTCACGCTCGTGGACGGCCTGCGCGAGATCGACCGCGCGGCCGTGTCGGGCGTCGAGATCCCGGAGGCATTCCTCGACACCGAGGCGGCTCGAGACGCCGCTCGCGACGGGATCGTGGCGCGGCTCGAGGCGCGAGGCACCCTCATCATTCCCCTCGCCCGCCGGCCGTTCGAAAAGGTGGCGTTCGGCAGCCGCAACGAAGGGCTCGTGGCCGTAGCCCGATTCAGGGCCCGCGGTCTGGAAAGCTTTGCCGTCGCCGCCGATCGACCGGTGTTCGTCGTCGAAGGGGTCGAAAAGCCGGGCAACCTGGGTGCGATCCTGCGCACGTGCGATGCGGCAGGCATCGCCGGCGTGATCGCGTGCGGCAGCGGCACCGATCCGGCGAATCCCGCGGCAATCCGCGCGAGCCTCGGCACCGTGTTCGCGCTGCCGCTGGCCGTCGCCACGACTGCCGAAGCGATCGCTTGGTGCGGCAGCGAATGCCGGCGGGTCATCGCCAGCCTGCCGACAGGCGCACGGCTCTGGCATGAGGCAGCGCTCGCCGGCACCAGCGCGATCGTGCTCGGCAGCGAAGCTGCCGGCCTCTCCTCCGAATGGAAGCGGGCGGCCGACTCCGGCGCCATCGCTTTCGACACCATCCGGCTGCCGATGCACGGCATCGCCGACAGTCTCAACGTCTCCGCCACAGCGGCCGTCCTCGCCTACGAAGCACTCCGCCAGCTTTCCCCATGACCGACCTCTTCGACACGCTCGCCGCTGAGGCCGCTCGCGGCCCGGCCGATCTCTTCGCCACGCTCGCCGCCTCGCTCATCGAGCGTCGCCGCTGGCACGCCCTCTTCGATCTGCGGCTGCTGGAAGCCCGTGCCGCCCTCGGGCTACCGCTCACCGGGGATCTCGGGCCTCTCGAGGCCACGGTCCGCGACGCGCTCGACGAGCGGTCACTCGCCGCCTGCCGCGAGGTGGGCTGGCCACTCCTCGCAGAGGGATCGGTCGCTGCAGGGTGGATGTATCTCCGCGCCGCGGCCGAGCCTGCCGAGTTGGCCTCGAAACTGCGCGACCTCGCGGCCTGCTTGCCCGCCGACGGCGAGGCTGCCGAGGCTGTCCACGGCGAGATCCTGCACGTCGCCCTCTGGGAAGGGATAGATCCGGCCCTCGGCCTCGAACTCGTTCTCGAGGCGCAGGGCACCTGTAACGCGATCACGGCCTATGAGCAGGCGGTGTCACGGCTCCCGGCCGCACGGCAGCAGGCCGCCGCAGCCGTGCTCGTGGCACACCTCCATCGCGAGGTGCTCGCAAATCTGGCGGCCGACCTCGAACGCCGCGGGCTCGTGAAGCCTGGTGCGGCACGTGCCTCGATCGTGGAGCTTCTGGCAGGGGCTGGCGGTCTTGCCGACGATCCGAGCGTGCACGTAGACGTGTCGCACCTGCAGTCGGTGCTTCGGATCGCGCGGGTGGTGACCGATCGCACCGTGATCGAGCAGGCGTGGGAACTCGCCTCATATGCCTCGCGCCTGCCGGCCGAGGTGACGTATCCAGGCGAGCCGCCGTTCGAGAACGTGGGGGACGCATCACGGCTGTTCTATGCGGCGCTGCTTGGCCGCGACGTGGAAGCCGCCGTGAAATTCTTCAGGGCTGCCGCGGCCACTGCCCGGCTCGACGAAGCGGGCACGCTGCCCGCCGACATCCTCGCGCTCTTGCTCTGGCGGCTGGGCCGGCCGGCCGAAGCCCTCCACGCGGTGCTCGAGCGGCCGGCCGACGGCGGGATGCCGAGCGTCGTGCAGACGAGCGGCATGCTGCCGTCGCTCGTGGAGATGGCGGTGGTGGGCGATGCGCTCGACATGCTTCGGCGGGCATGCCGCGACCGCGGCGACGAGATCACGTTCGCCGCGACGTATGCGGTGCGCAGCACGAACCCGTAGCGTCAGGCCCGGGAGGGCCGGGTAACCACCAGCGGGCGGAGGCCCGCCAAGGGACGGTCGGCACGACGCCGGGCCGTCCCGTGAAACTGTCCGTCTACTTGCACGTCCGGCAGCCGGCCCACGTGGCGTAGCCGAGTTGCTCGGCAGTCACGAATCCTCGGCCCGGCGGCAGTTGCCACGGGGCGAGCATGTCTGGCCCCTGCGTCACGCCGTTGCAGCCCCGCCAGCGATTGCAGGCATCGCACGGGTCGCAGCGACTCGGCTCGTGCTTTGCGCCGCAGTAGCGCGGGCCGCAGCCGGTGTCACCATAAGGCGTTTCCATCCCCGCGACACTCGGCCCGCAAGTCCGGCAGCGAAACGCCTCGCCCGCCGACACCATGGAACCGAGGAGCCCGCCGATCACCACTCCAAGAACGCACGCGTATTTCATGCCAGTCGTATCGGTCGTGCAGAACCCATGCCAGCGTCACACGCTGGGGGAATGGAACGACCGCATGCAAATTGCCTGGCTTGCCCGCACGTGGGGCGACCATCTCGGTTGCCACCAACGCCCGTTTGCCCCACTTCACGTCCGCTACGAGACCGCCACGGACGGGGCGGCGGCGACGCGCTCGAAGAGCCGCACGTATTCCCGGGCGCTCGCGTCCCACGACCAGTCCTGCCGCATCACCTGCCGCACGAGCCCGCCCCAGAGGGCAGGGTCGGCGTGCGCGGCGAGAGCACGATCGAGGGCATGCTCGAGCGCGAGCGAATCGAAGGCCTCGAACACGAACCCGCTCGCGCGACCGCTCGCCAGGGCCTCCGGCGTGGCATCGACCACCGTGTCGACGAGCCCACCCGTCGCCCGCACCACGGGGATCGTGCCGTAGCGGAGCGCGTAGAGCTGCGTGAGCCCGCATGGCTCGTAGCGGCTCGGCACAAGCGCGATGTCCGCCGCTGCAAACACGAGGTGCGCGAATTCCTCGTCGAACCCGATCACCACGTCGATCGTGCTGGGATACGCCGCGGCCGCGTGCCGCAGCGTATCCTCCGTGTCGGCCGAGCCCGTGCCGAGAATCACGAAGTGCGCCCGGCCGCTGCCCGCCATCCGCCCGAGCATCTCGATCACAAGATCGATCCCCTTCTGCTCGACGAGCCGGCCGACCAAGGCCACGAGCGGCCGCGGATCGGGGGCCGCATGGCCGAGCCGGGCGGCGAGCGCGATGCGGGCGGCATCCTTGCCTTCGGCGACATTGTCGGGCCCGTAGCCGCGCGGGATGTGCCGATCGGCGGCCGGGTTCCAGACGGCGGTGTCGATGCCGTTGACGATCCCCACGAGCGCGTCGCTCCGCGCCGCAAGCACACCCTCCAGGCCACAGCCCCCGGGGGCGTGTTGGATCTCGCGGGCGTAGGCCGGGCTCACGGTGCTGATCGCGTCGGCGAACACGAGGCCCGTCTTCAAAAAACTCAGCTGCCCGTAAAACTCCATCTGCTGCCAGTTGAAGTATTTCCAGTCGAAGCCGGTGAGCAGCATGTCCCAGTGCCAGAACAGGCCTTGGTAGGCCATGTTGTGGATCGTCATCACCGCGCGGGCCTGCGAGAGCATCGGCCAGGCGCGGTACGCGAGCTTCTGATACGCGGGTACGAGCCCCGCCTGCCAGTCGTGGCAGTGGAGGATGTCAAACGGGCGGTCTTGCCGGCCGGCCAGCTCCAGCGCGGCGCGGGCGAAGAAGATGAATCGCTCGGCATTGTCGGAGTAGTCTTCGGCTCCGCCGTAGAGCGTCGGCCGATCAAAGCAGGCGTCGTTGGCGATGAAAAACGTCGTGACGTCCGACCCAGGTAGCCGGCCGCGGAGAATTCTAGCCATCGCCCGACGAGCCCCGAGCGGCACCTCGAACGAAAGCCCCGTCTCCTCGATCGGCAGACCCTTCGTGAACACCTCGCGATAGGCGGGCATCACGAGCGTCACATCGCACCCGAGCCGCGAAAGGGCCCCGGGCAGAGCGCCGGCCACGTCGGCAAGCCCGCCGGTCTTCGCGAACGGCGCCGCCTCGCTCGCCACCATGAGCACGCGCATCGGCTGGGCTTCCACCGGGAGATCGCGACGGCCGCTCCGCGGGCCTGTCACGCAAGTATAAGATGCTCCGCATCGCCATGTCGCCACTCGTCAATCCCGCCGCGCCCTTCCGCTTTCGCCTTATCTGCCCGCGGCGGGCGACGCTCTGGCCACGCACGCCCGCACAGCTCGACGACGCCTGCCGACTCCCGGCGCTCGCCCCGCTCGCCAACGTGCCCGACGTGCTCGATCTCTGGATCGCCTGGAACGATGCCGGCCTCGGCGTGCGGGCGATCGCCCGGGGTGTGGGCGCATCGCGTTGGTGCCAGCCGACGCGGCCGGAAGACAGCGACGGCCTCCACCTCTGGATCGCCACCCGGCCCACGGGCGACAGCCACCGCGCCGGCCGCTACTGCCGCCGGCTCGCGCTCCTGCCCACCGGTGGCGGCCGCATGGCCGACCAGGCCGTAGCCGTGGCCGCCGCGATCCCGCGCACGAGCGAAGTGCCGGCCGAACTCCCGCCCGGCGCCGTCTCCATCGCCGCAAAGCTCACAGCCGACGGCTGGCAGATCGAGGCTTTCGTGTCAGAAGCCGCCCTCCCCGGCTGGGATCCCGCCGAAATTCCCCGGCTCGGATTCTGCGCCGCGCTCGTCGATCGCAAGCTCGGCCGCGTGCCCTTCTGCGCCCCCCCCGAGTACCCGTGGGACGGCGACCCCACGACCTGGGCCGAACTCGAGCTGGCTTCGTAATCGGAAAAGTGCGCCGGCGAGGGGCAAGCGTCACTCTCTCTGCGTCGCTCGCTCGTGGGGCAGGTGATAAAGCCCGGCATTCGAAGCCGGCGGTAGGCATGCTCGACTCCGGTCGTGTTGAGAGTACAGGACTCGTGGGTTTTGATCAGGCGCCGATAGTCCTCAACGACTCCCTGCGTCTGCGCGTGCCCACCGACCGTCTCCGCCGAAACTTCTTAACGCCTACGAGTTGGGGAGGCGAGGGGCTGCCCCTACCGTTGAGCCGGCGTATTTGACCAGCGGAGCCATGGATGGCGCAGCGCAGGCAAATCCGAGTGAGCCGAAGCCTGGAGGGCGAAGGCGAACGTCCGGCGAGACGGTATGGGGCAGCCCCGAGCCGGATTGGGCTCATCGACGTTTGGCTTGCCCCGCACAAGTCACTCGTCGTCGAAGGGCTCGATTTCGACGCGGGCCGGCGGGAGGCTGTCGAGGAACACGCGGCCGTAGTGCTTCGTGAGCACGCGCGGGTCGAGAATCACCACGGTGCCCCGGTCCGCGTGCGAGCGGATCAGACGCCCGAAGCCCTGTTTGAGCTTGAGCACGGCCTCGGGCAGTTGATACTCCATGAACGGATTGCCGCCGGCTTCGCGGAGTGCCTCGATCCGGGCGGCCACGAGTGGACGGTCTGGCACCGCGAACGGCAGCCGCGTGATGATCACCGTCACGAGGCAGTCGCCCGGCAGGTCGATTCCCTGCCAGAAGCCGTCGGTGCCGAGGAGCACGCTCGCCGGCCCGGCCCGGAAATCGGTGAGCATCTGCGTGCGCGTGAGGCCGTCGGCCTGGCTCACGAGGCGGTAGTTTCTCCGGGCGCACCAGCCGGCGAGATCGGCCGAGGCGGCAGCGAGCGCAGCGGTGCTCGTGAAGAGCACCATGGCCCGGCCCTCGCTGCGCTCTACATAGCGACGAATCATCCTTGCGCACGCCCGGTCGTAGGCCTCGCGCTCCTCCGGATTCGGCAGCCTGTCCACAAGCACGAGTGTGGCCTGCCGCTCGTAGTCGAACGGGCTGCCGAGCCGGCGGGTGACGACACTGCGATCGGCGTCCGGCTCCTCGCCGACCCGAGTCGCGGCAACTCCGAGCCCGATCCGCTTGCGGAAGAATGCGAATGGATCGGCTGGGGGGCGATCGTCTGCGATCGCTTCCTCGGCCCGCTCCGCCCCGACAGCGAGCGTGGCGCTCGTGAGCACGACGGTGCCCACGCGGCCGAAGAGCTCGCGCTCGAGCGTCGCCCCCACGTCGACAGGTGCGCCGGCCAGGCGAATGCGCTCCCGGCCCCGGCGTGTGCGCTGGGCCTCGACCCACCACACCGCGCCCGGCTCGCTCTGCTCGAGCCAGGTGCGCACGGAACCCGCCACGAGCGCGAGCCGGTCGGCGAGCGCGTGGAAGTCATGCCGCTCGGCGTCGTTCGCGAGGCCGTCGGCGGCTGACTTCAGCTTGCGCACGAGGCCAAGGCATACGTCGCCGAGCGAGTCGGGCACGAGCCGCGGGCGGCGCACCCGCCACGGGCCGTCGCCAGTGCCAGCCACCGCGTGCCGCACCGCCGCGAAGAAATCCTCGGCGGCCCGGCGGCAGCGAAGCACGTCGGGCTCGAGGTCGTGCATCTTGTAGTGGACGAGCAGCCCGCGGTGCGTGCGCTCGTTGAAGAGCTTGGAAAGAATCCGCTCCACAGTGCCGCTCGAGAGCCCCACGCCCAAGTGATCGCCCGCCACGCTTTCGAGCGTGTGCGCCTCGTCGAACACGACGACGTCGTAGTCGGGCAGGAGGCTCGCCCCCGCCCGCCTGAGCGCGAGATCCGAAAAGAAGAGCGCGTGGTTCACGACAAGCACCTGGGCGTGGTGCATCCGCCGCCGGGCGGCGTAGTAGAAGCACTGCTGGTAGGTCGGGCAGGCCCTCCCCATGCAGTTGCCCGAGTCGCTCTCGATCTCCTCCCACACCGCGGCCGTGGGCATGCTCGGCAGGTCGGCGAGCGAACCGTCGCCCGTGCGGCGGGCCCAGGAACCGAGGTCGCGAAGTTCGGCGAGTTCTTCGTCGTCCTTGAAGAGGCTGCCGGCGCGTTCGAGCGCGAGCGCGAGCCGCCGTAGACTCACGTAGTTGCCCCGGCCCTTCACGAGCACCGCCGAAAACTCCCGCGGCATCACCGCCGCCACGAGCGGGATGTCTTTCGTGACGAGTTGCTCCTGGAGCGCGATCGTGTGTGTCGAGATCACGACGCGACGGGGTCGGCGGCCGGGCGACGCGACGGGCTCGTCTAAATCGCCGTCCCAGTCCGCAGCCGGCGGCGGCACGGAACTCGGGGACCCATCGTCCGCCTGGTCGGCTGTCGCCGCGAGCACGGCAGGCACGAGATACGCGAGGCTCTTGCCCACGCCCGTGCCGGCCTCGATTACGGCGTGCCGCCGCTCGGCGATCGCCTGGGCGACCAGCCGCGCCATCTCCAGCTGCTCGGGCCGCGACTCCCAGCCCGTCAGCCGCGCCGCGAGCCTGCCACCGGGCGCGAGAAAATCGTCGGGCGAAGTCATGAGAGGGTGCAGTCTACCCGGCCGGGATGGATTTTCGGGCGGTCGGAAGTACAAGTAGTTTGTTCGCCACCTGCCTCGAGGACCGCTCCCGTGCCCCACTCTTCCGACGGCCCAAAAACTGCCAAGGCATGGGGCGGTGTGTTTCGTGAGCCGACCGACAAGCGGGTCGAGGCGTTTTCCGAAAGCGTGTCGTTCGACCAGCGGCTCGCCGACGACGACATCGACGCCTCGATCGCCCACGCGCGGATGCTCGCGGCCAGCGGCCTGATCACGGCGGCCGAGGCCGAGGCGATCGCCCAGGGGCTCGCGGCGATCCGCGCCGAGATCCACGGCGGACAGTTCGAATTCACCGCCGCGAAGGAAGACATCCATCTGCACATCGAGTCGGCACTCACGGCCCGGCTCGGCGACATCGGCCGCAAGCTGCACACGGCCCGCAGCCGCAACGACCAGGTGGCCACCGACCTCAGGCTCTACTGCCGGCGGGCGATCGATCGGCTCGACGCGGGCCTGCTCGAGCTCCAGCGCGGGTTCCTCGGCCTCGCCGTGCGGGAGCAGGGGCTCGTGATCCCGGGCTACACGCACCTGCGCCGAGCCCAGCCGGTGCTTGCGAGCCACCAGGTACTCGGCTGGTGCGAGAAGTTCGACCGCGACCGGAGCCGGCTCGCCGACTGCCGGCGGCGGACGAACATCCTGCCACTCGGGTCGGGGGCGCTTGCCGGGTCGAGCCTGCCGATCGACCGCGAGCACGTACGGGCCGCCCTCGGCTTCGACGGCGTGGCGGCCAACAGCCTCGACGGTGCGAGCGACCGCGACTTCGTCTGTGAGCTTGCGTTCGTGATCGCGCTCACGATGACCCACCTCTCGCAGTGGGCCGAGGAGTGGATCCTCTACAGCACGCAGGAATTCGGCTTTCTTAAGCTTCCCGAGGGCTTCTGCACCGGCAGCTCGATCATGCCGCAGAAGATCAACCCCGACGTGCTCGAACTCGTGCGCGGCAAGAGCGCGCGGACGATCGGCAACGTCCAGGCCCTGCTCGTGCTCCTGAAAGGCTTGCCCACCGCCTACAACCGCGACCTCCAGGAAGACAAGGAAACGATTTTCGACTCGATCGACACGCTCGAGGCGGTGCTCGGCGTGGCGGCGCCGCTCGTTGCGGGTACGTCGTTCGACCACGCGAAGATCGCAGCCACGCTGGAAAGGGGCCACCTCGATGCCACGAGCCTGATGGAGGCGCTCATCACGGCGGGCGTGCCGCAGCGGACGGCCCATGAGACCGTCGGCCACCTCGTGCGGCGGGCAATGACAAAGGGCGTGGCGCTGGCCGAGCTTTCCGACGAGGAGTTTTCGCGAGATTGGGCAGGCTGGACGGCCGCATTCCGCGGGGCGCTGGGGGCCTCGAGGGCAGTTGAGCGCATGACGAGCTTCGGCTCGACCGCACCTGCCCGAGTGGCCGAACAGATTGCCGTATGGCAGAACCGTCTGGCCTGACATCGCGACGGCTGCGACTGACCGCGGCCGCATTCCTGTGCATACTGGCAGCCCTGCCGTGCGCGGGCTCGGCGGCAGCCGACACGAAGCAGTCGCTGCTCGCCCAACTCGGCTCGGCGAACCTGGCCTCGTGGCCCACCGCCATCGCCGCGCTCGACGCTCTCGGCGCCGACGATGTCACGGAGTTTCTCCTCGCGCCGGCGGTGGTGCCCGACACGCCGCCCGAGATTCGCGACCTCGCGCTCGCGGCCCTGCGGCATGTGCATGATCGCTGTGCGGGGCCAGGGGAATCCTGGCAGCCGCCGACCCGCGGCGAGGCCGTGGCCCGGATCACCCGCCGGCTCGACGGCGTGCTCGTGATGCCGAAGGCTGCTCTGTTCGACCACGAGCCGGCGCGTGCGGATGCGGTGCGGGTTCGTGAAGCGCTGCATCTGGCCCGCGACCTCATGGCCCTCGGGGCCACCGAGCCCGATGCCGTGCGGCTGGTGCTCCTCACGCGACTCGAGGCGCTTCGCGGCCCGGCGCCGGGGCCGGTGTCGTCGGAATTCGAGCCGGGGCAGCTCACGGCGGTGCTCACCGGGCCTGACGGGCTCGATATCGAAGCGGTGGCCGACGTCCTCGACCTGGCCGCCTCGCGCGGCCTGTTCGCCGCCGCAGCCGCCGCGGCCCGCGGGATCGAAGAGGCCGTGCTGCCCCCCGATCGCCCGCTCGACGCTCTGCACGCGCCCCTGCCGCCGGCAGTGCGGCAGGCGCTCGTGCGGGCGCTGGCCGTGCCCGATGCCGAGCTCCAGTTCGTGGCAGCCCGCACGCTTGCGCTCGCCGCCGGCCCGCCCCCGTGGCCGGGGTCGAGCCGCGTCGTCACCGCACTCGCGCATGCGGCCACAGCCATGGGGAGCGACCGCGTCGTCGTCGCCCATCACGATGCCGACATCGCCCATGAGCTCGCGGCGAGCGTGTCTCGCTTCGGCTACCGGCCCACGATCGTCTCGACCGGCCGCGCGGCGGTGCTCGCGGCGCGCGACCACGCCGACACGGTGCTCGTGATCCTCGGGGCGCGGATCGTGAAGCCCTCGGCGTTCGAGACGGTGCAGTTCATTCAAGAGCAGCCATACGGCGACATTCCCCCCGTGCTCGTCGTCATCGATCCCTTCGACGACTACGCCCGGGGCCGGTTTCTCACGAAGTCGATCCTCAAGTTTTCGCGGGTGCCGTGCGTCGCGCTCGTCGACCGGATGGAGAGTTTCTTCCACCCCACGCTCGATGCCACCAGCGGGGCGGAGCTGGCTCCGGCGCGATTCCCGCAGACGCTCGAAGACGTGGCTGGTGCGGTGGCCGCCTCGGCCGATGGCCGCTCCGCCCGCGCGGCTCGGCGGCTCGACCGGGGGCGGCAGGCGGCGACGCTGCTGGCGATCCTCCACCGGCGCGAGTGGGAGCTTCCGCCCGACGTCTGCAGCCGGCTGGGCCTCGCGGCGGCACGCCGCGGCCCGGCGGAGTACAATCGCGACGCGTTCACGCCCCCGCCTCGCGCTCCCGCTGATGCTGCGCTCTCCGAGCCAACCCGGTGACGACTCCACCTCTCCGATCAAGGGGCTGATCGGCTCCGGCCCAGCCATGGCGGAGGTCTACGCGATGACCCGCCGCGTGGCGGCGTCGAACGCGTCGGTGCTGCTCGTCGGTGAGACGGGCACGGGCAAGGAACTCGTGGCGAAGGCGATCCACCAGCTTTCACCCCGCGGCAGCGGGCCGTTCGTGCGGGTCAACTGTGGCGCCCTCTCGGAGAGCCTCCTCGAAAGCGAACTCTTCGGCCACGTCCGCGGCTCGTTCACGGGCGCGATCGCCAACCGCACCGGCCGCTTCGAGGCGGCCCACACCGGCACGATCTTCCTCGACGAGATCAACTCCACGACACCCAAACTTCAGGTCAAGCTCCTCCGAGTGCTCCAGGAGCGGGAATTCGAGCGGGTGGGCGACACCGAGACGATCCGTGTCGACACCCGTGTGATCGCCGCGAGCAACCGCGAGCTGCTCGACGAGGTGGCGAAGGAAACGTTTCGCGAGGATCTCTACTACCGACTCAATGTGGTGCCGATCTACCTGCCGCCGCTCCGGGCCCGACGTGAAGACATCCCGCAGCTCGTGAGCCACTTCCTCGAGCTCTACAACGAGGCCAACGACCGCTACGTCGTCCACATTCAAAAAAGTGCGCTGGAGGCCCTCACCCACTACCACTGGCCGGGCAACGTCCGCGAGCTGCAAAACGTCGTCGAGCGCTGCATCGTGATGGCCACTGGCGACGAGCTCACGCTCGACCTCCTGCCGCCGGCGATGCGGGGCGACAAGCCGTCGGTGTCGCTGCCCGGCCGCGGCGGCGACCTCGACAGCCTGGCCCGCGACCTCGTGGAACAGGGCCTGACGACAGCCCCGCCCGACGACGAAAATCTCTTCGACCGGATCGTGAGCCGCGTGGAGCGCGAGCTGATCTCGCAGATGCTCGCCGCCTGCGATGGCGTGCAATTGAAAGCCGCTGCCCGCCTCGGCATCAACCGCAACACGCTCCGCAAGAAACTCCTCGAGCACGGCCTCGAGGAGGAATGACGTCACTTTTTTCAGCCACTTCAATGTCCGCGTGGCTGCGCCGGCTCGGGGTTACCCCGTACCGTCTCGCCGGACGTTCGCCTCCGCCCTCCAGGCTTCGGCTCACTCGGATTTGCCTGCGCTCCGCCATCCATGGCTTCGCTGGTCAAATACGCCGGCTCAACGGTAGGGGTAACCCCGAGCCTCCCGAACTCTTAGGCGCAAAAAACTTTTGGCGGAGACGGTCGGTGCGATGCGGAAGAGCCGACGGGCAGATACGCGGCTTACACCGAGCGCACCATCGGAGTTGAGACGGAACTAGCGATCGCCCTCGGCGATGGAGCAGCGTACCGCCGGCTCCGAATGCGGGTTGTTATCACATGCCTTGCCGGAAAGCCCGGCATGACAGGCTGAAGCCTGTCCTACAAGTCGCTACACGGTCATTTCGCGGGCGTGGTAGCTCGAGCGGACGAGTGGGCCCGAGGCGACGCGTTTGAAGCCCATGCTGCGGGCGAGTGCGCCCAGTTCGTCGAATTCCTCCGGCGGCACGTACCGCTCCACCGGCAGCGAATCGAGTGTTGGCTGGAGGTACTGTCCGAGCGTGAGGAAGTCGACGCCGTGGTCGAGGAGATCGGCGAATACGTCGAGGAGTTCGTCGCGGGTCTCGCCGAGGCCGAGCATCAGGCCGCTCTTCGTCTTCACATCGGGCATGAGCCGCTTGGCGGTCGCGAGCAGCTCGAGCGTCCAGGAATAGACACTCTTACGGCCGCGGACGGTGCGGTAGAGCCGGGGCACGGTTTCGGTGTTGTGATTGAAGACGTCAGGCCTGGCCGCCATCAGCCGTTCGAGGGCGCCGGGCTTGCCGAGAAAATCGGGCACGAGCACCTCGACTGCCGCGCCCGTCGCCGCCCGCACGGCTTCGACCGTGCGGCGAAAGTGCTCGGCGCCGCCGTCGGGTAGGTCGTCGCGCGTGACGCTCGTGATCACGACGTGCGCAAGCCCCAGTCGTTTCGCCGCCTCGGCCACGCGCTCCGGCTCGTCGAGCTCGAGTTCCTCGGTCTTGCCCTTGGGCACCGAGCAGAAGCCGCAGGGCCGCGTGCAGACGTTGCCCAGAATCATGAATGTGGCGGTGCGCGACGACCAGCATTCGAGCCGGTTGGGGCACTTGGCCGACGAGCACACGGTTTCGAGGCCGAGCTCGGCGATCAGGTGGGCCGTCTCCGCATGGCCGCCACCGGTGCCGAGGTTTTGCCGCAGCCACGGCGGCAGACGGCGCACCGCGGGAGCCGGCGGCGCAGGAGCATCCACCGTTACGATCGGCAGCGAGAACGACAGGCTGGCTGGGCTATCCGACACGTTTGATCATCTCTCGAGACCGCGGCCCGAGGTCGACAGGCACTGGGAAACCCGCCTGCACGTGGACGCGCGGAAATGCGAAGGCATCTGTCATCTGTTGCACGAGCGCCGACCGGACATCCTGAAGCCTCACGGGCCGCTGGACGTCGGCCTCGATCGACCCCATCGTACGCATTCCCGCCCTGGCGGCGACAGGCAGCGAGCGCACGCGGTGATGGAGCGGAAGCTCCGGGCAGACGTTCAAAAATCCCCCGTGCCACACCACCCCGCGCCGCACGGCGACGCCCACGGCGGCGAGGAGCCCCGTGCGGCCGAAGATGCCCGGCAGGCTCGAATCGCGGGCCGCACCGCACCGCACCGTGCGCACCGCCGCCTCGAGCGCATGCTCGAAGCGTTCGAGGTAGCCGCCGACGTCGTGGCGGCCGAGGCCGAGATCGGCGAGCGTCGCGAACAGCGACACGCACACCTGGCCCGGCCCGTGCACCACGGCACCACCGCCGCGGCCGACGAACTTGAGCGGCAGTCGCTGCCCGCGCAGCTCCTCGTCGGTGAGGTCGACGTCGGCTCGCGACCCCGAGCGGCCAATCGTGATAGACGGCTCCAGTTCGTGGAGCACGAGCGTCGGCGGTCGGCCGGCCGGTTCCGACACTTCCCACGCCAACCGCTCGGCCATCGTGAGCGCCGCATCAAGGCTGATCGAGCCGGCGAGCCACGCCGCGAGTGCACGGCGTGGTCCGGTGATCCGGTCGGTGTCGGGCGTGTCGCCGAGATCTCGCATGAGCCTGTTGTACCCCACCCACGCCTACTTCTTGCCCAGCAGCGCCTCGAGCGACTCCCACGCGAGCGGCACCCAAGGCACCGCGTCGGGGAGCGTGCCTGCCCGTAGCCGGGCCGCGGGGCCGGCGTCGGCCCGTTCGAGCGCCCGCTCCACCGCACCTCCGAGCCGCTCCAGCCAATCGGGCACCTCGACGCCCGAGCCGCTCCCCTGCCCGAGCATGCCCTCCGCCCGCTCTTCGAGCGTATCGCCGGCACCGGCCGGCCCGCCCGTCGTCGCCTCGGCCACCGCCGGCTCGACGAGCGATTCGAGTTCGTCTTGTTCGAGCACGGCCGTGAACGGCCGCCCCACACGATCGGCCACGCTCGCCAGCCTCACGCCCCAAAAAGCCTCGATCTTCTCGAGCCTGGCCACGAGGTCGGCTGCCGTGTCGCGAGTCTCCTCGCGCATCCGGCCGCGCCACGCCGCGGCGGCCTCGTGCAGCCCGCGCCGGGCGAGCACGCGGTGGGCCATGTTGACCGGCCGGAGCGTCCACGCAATCCGATCGTACTCCGCCTTGAGCCGCAGAAAGTCGAGAAGGATATGCAGGTGCTCCCCGCGGTCCGACTGTGTCGTCGTCGAATTCCAATCGCGATATTCGGCGTGGTTTTCGGCCACGCACTCCAGCACGAACCGCAGCCTGGCGGCTGCCTGCTTGACGGGCACCACCTCGCGTTCGAGATCTTCGACGAGCCGCACGGGAAACCGTGGCCGGCCTGCGGCTGTCTCCTCGGCCGGTTCCCCAGCATGCCGCTCCACGAGTTGCTCGAGATAGTGACGCACGCCGCCGCGGAGGATGCCGCGGAGCGATGGCGGGGCGAGCACGTGCTGCGTGAATAGGCCCGCTCCATACTGCTCGACGAATTCCTTGACCACGGCGAAGGCCTTCGGTTCACGCACCCGCTCGAGCACCGAAAGCCGCAACTGGCGGGCATGGGTCATCCAGGTGTCGAGCAGCTTCGGAACCAGGAGCGAAAGCCCGGCAAGGATTCGCTCAGTGACCATCGCGGCATCGGGCGCGGTGCCGTCGGCCTCCGGCGCCTGCGCGCTCTCCATGATTCGCTCGACGAGCGCGGCGGTGGCCGCCTCGAAGACGCGGTCGAATTCGCTCACGCTCGCGGCTCCCGGCGGCCGACGGCTCTCGAGCGACTTGGCGAGCTGCACAATCTCGGACGTTTCGGCCACGAGCCCCAGCCGCGGCAGGCAGGCGGCGAGCCGTTCGAGCAACCGCTCGCGGCCACGTGCCCGCACGATCCGCAGCGGTCGACCACCGCGCGAGAGCGGCACGTAGAGCACGGCCTTGCCTGCGAGCCGGCTCCTCACCGTCGCGAGGGCGGCACTCGCCGCCGTCACGTCGCCCACGAGGATCGCCGCGAACAGCCCGCCCACCGTGAGCCGCGGCTCCGCTCCGGCCGGTTTGCCGCCGAGGCAGATGCGGGCCGACACGATCCAGAGCGTTTCGGTCGCCTGCACGGCGGCGTCGATGAGCCGCTCCACGGCCGCGTCGCGCTGCCAGCGCAGGCGGTCGAATTCGGCAGGCGGCATGCCGAGGGGTGGGACAGCGTCGGTCGCCGCCAACTGCTCGGCAGCCCGCACGAACGTGCGCCGCAGCCGCTTCAGCGTGTGCCGCCAGCCAAGCGCCGAATCAATGTCGGCCCGCGATGGCACCCCGCCTTCGCGCACGTCCACGGCACACGACGCGGTGACCGCATGCCGCAGGAGCCGGCAGACGCCGGCCATGAACTCGGCAGCTTCCTCGATCTCCACCATGCCTCCGGCGCGCGCGGCCCCGGGCAGGTCGACGTCGAGCATGCCGCCATCGACGCCGTCGTCGGTCGAGTCGCGCCACACCATCGACTCGTAGGCCGAGGCGACTCGCTCCTCCTCATCCACCTGATCGTCGCCAGCCGCGTCATCTCCTCCACGCCGATCATCCGGCGGCCCAGCGGCCGGGCGGCCCCCCGCGTCGCCCTCTCCGGCCACGCGTTCGAGGCAGTCGACGACACTGCTGATATTGGCTTCCACGAGCTCCAGGAACCGCCGCACGCGAGTTCGGCCGGCGGGCGACGTGTCGGCGACGGCCCGCGCCGTCCAGCGCACCGCGGCAGCCAGCCAGTCGGCCCCCGACCGCTCCACAACCATGCCTTCGAGAAGCGACGCCCAGTGCACGAGCAGCCCCATGGCGCCATCGAGATCGCCTTCGTCGAGGAGCGCCGCTGCCGCCTGGGCATGGCTCTCCGACGCGGAAAACTCGCCGACCTCCTTTCGCCAAAACGCCGGTGGCGGCGCGTCGACGAACCCGCGCCGACGTTCCAAGGCCGCGATCACCTCACGGGTCGAATCGAGAATCTCACGGCCCGAAAGATGCGGCACACCCGAGACGGTCGTCGTCGCATGCCTGTCCCACCAGGTCGCGAGCCGTTCGAGGGCGGCTGCCGCCCGCATCGCATCGGGCTCGGACCGGTCGAGCCTGGCCACACGCCACGCGACGGCGTAGCCCTCGAGAATCGACTCCGTCACCGCCACGAGGTCGTCGACCCGGGGATCGGAAAGGCTCTCGCCACCCGGTTCATGCAGGGGAAACTGCCCACCCAGGCCGAGGATGTTCCACGGATCGACCGCCGCCCCGCAGCCGACCGCGCGAAAGAGGAGGTCGGTGGCCGCATCGAGCCGGGAGAGAGCCTCGTCGGCCCCGGGAGTCGCGCCCATGAGCGCCCGCCGTGCCGCGACGACGTGGCTCGTGATGCGGGCGAACATCCGCGCCGACGCCGCGGGCACGCGGCCGGCGAGCCGTTCGGCGCCTTCGGCCCGCCCAAGCTGCGCGAGCACTGCGGCCAGCGCCACGTTCTCCACCTGCCGTGCCCGGCGCGACGCCAGGAGCGCGTTGATGTGCCGGCGCACGCCGCCGAACGGCTGGCGCAGCCGCTGCATCTCGGCGTCGAGCCGCTGCCGATGATCGGAAGGCAGCGTGCCGAGAAGCCAGCGGTAGAAGTCGTCGCGGTAGCCCGCGATGCGCGGCAGCAGCTCGGCGAGCGGCAGCCCGGCATGATGGGCGCCAGGGCCCCGGCCGGAAAGCCCCGACGCCATGAGCATCACGCCCGCGAGCACCGCCGACGACTCGCGGCGCAGCTGGGCCTGTCGCTCGGGAGTGCGGTCGAGTGGCGACGCCGCCGCCGCGTCGGGCCAGGAGAGAATGCCGTCGAGCGTGGCCTGCTGCACGACCATCCGTCGGTAGTGGCCCTGGGCGTCGATCCGCTCCGGATCCCAGAGCCCGAAGAGATAGTTGGGCCGGCTCGCAGCCGGGTGAAGGAAGTCAAAAGCGCGCGGGTCGATCGCCAGCTCCTCCAGAAGTGCCGGATCGAAGTCGGCCTGTTCGAGAAGTTGTCGCGGTGCGGCGTGGAGGATCTCGAGCGCACCCTGCACGAGTTCGTGATACGTCCCGTGGGCCACACCCGCCCCCGCCACGAAGAGCGGAACCGGCCGCACCCGCTCGTGGGGATACGGCTCGGACAGCCGCCCATTTTCCAGAACGGCGACCGGTCGCCAGCCGACGTAGTCGTTGAGCCGGCCGATGGCTCCGGAGATTGCCGCAGCGATCGTCTGTCCGTCGACCGCGCCGTCGTCACCAGGGCAGCCGACCGCGAGGAGGGCCTGTGCCGCAGCCGCCACGAAGAACGGCCGCTCAATCGCGCCGGGCGGCTGGTGCTCGAGCAGGTCGCCATGAAACGCCCGATATCCGGGCAGGAGCCGCTCCTCCACGAGCGCGAGCATCTGCCAGGCCTGCCGCGCGTCGCGAAACGCGGGCTCGGCCGCCTCGAGCGACGTGAGCCGCTCGCGCAACAGCCCGATCACGGCCGTCACGGCATCCGGCCGCTCGATGACGCCCGCGGCATCAGCCTGCTCGAGAGTCGCAAACAGTTCGCTCCAGCCCCGCCACACGGCCGGATCGAAGGCACCGGCGGAGAAGTTGAGGTAGCCCAGCACCGCGGCCGCCGGATCGGGAGCACGGGATGGCGGCCTGGCATGCGACATGGCGCGAACGTGACGGATGGGAGGGTGGGAACGGTAAGACGGGCTCTGGGCCGGGAAAATCCCGCCGAAAATGAGTCCCGGATCCTACCATTTTTGCACGGTGGATTCTGGGAACTAAGGTTGGGATCATGGGCCGCCTGTCCGCAATGCTTTCGTGTCGAAACTGGCTGCGCGGCGTCGTGCTCGCGGCGGCCGGCATCGGGTCGCTCTGCGCGATCAGCCGTGCCGATTGCCTCTGCGGCACCGCGGCCGACGGCCTTGCCGCCGAGCGGGCGGGGCTCGACCTCGAGTGGCTCGTGCAGATTCCGTTCAATGCGGCGACGTCCGCTGTCGAGCATGTCGTGATCAGCCGCGATCTCGTGGTCGTGCAGACCGGCGACGGCAACGTGGTCGCCGTGCGGGCGGGTGATCCGCGGGAGGGCGCGCCGCTGCCGGGCACGATTCTCTGGAAACATCCACTCGACTCCCATACCGGTCCGTTTCAGCCAGCCGCGATCGGGGACAACCTCGTGGCGGTCGCTCACGGCGACGGCATCCACGCCTTCGACCGCACGACCGGGCAGACGCTCTGGAACAGTCAGTTTGGCCACCTCGCCGATGCGGGCGCCGCCGTCTCCGCGGGCTGGGTCTACACGCCGTTCGGCACCGGCAAGATCATGCGGCTCCCGACGAACCCATATCGAAAGGCCGAAGCCTCCGCACCGGCGGCCAACGCTAAAAAAGAGACGCCCGCAGCCAAAAAACAGGCTGCCAAAAAGAAAGGCCGCGCAGGACCGCAGAAGGTAGAAAGTCTCGAACCGCTGGCGCTCACGGAGGGTGGCAGTGTGTCGCTTCAGCCCCATCCCTTCCAAGACGGCGTGCTGTGGTGCACCGACGACGGCACGCTCGTCGTGCTCGATCCCTCCGGCGACGGCTGGCGGCGCAACGAATTCTTTCTCGATCGCCCGCCGGCGGGCCGCCCACTCGTGCACGACGGTGCGATCTTCGCGGCCACGGCCGAGGGCGACCTCGTACGGATCGACTCGCTCGCAGAGACAGGTGCTGGCGACCTCCGGCTCGCCTGGCGCGTGTTTCTCGACGCCCGTCCCGCAGGCCCGCTGTTCGCGACCGGTGAACAACTCGTGGTGCCGCTCAGCGACGAAGGCTTAGCTGTCTATTCGACGAAGACCGGAGAGCTGCTGGGCCGTACCCACGTGTGCGGCCGCGTGGTGGCCGTCGCCGCCGGACGCATCTGGCTCGTCGACCGCGTGGGCCGACTCGTGAGCATCGACCTCGCCACAGGCGAAGTGCGCGACCGGTTTTGCTTGGGAGGTTTCACCTTCCCGGTAGTGAACCAAGCCACCGACCGCCTGATCCTCGCGTCCCCTTCCGGTGCGATCGTGTCGCTGAAGGCCCACGAGGCGAAGTAGGGCGGGCTTCAGCCTGTCATGCCCTGGTCGGTAAGCACGCCGGCTCGGGGTTACCCCGTACCGTCTCGCCGGACGCTCGCTGCGCCCATCCTGGGCTTCACTCGCTCGGATGTGCCTGCGCTCCGGCTTCCTGCCTGCGCTGGTCACATACGCCGTCTCAACGGCAGGGGTAACCCCTCGCCTACCCCGTTCCAGTTGAGGAGGCTTCGGGCTCCCCGTGTCCCGGGAGCCGGCGTAGCTGACCAGCGAAGCCATGGATGGCGCAGCGCAGGCAGGTCCGAGTGAGCCGAAGCCTGGAGGGCGAAGGCGAACGTCCGGCGACGGGATATGGGGAGCCCGAAGCCGGCGCGGGAGAAGCGAGTCACCCGCCGTCGGTGACTTCGACGGTCACCGGGATCGCGTTCACGCTGTTGGCGGGGCCGCCACCAGCGCGGCCCGTGGCGCGGATCGTGACGCTGCCGCGGCCGAGTAGTTCGGCCGGCACCTCGATCGACGCCGTGCCCTCCTGCGTGCGGCCGAGCACACGGCCCATCGCGAAGATCACCACGCCGTCGAGCCCGTCGCCCGACACGCTCACCCGTACAGTGCCCGACGGCTTCACGCGGCGCGGCTCGGCGTCGAGCGTGAGCGTGCGGCCGGCGTTGGCGAACGAGACGGGCATGATCCAGCGGCCCTGCGACTCGACCGGCGACGACTCGATCGCCACCACACGAAACTCATGGTGGCCGTCGGCGAGTTGCGTCGTGTCGACCGTGAGCCGCTCGCCGAGACCGCACTGGGCGAGCCGCACGCCGTCGACGAACAGCTCGAAGCGGTCGGCCGTGCCCCCACCGGGCACCGTCGCCCGCGGCTCGAGTTCGACCGTGCCCGTGAGCGGTGCGTGCGGTTCGAGCGGCCGCGCGTCGGGAGCCACGACGGCCTCCACGACCGGGATCGAGGCCCACGGCCGGCAGAGCGGATCGCCGACCACGAGCAGTTGATAGGGCGACCGCACCGACTGATAGAAGGCCTCGGCGAGGCTCGCACCGCGGGCGTAATGCACCTGGATCGACGCGTGCGGGAACTTGGCCTGGATCGCATACGGCTCGATCACGGTGCCACTCGACCCGGCCGCGCCCGCCCGCAAAAACACCGAGAGCGGCGTCTGTCCGGCTGAGGGAGTGAAGATGCCGCCGAAGCTCGTGAGATTTTCACAGATCGCGCCGGGCACGATCGCACAGCGGCTACCCGGCCAGTCGAGGTCGGCGGCCCCCGTCATCAGGCCGGCCACGTCGCGCTTGCCGCTCGGCAGCGTGCCCTTCACCACCTCGGCTTTCACGCCCAGCTTCTCGAGCGCCGCCACCGTCGCTGGAAAGACGCTACTGCGTGTGGTGGTGCGCACGTCGGAGTTGGTCACGAAATAGACCGTGCCGGCGGGCTTCGTGCCGTCGGCGGCGGCGGCCGACCGCAGGTAGCGGATGATCTCGGGGAGCGTGTTGCCCCGGCCGTCGGTCACCCCGAGCACGGCGGAGAGCAGATACCGCGACCCGCCGGCCTCGATCAATTCGCCGTGCGGGCCCCAGCCATACCAGCCGCGGAAGCCGGCGGTGGTCGTGGGCACCCCGTCGGTCCCGACGGGCCGCCAGTAGCGGTTGCTCGCCGGGTCGAGATAGGCGGGGCTCGACGCCTGCACCGCGGCATAGAGCATCGTCATGCCGGTCAGCGAGCCCGACGGAAATTTATCGCGACCCGCGAGCTCGCGTGGCAGTTCCTCCGTGAAGTCGACCCGCCAGGGGAAATCGGTCGAATAGACGATGCAGTCGATCTGCGGCGCGAGCTTGCGGGCATCGACCGCCTGGAGGATCGGCCGCAAAAGATCGGTGCGAAAGGTCGAGATCGCGACGGCTTCGCGGCTGCCCGGCCAGGGAAGCATCAGCACGTTGATCGGCGGAATGCCGCGCAGAGCCGCATAGGCATTGGCCGCAGCGAGGCTGTTGGCACTCGTCGCATTGACGACGAGGAACACGTTTTCCGGTCCGCCGCCCGCCCGTACCCGCGCGGGCACGGCCAGAGCGGTGATAACCGCGACGACCGCCACACACAGCCTGCGTTGCATCGACCAGCCACCGGGGTTTCGCCGCAAACGCGGCCGACACGCTCGTTGTACGACATTCCTGATTCCGGCGAAACCAGTAGACTTTTTGCATGCTCGATCACACCGCGAACCTACCGCGAGCGATTGTTCTGCTCCGAGCTCGTTCCCTGCTCGGAGCGGCCGCCTGGATGGGCTGTCTGTGGCTCGCCGCCGCGGCCGGTCGCGCCGACGAGCCGCCCGCATTTTCAGGGGCCCGCTCGTTCAAACATCTCGAGGCGATCGCCGCACTCGGCCCGCGGCCGAGCGGATCGCCCGGCATGGTGAAGCAACGCGAGCTCATCGTCGCCCATTTTCAGACGGCGGGCGCAAAAGTCTGGCGACAGGCCTTTCAGATTCGCGACCGCCGCACCGGCCAGACGGTGCCGATGGAAAATCTGATCGTGGAGTGGCATCCCGACCGCACCGACCGGGTACTGCTGGGCGCGCACTACGACACGCGACCCTTTCCCGACCGGGATCCTGTCGATCCGCGGGGCGTATTTCTCGGCGTCAACGACGGCGGCAGTGGCGTGGCCGTGCTCATGGAGCTCGCCACGGCCGTGCGCGATCTGCCCGGGCCCATCGGGGTCGACTTCGTGCTCTTCGATGCGGAAGAGTATGTCGTCGCCCCGCGCGATCCCTACTGCCTGGGGTCGAACTTCTTCGCCCGGCAGTACGCCGCCGCCTGTCAGGCCGGCACCCAGCCCCATCGCTACCGCTGCGGCGTGATCCTCGACATGGTGGCCGACCGCGATCTGGAGATCTTTCAGGAGCAGCACAGCGTCGGCTGGCCCGACACCCGGCCGATCGTCGACGATCTGTGGGGCGTGGCGGCACGGCTGGGCGTGCGGCAGTTCGTGCCACGTCCCAAATACACCGTCGAGGACGATCACGTGCCCCTGCGCTTGATCGGCCGCATTCCCACCTGCGATGTCATCGACTTCGACTATCCGCAGTGGCACACGACGGCCGACACGCTCGAGCACTGCTCGGCGGAATCGCTCGAGGCCGTCGGCCGAGTGGTGCTCGAATGGCTGCGTGGCCTCGAGTGAGCCGCGGCATGGATCGCGCCTCACCTCCGTCACCGAAACTGATCGTGCCTGATCTCGGCATCCCGCACACGGCGCTCACGCTCTCGCTCTGGCTCGTGCCCGAAGGAGTCGAGGTGCTCGAAGGAGACCGCATCGCCGAGCTGCTCACGGGCGCTGCGACGATCGATCTCGAAGCGCCGGTGACGGGCCGGCTCGTGCGGCAGCTCGTCGACGAAGATGCCGCGGTGACGCCCGGCATGGCGATCGCCGAGTTCGAACCGGCGGCGGAGTGAGCACACGATGGTTTCTCTGCCGGCAGAGAGAGGTCGCCGCCCGTCATCCGTGTCATCCGCCACGTGGCTCCTCGCGGGTAGCGGAGCGATCGGAATGTTCCTCGTGCAGCCGCCGGCCGATCTGTGGATGCTCGCCTGGTTCGCGCCGCTGCCGTGGCTCGCGCTCGCGGCTCGTCGTGACGTGGATGCTCGCTTTCCATGGCGCACGCTCTGGATCTGCGGGTTCATCCACTGGCTGCTCACGATCCACTGGCTGCGGCTGCCGCATCCGGCGACGTCAATCGGCTGGGTGGCGCTTTCGGCCTATCTCGCCGCGTTCGTCGTGCTGTTTCTCTGGACGACGCGGCGGCTCGTGCATCACCGGGGCTGGCCGCTCGTGCTGGCGGCGCCGGTCGTGTGGATGGGCGCGGAGCAGCTGCGCGGCTGGCTGTTCGGGGGGTTCACGTTCGCCGGCCTCGGGCACACGCAGTGGCGCTGGACGGCGCTCGTTCAAGTGGCCGATGCCTTCGGCGCCGTGGGCGTGAGCGGCGTCGTGATGACCGTGGCGGCAGGTCTGGCCGAGATCGCTTGCGGGCACACACGCCGCGAACGAGCGTTCGCGGCGGCCGTCGCCGCCCTCGTGCCAGCCGTAGCACTCGCCTACGGCACCTGGCGGCTGGCCACCGCACCCACGGATCCTCGTCCACCGCTCCACGTACTGCTCGTGCAGGGCTCGATCGACACTGAGCTCAAGCACGACCCCGAGGCGGCGGGGCAGGTGGCCCGGCAGTACGATGACCTCACTCAGGCAGGGCTCGCGGCGACGCCCGGACAGACGCCCGATCTCGTCGTCTGGCCCGAGACGATGTGGCGCTGGGGGCTCGTCACGATCGCCGCCGACGAGATCCTTCCGGAGAGCGTGGTGGCCGAGACGCTCGGCGATGTTCCCGCGGGGCTCGACGAAGCCGCCCGGCAGGCCCGCGCCCGAGCGGCACTCGAAGCGGAGCGGCTCGCGGCGCTCGCCACGTTCGCCCGCCGCTATGGCACCCACTGGCTCGTGGGACTCGATCGCCAGGAGATCGGCCCCGACGCTCCCGGCGGCGCCCGCCATTACAACGCCGCGCTATTCCTCGATGCCGAGGGCCGGCCGCTCGGCTGCTACGACAAGATGGTTCCGGTGTTGTTCGGCGAAACGATTCCCGGCGGCGCCACCTTCCCGTGGCTCTACCGGCTCACGCCGCTGCCGGCCGGACTCACGCCGGGCCGCGAGCCCGTCGCGGTCGAGATCGCCGGCCACCGCGTGGCGCCGACGATCTGCTACGAAACCGCGTTGCCCGGAGCGGTGCGGCGAATCGTGCGCACGCTCGCCGACCGGGGCCGGCGGCCCGACGTGCTCGTGAACCTCACGAACGACGGCTGGTTCTGGGGATCGAGCGAGCTCGACATGCACCTGACATGCGGCATTTTCCGGGCTGTCGAAGTGCGCACGCCGCTCGTGATCGCGGCCAACACCGGCTTCTCGGCCTGGATAGACGGCTCGGGGCGGCTGCTGGCCAAGGGCCCGCGCCGGGCCACGGCCACGCTGCGGGCGGCCGTCGTGCCGGACAGTCGATCCAGCCCCTGGCTTTTCTGGGGGGCTGTGCCGACAGGGGGATGTGTGGCGGTTGTGGTGGCGGCCGTCGCCGGCGGCCTCGTCGAGTGGAAGGCCCGGCGGAGCAGCGCTCCAGCCGCGTTGACCCGCCAGCCGATCCAGGGATAGGCTGCGGGGACAAGGTGCGCATGAACATCATCGGCAAGATCTTCGTATTCGCGGTGTTCGTCATGAGCCTCGTGTTCATGAGCTTCGCGATCGCGCTCTTTTCCACGCACACCAACTGGCGGGAGGAGATCACCCGCCCTGCCGATCAGGTGCAGGCCGGCAAGCCGCTCGGCTACAAACTGCAGCTCGAGGAGGCCAAGAAGGAGCGCGAGACGCTCACGGCGGAGATCGCCAAGCTCACTGCTGAAGTGGCCGCGTCGGAGGCCGCCCGTGACCAGATCGTCGCCAAGATCCAGACTGCACTGGGAGAGAAAGACAAGGAGCTTCAGGCGCTGCGCAAAGCCAAGGACACCCGCGAGGACGAGCGCGAAAATGCGCAGACCGAGCTCGCGATGACGCGCACCGAGCTCGAAAAAGCGACGAAGACGGTCGAGGGGCTGCGCGACGACATCCGCGGCATGCAGGCGAAGGTGGACGAGCAGGTGACCCGTACGGCGAAGCTCGCTGGTGAGCTGCACGAAAAGGAGTCGTTCCTCGAGATCGCCACGGAACGCAAGGCGCAACTCGAAAAGCAGGTGGCCAACGCCCGGCTGCTCCTCAAGCAGCACGGCCTCGCGATCGAAAGCATGCCCCGCGACCACGTGCCCACGGCCGGCGGCGTCGTCACGGCCGTGGCGGACGACTCGATCGAGGTCACGCTCGGCGGCGACGACGGCGTGCAGATGGGGCACTTCCTCGAGGTCTATCGCGACGACGAGTACCTCGGCCGAGTGCAGGTGATCAGCGTGAAGCCCGACCGCTCGGTGGGCCGGGTGATCCGCGAGTTCAAGCGGGGCGACATCCAGCCCGGCGACCGCGTGGCCACGCGGCTCAAGGCCTGAGCGACAGACGAACCCGGAGCGACCTCGCGGATGGCAGACGACTCGCAGCCCGTATCGCGACCGCCGGTCAACGTCTACACGGCGATGCTCATTCTCTCGTTCATCGCGATCGCCGTCGGCTGCATCGTGCTCGCGCTCGATCTCGGCCGCTACAACTTCGAGATCCAGCCACCGGCCGGCATGAAGCCCTCCTGACGGGAGGCCGTGATGTTCGGATGGCTGCGGGAGCGGCGGCGGAGGTCGATCCGCACGAGCCCATTCCCCTCGGCCTGGCTCGACATCCTCCGGCGCACCGTCAAGCAGACGGTCTGGCTCTCCGACGACGAGGCCGAGCGACTCCGCGCCTGGGTCGCCATCTTTCTCGCCGAGAAACGGTTCGAGGGCTGCCGTGGCTTCGAGATCACAGACGAGGTCCGCGTGACGATCGCCGGCCAGGCGGCGCTCGTGATGCTCGGGCTCGACGAGGAGCATCTCGACCGCCTCCAGTCGGTGCTCGTGTATCCCGGCGACTACCTCGCGCCCAAGTCGACGCCGCTCGCCGGGGGCGCCGAACTCGAATGGCAGGAGGAGCGGCTCGGCGAGACCTGGGGCGGTGGCAGCATGGTGCTCGCCTGGCCCCGCGTCGTCGAAGGAGGCCGCCTCCGCGACGGGCCGCGATCGGTCGTGATCCACGAGTGTGCCCATGCCGTCGACATGCTCGACGGCGAGGTGGACGGCATCCCGCCGCTCGGGTCGCCGCGCGAGGCACGGGAGTGGGCGCAGGCGATCGACGAGTGCCACGCACATTTCGAGGAAGCGCTCGACGAGGGGCGGAGCGTGCCGTTCGACGACTACGCGCTCGAGAGCCCGAGCGAGTTCTTCGCCGTGGCGACCGAGTGCTTCTTCCAGGATCCGCACCGCCTGGCCCGCTTCGACGCCACGCTCTACGACCTGCTCCGCCAGGCCTGGAAGCAAGACCCAAAGCGCCGCGTGCCTGTTCAGCGCCGGTAGGACAGGTATCTGAATCGCACACCTCAGATCGTCCAATCCGGCTCAGGCCTGCCCCGTACCCCGTTGCCGGATGTTTGCTGCGTTGGAAGTGTGCCGGCTCGGGGTTACCCCGTACCGTCTCGCCGGACGTTCGCCTCCGCCCTCCAGGCTCCGGCTCACTCGGATTTGCCTGCGCTGCGCCATCCATGGCTCCGCTGGTCAAATACGCCGGCTCAACGGCAGGGGTAACCCCTCGCCTCCTCAACTGCAAAAGGGGAGGCGGCGGAGACGGTCGGTGCGATGCGGAAGAGCCGACGGGCAGATACGCGGCTTACTCTGAGCGCACCACCACAGTTGAGAAGGGACTAGCGATCGCCCTCGGCGATGGAGCAGCGTACCGCCGGCTTCGACGCCGGGTTGAGCGCGACGGGGACGAACGAATGAACGTCCTCCGCGATCGAGCAGCGTGCGTTGCCCGTTTCCTACGGCCCCGCCAAGTGCCCGGTCTCGTTGAAGGCCACGAGTTCCGGGCCGGGCCAGTCGAGGAGCGTGAGCGAGGCGTTGGCGAGCGCTGGGAGTTTCGTGAACGGCCGTTCGGCCGCTTGCGCGAGGAGCGGATGCGTGCGACCGAGCAGGCTGCCGAGGGCCGCGGTGAGCACGCCGCCGTGGGCCACCACGATCATGTGCCGGGCCGGCCGCGCCGCGAGCTGCTCGAGCGCGGCCCGGCCGCGGGCTGCGAGGCCCGCCCGCGATTCGCCGCCGGGGATCGCATAGTCGGCCTCACCGCTCCGCCAGCGGGCCACTTCCTCGGGAAACGCGGCCTCGAGGTCGGCCCACAAGTGCCCCTGGAAGATGCCGGCGTGCAGTTCGGCCAGGCCCTCCGCTATCTGGAGCGGCAGCCCGAGTGCCACGGCCATCGCTGTGGCCGTCTCGCGGGCCCGTGCGAGCGGGCTCGACCAGATCTCGTCGATCGCCACGTCGGCCGGCAGCGAGCGGGTCCACGCGGCGAGAGCGTCGGCCTGGAGTCGGCCGAGATCGGAGAGCGACACATCGGCCTGTCCCTGCACTCGGGACTCCACGTTGAAGACGCTCTCACCGTGACGAACGAGGTACTGTCGCATCACAGTGTCGCAGCCTACCGCAGTGGGTCAGCCGGCGGCAGGGCCGCGAGGTCGGATCGGCCAGAGGATGGCTGGCGGCCGTGATGGGTGTGGCCAGCATGGGCCTTCGAGAGCTGCTCCACGAACTCGTGGCTCGAGCCTTCGAGCACGAACACTTCGCTGGCGTTCTGCGGCGCTCCGTGGGGCCGCACAATGCAGATCACTTCGGCCCGGCCCTCGTGCTGCCGCACGTGGTCGAGAAGTGCCTTTTCGCCGCCCGACAGCTGCGTGGCTTCGGCAACTGCGGCGGACGGGGCGGCAGGTGGGGGCATGGCGCTCGTGCCCGTGGAGGCCGTAGGCAGAGCGTTACCGCGGTCGCGGCGGTCGAACGACACCGGCGGCATCTCGGTCGGCATGCTTGGCACACTCGATCCGCCGGCCTCGGCCACGGCACCGCTGGGGTAGACGCTCTTGTAGACGAACGCGAGGCCCGCCTCGTCGAGCTGTTCGTGGATCGCCGGCAGAGCAGCGAAGAGCCCTTCGTTGTCGGTCGGATCGGCCGCGTTGCAGACGCCGAGCAGCGTGCCATCGACACCAAACAGGCCCCCGCCCGACCGGCCCTGCACCGGCTGGCCGGCCACCTGCACGTTGGCCGGTCCGAGATACTTGTCGACTGCGGTGACCTGGCTGTGGTGGATCGTCGGATCCTGGCCGCCGTTGCATCCCACCGTGACGACCGGCTCACCCGCCGCGGTGGTCCGCTGTGATCCACCCACCTTCGCTGGCTCGATCGTCACGTCGGTGAAGACGCTCACGAGTGCGAGATCACGCTTCAGGTCCCACGAGATCACCTGGCCGGCCAGGCCACGCGGTGCGCCAGGCCCGAAGAGATCCACTTCCACCCGGCCTTGCCCCTGCGAATCGCGAAAGATGTGGCCGCAGGTGAGGATGAGCGCCTCTCCCTGCCGGCAGTCGATAACGGTGCCTGTCCCCCACGATGCACCCTGCCCGTCGTCGACCCGCAGCCGGGCCGTGGCGGCGAGCAGCCGTTGTTCGAGAGCCGCACGATCGCCGGCCGCGAGCGTGCCGCTCGGATCGCGAGTCACCCGACGGCCGGGGGCAGCAGCCGGGGCAGCCGATGCCCTTGGGGGTGCGGCAGGGGCACGGGCAGGCACGACGTGGGCGACCGCAGCCGACTGCGCCATGACGGCCGTTTCGACCGCGAGCGGGGCGTCGGGCTGGTGCGCCGGCAGCGGCATGCCGGGCACGGCCGGGAGCGACTCTGCGGCCGGCGCGGCCGCCATCGCGGGAGCCGCCACCTCGGGGATGCCGAGCGCGGAGCGGCTCTTGAGCAGGAGTTTTTCGAGTTCATCCCGTGTCGTCGCGCCGGCGATGCGGCCCACTTCGTGCCCCTTCACGAGCAGGATGTAGCACGGCACACCGGTGATTCCGAATCGCTTCACGAGATCGCCCTCTTGATCGACGTCGACGTGCCGCACGGGCCAGCCGGCCGTGGCAATTTCGCCGATCAGTGGGGCCATCGATCGGCACGGGCCGCACCACGACGCCCCAAAATCGAGCAGCACGATGTCGCCCGCTGCCAGGGCCTGGGCTGCTGCGTCCACGGGAGCCGGCGTCGCGGCCTCCACGACGAGCGGCATGGCCACGGTGAGAGAGGCTACGAGCCACAGGTTTCGAAGGGACAGTCTCATCGCGTGCTCCGACGGGCTCTCGAGGCGGCTGCCCGCGGTCGCGTCGCGAGCGGGCGGATACTGGCGGCACCCCTCGCGCGCCACAAGGTCACTTTCGCCATCTGCAGGACCGGCAGTTCCTGCCTCGTCGCCCACGTTCACGCCATTTCCCCAACGCCTGCGCTGTTTCCCCGGCTCCGCGCGGCCTCTACAATCCGCCGACCTTCGAGCCCCCCGGAGCATCATGCCCGCACCCAGCGCCCGCCGAATTCTCGTCACCTCGGCCCTGCCGTACGCCAACGGCCACATTCACCTCGGGCACCTGGTCGAGTACATCCAGACCGACATCTTCGTGCGGTTTCAGAAGCTGCGCGGGAACCGGGCGATCTATCTCTGTGCTGACGACACCCACGGCACGGCGATCATGATCCGGGCGCAAGCCGAGGGCCGCAGCGAGCAGGAACTGATCGCCACGATGCGCGAGGCCCACCTCGCCGACTTCGCGGGCTTTCAGATCGAGTTCGATCACTACAGCTCCACCAACAGCGATGCCAACCGCCGGCTCTGCGGTGAGATCTGGCAGGCGCTCCGCGACCGGGGCCTCGTCGTGTCGCGGCCCGTCGAGCAGCTCTTCGATCCGCTGGCGGGCGTGTTTCTCGCCGACCGCTTCGTGCGCGGCGGCTGCCCGAAGTGCGGTGCCGCCGACCAATACGGCGACTCCTGCGAGCGGTGCGGTGCGACGTATGGCCCGGCCGACCTCGTGCATCCGAAGAGCACCCTCTCCGGGGCGACGCCCGAAGTGCGGTCCGCCGAACACCTGTTCGTGACGATCGAGGCGCTCCACGGCTTCCTCGACACGTGGACGAAGTCGTCGGGCGCGCTCGAGGCGCCGGTGGCCAACTATCTCGCCGGCCACTTCCTCTGCGATCCCTTGCGCGACTGGGACGTCTCCCGGCCGGCCCCCTACTTCGGCTTCGAGATTCCCGACGCGCCCGGCCACTACTGGTATGTGTGGTTTGATGCGCCGATCGGCTACCTCGCGGCGACGGCCGAGTGGTGCGCAACGCACGGGGAGGCGTTCGATGCCTGGTGGCGGCGGCCCGCCCCCGGCGGGCCCGCCGCCGAGATCCACCACTTCATCGGCAAAGACATCACCTATTTCCACACGTTGTTCTGGCCCGCGATGCTCGAAGCGGCGAACCTCGCCCTGCCCACGAAGGTTCGCATCCACGGCTTTCTCACCGTCGACGGTCAAAAGATGTCGAAGAGCCGCGGCACGTTCCTGCTCGCCCGCACCTACCTCGCCCATCTCGATCCCGCCGCGCTCCGCTACTACTACGCGGCGAAGCTCTCGGGCGGCATCGACGACATCGACCTCAACCTCGACGAGTTCGCCGCCAAGGTCAACTCCGACCTCGTCGGCAAGGTGGTGAACCTCGCGAGCCGTACCGCGCGATGGCTCGAGCACACGGGGCTTACGCCTGAGTATCCCGACGACGGCGGCTTGTTTGCCAAGGCCGCAGCCGACTCGGCCGAGATCGCCGCCGCGTACGAGGCCTGCGACTTCGCCCGTGCGATGCGGGCGATCATGCTCGCCGCCGACCGGGCCAACGCCTACGTCGATACCGAGCAGCCCTGGAAGCTCGCCAAGGCGGGCCCCGAAGCAGCCCGAAAACTCCAGGACGTGGCCACGGTGGCGCTCAATCTCTTCCGGCAGATCGCCGTCTACCTCGCGCCGGTGCTGCCGAAGCTCGCCGCGGATGTCGGTGCCCTCGTGGGCGGGCCGATCCGCTCCTGGGACGAATCGCAGACGCCGCTCGTCGGACAGCCGGTCGGTCCCTTTTCGCCGCTCATGCAACGCGTCGATGCGAAACAGATCGAGGCCCTGCTCGCCGCGTCGCGAGCCGAGGCCGTTTCCACAGGAGAACCTGCCATGGACCAGACACCGTCGTCGCCTGCCACCGGAGCCGATTCCGGCGCCGCGCTCACCGCCGAGCCCCTCGCCCCCACCTGCACGATCGACGACTTCGCCAAGATCGATCTGCGTGTGGCCCGGATCGTCACTGCGGAAGAAGTGCCCGAAGCGAAGAAACTGCTCAAGCTCACGGTGAGCCTCGGCGGTGACTCGACCCGCACCGTATTCGCGGGCATCAAGGGCTTTCACGAGCCGGCGGCCCTGGTCGGGCGGCTCGTCGTCGTGGTCGCGAACCTCGCGCCGCGGCAGATGAAATTCGGACTCAGCGAGGGAATGGTGGTGGCGGCCAGCGGCGCGGGCGCCGAAGGTGTCTACCTCCTGTCACCCGACTCCGGCGCGTTGCCGGGCATGCGGCTCCATTAGGCCATAGACTTGGGACACAGACTTTCTCCACCTCGAGGAGGCTCCGCCATGGCCCAGAAAACGATCCTGTTTCCGACGGATTTTTCCCTGGCGAGCGATGCCGCCCTGCCGCATGCCGAGGCGCTCGCGAAGCAGGCGGGCGCACGGCTCTTGATCGTGCACGTCGAGGAGCCGCCGCTGGCCTACGGTGGCGGTGAGCTCTACTACGGGCTGCCCGAGCCGAGCTCGGAGCGGATCCTCAAGATGCTTGAAGACGTGACGCCCGTCGATCACACGCTCCCGTTCGCCCATCGGCTTTCGATGGGCGATCCGGCTGGTGAAATCGTGCGGATTGCCGGCGAGGAAGGGGCGGAGATGATCGTGCTCGGCACCCACGGCCGCACCGGCATGACGCGGCTCTTGATGGGAAGCGTGGCGGAGGCGATCGTGCGGCGAGCCCCCTGCCCAGTGCTCGTCTACCGTGAAACGGCGGCAACGCTCGCCGGCCGGAAGCCGGAGCCGGCTCGAGCCTGACGAAAGCCGCTTGTAGCGATGACGACTCGCCCGATCCTCGAACTTCGCGCCGGGCTTCGGGCACGGCTGCGCGCGCTGTTCGACGGCCGCGGATTCGTCGAGGTTGATACGCCCGCGCTCTCGCGCGAGGTGCTGCCCGAAGCACACATCGATCCCCTCAGGGTGCTCGTCGATGGGAGCGACGACCCACCGCACTACCTCCAGGCGAGCCCCGAAGCGCACATGAAGCGGTTGCTGGCCGCTGGCTCGGGGCCGATCTACCAGTTCGCCCGCGCGTTTCGCGCCGGCGAGCGGGGCCCGCGGCACGACGTCGAATTCGTGCTCCTCGAGTGGTATGCGCCTGGTACGACGCTCAACGACGAGGCGGCGTTTCTCACGGACCTCTGCGCGACGGCACTCGGCACCACGGGCCTCGAACGGATCACGTGCCGCGACGCATTCGCTCGGCACGCAGGGATCGATCCCTTCACGGAGTCGCCGGCCGTGTGGCAGGCAGCGGGCGTACGGGCGGGCCTGTCGCTTCCCGATGGGCTCACCGATTCGTGCGACGCCTGGTTTGAAATCATCCTCTCCGAAGCGGTGGCTCCCCGGCTCGGCCACGAGCGGCCCACGATGCTCGAGGCCTGGCCCGTGTCGCAGGCGGCATTCGCCCGGCTGACCGCCGGGGAACCGCCGACCGCCCGGCGGTTCGAGCTGTTCGTGGCCGGCGTCGAGCTCGCCAATGGCTGGGAGGAGGAGACGCGACGCAACGTGCTGCTCGAGCGAATCGCGACAGCCAACGCCGTGCGCTCGGCATCCGGCCGCGGAGCGCTGCCCTTGCCCGCCCGGCTCGTCGAGGCCCACGGCCCGGCGATGCCTGGCGGTGTCGGTGCGGCTCTGGGCTTCGACCGCCTCGCCATGCTCGCCGCGGGCACGCACTCGATCGACGCCGTTCGCTCCTTCACGTCCCGGACGGCGTGATCTCGCTGCCCTCGACGTCGCACGAGGTCACGAGCCAGCGCTCGATCGCCCCGCCCTGCTGCACGCTCAAGGCGGGTGCGAGCACGAGCCGCGCGACGCAGCCAGACTCCACGGCCGACGCGATCTCCACGACCCACGTGCCGGCTTCCTCACCGGCTCGTGCCTGTAGTCGCGCGGTATCACCGAGGCATGTGGCGAGCGCCGGTATCTTCGTGCGGGCTTCCGGCCCGCACATCGCCTCGGCATCGGCCTGACGTCCCTCGCGGACGGCCTGCACGAAGATCTCGGCCGCCGCCCGGGCGCGGCCCGCTGCGATCGACCCCGTCACCACGCCCGACGTGACCGCCTGGGCTCCGAAGCCGGCGGCGAGCGCAAGCCCAGCGACCGCCGCGAGCCGCCCGGCCTTCATCGCTCCGGCACGCGCCACGTCGGCAAGCGCCGCCACGGCCACGGCCACGGCCACGAGCGGCACCACGAAGAAAAACGGGCCCACGAGCGCGAGCCCCGACAGCACGCCGAGCACAAGGGCCGCTATCGCCAGCGTGCTGACTGGGCGATAGCCTGTCGTTTCACTCTCTGTCGGCGCTCCACGGTCGCGGCTGACTTCGTCTTGTCGCATCGAGTACTCGGTACCTGCGTTTCAGATCGATCAAGTCTCCGGCTGCACGAGCGATGCCCCTTGCGATATCGACTTCCGCCGCTGCTCGTGCCGCTCGAGAAAATCGGTTGCGGGGTCGAACGGGGCCTCGCCCACCGCAAACGGCCCATGCCGCGAGGAGCCTCGCACCCACCACAACCAGCAGCGATCCGGCTTGAGGCCGAACAACATCGTCTGGTTCGGCGGCATGGGCACCACGTCGTTGCGCAAGGGCGCGGTGTGGAGGCTCAGGGCGGTGAACTCCACCACCGTCCACCCGGTCATCAGCCCGATCAACACTCGCCCACCGAGCTCGACCGGCGGCGCGAACAAGACTTTGGTCTTGAAGAGCAGGCTCGTCACGGGCGCGAGAACGATCAAAATGACGGCGAAGCACGACCACAGCGCAATGACGTCGAGGAAATACGTGTAGGGAGCCAGGTACCGCTCGAGATAGGCTGCGAAAGCCTCGTACCAGGCCGTGGCGAACGATGCCGCCACAAGCACATTGAAGAACATCACCATGCCCTGGAGCAAGCCGCCCCGGAATACCGCGGCCGTGACGATCAGGAGCACTGCGAGGAGCGCGAGATTAACGATCATCCGGCCTGTCCTTTCTCCTTCTTGAGAATGCGCTGCAACTCCTCGAGCGTCGTGACTCCAGCGACCACCATCGCCAGGCCGCTTTCCCGAAACCGACGCATACCGTCCCGCTGGGCAGCCTTGACGAAGGTCGCCCGATCAACACCGGCCGCTATCGCCTTGCTCGTGGTGGGACCGCCCGCCAGTTCGACGATCGCCGCCCTCCCGAGATAGCCCGTGCCACTACAGGCCGGGCAACCACCCGCCGCAGCCCGCTTGAACGTCAGCCCCTCGCTGGCCGGCACCTTGAGACGGGCCAGTATCTCGGCCGCCGGCGGATAGTCTTCCGAGCACTTTGGGCAGACCCGGCGGATGAGCCGCTGACCCGTCACGACCTGGAGCGTCTTTGCGAGATCCTGCTTCGGCATCCCGAGTGCCAGCAGCTTTTCAACCGCCGCCACGGCGTCGTCAGCCTGCACGCCGACGATGACGAGCATTTCGCCCGCCTGCTTGACCAACTCGATAGCGAGCTGCCCGTCGTTCAAGTTTGGAACGACGATCGCCGTCGGATAGCCTATCAGTGCTTGTTCGAGCACTGCCACGGGAGTGCGGTTGTCCGTCCCTCCCCAGCGGAATGGCTTGACGTTTTGGATCTCGCGGAAAGGCGTGCTCTCGTCTTCAAGGATCACGAAGTCTCGCAGCAATCTGTCTGCGGAGAGCACGACCTGTGCAAACGTCGTCGTCAGTCCCTCGCGTGACGGTGCCGACAGAACCACCAGACTGTTGACGAGCGACAACGCACGTCTGACGTTGGCTGCATCGGCCTCCTCGAAACCAAGCGCCTCCAGCGAAGCAAACGCCTGCGGTGGAGACTGAAACTCCCAGCGCATGCGCGTCCCGGAGTCTGACTTCTCGACCGCCACCCGACAGGGTATCGACCGCTTCTGCAGCGTGACCACAAAACTTCCACCTTGACGCTTCCCCGACTTCGAAGACACGCCGCACAGCGTTTTCACGACGGCGACGAGGTCTTTGGTGTCGTCGCCGTCCAGCTGCGAGGCATCCTCCCACTCATCGACGACCTTGAGGCCGATTCGCCGCTTTACCAACCGCCGCAAGGGCTGCCAGGTGCCGTCGATCAACTGCTTGACCGTCGCCCCTTGCTGGCCGATCTCGACAACAGCCTGCTCGACCCGCATCGCCATGCAACGCTGAACGAGTTCACGGAATTCGGCGAAGCCCTCGAGCGCCTGCGCCTCCGCGAGGCGGGCCTCCGGCGCCGGGCCTCCCTCGATGGCCACGGCAGCTATACCGACATCCGGCAGCGACGCGGCAAGCGAGCGACTCTCCAAGTCGACTTTGATTCCCACACGCTGCAGCACCGGCTGAAGCCCCCGGGCGGCTGCCAGCGTGGCATTTTGGACCGACAACACCCGTCGATCCGGAGGCAGAGAGCGATCGCGAAGAGCGGCGTAGGGTACGACCGTCCCGAGCCACGCGGCCGCCGTGAGCCCACAGGCTACGGCCGACAGGGGAATCCACCACGCGGCGAGCGCAACGAAGAAAAAAGGGAACGTGAGGATCGGAAGCCACACCGCCGTGAAAGACTGAGGCTGGCCGTCGTCGCCACCAGCCCAGACCGTCGTCGCGGCCCAGCCCACGACCAGCAGCCACCATAACACGGCCGGCACGATGGCCAGCCCACCTCCCGGGCCGCGCTGAAACCCTTCGGCCGCCTCCTCGCCCGCTGGCAGAGCCGGGGCGTTGGGGTCGACTTCCTGCATGCGGGGCCGCTCGCCTGCGGCTGCCGGCTGCGCGGCCGCCGCAGGCTGTCCACCGGCAGCCTCGGGCTCCGCCCCGCGGACGCCGACGCTGCTGAGCAAGGCCGTTGCGATGATCGCGGTCGTCGCCCACCGCACCGTCCATGACGCCATCAAATGACTCCGATGCCCTTGATGGCCATCATCAGCGCCTCGCGATTGGGCGCGATGTCGAGAGCATCCTGGCGGTCGATGAGCCCCTGGTCGATGAGGCTCTTGAGGCTGATCGTGAAGTCTTGCATGCCATCGAGCGCCGACTTCTTGATATGGTCGGCAAGGAGATGGTCCTGCCCCTCGAGCACGTACTTCCGCACAAGCACGTCGAAAAACATGATTTCGACGACGGGCACGCGGCTCACCCCAGGCCGGATCGACTTGAGCAGCTTCTGGGCCACGATGCCCTTCATGTTGAAGGCGATCGCGCTGCGGATGGCGGCGTGCTCTTCCTGGGGAAAAAGATCGAGGATGCGGGTGATGCAGCTCGGGGCGCTCGCGGCATGGATCGTGCCGAACACGAGATGGCCCGTTTCGGCCGCATGGATCGCCGTCTTGAAGGTCTCCACGTCGCGCAGCTCGCCCACGAGAATGATGTCGGGATCCTCGCGCACGGCATGCTTCATGCCGATCTCGAAGTTCTTCACGTCGGTGCCGATCTCGCGCTGGTTGATCAGGCACTTGTCTTCGGTGAACACGAACTCGATCGGATCCTCGAGCGTGAGGATGTGCTTGCGGTAGTTTTGGTTGATGTAGTTGAGCATCGAGCCGATCGTGGTGCTCTTGCCGGAACCAGTGACGCCGGCGAGCAAAACCATGCCCTGATCGAGCTGGCAGAGCCTCTCGATCGACTGTGGCAGGAAGAGCCCCTTGAAGTCGGGGATCGTGTTGTTGACGCGCCGGGCGACCATCCCGAGCGCCCCCTGCTGGTAGAGCAGGTTCACACGGAACCGCCACTTCACGCCGTCGACGACACAGGTGTGGGCAAAGTCGGCGCCGCCGTCGTTGTCGAGGATCTTCCGCTGCCGCTCGTCAAGCATCGGCAGGCAGAGCTTCCGCATCTGCTCGTCGTCGATCCGGGGCGCCTTGAGCGGCTGGAGGGCACCCTTCACCCGCATGAACGGCGGCTGGCCAACCTTCAGATGCAGGTCGCTGCCCGACAGCCGCACGAGCGCCTCGAAGAGCCGGTCGACCTCGAGCGGCGGCCGGCCGGCGGCGCTTTTGATCGGCGCTGGCACGTGCTCGGCGGGAGTGGTCTCGATCGTGGCCATGGCACGCCTACCGGGCTTCTCAGCCGGCGTCAGGTGACCGCCGGCGGGCGGACGGGGATACCCCGCCGCAGAAAAAGTTCCTTCACTTCCCGGATCGTACACTCTCCGAAGTGGAAGATGCCAGCGGCCAGCGCCGCATCCGCCCCGCCTGTCTCGATCGCATCGGCCAGGTGCTCCGCGCGACCCGCCCCGCCGCTGGCGACCACGGGAATGCCCACGGCCCGGCTGACGGCCGCGGTGATCTCGAGATCGTAGCCGTCGCGGGTGCCGTCGCGATCCATGCAGGTGAGCACGATCTCCCCGGCGCCGAGCTCCTCGACACGCCTCGCCCAGGCAACGGCCTCGAGGCCGGTGGGCTCGCGGCCGCCACTCACGAACACCTCCCAGATCTCACGGCCGTCGCGCACGACCCGCTTGGGGTCGATGTTCACCACCGTGGCGCAGCTGCCGAGCCGGGCGGCCACCTGCGACACGAGCGCGGGCGTCCGCACCGCGGCGGAGTTGATGCTCACCTTCTCGGCGCCCGCCTGCACGAGCTCGCAGGCATCGGCAAGGGTGCGGATGCCGCCGCCGACGGTGAACGGCATGAAGATCGTCTCGGCCACCCGCCGCACCACGTCGAGCATGATCGTGCGGCCCTCGTGGCTGGCCGTGATGTCGAGAAACACGAGCTCGTCGGCGCCCTCGGCTTCGTACCGGGCCGCCACGGCGACGGGATCGCCCGCATCGACGAGATCGAGGAACTTCGTTCCCTTCACGACCCGGCCCTTCTCGACGTCGAGGCAGGGAATGATCCGCTTGGCGAGCATCAGGGGCCGGGCCTCGGAGCGGCGATCGTGCCCTCGAGAGGGCTCGAGGCGGTGGCATAGAGCTTCTTCGGGATGCGGCCGGCGAGGAACGCCTGCCGGCCGGCCTCGCAGGCAGCCTTCATCGCTACGGCCATCCGGAGCGGGTCGGCCGCGTGGGCGATGGCCGTGTTCAAGAGCACACCGTCGACGCCGAGCTCCATCGCCGCAGCCACGTCGCTCGCCGTACCCACGCCCGCGTCCACGATCACCGGATACTCCGGGTCGCCGTCCTTCAGGTATTCGAGACAGATGCGCAGGCTGTTGGCATTCAGAATCCCCTGCCCTGATCCGATCGGGCTCCCGGCGGGCATCACGCTCGCGGCCCCGAGCTGCTTGAGCCGCCGGGCAACGATCGGATCATCGCTCGAATAGACGAGCACGGCGAACCCGTCGGCCACGAGCCGCTCGGTCGCCTCGAGCGTGCCGACCGGATCGGGCAGCAAGGTCTTCGTGTCGCCGAGCACCTCGAGCTTCACCCATTCCGAACCAGGGTTGCCCAGATCGCGGAGCAACTCGCGGCCGAGCCGCGCAACCCGCACCGCGTCGGCGGCGGTAAAGCAGCCGGCCGTGTTCGGCAGGATCGTGTAGCGGGTCGCGTCGAGGTGATCGAGGATGTTCTCACCGGCCGCGTTGACGAGTCGCTCGCGGCGCACGGCGACAGTCACGCAGTCGGTGCCGGAAGCAGCCAGGCAGCGGGCCATCTCTGCGTAGCTCGCATACTTGCCGGTGCCGACGACGAGCCTGCTTTGGAGCGTCAACCCGCCCACGCGGAGCGGGGCCTCGGGTGACGAGCCTGGAACGCTCGGGACGGAAAACACGGCGGCTGGTGATGTCATCGGATGCTCTGGAGTGGGTGCTTCACCCGCCACCGACCAAGGTCACGATTTCGAGTCGGGCGCCATCTTCGAGACTACAACCGGCGAGCCGCGCCCGCGGCACGACCGCCTCGTTGACCTCGACGGCGATCGGCCGGCCAGCCAGCCCGAGCGATTCCACGACCTCGAGCGCCGTCGTGCCGGCCGCCACCGACAGTGAGTCGCCATTGACCGTAATCGTGAGTCCTGCGGAAGCAGTCGGCATGACGGCTTGGCCCGGGCGTTCCGGGCTACTCCTTGTCTTTGTCTTTCTTCGCCTTCACTGCTCCGGCAGCCTTGGCACCGCCGCCCCGGGGCCGGGCCACGTCGAGCGGCTCGAGCTTCGCCACGAACGGCGTCGCAGCCGCCTGCTGCGGATTGAACGGGATGCCGTACGCCACGGTCGTGCCGGTCGATGAGTCGGTGACATAGAGCACGCTCGGGGCGAAACTCGCCGCTCCGCCAGTCTGCAGTTCGGCGGCGCCCGCCACGAGGAGGAACCGCGGGTTCTTCGCCT